>Ga0118677_10004176_pt1 | contig 26596 bp, 33 predicted proteins | sample AliMusrvi5mmetaG_FD_86154 | JGI IMG/M metagenome (GOLD analysis project Ga0118677, IMG submission 86154) | reverse complement strand
GATATACGCCCGCAGCCGCGGCACTGATGGATCTGCTGAGGACCGAGGAGGACGCAGGCGTCACGGAGCAAACGGCGCTGGCTTTGCGCATGATCAATGCCCGCGAGGCGATTCCGGTTCCGAAGTCCAGAATGTCCGCCTCTTCCTCGCAGACCAGGTGTTGGCTTCTCGAGAGCATCGGGTCACTGGGGTCTGACGCGGAAATCCCATACCTGGCGCAGTACCTTTACGAAGGGGATGAGGATCCGCGTGCCGGGATCATCATCGCGGATTGCGCGGCGCGCTCACTGGATTCCCTCACCCACGGCGAAATCGGGCTGCCGCAGCCCGGAGGGATCTACGACCCGTCGAGCAGGATCAGCACAGCCCGGAAGTGGTGGGAAGAAACCGCAAAGAACCGTATTCGCTGAGGACATTGCGGCTGGAGGGCGAAGCTCACACGGCCGCCAGTTTCGCCGCGCTGATGGCCTGCCCGACGTGGCGCTGGGTGTGCTCGGCGATGTGAACCAGCAGGCCGATCACGGTCGTGGGAAGCTGCTGCCGCCCCACGCTGCGCGGCTCTCGGAGCGTGGAAGGGTCGAGCGTGCGCACGATTGCCTCGGCGTCGTCAAAGGCGGCGTCGATGAGCGCCAGCAATTCGTCGCGGCCGGCGCCGGCGGGTTCGTGCTCCGCTTGCAGGCTCGCAAGCTGCTGCGCGTTCAGCGGCCTTCCATCCAAATAGCTCATGAGCCTGCCGGTGCTGCCGGGCGATCCCGCCGACCTGATCGGCAAGGTGCGGGACGGCCAGTTGTTCGTGATGATCTATCGCACCGATTACTGGCAGTGCGCCTATCTGATCCCCAAGGGCGGCTTCGACACCATCAAGGCGGACGGCCTGACCAAGTTCCGAAATCGCCTGAAATCGATCGCCGGCTTTGCCGCGGGCCGCATCGACGAAGCGATCAAGGACTTCGACCAGGTCAAGCTTCTGACCGTGACAGTGGACCGGCTGGAAAAATGGGCGCGGCCCGGGCTTCTTTGCATCGGTGACGCCGCCCATGCGATGTCGCCCATCGGCGGCGTTGGCATCAACCTCGCCATCCAGGACGCAGTGGCGACGGCCAACATTCTGGCGCCGGTGCTGAGGCGTGGCGTGCCGACCTTCCGTGACCTCAAGAAGGTCCAGAAGCGGCGGCAATTCCCCACCAAGGTCATTCAGAGCTTTCAGGTGATGGCGCAGAAATTCATGCTGGCGCCCACACTGGCCGCGGTGAAGACGCCCAAGCCGCCCGGCTTCGTGCGGCTGCTGAATGCATGGCCGTGGCTGCGGCAGTTCCCGGCACGCTTCATCGGCATGGGCGTGCGGCCCGAGCATGTGCGACTTCCGAAGCGCTGACGTATTGCTGCGTTGCGGCGACGAATGTGCGTTCCCGCAAGGGTTGAACGGGTCTAGCCTTGGGGCGACGAATACGGGAGCCGCCCATGACTGTGGTGCATCATCCGATTGAGTCGTCCCCCAAGGAACAGAATCACTGCGCCCTCATGTTCTGTCTGACATGGGTGGGATTCTTCGTCTTTATCGGGGTCGTCACCTGGATCGGCAGCGCGCTTTAAACGTCGCCGTCACCTGACATGAATTCGCGCCTGGGCGCGAACTCACATCTGCATGGTCCAATTCTCGACACCCATCGCGGCCTGACGCACCGCTTCGCTCAGGGTGGGATGCGAATGACAGGTGCGGGCGATATCTTCCGATGACGCGCCGAACTCCATCGCCAGCACGACTTCGGCGATCAGGTTGCCGGCTTCCGGACCAATGATGGCGCAGCCCAGCACCTTGTCGGTCGCCGCATCTGCCAGAATTTTCACAAACCCGTCGGTCGCCATGATGGTCTTGGCGCGGGCATTGGCGGTGAAGGGAAACTTGCCGATCTTGTACTGGACGCCCGCGGCCTTGAGTTCTTCCTCGGTCTTGCCGACGGTGGCGACTTCCGGAAAGGTGTAGACCACCGACGGAATCGCATCGTAATTCACATGCCCTGCCTTGCCGGCGATCAGCTCGGCGCAGGCGGTGGCTTCATCCTCCGCCTTGTGCGCCAGCATGGGGCCTTCGCGGCAATCGCCGACGGCATAAATGCCCGCCACATTGGTGCGATAGTGATTGTCGGTGACGACGCGGCCGCGTTTGTCCATGGCGACGCCGACTTCTGCCAGGCCCAGATTGGCGGTGTAAGGAATGCGGCCGATGGCGACCAGCATCACATCGGCGTCCAGAATTTGGGCATCGCCGCCGGCGGCGGGCTCGACACTGACCTTCAAGCCGCCACCCTTCTTCTCCACGCCGGTAACCTTGGTGGACAAATGGAAAGTGAACCCCTGCTTGGTCAGCACGCGCTGGAATGCCTTGGACACTTCCAGGTCGATGCCCGGGGTGACGCGGTCGAGATATTCCACCACCGTCACTTCCGAACCCAGCCGGGCCCATACAGAACCCAGCTCCAATCCGATCACGCCGGCGCCGACAACCAGCAGCCTCTTGGGAACGGACGTCAGCGCGATGGCGCCAGTGGAAGACACGATCTGTTTTTCGTCCACCGTCACGCCGGGCAGCGGCGCAACGTCCGAGCCGGTGGCGATGATGATATGCTTGCAGGTGAGCTCGCGGGTCTTGCCGTCGGCCAAGGTCACGGTGACCTTGCCGGGCGCGGTGATCCTGGCTTCGCCGACAATGGCCTCGCTCTTGGCCTTCTTGAGCAGGAACTCCACGCCCTTGGTCAGCTCGCCGACCACCTTGGTCTTCTGCGCCATCATGGCGGGCAGATCGAGTTCCACCTTGGCCTTGATGCCCAGCTTGGCGAAATCGTGGCTGGCTTCATGGAAACGCTCCGACGCATGCAGCAGCGCCTTGGAGGGAATGCAGCCGACGTTCAGGCAGGTGCCGCCGAAACTGCCGCGCTTGTCGATGCAGGCGCTGGTCAGGCCAAGCTGACCCAGGCGGATCGCGGCATTGTAGCCGCCCGGTCCGCCACCGATCACGATTGCATCAAAACTGTCCGCCATGGCCCTGCTCATCTGATTTCACGAGCCGGAACATAACCATTCGGGGCTTAACGAAAACAGCCTGAAATGCATGACAGTGCGGCGAATTCGCCTAGACGGCGGATTCTTCGGGCTTCAAATCGGGGTCCGGGAAGATCAGATCCACCACCGTGCCCTGCCCCGGCTCGGAATGGACGCTGGAAACACCCCCCAGCTGCAGGCCGAAGGTCTTGATCAGCCGGCTGCCCACGCTCTTGCTGGTGCTGTCCATCGCAAAGCCCTTGCCGTCATCGGCGATGGCCAGCTTCAGCTTGCCGCCGTCCACCGGCACCATGCTGACCCGGATCACGCCCTGCCGCTCGTTCGGGAAGGCGTGCTTGAAGATGTTGGTCAGGACTTCCACCGTAAACAGGGCCAGCGCCACCGCCACACTGCCCGACACGATGCGGCTGGGCACGTCGACCTCGACCCGCACATTCTCGGCGCTCATGCCGCCGGCGATCTGGTGGCAGAGTTCTTCCAGCAGCTGGCGGATGTCCAGGGTGCTCTGGTCTTCCAGCTCGTTGAGGATGCGGTGTACCAGCGCCAGGGCATTGATGCGGGTCTGGGCCTGCAGCAGCGCATCGCGCGCCGCCGGGTCCTTCACCTGGTTGGCCTGGATGGAAAGCAGGCTCATCACGATCTGAAGATTGTTCTTCACCCGGTGATGGATTTCCTTGATCAGGGTGGTCTTCATGTCCACCGACTCGCGCAAGCGCCGGTCGCGGTCCTGGATACCTTCGGCCATGTCGCTGAGCGCGTCGCCCAGCAGCTTGAATTCCACCGGCGCGTCGGCAAGGTCGGGGCGGATGGCGTAATGGCCGCTGCGATAGGCCGCCGCGATGCGCCGCAGGTAACTGATCCACTGGGTCACCTGCCGGTCGGTGGCCAGCCAGATGGCGAACCAGGCAAAGCCGATCATCAGGATGGGCAGCGCGAAATCCAGGCCAACATGCAGATAGGTGGGACCGAACAGCCGGCTTTCGCCCATCGCGAAGGCCACGAAGATGGAATTGCCCATCAGCGGCGCATTGCCGAAGCGCCACAGGTCGCCGCGCGAATCCACCGCGCTGGACACGTCATTGGGATCGGCGCCGGACGACAGCGCCGACTTGGCAATAGCGCTGCCCACGTCCTTATTGTTGGTGGCGATCACCTTGCCGGTGCGGTCGAACACGGCCACCACCGCGCCCTTGGGCAGGTTGGCGGAACGCATCATGTAGTCGATCCAGTGCACGTCCAGCGAGATCGCGACGGTGCCGTCAAACGTGCCGTCCGCCTTGTGCAGCGCCAGCATGCCGCCGATCACCGGCTGGCCGGTGACACGGCTGATCAATTCGTTGGACACCGCCATGCCGTCGGTTTTCTGGGCATCGGCGAACACGCCATAGCTGCTGACCTTCAGGCCATGCGCCAGCGCCATGGCCGAACAGACCACGCGGCCACTGGCATCGATGCGAGACAGGTTGGAGAAATAGCGCACCCCGATCAGGGTGTCGGCCAGCACGCCATCGCAATTGCCGTTCATGCCGCGCACTTCGGACAGGCTGCCCACGGCGCGCAAAACCTGTTCGGCGGCGGCCATCAGGTTCTGGTCGCCGGCCGCCACGGTGCGGGCCGATTGCAGCAGCCGGTCATGAACATTGGCGATGTCCAGCCGCGCGCGTGCCACGCCCTGGAAGATGGACACCAGCACCACAGGCACAAGAGCCAGTGTAATAATCGCCTGCAGCCGGCGGCGCAGTGTCCAGCCCGCCTCGCGGCTCATCAGGTTCATGGCATTATTTGGGGCGTTTTTTTCCGGGCTGTTGCTCGGACCGTCCAGGGCTGAGCTGATCAAGCTGCGCCATGATTTCACGAGCCGCACCCCCCCCGGCAGGACGGGAAACATCGTCCAGCGTGTCGCTGCCGTCCAGAATCTCTATCAAGGTCTTGCGCGCGCGGGCAACCCGGCTCTTGACCGTGCCCACGGCGCATTTGCAGATCGCGGCGGCGTCTTCATACGAAAAACCGCCCGCACCCACCAAAATCAGGGCTTCGCGCTGTTCGTCGGACAGGTGCTTGAGGGCGCGCACCGTGTCGGACAGTTCGGCCGAATGGACCTGGTCCTCGCCGCCGCCGGGAATGCGTTCGGCAGCTTCCTGGTCCCAGGGCGCCTGGCGCCAGGCGCGGCGGCGGTCGGAATAGAACTGGTTGCGCAGGATGGTGAAAAGCCACGCCTTCAGGTTGGTGCCCGGAATAAAGCTGGAGCGGCTTTGCCAGGCCTTCACCAGCGTTTCTTGCGCCAGATCGTCGGCGGCTTCCTGATTGCCGGTCAGCGAGCGGGCAAAGGCGCGCAGGAACGGCACCAGGCCAAGCAGTTCGGACTTGAAGTCCGGGTTTTCCGGCTTCTGGGAAAAGGCAGACTGGGCGGAGCTGGGCATCACGATACCTTCTTCCCCCCCTTGTCCTCAGCTTCGTCGATCTGACGCAGCAAATCCATGAAATCGTCCGGCACCTGCTCCTGTGCGACATCGTCGTACATTCGGCGCAGTTCGCGGCCGATGGCACGCTGCCTTGCCCGGATCGCCCGGGCCTTCTCGGAGGGCTTTTCTTCGTTAGCCACGTCCATATCCCATTGCTGCGTCATGTTTGCCCAAGCCATTTCCTGGTTCGGCGCGGGCCCGGAAAACCCGGAAAAGCGCCAGATTTCGACGTCTCAGCCCCATGCCAGTTCCCTTCCCATGGTTCCAAACGAACAGATTTCACGATGGTTCCGGCAGGTTATGGAACTTTTTTGGCTGGCGTAAGTTCCTCCCCTGAGCTTTTCTTTCTCCCGAAGGAGCCTTTTGCATGAGCATGTCGCAAACCCTTGCGCCGCATCTTCCCTATTTGCGCCGTTACGCGCGCGCCCTGACCGGGTCCCAGTCCAGCGGGGACGCCCATGTCCGCGCCGCCCTGACCGCCCTTCTGGCGGGCGATCAAAGCCTTATCGAAGGGGTCCCGCCGCGGGTGGGCCTGTACCGGATTTTCCACGCCATCTGGCAGTCCGGCGCCGAGCATTTCGATGACACGGCGCCAGCCGCCAATCTGAGCCCCGAAGGACGCCTCAAATCCCTGTCGGCGACCAAGCGGGCCGCCCTGCTGCTCACCGCCGTGGAAGCCTTCAGCCTGGAGGAAGCCGCCTTCATCGTGGACGAAAGCCCCGAGGAAGTGGAAGCCGCCATCCTGGGTGCGCAGAAGACCATCGACAGCCAGCTGGCCAGCCGCGTGCTGATCATCGAGGACGAGCCGATCATCGCGCTGGACCTGGAAAACCTGGTCACCGAACTGGGCCACAAGGTCGTGGCCGTGGCCGCCACCAAGGACGATGCGGTGGCCAAGGCAAAGTCGGAACGTCCCGGCCTGGTGCTGGCGGACATCAACCTGGGTGAAGGCGGCAGCGGCATCGACGCGGTCAGCGAGATCCTGGCCTCGTTCGATATCCCGGTGATCTTCATCACCGCCTATCCGGAAAAACTTCTCACCGGCGAACGCCCCGAGCCGACCTATCTGATCGCCAAGCCCTTCCTTCCCGAAACGGTGCAGGCCACAGTGGGACAGGCGCTGTTCTTCCATCCGGTCGCGCGCGAAGCCGCATAACTTTTCGTTTTTTCGTCATTGGAGATTTCAGTCATGGCCGCCAAGAAAAAGCAGAACGGCAACCTCGAAGCGCGGATCGCCGCGCTGAAGGCCGACATCCAGGCGCTGCAAGGCGACATGAAGGGCCTGTATGGCGATGTCAGCGAAATCGCATCCGAACGCGCGGCGCTTGCCATGCGCTCGGCCGAGGAGATCGCCGACCGCGCCGTGGCCCTGGCCGAGGAAGCCGCGGTCCAGGCCAAGGCCACCGCGCTGGAATACAAGGAAGAGGCCGAGGACTGGGCAGACGAGAATGCCGAGGAATTGCGCGACCGCGTCCGGGCCCAGCCCATCCAGTCGCTGCTGATTGCCGGCGGAATCGGCGCCTTCCTGGGCGCCATTTTCCTGCGGCGCTAGCGCACCGCCTTAACAATTGCGGCGCGACGCGCCGCGGGGCGTTAATTTCCCTGTCAGCCGGACTGACGTATACTCACAGCCGACAAGGACTGGGGACCACATGTTTGCGCGATTGACCGCCAAGGTGATTTTCGCCGCTGCCGCCATTGCCATGGCGTTTTTTGGCATCGGCTTTCTTGGCATGGCGCTGGCCGCGGCCCTGGTCGCTGCGCTGGGCACGGTGGGCGGCTATGCCCTTGCCGGCGTCGTCTTCCTGGTGCCGCCGTTGCTCTGGGCCTTGATCACGCATCTGTTCCGCCGCCGCCGCCCAGCGCAGCAGCAAGCGCCTAACAGCGACCTGGCCCGCGTGCTGTTCGCCGCGGTTGCGAAAGAGACGCCCTGGGTCGCCATTGTCGGCGCCGGACTGGTTGGCGTCGCCAACCTGTTTCTCAACCGCAACAAATCCCCCAAATAAGCGTCCCTGATCGCGTCCACCCTGTGGACAAAGGGAACCCGCACCCGGGCAGCAACGTTTTTGTGACCTACACTCGTTGGGAGCAAACGGCATGCTGGGTTGGGCGCTTACTTTTCTGATCCTCGCACTGGTCGCCGGATATATGGGCTTTTTCGGTTTGGCAGGACTGGCGGCCACCATCGCCAAGCTGCTGCTGGTGGTGTTCCTGATCCTGCTGATCGTCAGCGCCTTTTCCGGTGCGCTCAGGGGCAGGCCACCGATATGATTTTTGAAGGGAGATTGCGCATGCGTATTCCCGCCTTCCTGATTGAGCATCCGCTGGAAACCCTGATCGCCGGGGTGCTTCTGGTCGCCCTGCTGTTCGGGTCCTCTGACCGGCACGCCGCCGAAGTCGCGGCCCAGCGCCCGGCCGCCCAAGTGGCCGCAATGGACAAGCTGTAAATTTTTTTGGGAGGTGCGGAACGCTTTTTTCGCCAACCCATTATCTGAAACGAGCGGACGTCCGATCCGGAACGCCCCCAGCCCCTTCGACAGCCCGCTTCGGGTGTCCGCTCTCTAAAAAGGCCCTGCTCCGAAGGGCCTTTTTTTCGTTTTAATGGTCGCGCCGGGAGGCCCGTCGCCACGCTGCCGCTAGCGACCGCTCGGGTTCCCGGTCGCTCCGTAAACCCAGCGCAAGCTGGGTTTTTTGCTTTCTACGGCATGCGCCCAATGACGGAACTTTTTGGGTTCCCAACCGGATAGATCATGTAAAGCCCCGACGGGGTTTGAGCTTGGGTCGGAAATCCAAGGAAGCGGAAAGATTGCTGCAGCAGCTGATGCTGGTCGCGGCGAAGCTCCGCCAGATAGAGCAGATGCCCCTTGAGCAACGCAGGCGGCGGCGCCGGCGCGTCCGCGTAGCGCTGGGGTTCATTCACCTGGATCACCGTCACACCAGGCTGGGTGAAGCGCAGCCAGGCGGTGGTTTCATAATCGGTGGTGAGAATGGCGTCCGCAAAGTGCGATTGTGTCAGCGCGGCTGTGACGGAGGCGATAGGCGCGAAGTCGCGGCCCAGGATGCGTGACACCGGATCCTTGCGCAGATGCAGGATCTGCGGAAACGCCGCGTGGACATAGAGCGCCGCCAGCATCACTGCGGCGATGGGCGCGGCGATCATGGAAACTTTGCGCAGCGCGCCGGTGCCGCTGGCGGCACCGGCGGCCAGGATTGCCAGCGCCGGATAGATGAAACAGGGCCAGTTGCCCTGCACCCGGTCGTGCAGCGAATGCTGCAGGAAATAGCCCAGCGCCGTCCAGGCCAGCAGCGCCAGCATCAACTGATTGCTGTCGCGGCGCGTGGCGCGCCAAAGTCCCACCGCCATCAGAACGAAGATCAGCGGTGACGCCATGCCCAATTGCGCGGCCAGGAATTCGCCCAGATAGCGCAAGGTGAAATGACCGGCGCCGACACGGCCAAACTGGAAGGCGAAGGTCTCCCAATGATGCTGCGACTGCCACAACAGGAACGGCGCCGTGATTGCCAGCGCCAGAACAGCGCCCAGATATGGCCATGGCGAGACGAACCACTTGCGCGCATCGCGGTCCAGCGCCAGCCAGCCGAAGGCGCCCGCCGCCAAAAACAGCGCGGAGAATTTGGACAGCAGGCCAAGGCCGGCGGCCACACCAACCGCCAGCCACCATTTGCCATTGCCCGTGGCTTGCACCTGCGCCAGGCCCCAGACGAAGGCGCAAGCCGTGACGGTAGAAGGCATGTCCGGGGTCGCGGCCAGGAGCTCGGCCGACACCGTGATGGTAAGGTTGAAGAACAGGGCGGCCAGCGCGGATTTGTCTTCGATCGAGCCCCATCGTTCGGAAGGCTGGACGCCTTCCGAACCCTTCAGGATCAATGTCGCCGCGCGCCAGACAAACCAGGTCGCGGGCAGCGACAGCACCACACCGGCGGCGCGCACGCCCAGCGGCGTATCGCCCAGCAGCATCGTCCCAGCGTGGATCAGCCACGCAATCATCGGCGGATGATCGAAATAACCCCAAGCCAGATGCTGCGACCACAGCCAGTAATAGGCTTCGTCCGCCGACAGCGGCAGGACCGCGGCCATCACCCCGCGCAGCAACAGCGCTGCGCAAATGATCGCCAGAGAAATACGGGCCGGAATCACCTTGCTCGCCACACGAACAAGGTCGACATGGCGTAGTTCCACAACACGCTCATCACCGCGCCCACCGCGCCGGCCACCCACCAGATGGGACGCTCGACATACAGCCAGCTCGCCAGATCCACATTCGCCAGCACACCCACCGAGCAGACCAGGCAGAACAGCACAAAGCCGCGCAGCATCGACCAGCCTTTCAGCCCGCGATCGCGATAGGTCAGCTCATTGTTGAGCAGGAAGTTGCTGGTCATGGCCGCGAAGGTGGCGATGATCTGGGCGACACGGAAATTCTCATGCACCAGCAGGCCGCCGAACAATACGGCCAGATGCACGACAAGACCGATGCTGCCGACAATGGCGAAGAAGATGAAACGCGGGTCCACAAAGTCGCCGGTCATCTTGGCCAGCAGCAGGCCCAGGAATTCCACCCCGATCTGGATGTTGAACTTGCTCTCCCCGGCATGGCGTTCGCCGAAGCTGTAGGCCTGTTCGGCAATGCGCAAATCCGGCCCCGCCGTGGCGGCGATATCCAGCAGGATCTTGAAACCGGCGGGCGACAGACGCGGCGCGATCTCGTCGAAGCGGTCGCGGCGCATCATGAAAAAGCCCGACATGGGATCGGTCAAAGGCGTGCCCACCATCTTGTGGGTCATCTTGGTCGCCAGCCGCGAGATGGCGCCGCGGCCTTCGGAAAAGCTGGCGGCCGATCCCCCCGCCACATAGCGGGTGGCCGCCACCAGGTCGGCCTGATTGCCCGTCAGCCTGGCCAGCATGGCGGGCAGCACTTTTTCGTCATGCTGCAGGTCGGCGTCGATCACCGCGACATAGGGCGCGGCGCTGGACAGGATGCCCTCGATGCAGGCCCCCGCCAGTCCCCGGCGTCCCACCCGGCGCAGGCAGCGCACACGGGGGTCCTGGGCGGCGGTCTCCTTTACCGCCGCGGCGGTGCCGTCGGGGGAGTTGTCGTCCACGAAAATGGCTTCCCAGGCGATGCCGGCCAAAGCGGCATCCAGCCGGCGCACCAGCTCGGCGACATTGCCCCGTTCCTTGAAGGTGGGAACCACGATGGAGAGTTGGGCGATGGGCAAAGCGGGGCTCGAAAAAGACCATTCCCTTGGTGACGGTGCCAACGTTTAACGTCAAGGGGTTAGCGGGCCTGTCAACAAATGGCTAACCAAGTCAGCCGGTTACAAACCGTTCCAGGTGCAACTTTGGCCGGAAACACGCGTTATTCGGCTATGGGCGATCCTGTCATCCCGAACCCGCATCCCGGCCATATCCCCGGCCTGCCCGCCGATCACACCCATCTGCGGCTGGTCGCCCCCCGGGTGCTTGTGGTCGAGGATGAGACCAGCGTGGCCATGCTGATCGAGGACATGGTGAGCGAGCTCGCTTATGAAGTCGCCGGCGTGGTGCCGCGGCTGGAAGACGCCATGCGCCTGCTGGACACCGAAAGTTTCGACATTGCGCTGCTGGATGTGCATCTGAACGGCAAGACGGTGTTTGCCTTTGCCGAAGAATTGAAAGAGCGCGAAATTCCGTTCGTGTTCGCCACCGCCTATGGGCCCAGCAGCATCCCCAAGAAATTCCAGGACCATGTGATGCTGCGCAAGCCTTTCGGCCCCGTGGAATTGCGCAAGGCCCTGATGCAGCTGTCAGGCTGATCTTCTAGCTGCCGTGGAAGAAGATCGTGTAGATCACGATGCCCGCGATCACCGACAGCGCCAGTGAAATGGCAAGCACGTAGCGCATCACCCCCAGTTCCCTGCCCTCCCGGGCTTCCTGGCCGGTCAAAACCGTCTTGCCGTCTTCGGTATGCGCCATGTCTGTCTCCTGTTATTCGGCGGCGTGGCCGCTGATGTGAAGCCGGTTCTCCAGCTCCGCGATCATCGCCGTGATTTCGCCTTCAGCCTCGCCGGCGCTTTCGCGCCAGGACTGCAGGATCTGCAGCCGTTCGCTATCGTCAAAGCGGCGGTCGCGCAGCACATCGCCGGGGGTGCGATAGATCCGCGCCGGATTTTGCCTGATGTCGTCGAACAGTCTTTTCTTGGTCATGGGCGATGCCCCAAAGAAACTTGAAGTCAGATGCGGCCCAGCAAGGCCAGCACCAGCACGATCACCAGCACCAGGCCCAATGTTCCGGAGGGGTAATAGCCCCACGCCCTGCTGTGCGGCCATGACGGCCAGGCGCCCAGCAAGAGCAGCAGAAGCACCACAATCAGAATGGTTCCGAGCATTTGAAATTCCTTCCTGCATTATCTGGAAGGAACTCCCCCGGCTCGCAGCGGTTCCCCGTAAACCCAGCAAGTTCCGTGCTTTTCGGCGGAACAGCGCCTTTGACCGGCCGTTTCCCTACCAGCGCTTTTTAAACAGGAGCTTTGCATGAAAACCCATTACCTCACCGCCGGCAGCGTGGCCTTGTTGTTGCTGGCCGCGCCTGCGGGTGCAGTCCCCACCACCCTGGCGTCCATCTCCAGCCCGCCGGCCAGCATCGGCAACGCCAATGTGCGCGATACCAACGGCCAGATTGTGGGCGCGGTTCAGCGGGTGGATCTCACCGCGCAGGGCAAGCCGGTGACCGTGTCGGTGGCCATGCTGGGCGGTGATGAAAAGCTGGTCGTTCTGGACGCCGGCAAAGTGAAATACGACGCAGCCCGCAACGAGATCATCACCGACTCGTCACGCAAGCAGCTGCATTTCTTCTACGGCCAGAACTAGCTAGCTTGACTGGCTACTTGGCGAACTTCAAAGCGGCCAGTGCGCCCGCGCTGGCGGTGATGCCGGTCAGGATGGTGCCCCAGGCAATGTCCAGCAGGGTCACGCGCAGGGTCCAGACCTTCATGGTCGCCATGTTGGTGAGATCGTAGGTCGCGTAGGTGAAGAAACCGAACAGCGCGCCAAACAGCGCGGCGGTCTTCCAGTCGCCGGACGCCAGCGCCGGGCGGACGGCGAATATCTGTATGCCGACGATGTAGGTGAGATAGAAAATCACCGCCACGACCATATTGGGGTTCTCGGCCAGCAGGGCGCCCAGGTCTTTCTGGTACAGGCCCTGGGAGGCGGTGGTGAGCCAGAAGAAGTCCAGGCCGCCCATCACCAGGACGCACACGCCATAGGCAATCAGAAAAGCCATCATTTTCCCCCTGTCCCTGCGGTTTTTTTACGCGCGCCAGCGGCGTCCGGATCATTTAGGCTCCGGTGATCCGGGGATCGCAAGGGGGCGTAACTGATCCGATGGGCAGAATAGCTATTGTCGGGACGGGGATTTCGGGGCTGGGCAGCGCATTTTTGCTGAACCCTGACCATGACGTCACCGTCTATGAGAAAGACGCACGGATCGGGGGGCACAGCCGCACCGTGACGGTGGACTATGACGGCCGGGCCATCCCCGTCGATACCGGTTTCATCGTCTTCAACCGTCCCAACTATCCCAACCTGTCGGGCCTGTTCGCCCATCTGGGTGTGCCCACCCATGCCAGCGACATGACCTTCGCGGCCTCCATCAAGGATGGCTGGCTGGAATGGGGTCTCAAGGATCTGGACTCGGTGCTGGGCCAGCGCCGCAATCTGCTGCGGCCCCGTTTCGGCATGCTGGTGCGCGATGTCTTCAAGTTCAACGCCCAGGCGCAAGAGACGGTCGAGCGTGATCCCGAACTGACCGTCGAAGGCCTGATCGCCAAGCTGGGCCTGGGCGACTGGTTCCGCCGTTTTTACCTGTTGCCCATGTCGGGGGCGATCTGGAGTTGCCCGCCCTGCGAGATGATGAATTTCCCGGCGCGAACCCTGGTGCAGTTCTTCGCCAATCATCACCTGATGTCCTTCACCGGCCAGCCGCAATGGCGCACCGTCACCGGCGGATCGCAGGAATATGTCAGCCGGCTGACTGCGCCTTTTGCCCATCGCATCCGCACCAATTGCGGCGCGGTGGCGGTGACGCGCAGCGACGGCAAGGTTCAGATCAAGGACGCCCAGGGCGGCACTGAGACCTATGACCAAGTGGTGATGGCCAGCCATGGCGACGAAACACTGACACTGCTGAAGGACGCGGGTCCCGACGAACAGGCTGCGCTGTCCGCGTTCCGGTACCAGAAGAACATCGCCGTCCTGCATCGCGACGAAAGCATCATGCCCCGCCGCCGCCGTTGCTGGGCCAGCTGGAATTACGTCTCGGACGGGGACATCCTCCATCCCAAGATCACTGTCACCTACTGGATGAACCTGTTGCAGGGTATTGACGAGAAGTACCCGCTGTTCGTCAGCCTCAATCCCAAGCGCGAGATTTCCGGTCATCTGGTGTTCGACCGGGCCGAGTTCGATCATCCGGTGTTCGACGAGGCCGCCATCGCCGCCCAGGGGCGCATCGCGCAGCTGCAGGGCCGCCGCGGTACCTGGTTTGCCGGCGCCCATCTGGGTCATGGCTTCCACGAGGACGGGCTGGCCAGTGCGGTGCGCGTCGCCCACGGCCTGGGCGCACAGATCCCATGGGAGACCGGCGCCGTGGCCGCGCCCGACGCGCCGCAACAAAAGGCCCGCCCGGCCGTGGTGATGCCCGGCTTCCCGGGTCAGGACCCGGTGCCGGCCGAATTGTTTTGAGCGCTGCCGCCGTTTAGTCTTGGCCGCTTGCTGGGAAACAACGATGTCTTTGATACCTGCCGCCTATATCGAGAAAAGCTGGCGCAAGGCGATGAACTCGCTGGAGTACGGCACCCTGGAATTCATCGCCCCCAATGGCGAGGTTTCCGTCCACAAGGGCGTCCATCCGGGGCCGTCAGCGCGTTTCCACATTCATGATTGGGACGTGCTGCGCCGGATCATGGCGCGCGGCGATATCGGACTGGGCGAGGAATATATCGCCGGCAGCTGGGACACCGACAGCGTGGAGCGGCTGGTCAGCCTGTTCCTGCTCAACCTGGATCATTTCTCCAATTTCTCGGACGGCAATATCTTCAACCGCATCGGCTTTGTGATCCACAACGCCCTGGTGCGGCGCAACTCCATCGCCGGCTCGTCGCGCAACATCAAGGATCACTACGACGTCGGCAACGATTTCTACTCGTTGTGGCTGGACAAGAGCATGACCTATTCCTCGGCGCTGTATAACGGCACCGACGAACTGTACCGGGCCCAGCAGAACAAGTATGAGCGCATCATTTCCAAGTTCACGCAGAAGAAAGCCGACGTGCTGGAAATCGGCTGCGGCTGGGGCGGCTTTGCCGAACGCGCCGCCGCCGACAGCCACCATGTCACCGGCCTGACCATCTCGCCGGCCCAGCACAAATTCGCCACCGCGCGACTGGGCGGCGCCGCCGACATCAAGCTGGAAGATTACCGCCTCAGCAAAGGCAGCTTCGACAACATCGTCTCCATCGAGATGTTCGAGGCGGTGGGCGAGCATTACTGGCCGGCTTATTTCTCCACCGTGGCGCAGCGGCTGAAGCGCGGCGGCCGCGCCATCATCCAGACCATCACCATCAAGGATGAGTGTTTCGCCGGCTATCGCACCCGCAGCGATTTCGTCCGCCACTATGTGTTTCCGGGCGGCATGCTGCCGTCCCTGGCGCGCTTCCGCGAGGAGGCCGAAAAGGCGGGGCTGAAATTCGCCGGCGCCTTCGGCTTCGGCAAGGATTATGCCCGCACCCTGCGCGAATGGCTGGTGCGGATGCAGGCCGCCGAAACCCAGATCAAGGCCCTGGGCCATGACCAGCAATTCCTGCGCAACTGGGAGTTCTACCTCGGCATCTGCGCCGCGACCTTCGAAGTCGCGCGCACCGATGTGGTGCAGGTGGAACTGGTCAACGCCTAAACCGTACATTGCCGCTGCGGCCATAAATCGGCTGTTTTTGTATACAAAGTCAGGTATTGGAGGGGCCCTAAGGGGCACCAAAAAGGGCTTTTCTAATGTTTGCCAAGACTTTTGCCGCGCTGGCGCTGCTGGCCGCATCCACCACCCTGGCCAATGCCGCCGGCGACGCCAAGGCCGGTGAGGCCGTGTTCAAGCGTTGCGCCGTTTGCCACACCAACGACAAGGGCGGCGGCGACGGCCTGGGCCCCAACCTGTTCGGCGTCGTGGGCCGCAAGGCGGCCACCCGCCCCGGCTTTGCCTATTCGGCGCCGCTCCAGAAGTCCGGCATCGTCTGGACTGAAGCCAACCTGACCAAGTGGACCGCCGGCCCCGCCAAGGTGGTGCCTGGCACCAAGATGGCCTTTGCCGGCATCAGCAGCAAAAAGCAGCAGGCGGACGTCACTGCCTATCTGGCGACCCTGAAGTAGCCAGCGGCACCTGCGGCGGGATGACGCATCTAACCATCGGGATTAACCACCATTGTTGCAATGCAGCAATGGTGGGCCTGTTTCCCGCCCGGTTTCGTTGACAGGCCTCGCCCTGCGGCCATACTTTTTGCACCGCACAAGAGCAGGACGGGCCGGCGCAGCCGCCGCGAAAGCGCCGTCCATTGGGATCAAAGAAACACCATGAAGGTCTTGGTGCCCGTCAAGCGGGTGATCGATTACAACGTGAAGGTTCGCGTGAAGGCGGACCAGAGCGGCGTGGACTTGGCCAATGTCAAAATGTCCATGAACCCCTTTGACGAGATCGCGGTGGAAGAAGCGGTACGCCTGAAAGAGAAGGGCAAGGCCGGCGAGGTGGTCATCGTCTCCATCGGTCCGCAGCAAGCCTCCGAGACCATCCGTACCGCGCTGGCGATGGGCGGCGACCGGGGCATCCTGGTCAAGACTGAACAGATGGTCGAGCCGCTGGCCGTCGCCAAGATCCTGAAAGCCATCGTGGACGCCGAAAAGCCTGGCTTTGTCATTACCGGCAAGCAGGCCATCGACGATGACGCCAACCAGGTGGGGCAGATGCTGGCCGCTCTGCTGGGCTGGCCGCAGGGTACTTTCGCCCATTCGCTGGAGTTAGCTGACGGCGTCGCCAAGATCACCCGTGAGATCGATGGCGGCCTGCAGACCGTGGAAGTGAAATTGCCGGCGGTGATGACCACCGACCTGCGGCTGAACGAACCGCGCTATGCTTCGCTGCCCAACATCATGAAGGCCAAGAAGAAGCCGATCGAAGAAAAGTCGCCCGCCGACCTGGGTGTGGACATCACCCCGCGCTTCAAGGTGCTGAAGATTTCCGAGCCGCCCAAACGTAGCGGCGGCGTGAAGGTTTCGGGCGTGGGCGAGTTGCTGGACAAGCTCAAAGCCGATGGGGTCATCTGAATGACTTGCCTGGTGATCGCCGAACATGACAATGCGTCGCTGAAGGACGCCACCCACAAAACGGTGACCGCCGCGGCGCAAGTGTCTTCGCCGGTGCATGTGCTGGTGGCGGGCGAGAATTGCGGCGCGGTGGCGGAAGCCGCCGCCAAGATCGCCGGTGTCGAGAAAGTGCTGCTGGCCGATGCCGCGCCCTATGCGCGTCAACTGGCTGAACCGATGGAAGCGCTGCTGCTGTCTGTGGCCGACAAGTACGACGCCATCCTGGCGCCGGCCACCACGACAGGAAAGAACATCCTGCCCCGCGTCGCCGCCAGGCTGGACGTGGGCCAGATTTCCGAAATCCTGAAAGTGATTTCGCCCGACACCTTCGAGCGACCGATCTATGCCGGCAACGCCATCGAGACCTTGCAGGCCCCTGCGGGCAAGAAGATCATCACCGTTCGCACCACCGCTTTCGCCGCGGCAGCCGAAGGCGGCAGCGCCACCATCGAAAAGATCGCTGCCGCACCCGATGCCGGCAATTCCAAATTCGCCGGCGAAGCTTTGTCCAAGTCCGAACGTCCCGAGCTGACCTCCGCCAAGGTGGTGATCTCCGGCGGGCGCGGGCTAGGATCGGCGGAAAACTTCAAGCTGCTGGATTCCATCGCCGACAAGCTGCATGCCGCGGTCGGCGCTTCCCGCGCCGCAGTGGATGCGGGTTATGTGCCCAATGATTATCAGGTCGGTCAGACCGGCAAGGCCGTGGCCCCCGATCTGTACATCGCGGTGGGCATTTCCGGCGCCATCCAGCACCTGGCCGGCATGAAGGACTCACGCAAGATCGTCGCCATCAACAAGGACGAAGACGCCCCCATCTTCCAGGTGGCGGATTACGGCCTGGTCGGCGACCTGTTCAAGATTATCCCCGAGCTGGACGAAGAACTGTCCAAACGCGGCTACAAGTAAAGGCAATACAAATGGCAGTTGAGAAAATCGGTGTGGTGGGCGCAGGGCAAATGGGCACGGGTATCGCCCATGTGCTGGCGCTGGCCGGCTATGACGTGGTGCTGGACGACATCAACAAGGATGCGCTGTCCAAGGCGATCGAGCGGGTGCAGAAGAACATGCAGCGCCAGGCCTCCAAGGGCCTGATCAAGGAAGAGGAAATCGCGCCCGCTTTGGCGCGCATCCGCATCACCGAGACTTTGGACGATCTGAAGGACCGCGACCTGGTGATCGAGGCGGCGACCGAAGACGAAACCATCAAGAAGAAAATCTTCCAGGATCTTTGCACGCGTATTTCCGACAAGGCGATGATCGCCACCAACACCTCGTCCATCTCGGTCACGCGACTTGCGGCCTCGACCGACCGGCCGGAACATTTCATCGGGTTGCACTTCATGAACCCGGTGCCGGTGATGCAGCTGGTGGAAGTGATCCGCGGCATCGCCACCAATGATTCCACGTTCCAGTCGGCGCTGGAAATCGTCAAGCGCGTGGGCAAGACCGCCGCTTACGCCGAAGACTTCCCCGCCTTCATCGTCAACCGCATCCTGCTGCCGATGATCAATGAAGCGGTCTATACGCTGTATGAAGGCGTGGGCAATGTGGACGCGATCGACACCGCCATGCGGCTGGGCGCCAACCATCCCATGGGTCCGCTGCAGCTGGCCGACTTCATCGGCCTGGATACCTGCCTGAGCGTGATGCAGGTCTTGTATGAAGGCTTGGCGGATTCCAAGTACCGCCCCTGCCCGCTGCTGGTGAAGTATGTCGAAGCCGGCTGGCTGGGCCGCAAGACCGGCCGCGGCTTCTACGACTATCGGGGCGAACACCCGGTGCCGACGCGGTAGATCCGCTCCGCGCGGTTTTCGCCCTAGCGCAGGTCTTTTGGTCCCCGAGTGCGTCGCGCGTGCTCACGTGCGTTAAGCACGCTCCGCGCGCGCTCCTGCTCGGATGACCAAAATCCCTTGCTACTGGGCGACACGCGCAGGAACTAGGACCCGGTGATCCGCTTGAAGTAAGCCACCGCTTCCGGCGATGCCCACTCTGCGGGACCTTCCGCGCGCGCCACGACTTTGCCATCCGGATCGATCAGCACGGTGGTCGGCAGGCCCGGCACCACAAAGCTGCGCATCAGCATATGGTCGGAATCGACATAGACCGGCAGCGAGCCTGCGCCGTGGCTTTTGAGGAAAGCGCCGGCGTCGACCTTGGTGCTGTCGGCATTGATCGCCAGTACTTTGAGGCCCGGCGCATTGGCCTGGAGCCGGGCCAGCGAGGGCAGCTCGCTGACACAGGGCGCGCACCAGGTGGCCCACAGGTTCAGCAGCACATAGCGGCCCTTGAATGCATCCAGCGCATGGCGGCCGCCCGCGCCGTCGGTAAACATCACCGCCGGGGCGGGTTTGGGGGCTTTTTCCAGCGCCAGCACGGCCAAAGACGGCGGCGGCGCGATCCCCTGATGGACAGAAAGCAGGCCTTTCCCATATAGGATGCCCATTGCCAGCGCGACGATCACGGCCAGACTGATGATGATTTTCTTGGTCATGGGCCTTCGGAAGAAAAGATGAGCACGAACAAAATGTGGGGCGGACGTTTCCAGTCCGGACCCGCCGACATCATGAGGGAGATTACCCCCTCGATCGATTTCGACAAGCGGCTCGCGGCCGAGGATATCGCGGGCAGCCGCGCGCATTGCCGCATGCTGGCCAGCGAAGGCATCATTGCCAAGGATGACGGCCTGAAAATCCTGGATGGCCTGACCGCCATCGAAAAGGAACTCGCCGAGGGCAAGTTCGTCTTCAAGCGCGAACTGGAAGACATCCATCTCAATATCGAATCCCGGCTGGCCGAACTGATCGGCCCGGTGGCCGGACGGCTGCACACCGCCCGTTCGCGCAACGACCAGGTCGTGACCGATTTTCGCCTTTGGGTGCGCGCCGCCTGCGAGCGCGCCGATGCGGGGCTGAAAGCCTTGCAGCTGGCGTTGCTGGGCCAGGCCGAACAACACACCGACACCATCATGCCGGGCTTCACCCATATGCAGGTGGCCCAGCCGGTGACCTTCGCCCATCACATGCTCGCCTATGTCGAGATGTTCGGGCGCGACCGCGGCCGCTTCGAGGACGCCAAGAAGCGGCTGAACGAATCCCCGCTGGGCGCCGCCGCGCTGGCGGGCACATCGTTCCCCATCGACCGCGACGCCACCGCCAAGGCCCTGGGCTTCATCCGGCCGATGCGCAATTCCATGGACGCCATTTCGGCGCGCGACTTCGCGCTGGAGTATCTGGCCGCCTGCACCATCGCCGCCGTGCACCTGTCACGGCTGGCGGGCGAGCTGGTGCAATGGTCCACGCCCGCCTTCGGCTTTGTGAAATTGTCGGACGCTTTCACCACCGGCTCGTCCATCATGCCGCAGAAGCGCAATCCCGACGCCGCCGAACTGGTGCGCGGCAAGACCGGCCGGGTGCTGGGCGACTTCGTGGCGCTGGCCACCGTGGTCAAAGGCCTGGTGCTGACCTATGGCACCGACCTGCAGGAAGACAAGGAAAGGGTGTTCGACGCCGCCGACACGCTGGAGCTTTGCCTTGCCGCCATGGCGGCGATGATGGCCGACCTGGCGGCGCAGCCTGAAGCGATGCGCGCCGCTTGCGTGGCGGGCTTTCCCACCGCCACCGATCTGGCCGACTGGGTGGTGCGGGTGCTGAAAAAGCCTTTCCGCGAGGCCCATCACATTTCCGGCTCCATCGTGAAGCTGGCCGAGAACAAGGGCGTCACCTTGGAAAAGCTGTCGCTTGCGGAGATGCAGACCATCGAGCCCGCCATCACCGACGAGGTGTTCAGGGTGCTATCCCTGGACGCATCCGTGAATTCGCGCATGAGCCTGGGCGGCACCGCGCCGGCGCGGGTGAAGGAACAGCTCAACCATTGGCGGGGAATGTTGAAATGAGGAAGCTCATTATTCTGGCCGCGCTGGCGGTTGCCCTCACCGGCTGCGGCGTGAAGAACGACCTGGTCAAGCCCAACGGCCAGTCCACCACGCGCGACGACAACAATCCTTCAAAGCCGCCCTACCCTCTGGGGCGCTAGGTCCCATCTTATGAATCATTTCCAATACAAGGACGGCGTGCTGTGCGCGGAAGGCGTGCGGCTGGACAAGCTGGCTGAACAAGTCGGCACGCCTTTCTATTGCTATTCCACCGCCACCTTTGGGCGGCACTACAAGGTGTTCGTGGAGGCCGTGCCCGCCGGGTCGCTGGTGGCCTATGCCATCAAGGCCAATGACAATCTGGCGGTGCTGAAAACCCTGGCCCAGTTGGGCGCGGGCGCCGATGTGGTGTCGGGCGGCGAGCTGGCCAAGGCGCTGGCGGCAGGTGTTCTCCCCGGCAAGATCGTGTTCTCCGGCGTCGGCAAGACCAAGGACGAAATGCGCAGCGCCCTTGCGGCCGGCATCTATCAGTTCAATGTCGAAAGCGAGCCGGAACTGGCGGCGCTGGACGAAGTCGCGCGGTCCTTGGGCAAGCGCGCGCCCGTCACCTTGCGCGTCAATCCCGACGTGGACGCCAGGACCCATGCCAAGATCACCACCGGCACGGCGGAAACCAAATTCGGCATTCCCTTCTCGCGCGCGCGTGAGGCCTACGCCCATGCTGCGAAAATGCCGGGAATCGAGATTGTCGGCGTGGACGTGCATATCGGCAGCCAGATCACCGAACTGGAACCGTTCGAAACCGCCTTTACCCGCGTGCGCGAGCTGATCGGCACCTTGCGCGCCGACGGCCATACCATCGGCCGCCTCGACCTGGGCGGCGGATTGGGCGTGCCGTACGAGAACAGCAACATGCCGCCGCCGGACCCCAGCGCCTATGGCGCCATGGTGGCGCGCGTCACCAAGGACCTGGATTGCACCTTGTCGTTCGAGCCGGGCCGGCTGATCGCCGCCAATGCCGGCGTGCTGGTCAGCAAAGTGATCTACGTCAAGAATGGCGAGGCCAAGGATTTCCTGATCATCGATGCGGGCATGAACGACCTGATCCGCCCGGCCATGTACGAAGCCCATCACGAGATCGTGGCGGTGGCGGAACCCAAGGTTGGTTCCCCGCGCCCGCGCTATGACGTGGTGGGACCGGTATGCGAGACCTCAGATCTTTTCGCCTCCAGCCGGCCGCTGCCGGAACTCAAAAGCGGCGATCTTGTGGCGATCCTGTCGGCCGGCGCCTATGGCGCGGTGATGGCCGGTGATTACAATGCGCGGCCGCGGATCCCGGAAGTCTTGGTTCACGGCGAACAATGGGGCATCGTAAGGCCCAGAGAGACGTATGCCGACCTCATCGCCAAGGACCGCATTCCCGACTGGCTTTCCAGCTAATCCGCTGGAGCGGCGCGTTGCGCTGGCGCGCGGCGTCCTGGCGATCGAACGGCTGTTGCCGCTTCTGTGGCCGGCGTTTGGTTTCTTCGGTTTTTACCTTGCCCTGTCCCTGACCGGCATTTTCGCCTTCATCCCCTGGCCGCTGCAGGCATTGCTGCTGGCCGCCACCATCACCGCCGGCGCGCTGGCGCTTTACGACGGCTTTGAAGGCTTTGCCTGGCCGCGCGGCCTGGATGCGGCGCGGCGGCTGGAGCGCGACAGCGGCCTGACGCACCGGCCCATCTCGGAACGCGATGACGTGCTGGTGGGCGATGATCCGGTGGCCCGCGCCCTGTGGGAATTGCACCGCGCCCGCAGCCTGCCGCAGAAATTCCGCATCGGCCTGCCCCGCACCGATATCGCGGCGCGCGATCCGCCCGGGCTGCGCTGGTATCTGTTGATCGCTGTCGCGGTCGGGTTGGTGCTGGCGCGCGGCGATACCGGGGCGCGGCTGGTCTCGGCCTTTGACAGCGGCGCGGGGGCCGCCGCCAGCCTGGATGCCTGGATCGATCCGCCGCCCTATACCGGCCTGCCGCTGACCTCGCTGCATATCGGCGACACTTCCATCATCCAGGTGCCGCAAGGCTCGGTGCTGAATTTGCGGGTGCATGGCGCGCCGCGCACCCCGGGCCTGGTGGCTGGCAACAATGCCGCGCCGCGCTTTGCCGGCGAGGATGGGGAATATTCCAGCAACGTGATCCTTTCCACCGGCGCGCGGGTGCGGGTGCAGGTGGGCGGCCATGCCATCGGCAAATGGAATATCCAGGCGGTGCCGGACGCAGCGCCGACCATCGCCCTGACCGCCACGCCTTCGCCGACGGAACAGAAAGCCACCAAGTTCGCCTTCAAGAGCAGCGACGATTATGGCATCGCCAGGGCGCGCGCCGTGCTGACACCTGAGAAAGGCCACGGCAAGCCGCTGGTGGTCGAACTGCCATTGCCGGAATCCAACGCCAAGGCGATAGACCAAACCAGCTATGTTGATCTCACCGGCCATCCTTATGCGGGATTGACCGTCACCGGCCATCTGGAAGCACGCGACGCCATCGGCCAGACCGGTGTCAGCGCGCCTGTCACCTTCAGGCTGCCGGCGCGCGTCTTCACCGATCCGCTCGCCCGCGCGCTTATTGAACAACGGCAACAGCTCGCAACGAGCGACGCGGCGGGGCGCAAGACCGTGCTTCTCACACTGGATGCCCTGACCATCGCGCCGGAGAAATTCTACGAAGGCAAGAACGACATTTTCCTGGCGCTGCGCAGCGCATTCAATGGCGTCAAGAATGCCAAGACGGACGCGGACATCGCCCGCGTCGAGGCCATCCTGTGGGAAACCGCGCTGAAGCTGGAGCGCGGCGGCCTGCTGTCGGCGGCCGAAGAGTTGCGCAAGCTGCAGATGATGATCATCGCGGCCCTCGCTTCGGGCGCGCCGCAGGACGTGATCGACGAACTGCTCAAGCGCTACAATGACGCGATGCAGAAATATGTCGCCGCATTGACGGCCAATCCGCCGCCGCCCGGCGAGCAGGCACCCCTGCCGCCCGACAGCAAGGTGCTGGGCATGAACGACGTCCAGACCATGCTGGACATGATCAAGAAACTGTCCCAGGCCGGTGACCGCCAGAAGGCGGCGCAGCTGATGGCCATGCTGCAATCCATGCTGGAGAACATGCGCATGAGCCAGGGCCAGAACGGCCAGAGCAGCCCGCAGAACAAGGCGCTGAACGAGAAGCTGCAGAAATACGGCAACCTGATGGGCAAGCAGCGCGCTCTTTTGGACAAGACGTTCCGCCAGCAGCAGGGCCAGGCCGATCCCAAGGATGGCGGGCCACAGGGCCTGCAGAAGCAGCAGAACGACCTGGAAAAGGAATTGCAGGATTCGCTGAAGGGCATGGACGGCAAGTCAGCGCAGAAGCTGCGCGAGGCCGGCAAGGCGATGGGCGATGCGCAAAGCGCGCTGGGCAAGAAGGACCTGACCAATGCCGGCAGCTCGCAAAACCAGGCGCTGGATGCGCTGCGCCAGGGCGCGCAGGCGCTGGCCGATGAATCCCAGCAAGGCCAGGGCAAGCAGTCCGGCGGGCAAGATCCCTTGGGCCGCGGCAATGCACCGCTCGGCAATTCCGGTGTGAAGATTCCGGGCGCCGCCGATCTGGCGCGGGCGCGCGCGATCCTGGAAGAGTTGCGCCGAAGAGCCGCCCAGATGAACCGCTCGCAGCAGGAACGCGACTATCTGGATCGATTGTTGAAGGCGTTCTAACCCAGGACTTTGCCGATATACGGCAAGCCGCGATAGCGCCCGGCATCGTCCATGCCATAGCCGATGACAAAATCATTGCCGACGGGAAAGCCGACATAGTCCGCCTTGGCCAGGGCATCGGGCCGTTGCTTGTCCAGCATCACCGCGACCTGCACGCTGGCCGCGCCCGCCGCCTGGATCAGCGACACCGCCTTGGCGATGGTGCGGCCAGCATCCAGCACCCCGTCCACCACCAGCACGTGACGGCCGGTGATCTCTTCCGACGGCCCCGCGATCATGGAGATGGCGCTGGCCACCCGCTTGTCGCCGTAGGAGCGCAGCCAGATCATCTCCACGTCCATCGCCGCGCCTTCCCAGGCCAGCGCGCGCAAGAGATCGGCGGCGAAGACAAAGCCGCCCACCAAAACCGGCATCACGATGTCGGGCACCAGCGGCGCCGATGCAATCTGGCGCGCAAGGCTGCGCACCCGGTCCTGGATCTGTTCGGCGGAGAAAAGAACGTCGGGCGCCATCAGGGACCGTCTTTGGCGAAGCGTACTTCCAGGTGGCGCGCCGCGGCGGGCGGACTGGACAGCCGCGTCATGAAGGGCACCGACTGGCCCGGACCCAGCACCGTGGCGTTGGGCTTGAAGTTCCAGTGATAGAGTTCGTGATTGCTGACATCGCTGAGGGTCACGCGCACCGTCTGCGGTACCGTCAGCTGGCGCGAGCCGGCATTGACGATCACCCCCGACACCGCCAGCACCACCTGGCCGTCCTCGGTCTCGCGGCGATAATCCACCTGGCGAAAATCGATGCCGCTGGCATTCACCTTCAGGCCCAGGCTGGAATAGACCCCGGCCGACTGGGGCCAGATCACCGCAATGTCCTGGCGATAGCGCACCGCGGACACCGCGATCAGCAGCACCACCGCGATCAGCCCGGCCCAGCCCGCCACCACTGCGAGCTTGGGACCCATGGGGCTGCGGGACTCCGACGCCACCGCGGCCGGCGCAAAAGCGCGGGTGGGCGAGGGATTGACGGGGAAAGGATCGGAGGACTCGGGCGCCTCGGTGGGGGGCGGCGCGGGCGCCGTTTCGGCGGGCATTTCGGGGGCGGCTTCGGGCACAGCCTCGCCCTCGCCCGAACGGGAAGGTTCGAAGTCTCCGTCCTGGACTTCTCACACCAAGCGCTCTCCTACGCACGCAATCTCTTCCACCGCGAAGGATGCACGACCGAGTTCATCCACGCCCCCATCGAGTCCGCAGGCAGCGCCGACTTCGACCTGGTTTTCAACGCAGGCGTGCTCGAACACTATCCAGCTGCTACCCAAGGTTCATTGCTCCGAGCAATGGCTGCCCGCAGCCGCCGGTACGTGATGGCGCTCGTTCCCAATCGCCATTGCTACTGGTACTGGGTGTGGCGGCTCGCCAGAAGTTCGCGCGGCGAATGGCCGTGGGGAACCGAAGTCCCGGCCTCAAGCATGCAAGGCGTATTTGAGTCGGGCGGCCTGCACTTCCTGGGACAGACCTTCCTCGGCGCGGACTGGACGGAGTCGTTCATTGCGGAACTGACTGGCACCGATCCCGAGTTGCGCGATCGAATCCTCGCCATACACCGTTCGCCCATCGTCGACGAGCCAGCCAAAGGCTACCTGTTGGCGGCATTGGGCAGCATTTCCCGGGAAACAACGCCACCTGGATGGGATGACGCTCCCGCAACAGGACACGCCGCGGACGCTCTCGCCGCCGCCTTCGCGGACGCCCAGGCAACGCTCGCCGGATTCGAAGCCCGTCAGTCCGATTTACTGACGCGACTAGCCGATGCCGAAGCCGCCAATGCGACGCTCCGCTCCACTATCGAGCAAAACTGCCTGCAGCAAGCCGCCGCCGAAAACCTGCTGTCGCTGAAAGACCGCCAGATCGCGGAGGGCCAGTCCCGCTTACGGCGGGCCATTGAAGACCGCCAAAACACGGTCAAATCCCTGCTCTCCTCAGGTATCGGATTTGACTCCACGTTCCAGCGTCTCCGCAGCCAACTGGCCGGCCAGTTCCTGTTTGAACACCCGCCCCTGCGGGGTC
>Ga0118677_10004175_pt1 | contig 26602 bp, 16 predicted proteins | sample AliMusrvi5mmetaG_FD_86154 | JGI IMG/M metagenome (GOLD analysis project Ga0118677, IMG submission 86154) | reverse complement strand
AGCCCGCCCCCTCCCAGGCGGTGGCGAGCCACCGCACTCCCAGGCGGTGGCGAGCCACCGCACTCCCAGGCGGTGGCGAGCCACCGCACTCCCAGGCGCCGCGACAAGTATTCTTGCGCGGCTCCTGGGCTTGACGGCAATTTCAAGGGAATTGAACTTGCTCGTAACTTTGGCATGGTTGAGGTCGAACGCTGAGTTCTGGAACACACCGAAGCACGCTCTTCCTCAGTGGATTAGATCCGGGCGGACCTTGGCGGCTAACAGCTTGTACCCTTCGGAGTTGAAGTGAAGTTTGTCGGCAAGGAACAACTCGGGGCGCGGTTGGCCATCGGGGCCTAGCGGCAGGTCGAAGGTTTCGATGTAGCGCAGGTGGGGTTTTCCTTGGATGAAGGCGGAGACGAGGTGGTTGAGTGCCAGTTCTCGATCTTTTTGTTTCCAGCGCGATGGGCTGGGGCTCAGGGAAATGAAGATAATGTCCGTGTCGGGGAGCTTGGCGTGAATGGTGGCCACAAAGTCCTTGAAATCCGAAAAAACCGACTCGACCTCGCGGCCGCGCCACAGGTCGTTGCCGCCGGCACGCAGATAGATGGCTCGCGGCGCATACGGGAAAATAACACGAGGCGCAAAATGGGTCGAGTCCACAATCTCGGAACCGCCGAAGCCCCGGTTGATCACCGGCACCGGCGCAAAGTCTTGTGCCAGGCTCGCCCACATCCGAACCGTCGAGGAACCGATGAACAACACCGCTTTTTGTGGCGGGGCCTTGATGCCATCAGCCTGCTCAAAGGCACTCATCTCCTTTTCCCATACCGCAAAATCGTGCGCGTCAGGAGCTGCCCAGACGACCGGGCAATAGCAACCTAACAAAATAATCAAGGCAGCGAGAAAACAGCGGATGGGTGTGATCATATTTGGACGGGATGTGGGCGGGATGTTACGGATAAATCGGAGGCCATTGAACCACTGATTCACCCGAATATTACGCAGAAAGAATGGGATTCGTTTCAACGGATTCCATCAAGGATTTTCTCAATCCGCACAATCTTCGTAATCCTCCCTGCCAACACAAAGGCCGGGAGCCTTGCGACTCCCGGCCTTGCCGTTGTTTCATTCAGGGATTGTCAGATCACTCGTGCAAGCGCAAGTTACTGCGCCGCAACGCGCACAAACAACTTGCCGTTCACCGGCGTGGCCGTGAGTTGCACTGCCACCGGTGTAACTTCGTTGACCGTCGTGCCCGGCGTCTGCACCGCTCCAGTATCCTGCGTCCAAGTCGCCAGATCCGTGGACGTCCACACCGTGTAGGTCAGCCCGGTATTGGAGAGCTGCGTGTAGGTGAAGTGACCATTGGTGGCCAATGGTACGCTGATCGGATTGTGCGCCGAGGCATTCGCAGGATCCAGGCCGAACGCATATAACGCGAAGTTGCTCAAGTTTCCATCCAGCGACGCCGCAGAATTCGACAGGTTTAACGTCGGGTAGCGTGCGGCCCACGCCGTGTATGTGGTGGTGGTGGGATATGCCGTGGTCAGACCATATTTGCTCGTCAGATAGCCACCCACTTTGGCGGCTTCCTCAGAGGTCAATGCGCGGTTGTAAATGAGCAACTCGGCGATGTCGCCGTTGAATTGCGCACCGTTGCCGACAGCGTTGTCACCAATGATCCAATTCACGCCGCTACCGCTGTTGTAATCACCCGTGGTGGTCCCGATCAGCGAGCCGTCTAGTAGGAAATTGAAGGCTGTGGTGCTGCTTTCGTACGTGAAGATATGAGACCCAGTATGCGGCATTGCCGAGTAAACACCCGCAAAGGACGCTCTGCTGGTGCGGAACGGGCCAGGCGTCACCTCACCGTAGTTTCCTCCAACCCAGCGCTCGTCGTTGCCTGTGCGGTTGCCGAACAGGCTGTATTGCAAGTCGTTGTTAAGTGTCCCGACGGCATAGATGGTTGCAGTGGTCGTCGGCGCGGCGGGTTCGTCCAGTCGATAGTAAGCTACAGGATTACTGCTACCCACCAGCGTTTGATAGGGCGTGGTGCGGCTTGCGTTCAAACCATTGTTATAGTGAGCCAATACATCGGAGGGACTCAGAGCGGTGGTATAGAACGCAGCCTCATCGAGCTCGCCAGCGAAGAAGTTCAGAGCACCACCGTAACGCTTGCCAAGGGTCGTGCCACCAGAGGAGGCCGCCCGATAGCTAGATGATGCGGCGCTGGCAATGGCTGCACCGTTGACGTAAAGAATGCAATTCGTGCCATCATTCACCACGACAACATGCTGCCAAGCACCGACGGTGACCGCGCTTACACTATCGCCGATGCCAGTCGAAGCTCCGGTCACGGTAATATTGGAATTATTCGTGAAGGGACGGAAGCTATAGTTGCTGCCATTGAGTTGGTAAACCACCCAACCCGTGCGAGCTCCTGCGGCGGGTAGACCACTGGAAAACAGTGCCTGGCTGGCCCCTGTATTAGCCGGTTTCGCCCAGATTTCCGCTGAGAAAATCGTGGTGTTGAGTTGCGCATCGTAGGGAATGTCAACATTTTGAGTGCTGCCATTGAAAACGGTTGCCGTGTTGCTGTTGCCTGCCAAAGCACCTGCGACACCTCGGGCTGGAGTATTAGCATAAGTACCGTTGAGGCTAGCCCCGCCAGTGCCGCTATTGGTCGCTGTGGGGTCGCTGGCGAGGGCCAAGAACTGCGCGCTCAGATCGCCGAGATATAGCTTGGAGCCACTGTTGTCGTCACGTTGTGTGAACCGAAGTACGGAATTGCCGTTCAAAGCGCTGGCGATAAGCTCCGGCTGGTCGACCTGGGTAATGTTCGAGGCGTTGTGACCGTGGCCGCTCGAATCGAACCAGTTCGTGACATAATTGTTAGCACCGGACACCCGCACTTCGCTGGGATCGGCGGGATTTACAGCATTGCCCTCGAGCCACACCATTAAGCCGCTGCCCACGCCGCCCGGAGAGGCCGGGAGAAGGGCTGCCGTCGCGGTATAGTCGTGAACGGAAGTTCCGTCGGTAACGATATAGTGAATTTGGGTGTTGCTGGGTGAGAAGGACGGGGATGGCACGGCACCGCTGGTGCGATTGCATGTACCGGATGTCAGCGTGAAGGTCGGTGCGACCGTCGTCAAATCCGTTCCGTAAGCCACGGGTAGGTAAATCGTCAATGCGCTTTGGTCAATGATGCCGTTAACGCCATTATAGGCTAATGACGTAATCAATGCGGTGGTGGTCAGACTGAGCACACCGGTCGTGGTGTCAAAGGTCCAGATTTTGTTGCCGTCCACTTTCGTAAAGACGGTGCCGCTGGGACCGGTAAAGCCGGTCAAGCCAAAGGTGCCGCCGAAGGACTTGGTGGTGGTATTGACCAGTGGCCAAGACGCTATAGACGCAGTCACCGCCGAGGTGTCGATGGTGAAGATGCCATTTAAAGTGGCGGTTCCTGCACCGGTGATTTTGTTGTTTGTGGTGTCCGTAAGGTGGAACGTCATTGCGCCGCTGCTGGCGAGTACGAACGTGCCGCCGCTGACGGTGGTGTCGCCAGTGTAGGTGTTGAGGCCGGAGAGGGTCAGCGTGCTGCCCGCGATTTCCTTGACCACGGTACCTGCGCCGGAGATCACGCCGGAGAGTGTTTGGTTAGCCGAAGTGTTGAAATCCAAAGCGGTCTGGGTACCGAGATCGATATTACCCGGATAGGTGCCGCCGCCCAAACTTCCCGTTCCGGGAACGGTGTAGAGCGTGGAATCAAAGGCTTTCATATACCGTTCTCCGCCGATGACCAAGTAACCGGTTTGAACATTGTTACCCTTCACCAGAGTGATGGGTCCTGTGAAAGTATTGGCACCACTCAGGTTGACATAACTGTTGGCACCCGATTGGGTATTGTAACTGATGTGAAACCCGATGTTGCCAGCACTGCCATCGGGAATGGTCGATGAGAACAGGACATCTTCTCGGTCACCTCCGCCTGAAGCACCTGTGGTGATATCGATGATTTGATTTCCGGACGCGCTGGCGGTAACTGCGCCGGAAAAGAGGAATTTAAAGTCATTGCCGTAGAACTTCAGGTAGATCGAGCCAGCGTTGCCTGTAAGGGCGATGGCATCATTGTTGGCAATAATTGTCGGAAATGCGCCAGATATCTGACTTGTGCTGCAAATAAGCGTGCCGTTATCGTCGATGGTCAAGGTGCCGGTGTCGGTCCAAGTGGCAGTGGTACCAGAAATGGTGGTATTGCTGTCATTGACGTTAAAGGTCTGGCCGTTGGTGATGGTAGTATCGGCTCGCGCGCTTCCCGTTAGGAATGCGGCGCTGGTCGCGAAGCCCAGCGCCAAGGCGAGGGCAAAGTGGTTTTTCTGGTTCATTCGATTCGATCTTTTCATGTTATTTGGGTTGTAGGAATTAGATGACTCCGATGATGCCTCGGGCACCTCGGGGATTTTTCATTGTTAGCAATATAATTATTTGTTAGTTTGTGGATTATCTCAAGTGCGTTGCTTGGATTTGAGATGGGTTGTCTGGTTTTTTGGAAACTCGCAGCAAGGACGCCAGGGCACAAAATTGTGCCCGGGAATCCGCACCAGAAGTAAGCGCCAAATGCCTTCACCAATCACCGCGAATTCATTCAACAATGCGGAAAATACGGAGTTAGAGGCAGGTGTCAAATCAAAAAATGAAAAAAACCTAACTATTATTTAATACACCGCTCCTGGCACGTGCGTCACGGCGGGGTGGGGGCGCGGCATGTTAGTTTTGCGGGGGTATTTTTGCTTAAATACAACTAGATTTTATTACTTAATTCGCAATCTTGCCAGGAGAGGGGCGCTTGAAGCCCGGATGATCGGGTGAGTCTCGAGGATGCCTTCCCGGGGCGGCAATCGACGGCTGAGCCAAGGCGTCCAACCTGTAAAGTTTGCTTACAGGTAGAAAGAACTTCCGGTGGCGATACCGATCCGTCAATTTGTCGAAGGAATGCGCATGGACCCATGATTTTCTGCTGGCTCGCGGATACATGGGCAAGCATTCCAACCCCATAGACAAGTCGCAAATATGGCGATGGCCGAACATTTCCGAATCCTTATTGCAGGTTTTCTCCCGGACCCAGGGGAATCGACCAAGGGCGGTAGCGTGACAGTCGTCCGACGCCCAGTATTGCCCGGTTCTTGTCAATAAGTGTGACACCTTTCTCCCACCCTTCTCCCACCCTTTATCCACCAAAAAAGAAAAATTAAGCATGAAATCGCAAAATTACGAGATCAAGAGGGACGCGTTGGTTGCGGCATACCGCAGCAAGTTGGCGCAGCAGCCTGAGTTACGGCAGCAGGAAATCAAACTGTCGTGGAGCAACTGGGGTTTTGGAATTGAGCCGCTGGAGGATACCGCCAAGCGCCTGCACAAACATGGCGTAAAGTGGATCGAGTTGCATGGGAACCGCTATGGCATCGACCTGGGCTATCGCGCGCCGGAAGTGCTGACGACCCTAGCCCGCTACGACATTCAGGTGGCCGGTATTTGCGGGATGTTCGGAAAAGAGAACGACCTATCGAGCAATTCCGGTGTCTGTCGCCAGCACGCCATCGACTATATCCGTCGCCAGTTGGATTTGTGCCAGGCGGTGGGCGGCTCGTATCTGCTCGTGGTGCCCGCTGCTGTCGGCCGGCCCCAGGCCTACGACAGCAGCGAATTCGAGCGCTCGGTCGAAACGCTCCGGCTCGTTGCCGATGAGTTTGCGCTAGCCGGGGTGCGAGCCGCCATTGAGCCGATCCGATCGGCCGAGGTATCGTTGGTCCACACAATTGCCGATGCCGGACGGTATCTTGCTGCGGTCGGCCATGCCGCCATCCAACACATCAACGCTGACGTCTATCACATGCAGTCGGAAGAGACCTATGTGCCACAAGCGTTGCTGGATGCCGGCGATCGCTTGATCAACCTGCACCTGGCGGATTCCAACCGCTGCGCCTTGGGCAACGGGTCGCTTGATGTGGATGCCATCCTGATGACCCTCTATCTGATCGATTACACGGAGGGTCTGCGGTTTGCCACGCCGGAGCCGCTCGGGCCGGGCGGCGATCCCTATCCGGCCATGTTCTGCAAGCCTGATCCGGCGTTGCTTGACAAGTTGGTCGCTGATACCGTCAGTTATTGGCGTGAACGGGAAAGTCAGATCAAGGTTGACTGATGAATTCCCGAGAACATAAGCATCATTCCACTTCTTCATGATATTTTCGGATCATTATTGGCGCTTGTGTGTTAGCTGTTTTGCAGGATTGTTAGTAACGTCGAGTGGGATTGCTGCGGATGCGCTGATTGTGGTTGCGGCGGATGCCTCACCGCTTGTCCGATTGGCGGCCCGCGAGGTGAATCGCTATGTGTATTTGCGCAGCGGAGAGCGCTTGGCTATAGCTTCAGCCGCGGCTCCGGGGCGGGATGCAATCCGATTGCAGACGGACAAGGGCTTGGGAGCGCAGGTCTATCGCATGAAGACGGCGGGCGGTAAGACAGGCGGCAAAACCCTGAACCTGGCTGGCGGAAGTGACGTGGCAGTACTGTATGCAGCCTATCAATTTGCTGAGACGCTGGGTGTGCGATTTTACTTGCATGGTGATGTGCTGCCCGACGCGCGGACGCCGTTTGTGATGCCAGACCTTGACGAGACGCACACGCCGTTGTTTGAGACGCGAGGGATTCTCCCCTTCCACGATTTCACAGAGGGGCCGGACTGGTGGGAGGCGGATGATTACAAGGCGTATCTAACTCAACTGGTCAAGATGAGGATGAACCTCCTCAACCTGCATTGTTATCCGGATGGCGTCGCCGGCCCGGAACCCTTGGTCTGGATCGGCCATCCAGATGATGTGGACGCCAAGGGCAAGGTTGCGTTTAGCCCGCCATCGCGCTGGGCCAGCACCAACTACCATTCCTGGGGGTATGCGCCCATGCCCACCAGCGGGTTTGCGGCGGGTGCTTCCCGCTTGTTTGAGGAAGACGATTTCGGCCCCTCCGTGACGCGCGGACACCGGCCCGAACCGGCGAGTCCAGCGGCATCTAACGAGGTGTTTGAACGAGCGTCGGGGATGTTGAGCGATGCCTTTGGTTATGGCCGGAAGTTAGGCGTTGGAATCTGTTTGGGCACGGAGGCACCGCTGACCATCCCGCGGGCCGTCCAGGCACATTTGCGAGAGAAGGGCTTGGATCCAGAGAGCCCGGAAGTCCGACAAAAAGTGTACGAGGGCATGTTTGCACGGATCTCCCGCGCCTATCCGATCGACCATTACTTGTTATGGACGCCCGAGGAATGGACTTGGCGGGGCGCGACCCAACCCGAGATAGACGCCACGGCGCGCGATATCAAATCCGCGATGGCCGCGTTGAAAGCGCAGGGGAGCCCATTCGGATTTGGCACCAGCGGCTGGGAACTCGGGCCCAAGCAAGATCGCGGGCTCTTCGACAACCTGTTGCCCAAGGAGGCGGTGATGAGCTGCATCAACCGCAATATCGGATTCAACTGGGTGGATCGCGAGTTTCTCAGGATCAAGGACCGGCCGCGGTGGGCGGTTCCTTGGATGGAAGATGATAGTGCAATGGTGCAACCCCAGCTTTGGGCAGGCCGCATGCGGCGCGATGCCGCTGATGCACTGGCGTATGGTTGCTCGGGTCTGCTAGGGATTCACTGGCGGACCAAGATTCTCGCACCCAATGTGTCGGCACTGGCGAAAGCCGCCTGGACACAGGACGGGTGGAACCCAGATGCCGCAAAACCTGCGCCGAACCAGGTTCCATCCAATGACCAAACGCCCCTACCCAAACGGCAACGTGATCTCCCCTGCGCCGATTTTTACGCAGACATGTGCGCAGCGTGGTTCGGTCCCGAGGTCGCCCCCGAAATGGCCAGTTTCCTCACTCGCTACGATGGTGATAACGGCGCGTATGATGTGATCCAGGGAAGGGCGACGTTGCCGCGTCCCAATACCTGGATGTATGGTCCGGGTGCCATCGTCGCGAACCCGGGACCCTGGGCAGAAGCTGCGAAACGCTATATGTTCGTAGATGACCTAACCAAACTTCGGCAGCAGGTGAAGGGCGCTGGCAACCGGGACCGCTTTGATTACTGGCTGAACACGTTCCGCTATCTGCGCGCCCTTGATGAAACCGCCTGTGCTCGCGGTGCGCTCGATACGGCTATGGGACTCGTGAAGGCGGAGAAGGATACCACACGTAGGAAGTCGTTGGCGAACACCGGTGCGCTGCCCGCGCGGATTCGCTTGGCCCGCGCCTGGGAGACGATGATGACATGGCTGTTGGAAGTGACGGACACACCGGGCGAGTTGGGAACCATCGCAAATCTGGAATTGGCCACTCGCCGCAAGTTGGAGTTTGTGAATGGGCACGACAAAGCGCTGGGCGACGCGCTGGGCACCCCTGTGTTGCCCGCCGCGGCTAATGTATCATCCCGCTATCAGGGCGAACCGCGCATTATCGTGCCAACGCTGCGCAGCGTGTTTGCCAAGGGCGAGAAACCCACACTCAAAGTCTTGGTTCTCGATAACGCAGACCCAACCACTGCCGCTCTATTCTGGCGTACGTTAGGCGTCGGTGAATTCCGCGAATTGCCATTGCGGCATCTGGCGCGAGGGGTCTATCAGGTGACCATGCCCCCTGTTTCTGACGAAGGCACCGAATATTACATTCGTGTTAAGACAGCTTCAGGCAAGCCACTCGTCTGGCCCGCCACAGCCCCGGGAATAAACTTTACAATTCTCCAGATCCCTTGAATGATGGCTAATATCGAATGATACCATCCATTCCAAAAGGTCGGCAGTATGCGCAAGGCCCCTCCCGGTGCCTCAAGGCAGGGTTTTCCCTGGTGATGACGCTGATGCTGATGATCCTCCTGTCGGTCATCGTCGTCGGCTTGCTATCGCTTTCGAGCATCGCATTGCGTACATCTGCCCAGACCGAAGCCATTGGCGTCGCCCGGGCCAACGCCAAGCTCGCCGTGCAGCTTGCGATCGGTGAATTGCAGACGCAAGCGGGAATCGACACCCGGATCACCGCCCGCGCTGAGTTATCAGGTGGGAGCTGTAACGAATACCGCATATAATTGCGTGATATACACCAACAATGCCACGAAACCCACTTCCAACCTCCCTTGCCTGCTCGACTTTACCGGAGGAAACGGAAATTACAACACCTGTGGATTTGAGGCAGGGCTGGTCTTGAAGCCTGGTGAAACGAAGGTGTTTAGTCCTGCAAGCAATGACCGAAAGCCTCCGAGCGGTAATGGCGGGCCATGGGGGGCTGACCATACTCTTGATCTTCAGCCGGGCTACCGGGGGAGTGGTGGTCATGTCTATCCACTCTGCGAGACCCGCTGGCGTCACGATCCGCGTGGCCGCGAGGTGGTCTTCGTCCTCGTGCAGGATGGGTGCCGCAGTCCGCGCGTGATTGGGTTTACAGATTACCGTGAACCCCCATCCAAGAAACCCTGATATGTCAATGAGCAACGATGATTTATGGTGGATCGTGCCACAGCAGTTGCGCTGTGAACATTTGGGAAATCCGCTCGGAATTGATGTGGAGAGGCCGCGGCTTGGCTGGCGCATCGAGGTCGGAGGTCAGAAGCCTGAGGTTAGAGGACTGAAGCAGACGGCGTATCAGATTCTGGTGGCGAGTTCTGAGGAGTTGTTGAGGGAAGACACCGGCGATCTCTGGGACAGCGGGGAAGTCCAGTCAAACAATGCCTCCTTCATCGAATATGATGGGCTGCCGCTGTGCTCCCGGATGCGCTGTTACTGGAAAGTCAGGATCTGGGTGAACGGCTTTGCGGTTGGCCCCCCCGTTGTTTCCACTTGGAGCGAATCGGCCCGCTGGTCGATGGGCCTGTTCGGCGAGAACGCCTGGAGTGGCGCTTGGATCGGTTCGCCAACGCTGGATTTTGTGGAACCCGCCCCGCTGCTGCGCAAATCCTTCCATCTGGAAAAGCCGGTCGAAAGGGCCACGGTTTTTATCTGCGGCTTGGGCTATTACGAGCTTTCTATAAACGGCAATAAAGTCGGAGACCGGGTGCTTGACCCGAAAGTGACCCGTTATGATTGCCGCGTGCTCTACGTGACTTATGATGTGACCGGGCAAGTTAGGGATGGCAGCAACGCGCTCGGGGTGATGCTCGGCAACGGTTGGTACAATTACCATGTGAAAAACCCATGGCATTTTGATGAGGCACCGTGGCGTGCCAAGCCCAAATTGCTGTTGCAGCTTGAGATAGATTATGCCGATGGCACGACGCAGCGCATTGTGAGCGACGAGTCGTGGAGATATGCCACTGGAGCGGTGCAATTCGACGGCATGCTGAACGGAGAAGTATATGACGCGCGGTTGGAGAGAAACGGCTGGGCCACGGCGGACTATGACGATACGGCTTGGAGTGCCGCCGCGGTTGTGGACGCGCCGAAGGGTAAACTTGTAGCTCAGATGATCGAGCCGATCCGCGTCATAAATGAGATCAAACCCGTTAGCTTGTCGCAACCTAAGCCGGGAGTCTATATCTATGAATTTGGCCAGAATGTCGCGGGCACGGCACGGTTAACTCTAACGGGTCCTGCCGGTACGGAAGTCAAACTGCGCTACGCGGAATTGCGGTATCCCGACGGCACACTGGATCCGACGAATATCGATATTTTTTGCGAGTCAGGCGAGTTCCAGACGGAACATTACATCCTCAAGGGCGAGGGCATTGAGATCTGGCAGGCTCGCTTCATGTATTACGGATTCCAATATGTTGAAGTGACGGGATTTCCCGGAGAGCCGACGTTGGAAAACCTGACGGGATTGGTGATACACACCGACGTTGCGGTTATTGGTGGCTTTGAATGTTCCAATGAGGTGATCAACAAAATTCACCAATGCAACCTGTGGTCGTATTTAAACAACTTGCACGGATATCCGACGGATTGTCCCCATCGAGAGAAGATTGGTTGGACGGGCGATGCTCATATTGCTGGAGCAAGCGGCCTGTACAATTTTGACCCGATGGCAGTGTTCACCGAATGGTTGCGTGATTTCGCGGATGAACAGCAACCCAACGGCGAATTGCCAGGCATCATTCCCACGGGCGGCTGGGGATATGAGCGTTGGGGCGGTCCAGCCTGGTGTTGCGCCTGCATCCTCCTTCCCTGGTATATGTATCAGTATCGCGGAGACGTCCGCATCCTGGAGGTGCATTACGAAACCATGCGGCGGTATATGGCTTATCTAACATTATCATCGCCCGGTGGCATTAACAGCCAGGGCATGGGCGACTGGTTTCCATCTCAGACGGAGACACCGGTGGAAATCACCTCCACGAGTTACTATCACACATCAGCGCTGTTGCTGGCGAAGATCGCGGCGATTCTCTGTAAGACGGAGGATGCGGAGGGATATGCACGGCTGGCCTCATACATCAGAAAAGCCTTCAATCACCAATTCTTTGATGAAGGCACCGGGCAATATGGCGGCGGGACACAGACGGCCGGTTCCTGTGCGCTCTATCATGGCTTGGTAGAGCCGGCGGATGTTGAGGATGTGGTAAAGGAACTCGCCGCGAGTATCTGGAAAAATGGGAATCACCTTGACTGTGGGATTCTCGGGGCCAAATACATTCCGCACGTGCTCGCTGACAACGGACACATGGAACAGGCCTATCAACTGGCGGCGGGCACGACGTGGCCAAGCTGGGGCGATATGGTTAGGCAGGGGGCGACGACACTCTGGGAAGGCTGGAACGCCGATGTCGGCACTCACAATCATGTGATGCTCGGCGACATCTCCGCCTGGTTCTTCGAAACACTGGCCGGAATCAAGTGCGATCCAGATGGGCCGGGTTTCCAGAAAATTATCATTAATCCCAGGCTGGCGGGCGACCTCACTTGGGTGCAGGCACATCACGATTCATTGCACGGCCGAATCGTCAGCAATTGGCAGCGGGACGGCAACGGGTTGACCATGGAGGTTACGATTCCCATCAACACCACGGCGACGGTTCACGTGCCGGCACGGGATGCCGCTGGCGTGACCGAGTCAGGGAAGCCCGCTGCGCAATCTTCGGGTGTCTCCTTCCTGAGGATGGAAAATGGTGCGGCGTTGTACACAGTGGGATCAGGCTGTTATCAATTTAAAACGTAGGAACTGCCACTTTGCGTGAAATTTTTACTCTGCGGGCGCGGTATCATTCTCCGACGACCCTAGAATCCGCTAAAAATGAAAGATGATGGCAAAACCCGTCCACGGTCCTTGGTGCGACAGTCGGCCGACATGATACGCAAACGGATAGTAGTGGGCCAATTGGGGCCGAAGTTGCCGGGAGAAAACGAGTTGGCGCGGATGTTGGATGTGTCGCGGCCGACGATCCGGGGGGCCTTGGAGTTGCTGGAAGGGGAATTGGTGGTGGCTCCTGCCTCTAACGGCATGGCGCGCAGTGTGACCAAGGACTGGTTCGCTTGTAACAAGTCCGGACCATCTGTGCGATTTCTGGTGCCCACGCCACTGCATGAGAGGTCGGCCGGGTTTCAGTCAGGGATGCGCCAAATGCGGGAGCGCTTGGAGAGTCACGGCGCGGAAGTCGTCTTCCAGGTATCTTCGGCGTACCGGGCGAAACACCCAGAGCGAATCCTTGCCAAGGAAACCGCAGGCGGCGATTGCGACGTCTGGGTTGTGGTCGATGCTACCCCGGCAATCGAGGCATGGCTGGAGGCCAAGCAGTTACCTTGCGTGTGTGTCGGCGGATCCTACCGTCATCATCTGCCGCGCACCGGTGGCGATGGCGACCAAGCAATACGCGACGCCGCGATATCCCTGTTAGCGTTAGGCCACCGGCGCATTGTTTATCCAATGCACAATGCCTATGGTGTGCAAATGGTGGCGACATTCCGCGCGGTGATGGAGGAACACGGGGTGGTATGGAACGAATCATTTCACGCCCCCCTCTGGAAAGACCACGCGGCGAATTTCTTTCCCGTTATGACGCGAATGTTTGCCAGTGCCAAGCCGCCCACCGCCTTCCTCACGCTGGGTGTGCGCAATCTGTTGCCGGTGCTGACATGGCTTGGTCAACACGGTCTGCGGGTGCCGGAGGACGTGTCGCTTATCGACATGATTGACGACCCTCTGCTGGAGTTTCTCTATCCATCCATCACCCGCTACTATCTCAGCCGTGACAAGGTGTGCCATGCTGCGGTGGATTTGGCGCTGCGGGTGGCACAGGCGGGGAAACCGTTTGACGAAGCCCGAATGATTCCGATGCGGAGGCTCGAGGGATGCTCTATCGGACCGGTACCAAGCCGCTGAAAAATGCGCTTCTAGTGACTCGGGAGGCATAGCGAGATGAATACGATTGATAACAGCCATGGTCTTTAGTTCTTACTTATTTATATTTTACTTCCTGCCGTTGGCGCTGGCGGTTTACTACTTGCTAGGTCGTGCTGGAAACCGGACGCTGAACTATTCATTGATTCTGTTCGGGTACATATTTTACGGTTGGGCCAACCCTAAGTTTATCTTTCTGATGGCGGCCACAACGCTGGTGGACTGGCTGGCCAGCATGATCATCGCGCATGGCACATGGAGGTTGTGGCGGCGTTGGCACGAGCCGCTGGAGGCGCTGCCGCGGGATGCGGCTCGCAGCAGGTCGCAGCGCTGGGCGATTATTCTCTCGATCGTGTCGAACCTGATGTCGCTTGGATTTTTCAAGTATTTCAATTTTGGGGTGGAGAGCTACAACGCGTTGGTGGCGGCGCTGGGGTGGCCACAGGCACAGTGGGAGGAGTTCTTCCGTGTGATGCTGCCGCTGGGGATTAGCTTCTATACGTTCCAATCACTGTCTTACACGATTGACGTATATCGAGGTGACGCCAAGGCGATGAAGCACTTTGGTGATTTTGCGTGTTTTGTATCGATGTTTCCGCACTTGGTGGCCGGGCCGATCCTGCAATTTTCGTTTTTGGCGGAGCAGCTTGAGAACCGGCAGCTCACGCTGGACAAGTTTGCTCGTGGGGTGGCGATGTTTTCGCTGGGACTGGGGAAGAAGGTATTACTGGCCAACGCCTGTGGCAAGATAGCTGACAGTGTGTTTGACGCAGGAAGTGCGCATCCGCTGGACGCGTGGTACGGGCTCGGGGCATACTCATTTCAGATATACTATGATTTTAGTGCATACTCGGACATGGCGATAGGACTGGGGCTGATGCTCGGGTTTGTGTTCGCCAAGAACTTTGATTCGCCATACAAGAGCGAGTCGCTCACTGAGTTCTGGCGGCGATGGCACATATCCCTTTCGAGCTGGCTTCGCGACTACCTCTACGTGCCTCTTGGCGGCAGTCGCCGCGGTGAAGCCCGTACCTATATCAACCTGATCCTGGTGATGTTGCTTGGCGGACTTTGGCATGGCGCGAGTTTCAATTTTATTATCTGGGGTGGGATACATGGTGGGTGGCTGGCGATGGAGCGGATGCTAGGCAAGAAGAGTTTTTATGGGGCGTTACCCGGAATCTGTCGCACCGGCATCACGTTCGCAGTGGTTTGCTTGGCCTGGGTGTTTTTTCGAGCGGCGGATCTTCCGTCCGCTTGCCGCTTCCTCGGAAACCTGTTCGGCACCGGGGACGGCCCGGGTTCGAGCCTGCTTAGGGGGCTGATCGGACAGTCATACTACATATTCAGCTTTGCGGTGGCGGCGGTGGTTGTTTGGGTCATGCCGCAGTCGTGGGACATAACTCGGCGGATCACCTGGCCCAAGGTAGCGTGGGTCGGCGTGGTGCTCGTTGGTTCGCTGGTACTGCTTTTTGCACAGTCGTACAACCCGTTCATCTACTTTATTTTCTGAGTGACCTATGACGAAGCCCATAGAAGCCCATTCGACCTCGAGGATCAAAGCCAAGGTGACCCGCGAGGAGCAGGCGGCGCAAGAACTCGGTAGCACAGAATTTGCGCCCGGTACGCGGGTAGCGCTTGTGACTGTGTTTCTGGCGGTGATCGCGTCCGTGCCCCTGGCCCAATTGTGTGCCGCTCTCCGCCAGCCCGAGAGTATATCCCAATTCGGAACCGGGTTGCGTGCATTGCTGCCGAAGTGGGCGCGGGTCAAGGCAGTGAACGGTATGGTTAGTGCGGCCAACCTTCTGCCGCCGTCGTCGCAGATCAAGAAAGTCGAGGACGACTGGGAACAAAATTCGGTGGTAGGCGGGGCCTTGCTGCCTCGGGTGCAGTCACTGATGTTAGCCATGGGGCAAGGTAACGAGAAAGCCTATCTGGGACGGAATGGCTGGCTTTTTTATCGCGCGGATTTTGACTACGTGACAGGTCGGGGGTTTCTCGATCCGAGGGTCCTGAAACGACGCGCTACAAGTGGCGGCGATGGGAAGGCACCGCAGGCGGACCCAGTCAAGGGAATCGTCCATTTTCGGAATCAACTTGCGGCGCGGGGCATTGCGTTGATCGTTATGCCGGCACCGGTGAAGCCGTCGCTTTACCCTGAGTTCCTTGCTGGTGCCGGTAACTGTGGATCGGTCGTGCAGAACCCGTCGTTTGAGTACTTTAAACGCCAACTGGCGCAAGCCGGGGTTGTGGTCTTTGATCCCGCCGGATTGCTCGCCGAGGCCAAGGCTCGCTCACCCGAGACAGCGCTCTATCTCAAAACCGATACACACTGGACGCCACCAGCCATGGAAATGACCGCCGCCGCGTTGGCCGGAATCGCGCGGCACACTGTCAGCCTGCCGGTGCCTCAAGCAGGGCGATTTACGACCGTAGAGAAGTCCGTCGAGGGCTTGGGCGATGTGGCGGGGATGCTCAAGCTACCGGCTAGAGAGAGGGTTTTCCCGTCCGAGCGGGTGCAGGTGCACGAGGTGCTGGAAGCTAACCGATATTGGCGACCTGCCGCTGCTGCCGAGGTTCTTTTTCTCGGGGACAGCTTTGCTAACATCTATTCGCTCGAGCCGATGGGTTGGGGCCAGGCTGCCGGATTTGTTGAGCACCTGAGTCTCGCGTTAGGGTTGCCTCTCGACGCGCTGTGTCGCAACGACGCCGGGTCTCACGCCACGCGCGAGATGTTGTCCAAGGACCTTCAGCGCGGTCAGGACCGCCTGGCCGGCAAGAAACTCGTGATCTGGGAATTTGCGGCACGCGAACTGGCCTGCGGTGACTGGAAAAACCTGTCCATGACCCTCGGTGAAAAGCACGATGTAGGGATGTATGTGCCCGCTGCGGGGAAGACCATGGGAATTCGCGGCGTCGTTCGTGAGGCCTCGCCCGCGCCGCGGCCGGGGACCGTTCCATACAAGGACCATATCTTGATGGTGCATCTCACCGACATCGAGTCCACGGATGATCCAGCAGCAGTCGGCAAGGAAGCAGTGGTATTTCTTTGGAGCATGCGCGATAACGTCGCAACCTCCGCCTCACGCTACCGGCCCGGTGATGTCGTATCCCTTAGCCTGCGCCCATGGAGCGAGGTGGCGGAAAAATACGAGGCGATCAACCGAAGCGAACTCGAAGATGATGAGATCCTGCTGGCCAGTCCGGCATGGGGCCTGTAGTTTCAGTCGTCAGTTACAGTTGTCACATATTAACACCAAGAGAATCCAATGTATCATCGTTTCAACAACTCCATCAGGGGACCCCTAACCGCGCTAGCGCTCTATCTGATCATCGGCATGGCCGCTTCGGCGGAACAAGATGTGGCCAAGGCTTTTCGAGAGGTCTGCGCTGAGAAAACCGCCAAAGCTGAAGATGCCATGACCATCGCTGGATCCGATGGCTGGCTGTTTCTCACTAACGAACTGCGCCACGTCGGCGTTGGATGCTTCTGGGGCGAGATTGCGGCAAAAGTCAGCAAGGCCACCAAACCCCAAGACGCCGATCCTCTACCTGCCATTCTCGATTTTAAGCGTCAGCTCGATGCGCTGGGTATCGAATTGATCTTGGTACCCGTGCCACCCAAGGCTATCATTTATCCTGACAAACTCGCCGCTTCGGTGGCTGCACCCGCTGCCGGGAAAATTCCTGATCGGCTGGATGCAGTTCATCAGGAGTTCTATAAATTGCTCCGTGACAAGGGGGTGAACGTACTCGATCTAACGGATGATTTCCTTGCTAATCGCCTAACCGAGAACGGTTCGCTATACTGCCGCCAAGATTCCCATTGGTCGGGCTTGGCGTGCAACCTTGCGGCGAAGCGGATAGCTGAGATCATTCGGAAGGAGGGTTGGTATGAAGGAGCGAAACGTGCCAAGTTTGAGCCGAGTGACGTATCCGTGCAAATCTCGGGGGACCTGTGGAACACACTCAAGGAGGCTGCACGCCCCGAGCGCGAAACCTTGAAATTGCGAATGATCCGCGCCTCCGGCGGTGATCCTGTAATGCCCGACAAAAACAGTCCCATCATTCTCTTGGGCGACAGCCACAATCTGGTTTTCCAGGCCGGTGGTGATATGCATGCCTCCGGCGCGGGCCTGGCCGACCAGTTAGCGTATGAACTCGGCATTGCCGTGGAACTGCAAGGGGTGCGCGGGTCCGGTGCCACGCCGGCACGCATCAATCTGTACCGCCGTGGCAGCGCGGAGCCCGGCTACTTCGCAAAGAAAAAGGTCCTCGTGTGGTGCTTTAGCGCTCGCGAATTCACTGAAAGCCAGGGCTGGCGGCTGGTGCCGGTGACGAAGTAAAGGAGCGTGGAATCGCCTCAGACAGCGAGACGTAAATCTTCAAGTGAGTTGGAAGAACACTAGCGAGTACAACGATCATGAACATAGGTGAATTAATCATTGGCTTGGGCTTGGCGGTAGTCTTCTATCCCATGGGGAGTTACGGCTCCGTGCCCGGTGAGAGTTCAGGAAAATGGCCGAATATCATTTATATTCTGGCTGACGATCTGGGCTATGGTGATGTTCACGCATTCAACCCGGAATCCAAAATACCAACCCCGAATATTGACGGCCTGGCAAAAGAAGGCATGCGCTTCACCGATGCTCATTCCGGATCGGCGGTATGCAGCCCCACGCGTTACGGCATACTGACCGGGCGCTATTGCTGGCGGACGGTGCTCAAAGCCGGAGTGCTCAATCACGCCAGCAATTGTTTGATCGAGCCCGAAAGGATGACCGTGCCCTCACTTCTCAAGAAACATGGTTATGATACGGCGTGTATCGGAAAATGGCATCTGGGGCTGGAACGGTCTGGAACCAAAGTGGATTATGCAAAAAATATCTCCTATGGCCCCAATCAAGTCGGCTTTGACTATGCCTTCTACGCGGAGTGCACTCCATCTCTGAAGGTAAAAGGAAACCATCTGTTCGACGGGGGAATCGCTCCTGCTGGCGCAACCCAGGAACAACTCGGAAGCACCTGGATTGATAACGGCAAGGTCCAGCCCGAGCACCTGCTTCACTGGAAACAGAACGAGGTCGGGCCGACCCTTACGACCCGAGCGGTTGATTTCATTGACAAGCATGTTCAAAGCGGGACTGACAAACCGCTGTTCATGTATCTGGCGCTCTCAGCAGTACACAATCCCGTCGCGCCTGCCAGTTTCTGTGTGGGTAAAAGCGGAATTGGCGAGTATGGCGATTTTGTCTGCGAGGTTGACTGGAGTGTCGGGGAGATTCTCAGGGCGCTGGCAAGGAACGGGATGGCGGACAATACCTTGGTTATTTTCACTTCGGACAACGGAGCCGTGATTACGAATCTCGAGAAAGTCGGGCACCGCGTGAGTTACATTTTTCGAGGGGGAAAAGCTGATATCTTTGAGGGAGGCCACCGGATCCCATTCATCGCACGCTGGCCGAAAAAGGTGAAGCCAGGAAGTGCCTCTGATGAGGTGATATGCCTCACAGATCTCCTTGCAACATGCGGCGCGATCGTCGGTGAGCAACTTCCCGCCAAGGCTGGAGAGGATAGCTATGACATTCTGCCTGTCCTGCTGGGGGTTAACCCGCCACAACCGATCCGGGAGGCGACGGTTCACCATTCGCTATTTGGAGCGTTCGCCATTCGGAAAGGGCCGTGGAAATTGATCCTATCACCTGATTCGGGAGGTTGGAGTGTTCCCAAGCCTGGCACTGCAAAGGGCTCGCCGCCTGTCCAACTCTACAACCTGAAAATTGATGTCGGCGAAACGACCAATGTTCAGGATAAGTATCCTGAAATCGTCAAACAATTGACAGAACTTTTTGATAAATACAAATCCGAGGGACGCAGCGCAAGGCGTTGATGACTCACAATATCCGTTGTTGTATTTCAGGAATTTATTCTCCACACAAACAATCCACACGATCCCACATGAACAAAAGAGAGAAACCAACCATGACACCATCCTTGAAATGTTTGAACATTGCAGCGCCCCTGTCGGTACTGGCACTCGGCCTCTGGCTCGGACTCGCGCCAGGCTCTGGACTTGCGGCCGCTGAGGCAAATGACTCGGTCCAGCAAGTGCTTAAGCTCACCGGGGGCCGCCGCACCAAGGTGGTGTGGAACCAGGGAGGCGAGAACTCTCAGAAAGTTATGTTCCTCGACACCAAAGACGGCAACATTCAAGAGCTGCCCATTGGCATGGGTTCCGCGCCGTTGTTGACGCAGGACGGTCGTTGGGTCGTAGTATCGGCGGGCAAGGCACCGAATGACCGAAAGGTCATTATTTATGATATCGAGAGCAAGAAGACCATCGAAACACCGGCCGGTCCGGGCAACAATCTGCTCGCGGTCTGGCAGGATCCAAAAACCAAGCGCGTGTGGGTCTATGTTAACGATTGCGGGGATAAGGGTGAGGCGTGGAATGTGCCGGCCGGTAAGATTTATCGGTTCTCTGTCGATAAGCCTGCGGAGCGGGAATTATTCTGGGAGCGGACATCGAGCCATATCTATTTGATGTTTTCGGCCGACGGCACACGCGCGTGTTTCGAGCCGAGTTGGTCCAACATTGGGCAACTGAGTGTGGTGTATGATGCGCAGGGTAAATGCGACCAAGATAAAAGTGTCTTCAAACCAGTAGGTGGCGGATGTTTCCCATCGATGTCTCCCGATAATTCGTATCGCATGTTCCGCTTGGAGGGCGATCACCGGGCAATCAGCATGACCGATGCGGACGCTGCCAATCCGCGCAAGGTCGATGTGACGGGAATGCTCACCCCGGCCCAGAAAGCCAATAACACATGGCTCACTCGATGGAGCACGGATCCGCGCTATATAACCCTCGTTGCGCCGGCCGGTCCCAATGCCCAAATTTGGATGGGTCGCCTTGATGAGAAGGCCAATAAGATCGAAGCATGGGCTCGGGTTTCTGCAGAAAAGGGTGCGCAGTGCTGGCAATCCCAGGCGTGGATCGAGCCGGGCTCCTCGCTAGGCATCACCCCGAGCGGCAGTCATGGCACTCCGCTGAAGAAGTGATCCACAGGCGTGCCGTTCAATCCTGTTCAATGAAGAAATTCGAGCCGCAGATGGACGCTCTGACGCCCAAGACTGTGAGCGCCCCTACTACCACCTAACATCCATCTGAAACACATCTCCATGACTCGAGTTATAGGACAAACAGATTTTTGGGCTAGAATCCTGGTGTTGGCGGTCGGGCTTTGGCTCGGTGGGGTGGCGTCGCAGAGGGCGGTGGCTGGGCAAGCGCTCGAATGGCCGAAGGTGCCGGGTGCCGTGTTTGCGCTGCGCGATGGAAATCCAGTCACTCCCGTGGTGGCATACGACGTCAAAGGCCGGGACCTGATGGCCTTCAATTGTGCGGCGCGCGGTCGCAGTCTGCTAGGCCGTTTCCAGGAATTGTTCTGTGATGGCGGGTCATTCGTGGCCACGGATGCAGGCACCTGGATAGGCATGCAGGTGGCGAAATCCGGTGAATTCACCCTAGAGGCGATGCTTACGCCAGCAGAGGCTTCGCCGAAAACACCCGCAGTGGTATTGGCCTACGCTGATGACAAGGGGGAGGACGTTGCGCTCCTCCAGGATAAGACGGGACTGGCGCTGCGCTTGGGAGGAGCCCTAACTATTCCTCTGTTCTCACCGGATGCTGGCAAGCCGGTTCATGTTTTGGTCGCCTGCGGCAATAAGAAGTGGACGGCATACCGAGATGGCAAACCTAGCGGATCAGGGCCGTTATCAGTCACCGTGCCGGCCTGGGAGCTTCGGCAACTCGTCATGGGTGCCGCTTGGTCGGGTGCTGAGCCATGGCATGGGCGGATGGAAGCGGTGGCGGTTTTTGCCCGGGATTTGAGCGCCGGGGAAGCTGCGGTGCAGGCTACCGCGAGCAAGGCCATGTGGGCAGGGCGCAAGCCAGCAAGCACCGTCCGGTTCAAGGGCATTTTGCTGCGCCAGGCGATCACCTCTGATCTCAAGGAAATTCGGCCGTACACACGCAGTCTCACCGCCGCCGAATACAAGGTTGAGAAGGTGGTGGCAGGCGAGTGGAAACAGCCAACCATCACAGTTATGCATTGGATGATCATGGATGGAAAGCGCCTGCCTATCGCCGATCGCAAGTCCGGCGCGGCCGTTGAATTAAGCGTCGATCCCGTGAACGAACACCCCCAATTGAATGATTGCCGTCGCGACGAAATGACGGATGGTGAACTTGCCACAGATCTGTTCTACTGCGAATCTGAACCATGAACCACGGCAACACTGGAAATGTACTCAGACATCGTAAAGAAATAAGCCTTACAAAATGCGAATGCTAGCAAGGAATCATTTGGGTGAAATCATGACAGGGAAAAATCATGAAGAAGTGGAATGATGCTTCCGTTCTCGGGAATTCTAATCTTTTCTTCCATCATTTTACCAAATTTCTGAATGATCAGATTTCAAACGCCATGTTTATATATTTACGCCTCCTCAATGAAACCAGATAAATCAGCCGCGGCCTGGAAAGTGGCGCTCGCATACGGGTTGCCGAATTTTGGGTTGGCAATTTTGCTAGGTCCGGTGCAGGGGTTGCTGCAGGGGTATTTTACTAAGAATTATGACATAAAGCTGGAGCAGATCGCGTGGATCTTCATCATGGCACCTTTGCTTGCGGGATTGGTGGATCCGCTTGTGGGCTTGGTCTCTGATTATTACCGCGACCGCTTCTGGGGCAGGCGTTCCTGGTTGGTCGGAGGGGCCGCGCTATCATTGCTCTGTACGTATCATTTGTTCATAGTCCCGAGCGACTTAACAGTGGTTTACTGTGGGTTCTGGGTGATTCTTGGATTTATTGCCTGGACGATCTCCGAGATTACATACAACGCATGGGGAACCGAACTCACCAGTGATTACGACAGCCGTACCAGGATTTTCAGTTACAAGTCGGCCATGGGATTTATCGGCACATTGATCTTCCTGGCACTGCCCAACATTGTCACTCTCTATCAAATTCATGTGCAAGGAGTTCCCGAAGCGCAAACGTCCAGGGACTTCACCCCCCTCTCGATGCATGTTTCATTTTGGTTCCTTGCCATCGCCATGCCGATGTTTGTCGTGGTGGCCCTGTGGGTATGTCCCGGAGGGTCGCATGTAAGAAAATCCGAGCGCAAAGGACCGTTGGAGGTTGTACGGATCTTGTTTTCCAATAAGGCGATGCGGGTATTCATGGCAACTTTCGCCACCCTGGGCATCGCCGGCGGCATGCAGACAGCTATGGGGTACTTGCATCTATCGACGTATCTTCGGCTGGGACAAGATGCGTCATTGATCTATACCATCGCGTGTCTGAGCTATCTGTTGGGTGTGCCGGTATGGAACCGGGTGGCCGCGGCACGAGGCAGGCACGTTGCCCTGATGATCGGGCTGTCGATCAATATCGTACTTTTCGTTGCCCTGGGCCTGCTACAGCCGAGCACTGGCGAGGCTGCTTTGTTGGGCAAGCCATTGGTTTTTTGGTATTACCTGTTGATATTATGCGGGTTGAATTTCTCGCAAGTGGTGTATTATTCGCTATCACCCGCGATTGTCGGGGATATTTCCGACGCTGCCATGTTAGAGACCAAGGAAGACCAGTCGGCCACGTATTTCGCAGCTTACACATTCATTTACAAACTCTCAATCGGCACCGGATTGTGGCTGGCCCTCTATCTGGCCGGAGCGGTGTTCGGCTTCAACCCAAAGGCTGACGTGCAGGTTGATACCGCAGCTATCGGAATCAAAACCATGATGGGCTTCATGCCTGCGGCCCTCGTGGCGATTGCAATCGTTATTTTGCTTTTTTATCCGATAACCAAGGAGAAGTATCTGGAAATCCAAGAGAAGATCAAGAGGCTAGGGATGAAGGTGGAGGACTAACGAGGCGGTGCCTCAGACACAAGGCGCAAGACTTGAAGACACAAGAGAAGAAATTGGACCTGACGACACAATTTTTGGCTTTTCAAGCACCAGAACCCGCGCTGCACTGGGTGTGGAATTGGGAGTGACGTTTGTATGGAGACTCCGGGCGTTCGGCTGAGCTCGCCGAACGCCCGCCGCCTGTAACAGGCCAAGTGAGTCGGGAGATCTGATTTTTGAATTTTCAATAAAATTTTCATCAAATGAACGTGCAATCAAATTTGCTAGAGCTGGAACCTGATGCTGATATGCGGCCGGATGTATCTGGAGTCGGTCAAGGAGAGGAATGCAAAACGCACGCGACCGGGGCATGGTCAGCGGTGATACCGGCGGAGAAGAATCTGCAACCGGAGTGGGAGCAAGCACTATTTGAGCGTGGGGAGCCCAAGGTGTATGAAGGGGAGTCGCTGAAGCACATAGGCATGCCGGTGGGTGGAGTATGTGCCGGGCTGGTGTATCTGGGTGGGGATGGGAAACTGTGGTACTGGGATATTTTTAACCGGTATCTATCTGGAGTGCAGCCGCGGCAGATTCAGTACAAGGGGCGCTCGTGGCACGGACTTCCGCAGGGGCTTGGTGCCTGGCAGGGCGGCAATTATATTGAGCCGATCACCACCCAACCCTGTCCTTTCGAGCAAGGCTTTGCTCTCAAGGTAAGCGTTGGAGGAACGCCCCAGTTGCGCGCGCTGGACCGAAATGGCTGGAAGCATATTTCATTTACTGGCACATATCCGGTGGGCACTGTCAGATATTCGGATCCAGATTGCCCGCTGAAGGTGACGTTAGAGGCGTTTTCGCCATACTGCCCGTTGGATTTTGACAACTCAAGCTACCCGGCAACGGTGATGCGTTATACCGTGGAGAATACCGGCAGCGAGGAGCTACGGGTAGAGGTGGGTGGTTGGTTGGAGAATGCGGTGTTGCTGGATACGGGCAAGGACTGTCCCGGTGTGCTCCGGCACAACGAAGTGACCGCAAGGCCGGGGTTGACGCTGGTGTCTTGTGTGGCAATACCGCCCGCAGAACCGCATTCCGTTAGGCCGTGCATCGTGTTTGAGGATTTTGAGAAGGAAAGCTACGAAGGCTGGGTGGTTGAAGGAACGGCTTTCGGCAAAGGTCCGGTTGCAAAAAAGGATTTTCCGGGCTACATGGGTGACATCGGGATACGCGGTGAACGGGCAGCCAATTCTCATGCAGGGGCATTGTTGGATAATTCGAAACAGCTGAGCGAAGCGGATGAGACGGTTGAGCGCGATCGTGCTGTCGGGAAATTAACAAGCCGCAAGTTTGTAATTGAACGGAAACTGATTTCATTTCTTATCGGCGGTGGAAATAATCCGGGACGCTGCTGCTTGAACCTCGTAGTTGATTTGAAAGTTGTTCGCAGCGCCACCGGGCATAACGGCAATATGATGCGCGTTGAATGGTTCGATGTTGCCGAATTTGCCGGCAAGACGGCGCAGATTGAGATTGTGGACGATATGACCGGGGTGGCCGGAAATATCGGGGTTGACCATATTATATTTTCAGATTCCAGAATACCGTCAAAGTGTCCGGACTGGGGAAGCATGGCACTGGCGGTGATCGGGCCTGACGCCAGAGGCAATGCCAGGTTGGGCAAAGCTTCGGAGGTTGGGCTGTTCAATTCCGGAGTGGAAAAGAAAGCTGCCGCACCGCTGGCGGAGAAGCTGATGGGTGGGGTTTCCCGGTCCCTGAACCTTGCCCCTGGTGAGTGTGGAACAGTTGTGTTTGTAATTGCCTGGCATTTTGTCAATCAGACGGTTGTGGCCCGTGGCAGTGATACGGGAGCTTATTATGGTAAGCGGTTTGAAAGCGCGGCTGCCGTGGCGGAGCATATTGCGGCGAATGAAAAGAAGCTTTCGGGCATGACCATGCTCTGGCGTGATACATGGTACGACTCGACCCTGCCGCGCTGGTTTCTGGACAGGATTTTCATTCCGCAGGATTGCCTGGCATCTACGACGTGCTTCAGGTTTGCAGATGGGCGGTTTTACACGTTTGAGGGGGTGCGCAGTTGCCTGGGGCATCCGAACCATGTCTGGCATTACGCGCAGGGACATGCCCGGCTATTCCCCGAACTGGAGCAGGATGTTCTTGAGAGGGTATGGTATGGATTTGCTTTTCATGAAGATGGTTCAATGGGTTACCGCGGTGAGCATGGCGGGGAATCTGCGATAGACGGACATTGCGGGACAATCCTTTCCGTTCTGCGCGCTCACCAGATGAATCCGGACAGCGGAATGCTCAAACGCCTCTGGCCCAAAGTGAAGAAATCGATCGAATATGCCAATACTCGTGACCGTGACGGAGATGGACTGCTCGATACGCCGATGCTCACCACGCTTGACGAGCCCTGGTATGGGCAGATTCCCTGGTTGAGCAGCCTTTACATTGCTGCGCTCAAGGCTGGCGAGTTAATGGCGACTGAAATGGGTGATGCCACATTCGCTAAAGATTGTCACGAACGTGCCGCAAAAGGTTTTGCGGCAATGGATGCGAAGCTTTTCAACGGTGAATGGTTCGTGCAGATTCCCGATCCTGCGAATCCTGAAAAGCTGGGTGCCTATGAAACATGCCACATTGACCAGGTTCTGGGGCAGGGCTGGGCCTGGCAGGTTGGGCTGGGGCGTGTGCTCAACGAGGCAACAACACGTTCTGCGTTGAAAGCACTCTGGAAATATAATTTTGCACGCAATCTCGATGCCTATGACAAACAGGCGGATCCCAAGGGGCGTCCGTATTTTGCCGATGGGGATGGCGGGCTGGTTATGACCTCCAACGCGTTAAGCAGAAAGATTCCGTTCGGGATTTACTCGCCGTTTGCATGTTACCTGAACGAGGCTATGAACGGGTTTGAATACCAGGCGGCAGCGCATATGATTGCTGAAGGTATGGTCATGGAAGGGCTCGCAGTGATTCGCACGCTTGATGAGCGTTACGATGGAGAGAAACGAAATCCTTTTAACGAGGTTGAGTGTGGCGATCATTATGCCCGTTCGATGGCGGGCTACGGAGCGCTGATTACGATTTCAGGTTTTGAATACCATGGGCCAAAAGGACATATCGGTTTTGCGCCGAAGCTGACTCCTGAAACCTTCAAGGCGCCATTCACGGCGGCGGAAGGGTGGGGGACGTTTGAGCAAACAATAAAGCGAATGTCGAATGTCGAAGGTCAGAAGGCAGAGGTCAGTGGACAGAAGACAGAGTTAAGAAGCCGGATAACTGTGAAGTATGGCAAATTGCGTGTTAAGACAATTGC
>Ga0118677_10004174_pt1 | contig 26602 bp, 17 predicted proteins | sample AliMusrvi5mmetaG_FD_86154 | JGI IMG/M metagenome (GOLD analysis project Ga0118677, IMG submission 86154) | reverse complement strand
CGGCAATGTTACCGTCCATTATGACAAGAATGGGCTGACGACCAAGACCGTGAACGCCGTGGCCGTTAAGCGCGGCACCGCTTCAGTCAACGTCACCGACTCAGCCGGCCTCGTCGTCCCCAACGGCGTGCTCATTCACGTGGTGACGTCCTTTGTGCGCAATCCCAGTTTCGAAGCCCAGGCGGCTCCCAGTGCGATCGGTGTGGGCCCGGTCCTGGCATGGGATGGGACTGGCACATTTGGTGTGAACCACATTGATCAAGCTTTCGCGCTCAATAGCGGTCCGATCCCGGATCGTCTGCAAGTGGCCTTCATACAAGGGGTCGGCTCGCTTTCACAGCAAGTTACCGGGCTCACCCAGGGCGCCAACTACTGGCTGCAGTTCTGCTATGCCCTGCGCGACAACCCCGACCCGCTAGGACCGGCGACCGACCTCGTTGTCAAGTTCGCCGGGCAGACCATCGCCAAGATCCCTAACATCGTCCCGCTCTCCCAGTCCGGCGCAGTCGCTTATTACTTCACCAACATAGTCTTCGTCCCCACAAACGCCGCCGGCGCGCTCGAATTCGATACCGCCAACCCCAAGGGCGACGCCACGCTGCTGCTCGACGCGATTGACATCACTCGCCGCGAACCGGGTGACGTGGTCGTGCAGAACCCCAGCTTCGAGGCCAGTGGGGCCATGGACCTTTACATCGAAGGCCCCAACACCGCGCCCCTGTTCGGTTGGACCATTACTGGTGGCGGCCGGGGCACGGCCTCTGCTGGTCCGTTTTACGACAACGGACTGGCCTCCGACCAAGATCAGGTCCTGTTCCTCCAGGGCGCCGATACCGTCGCCCAGGTCGTTTCCGGCTTCACTGCTGGACAAACCAATACTGTGATCTACTCGGTCAACAGCCGTGGCTGCTGCGGTGGGGACCTCGCCACGCACTACGCTGTCATGGTAGGCCCGCCCGGGGCCCCGGTGACGGTGTTTGAGGAGGACATCACCCCCGGGGGCGGCACGCAGCCCTTCTACCGTCGTTACGCGCCGTTCGCCGCGGACGGCACGGATGAACAGGTGCAGTTCCAGCATATCCCGGTCGGCGACAGGACACTGTTATTAGACAATGTGCGTATCGTTCCGGGACTGGTAGGCGCGCCGCCAAATCTGGCCATCAGCTACAAGGCAGACGGCACCGTTCAGCTTACCTGGCCCGCACCGTCAATTGGGTATGTTCTCGAGTCGGCGACCTATCCGAGCGGCCCCTGGACGGGCGATGGCACCGCGATCACCACCCAGGGAAGTCTGCGGGTGGCCGTGGTCCGGCCGACCCAGGCCGCAAGGTTCTATCGGCTGACGCTGTAGAACGGACAGTGGTAACAGTTCAGGCGCCGGGTTCAATACCCGGCGCCTGTTTGGACGGACTGGAGATACCCTGAACCAAATCAAATAATGAGGTTCTGGGTGGCTGTTTGAAAAGTACCATTGAGACCCATTGCGGCAGGTTTGGAGTCCCGCCTTCAGGCGGTTTATGTACGGCGCCGCCTAAAGGCGGGACTCCCAACTGGTTTTTCGAACGGGCTTTGAGGCTCTGTCGTGGTCTACAACCTGGTCCCCGATGGAGACGGTCTCTTCTTGAACATGTTGTTTGTTACTGGTGGTCCGCCTTCTATCGTAAAACGCTCAGTCGAAGAACCGTGATCGAGCAAGCTGGAAAGATGTAGGAAAAGCGACTACCAGCGGCAAAGGTCCCTGACGACGGAACCACCCGGTGCGGCTGGGCCATCGAATTCTCCGCATCCAGGGTGCCCGTCAACATCGCGGAATGCCCGAGCGGATTAACTTCCTGAGCGCCAAGGAGAGCTATGTTGACGCCTTCGGCAGATGCCGATTTGTTCACGACCTTCAACAGGACATCATGTTTGCCGGCTTCCGTATCCTCCGAGGCGGACCAATAACAATTGGTCGTATTTTGCGTAAACGGCAAAACCCGGGTTCCCGCATTATCAGTAAACAGCATTTTCTGCATGTAGTATGCGGGCGTGGCGAAGTTAGTGACCGCGTCGTTCCAGACAATGCAAGGGCCGAAATTGCCATGCCCCATGAGGCCGGCATAATTCCCATAGCCCGTCCACCACATTCTCTCGGAATTCTTTTCGCAACCTAGCATAAAGGCCGCGTCGCCCAGTGCGTCTCCGAAGTTTCCAATAACATTTCCACCGTTGCCATGGATCGAGGAGGCAAACTCGGCGACGCAGATCTTCTTACAAGCCGGGTCGATTCGATCGTACTTGTCATACAAATGGGACAGGTCTTTCTCGTAGAAGTGGTCATCGGCAAAATCGAGGAACTGCGAGGGCGTCGGAGATGGAACACCAGTGGCATTGAACATGATCTTCATATCCGGATAACCGGCCAATATGGCATCATGAATCATGGCGTAGCGCGGGATATAGTCTTTCAGCGTTGTCCACCCGTTCTCGTTGCCAATCTCAATGTATTTGAGTTCATACGGCGCCGGGTGGCCGTTGGCCGCACGCTGGGCGCCCCATTTGGTCGAGGTGGGTCCCTTACAATACTCAATCAGATCCAGGATATCCGTTATGATCGGCTGCATTTGGTCCAGCGGGCACATACCAGACCACTCCTTGTCTCCAGGGTTTTCACTGATGCCGGACGAGGTTACATAAACCGGTTCGGCCCTTAAGTCCTCGCACAATTGGAGATACTCGTCCAAGCCAAAGTACAGGTCATTCTTGTATCCCCAACGGTTCCTGGTGGACCCGGGCCTTTCCTCCAGCGGACCGATGGAGCTCTTCCAATTCCAGCAAGTTCTCATGTCGGCGGACTCTGCGGTGCACCCCCCTGGGAACTGGATATACTTGAGCTTCAAAGCCGCCAGCCTTTCCGCCAAATCCAACCGGAGGCCGTTGGGACGGCTCTTCCAGGTTGGCGGCATCAGGGTGACCACGTCAAAACTGACCTCGCCCGTGCTTGAGGCATAGATAACAAGACGGTTAGCTCCGATGACACTCTTAATCCCGCTGGTAGTCAGGTCACCCGTGAAATGTTGCCAATCCCTGGTCGGTTCAAAATCGGCCGACTGCGCGTAAACGGCGCCATCATTGCTTTCCAAGCTTACTCTGATCGTGCCACTAAAATGCGGCCCTTTCTTGGCCCAAAAGGAGGCTTTGTAGGTCGTATTGTTTCGCAATCCTATTCCCCAGTAACCTCCGTTCGCAAGGCCCACACTACCGGAACCTACCGAAGTGACCTCAAGTCCTGCGCAATGACCCTGGTGGCGGTTCAGCATGGCGGTTTCGGCGGAAGTCTGTGCGGCTAATCTCCCATTCGAAGATCCGGGTTTTACCAAAGTCCATCCGGCGATAGGGTCTTTGAGTTCCTCGAAGGAGGGATTATTGATCAACTGGGCATACAGCCCCCCCTCGAACTGGTGGTTGAACTCTTCGAGTTGCTGGCCCCGGCAGATCGGGGCAACGACTGCCCCGGGCTTGGAAGAGTCGATCGTACAACTGGGATTAGCGTTTTGGGAGCGGGCTGTGGTCTCCCCTGCCGGAGGAGTAGGCGCGATGGCCGTGTCTTGTGGTCCAGCGTCCCAGGCCCGGCCGGTTCCGACTACAAGCACCAAAGCCATGGTGGCACGGAATACCGGTCTCAAGGCGCACCAATGGGTTCCGGCAAATTGTGTGTGATTCATTTCGTTCCAACGTACGAAGTTCATCCATGTCAGTCGATGCGATTGACATACTCTCACCTCGAGGCGTTGTCTGAGCGGGAATGTGCCTAATTCAGGGATCTGGACAATTGCTGGCTGCGGTTGCGGCCAATCAACGGCTCTGGTGTAGTAAGAAACCAATCCGCTGAACCGACGCTGATCAACGATCGGAACACGGTAGGCCGCGAACTTGGTGGCGTTGTGGCCGGGCACCGGCGTATGCGTGCACGTCATCGGCCGCCGGCTGTTGGCGACCGAGATTGTCACCGATGCGGTGGATTACCGCTACAGCGGGCGGTATGGTTTGCCGCGGGCCATGCGCGGCGCGGAACTGCCGGATGACGTGGGCAGGCGCTGCGTGGAGTTGGTGGCTAGCCTGGGCATGGTGATCGGCGGCGTGGACCTGCGGCGCGATTTGGACGGCCAATACTATTGCTTCTAGGTGAACCCGACGCCGGGATTCATGTTTTATCAGCAGTACACCGGCCAGCGCATCGGGGACGCCTTGGTGGACTTGCTGGCCGGGCGGAGATAGTTGGGCGGGCCATCCTTCGTGTGCACGGTCTCAGGTCCTTGCGCAAGACGAGCAACCATGACGCCAACTCCACAAATCGTTGGAGTTCTACCCGGCTGAGTTTTCCGTCCAGAGATGTTCTTCGTTGTGGCCAGTCTGGGAATTGTGGCGCCTACACCTGGGCAAGAGTCGATTTTGCTTCTTTCACGGGAAACAAAACGAGCGCTCGAGCATCGTACTTAGTGATGGCAGCTCGAAGTAACATAGTACAGTCAAAGCCGAAGCTCTGGTCTCGACCTGGCTTGCAAGGGGGGGTCTTCGCGGTTAAAGTTGGCTCATGAGTTCGCTTCAAGAAATCGAAACGGCAATCCGTGGCCTTTCGTCGGGCGACCGAGCCAGGTTAGTCCAGGATTTGCCGGCGCTCATGCCGGAGTGGGAGGGAGACCTGGCTTGGCAGAGGATCCTGCGCGATCCGAGGCCGAGTTCTGCCTTGTCGAGTCTCGTAGATGCTGTGGATGCCGAATTTGGCCACAACCCTAACGCCTTCCCGGAAATCAAGGGGACTGATTTCGAGCACAACTCGTGACCTCCCGAGGCACGCCGGACTTCTGGTCGCTGTATCGCAATCTGCCCGGTGAGATCAGAGAGGCGGCCCAACGCGCTCACGAGAAATTCGTGCAAAATCGCGCGCATTCGAGCTTGCAACTGGAGAGGTTGCGCAAAGACCCGCGCCTTTGGTCCGTCCGCGTCACGCGTGACGTTAGGGCCGTGGCCCGGCGTTACGAGAACGATGTCTGGGTTTGGGTTTGGATTGGAAGTCATACCGATTTCGATGCTCGGTTTCCGGTTTGAGGTGGCAGAGGCCCAGATCTTGAATGTGAACTGGTAAATCTTGAGTATTCGAAGAAACCGAAAGGCGTGCCCAGGAATCGATCTCGACCTGTCGGTGGAGAGCCGGAAATCGTGAGCGGCCGCATCGCGCAACGGCGGCTGCTCGGCCATAATGCCCACCTCCGAAGCCAGCGGGTGCCAAGCCCACACACCCACCCCGGGGCACGGGTTTGTATGACATCTTTTCCGTTTCTCCTGGCCGCCCTCAGGACCCCTCCAGGCGTATTACTAGCCAACCAGTAGGCAACCGGTAGGCAACCGGTCCGATGTGGATCGCATCCACATCGCACGGCATGCCTAGTGGTTGCCTACCCCTTGGCCAGGCCCAGGCTGGCACGGGGCCTGAGGCAGGTTTTTGGGGCGCCTTGGCGCTGCATGTCGGTCGCCGGCGCCAGCGGCGGAGGGCCATTTTGCCAGTGGCCCGGCCCGGCGGGCCTGGGGAGCTGTAACTTTTGTGCCGCGGGAGCGTCTAAAGACAGCGGGTGGCGAGTGCCCCGCGCGCTTCCGCCGGCCGAGGGCTGGGCGAGTGGAACGGGAGCACCGCATGCCATGATGGACAACTCCAAGCAGAAAGGCGACTCGATGAGCTTATCCGGTCCTCCGCGAAGCGTGCAGAGCCGGCCGCGCCTGCGCCAGTCCGGCCATCTGTTCGGGCAGCAATACTTCGTCCAACAGGCCTGCCCCAAGAAGGGGAATACTCAGGGTTAAGCCAGGGGTGCGGGTAGCGGACTTCCCGTCTGGTTCGGCCTGCTCCCGTTCTGCCGGAACACCCAGTGTTGGATTGCCCGCAAGAATTCCTGCCGTGACCCAGCCAAGGGGATGGCATCTCAACATTTGACAATGGTATTTCTTCCTTCCGTATCTTGGCCGGCAAACCCCTTACCCGGCCTCCGGCCACCCTCTCCCCATCCATGGAGCGAGGGCTGGGGAGAGGTGCGGCTGGGTTATTGCGCCGCATTTCTTACCAAACCAGGATCATTTATCCGAAACGGCAGGGCAATCAATAGCGCCGGCTTCTCCGCCATTGGTCGGACGCTTGCGGCCGGTGAAGTCGTTGAGGAACGGCCCGCTGAATTCCCACGCGTAGAGTTCCTCGATCGTGGTCTTCGAGGCGGCCAAGGTGCCACGGGCGATGCGCAGGAAGTCAATTGTACCGTTCAGGTAATGACCGTTTGGCGCGCCGCCCACATAGAGGTCGGCGTCACTCACCAGGGAAGCGTTCGCACCGAGACCAGGTCCGCCGGCGTCCCGTTTGCCGTCTATGTAGATGGTGAACGTTCCTGCCTTGCGGTCGGCCTCGACGATGACGTGGTGCCACTGACCGTCGTTGACGGCACCTCGGCTATCCAGCCAGGATGGGGCACCGCCCGAGGTTGCGGCGAGGGTGACGCCTCCCTGTTTATTGACTCCAAGGACAAAGCCGGTGTCGGTCATCTTTTGGATCAGCACTGCGTCCGTTAGCCCAGCCGCCGTCCTGAAGTAGGCCTCGATGAGGAAGTTCGAGATGTGGATCTGCGGGCTGCTGAGATCCGCGCCGCTGACGGTGCGCTTCATGCTTTCGTTGCGTCCGCGGGCGTCCAGGATGACCGAGCGGCAGATGTCCTCATTGCTCAGGATGGCGTACTGGTTATCCCCATTGAAGTGCAGTGCGCCCGTGGTCCAGTTCTCCAGCGGCCCATTCTGGTAGTCCTTCAAGGTGATGTTGACGCCCTTAAGCGGATAGGTGGGCAGCTTGTAGTAATCATCCCGGCCGGTGTAGTAGGGGGACATGCACCAATGTTCATCCAGGATGCGCGTCGGGTCGCCTGGGATGGGGTAGAAGTTCCACTCGGCGACCGTCGCGTAGAGGCTCCACGGCACGAAGACTCTCGCTCCCCGTCCACGGGCTGCCGAGTTGGCGGAGGGCCGGAAGTCGTGAGCGGCCGCGTCTTGCAGGGGGGACTGCTCGACCATAAGACCAACCTCCGCCGCCAGCGGGTGATAGCTTTCGAGGGCGTCGCGGAAGGCCGGGAGGGTCTGATGCCACTTCCCGGAAGGCTCGAACACACCGAAACTCGCCCCCACGTCGTAGAAGACGTTGCGCACGTAGGCGTCCGTTTCGATCGCATACTCGTTACGATGGGGCCCAGCGTCGGCTTCGTTGCCCGCCGGGGCCGTGCGAGCCGGGTCCGCATCCCGAAAGACGCGCAGGCCGATGCCCTGCCAGATGTTGCCCAGGAATTTTACGCGACCGGCCTGGGGCTCCTGCCGACGCGACCCGGTCACGAAGTTGAAGATGGTGTTGTTGAAGAAGGTGTTCTGGTAACTGATGATCTCCTGGAAGGCGGCCGTGTTGGCGAGCTTGCCGGTCGGGCCCTTGGAGTTGCCCCAGGCAATGTTGTTGAAGTAGTAGTTCTTGAAAGCGCCGTCGAGGTAATAGGCGTGGCCGAAGCGGTTCTCGTCATTCGGGTTCAGCGCGTGATCCCAACTGCGGTAGCCGCCGGGATTGCCCGAGATATTATCATAGACATAGGCCGGGCCGCCCTGCCAGGTCTCGATGCCGCCGAAGTCGTCCACGTTGATCAGAGTATCGACGGCTTTGTTGTGGTGGATGAGGATTCGGGCGAACGGACGGTCAGTGGCTGCGCCGCTCGCTTTAGCTCCGTGCACGTCAATTCCCTGGGCGGAAATCCGCTCACAGATGTTCCCAGCCACTTCAGCCGTTTGTGCGTACTCGACCTCCAGGGCAGTGCCCTGGCTAAAGAGGTCGGGGCGCAGGCCGATGTGGTCGAACTTGTTACGCAGCACGCGGACATCGTAGAGCCGTCCCATCGGCGGGGCCACGTCGCCATACGTTGTGCTGTCGGAGAGTTCGACGCCGCCGGAGTCCACGTCGGAGAACACGTTGTCCTCCACAACAATCTGGTCTATGACATCCTCCCGGCCCGTGGCCTTCAGGCGGACGCCCTTGTGGACGTGCTCGAAGGTGCAGTGGCTCACTTCGATGTTCGTGCCGCTGCCCAGTAGCCGCACGCAGCCCGGTTGCACGTCGAGACTCTCATGCGACACCCAGTAGGGAGAGGCAACCAGGTTCCAGTAAACGTTGGCAAAGCGGAAGGTGAGTCCACGGACATGCACATGGCTCATGCCTCGGCTGTCGATCATGTGGATGCGCCTAGCCACCTCGACGTGGGCCGTGTTCGGGTCCTGGTCGCCAGGTAGGCGGAGGTAGAGCCGCCCTCCATTGCCCTTCTTGTCGAACCAGAACTCGCCCGGACTGTCCAGGTACTGCGGTTTGTCTTCCAGGTAATACTGGCAGCCGCGGATGATCTTGTAGGAGGGTTCGCCACCCCACTGCCCGGCAAACGTCAGCGACCCGTTCTCCCGATCCACTGCCAGGACCCTGGCCGGAAACGGGTTGCCCATCACCCAGCCCTTGGTGGTCCAGACGATGGCGCCCTGGTAGTAGTCCTGCGGCTTGTTGGTATTGATTTGCTCTTTGTCGAAGTCCAGATGCCGCCGCTGACCGTTGATGGTGGTGTAGTTGTCAAACGGCTTGTCCGGGTTCTTCCAGGTCCACCATTCGCTCTTGATGTCTTCCGGGTTGGTGATCTTCCAGTTCGGCGTGCGGGCCAGGGGGATGCGCGTCACGGCGCCATCCTTGCCTGACACCCAGAGGATGCGCGGTGCCCAATCAAGGTCGATGTACCAAACCTTGTCGGGATCAGGGATGAGTGTGTTGTCGGCCCCCTGCTTCCAGCCCGCCACTATCTCCGAACCGCAGATGACGGCAGGCCCCGTGCCCCAGGACGGGTCGCGGGTCAGGATTATGGGGGCGTCCGCAGTGCCCGACTCATTCGCGTTCAGTTCCCCGCGATAGATTACGCCCTGCTTGAAAACGTAGGTGTGTGCACCCTTGCGGGCTTTGGGCTCGCCGGCGGCGTTGGGATCCCAAGGATGGTGCTTCCAGGGTGTCTGTTTGGTGCGGCCGTCATTTGTGTCGCTGCCGGATTCGAAGTCGACGTAGCGGACCGACTCGCCCGCGTTGAACTCGAATGGCTTAGGCGCCCATTCCAGATCGCCGGTCGGCAACACCCTGGCCTGGGGTTCCTGCCAGGACCGACCGGCGGTTGCATCACCAGCACTGACGATCATACAGCCAACAACCAGCAGCAAAGTTCCGCGAACGGACCCCTGCCCTGCGATGAGATGGTTCACGGACGCATCATGGCAAGAGTTGGCGGGAACGCATAGTAGAAACGGGGCCGACTGCGCAACACCTCGGTGATGGCGGGAGGAGGTAGGGCGGGCAGTCCTCTGCACGCCGTGGCACGTCGGTGATCCCGACCCGGCGCGCAGAGGACTGCCCGCCCTACCCTCCATGATTGAAACCCTTACCGTCAGCGGTCTGGACTGTCGGACTGAAGGCGCTAAACTCAGCGCTATGACGAAACGTCTGTGTCGGACCGTCCTGGTCGTGCTCTTCGGCATCCATTATCAGCCGCCGGCCAGCGCGTCGGTTTTGCAACTCGAGGCACCGGGGATTTTCGAACAATCCATCACCCGCGACTTGCGGCTTTCCGAGGGGCGAGGGGAAATCGAACTGGAATTCGGAGAACTGTTCGAGGATGACGGACCCGCGTCCGGCCATTCGTATCAGAGGCCGGAGAATCGGGAAAGAGTGACGTCCCAGACATGGATCAAGAAGGAGCTTCTCATTCCAAATCCCCAAGCCCGGGCCGCGCACTTGGTGGTTCTATCCGGAGAACCCTTTGAGGCCCTCATCAATGGAACCCCTCAGACCTTGCGGGAAAACCAGAGCGGGAGGGACCTCTATAAGACCTATGCATTTGACCCCAATCTTCTCCAGGCTGGCCGCAATGAGATCATCCTGCGATCGTCGGGCAGAGTGTTGATTGCCCGGGACGACGAGTTCGCCCTGGGGTCCCGCACACGGACGAAGCATCCCAACCGCAGCGCCAAGAGCACCGATGCGGGGAAAACCTGGGACTATGAGCACCTGGGGCCAGAGGGCAAACTCGATGGGGAGTACGGGGTCCGGGTCTTTCTCGATCATTATCGTGCCCAAGGCTCGCTGACCATGCCCGTGTTGGACGCGGGCAACCTGGAAGGGAAAGCCGTGGGAGCTCCCATCACTCAAACAGGCCCAATCAAGGTCGCGGTGAAGGGAGAAGCCGGACCTGCAGGACGAATTCTGGTCCGCGCGCGGACCGGAGATACGTTTGTTCCCGCCGAGAAGCATTGGTCGGACTGGCAAGCGCTGGGGGAAGCGGGAGGAATCCTGGAGCGCCCGCGCGGGCGCTACGTGCAGATTGCGGTGGAACTTGCTTCGCGCGACCCGATGCAGAGCCCGAAGCTTAGGAGTGTCCGCGTGGAAGCCACGCCCGTTTGCCCCGATGACTGGACGACACGACTGCGCGTTTTGGAGGAACACAACGAACAGATCGTCCGCACTTCAATTCCGTTCGAGTACGAACCCCTCGACCATCCTCGTCTCAAGAAGCTGCGCGAACTGTATAAGCTGGACGAGGTGGCACACGGCGCCACGAACGAGCTCGGACTGATGTTGCGCCTGGCACAATGGGCCTGCAATTACTGGGATTGGCCCAATCACATCGGCGAGTACTATCCTCCCTGGGATGCGCTGGAGATCCTGAAACCTTACCGGGATGGGAAACCGACTGGCGGTTTCTGCCTGCAGTTTAACCTGGTCTTTCTACAAGCCTGCGAGAGCTTCGGGTTCCCAGCTCGTGCCATCTCTATCAGCCAAGGGCGCTGCCAGGAACGGCTGCCGGCTGGCGGCCACGAGATCGTGGAGCTCTGGTCCAATGAATGGAAGAAGTGGGTCTATGTTGATGGGGCCTTAGCGTGGTATATCACAGATGAGAAGACAGGCGTGCCGCTTTCGATCTGGGAACTGCGCCAGCGCCAATTGCCGACGTTGCGAGGGGAACCGGTCCAGCCGGTCCGGGTCGTGGATGCCGAGCGGATCAGAAACAAACAATTTGTCTGGAGCGGCCTGGGTGGTCCCAAACCCACTAATTGGTACCTTGAACTCAGAATGATACCCCGGAGTAATTTCCTGCAGGAGACCTCTCCTCTACCACTCAACCAGGGAACGGAGGAATGGTCCTGGACCGGACATTATGTCTGGACTGATGCCGAGGTACCCGCCGGCTTATTGTTTGGCCATCGCGTTTCCAAGCGCAGCGATTTCGAGTGGACTCTTAACCAGGCGCACTATGCCCTGGAGCCGGCAACGAAGCCCGGGAGCTTTTGGGTTCATCTGGATACTGAGACGCCCAGCTTCGACACCTTCCTGGCTGAGATCGACGGCGGGGAGAAGAAGTCTATTGCCTCAGGCTTCACCTGGACCTTGCATCCAGGGAAGAACCATCTGCGCGTACGGCCTCGGAATGTGTCGGGCAGGGAAGGAATCCCGAGCTGGATCGCGTTCGAGTACGCCAACTGAAGTCTGTCCGATGACAGAGGGGCCGCACGCCAGCCCGAGGGCGCCGCAAAAGCGATCACCCCTTGCCCGGTGTGTCCTGCGCTGGCTCAGGAACATCGATGCTCTTTGGCGCTCCAGACCCAAAGGTCTCCACTGGTTCTGGAACAACGAGCAACGGACCCACAAGCCAGTTGCAAGCGCGTTGATTGGGAGGAGATAGGGTCTTGATACGGTATCTTAGCGCTAAGATACCGTATCAACACCCTATCTCCTGGCTACCACCTGGCTTGCAGGTGGCTGGTTACAGGCGGCAGCGCCGTGCCGCCGCGCGGGATCTGCATCGAGGGCAAGGACAAAGCAAACCCGCACACCCTCGCGACAAGCTCCTACGCGCCCTCAGGGCGGGCTGGAGGGCCGCCTATGCTCGGGCCGCCGACGGGCTAGAGGCGGGCGCCTCAACCTGGTCACCGGCCGCGGCCGCCACGTCCGATGATCGTCGTTTGCCGTTGGAGGCCTTTTGGGGTTGAATTGCCCCAGTCGTGCAGGCAGGCTTCAGCTTAATTACACTCAAATGGACCAATCCGATTCCGTTAGTCAGCGAAGCCCCATGAAGAAACAGCTCTCCGTGTTCCTGAACCTCCTGGTAGTATCGGCAGCCATCGCCCTTGTAGGCTGTGGCGCTCGCGCGCCAAAGGAGGCAGCTATCAAGATCGGCGTGATTGTGGAACTGACCGGCGACATGCCGGCAGTGGGCGCATCCTCCCGTCATGCCGCCGAACTCGCCGTAGCCGCCGTCAACCACGCCGGCGGCGTCACCGTCGCCGGCAAGCGTTACCGGATAGATTTGGTGCTGGAAGATAATGCCGCGAAGCCGGACCAGTCAGCCGCGGTTGCCAACAAACTGATCACCCAGGACGAAGTGATCGCGATCGTCGGCCCGAATGCCAGCTTGGGGGCGATTCCCGCCGCCGAGATTGCCGAGGCCAACCACACCCTCCTGATTACTCCGTGGTCAACGAATCCCAAGACAACGATGAACACCGCGAGTGGCGCGCCCAAGCGCTATGTGTTCCGCGCTTGCTTCACGGACCCATTTGAAGGACGAGTGCTTGCCGGCTTTATCACTGGCCAGCTCAAGGCGCGCCGGGCGGCGGTGCTCTACGATGTCGCCTCCGAAGCGCCCAAGAGCCAGGCGGAGCTTTTCCGCCAGACCTTCGAAAAACTGGGCGGCAGCGTTGTGGCCTTTGAAACCTACACCACGGGCGATCGCGACTTCTCCGCCCAATTGACGAAGATCCAAAGCGCCAACCCGGACGTCATCTTCCTGCCCGCCTACTATAACGACGTCGGCCTCATTGCCCAGCAGGCGCGCCGTCAGGGGTTAAATCAAACCCTGATCGGCTCTGATGCCTGGAGCAGCCCGGAACTCGTAAAGCTTGCCCAGGGCTCGGTCGAAGGCGCCTATTTCGCCAATCACTACGCAGCCGATATTGCCACCCCCACGGCCCGGGAATTCATCGCAGCCTACCAGCAAAAATACGGCAAGACTCCAGACGATGTCGCGGCCCTCACTTACGATGCTATGGGGCTCTTGTTCCAGGCCCTGAAGACCGCGGTTGCTCCTGAGCGTGAGGCGGTGCGGAATGGGATGGCCGCCATCACTGGTTATCCCGGAGTCACCGGCGATATCCGCTTTGCTCCCGGCTCCGGCGATCCGGTGAAGAGCGCAGTCATCATGCAGGTCAAGAGCGGCCAATTCGCCTGGGTCACGAACGCGGTCCCGTGATCGTGGCGGTGACATCACAAGTCGGGAGATCGCGCACGTGACCCAACCCGGCATCTATTGGCTCCAGCAGATTCTCAACGCGCTGCAGCTCGGAAGCATCTACGCGTTGATCGCCTTGGGCTATAGCATGGTCTATGGCATCCTCACCATGATCAACTTCGCCCACGGTGATGTCTTCATGGTCGGGGCCTTCTTGTGCTTTCTCGCGGCGACGGTGTTGAAGTTGCCATTCGTACTCACCCTGTTGCTCACCATGAGCGCCGCGGCTGGGCTTGGCGTGCTGATCGAACGACTCGCCTACAAACCGCTTCGCCACGCGCCGCGCGTTTCCGCCATCATCACCGCCTTAGGGGTGGGGTTGTTCCTGGAAAACCTCACCCTGGCGTTCTATCCCTATCCGCAGCACGTGCCGCCCCTGCTGCACAACGTCACTTGGCGGCTCGGCGGCGTCGCCTTCTCCTCCTTGCAGTTGATCGTCATCTCGCTCTCCCTGACGCTGATGCTCGTGCTCGACTATGTGGTGCGGCGCACGTCGGTGGGTGTGGCGATGCGCGCGATCTCCTGGGATAAGACCTTCGTGCCGCTGATGGGTGTTCCGGTGAATCTGATCATTTCCATCACCTTCGCTATCGGTGCCGGACTGGCTGGGGCCGCGGGCACCATGTACAGCCTCGCTTACCCGGTGATCGATCCTTACATGGGGATCATGGTGGGCTGGAAAGCCTTCATCGCCGCCGTGGTGGGCGGGATTGGCACCATCCGCGGTGCCGTGATCGGCGCCTTCATTCTCGGTGGCGTGGAGATCATGGTGGTGGCTCTCCTTCCTTCGACCTATCGAGATTTGGTGGTGTTCAGCCTGCTGCTCACCTTGATCGTCATTCGCCCCCACGGCATCCTCGGCGCCCCTCGGGTGCAGAAAGTATGATCGCGGCCATCAAGAAGCACTGGAACCGCACGCTGGACGCACGCTGGACTCTGCCGGCCGGCCTCGCCGTCGGAATGGTGCTGGCCTTTGCCATCCCTCATTTCGGACTGCTCAATAATTACGTCCAACTAGTGCTGATTTACGTCGGCATCAACATCATCCTGGCCACCAGTCTCAACCTGGTCAACGGCTACATGGGGGAATTCTCACTGGCCCATGCGGGATTCATGGCCGTGGGAGCCTATTCCTCGGCGCTGCTTACCATGAAGGTGCTGCCCGTGGCCGCCTACCCAGCCCTGTTCCACCTCGCCATTCTCGCGGGTGGCCTGATCACCGCGCTGCTGGGACTCCTGGTAGCCCTCCCCTCTTTCAAGGTCCGGGGCGACTACCTCGCGATCGTCACCCTGGCCTTCTTGATGATCGTCAAGTCCGCCCTCGAGAACATCGACGCCATCGGCGGCCCCCGCGGCATCTCCGGCATTCCGCGCCTGACCACGCTTCCGTGGGTATTCTGCTGGACGACAGCGCTGGTCTGGCTCATACGCAATTTTGTGTATTCCTGCTACGGGCGCGGCGTCCTGGCTATCCGTGAAGATGAGATCGCCAGCGAACTGATGAGCGTCAATACCCGGCGCGTTAAAGTGCTGGCCTTCATGCTCTCGGCTTTCTGTGCTGGCATCGCCGGCGCGCTGTTCGCCCACCTGCTCCAATTCATCAGCCCACGGGTGTTCGACGTCGTCAAGACGACCGAAATCCTCATCATGGTGTACCTGGGCGGCATCGCCTCCATCGGAGGGTCGATCCTTGGAGCGACTCTTTATACCGTGATGCTCGAACTACTGCGGCCCTCGACCGTGGCTGGGCTCCTGTCCTGGCTTCCGGCGGTCGTGTTCGACCCGCTCGACCATTACTTTATCCGCCATCTCGGCGTGCTGCGCATGATCATCATGCCCTTGGCCCTGGTGCTGGTAATGCTGTTCTGGCCGCGGGGTATCCTGGGGCTACGGGAATTTCGCGGCTTTATCCCCCAACGGGACCGCCGATCTCACGGCACCGCCCCGCTGAGAAGAACTAACACGCATGCCGCTGCTGACAGCCTCTAAACTGCGGCACTCTTTTGGCGGCTTGTGCGCTCTGGCCGATTTCAACCTGGAACTGCACCAGGGTGACCTGATGGGCATCATCGGTCCCAACGGCGCAGGTAAGACCACGGTCTTCAATCTGATTACCGGGGTCTATCGAGCCACGGAAGGCAGTATCCGCTACCGCGGGGCAGAATTAGTGGGGTTGACACCGCACCAGATCACCGCCCGGCGCATTGCTCGCACCTTCCAGAACATCCGCCTGTTCCGCGATCTCTCCGTGCTCGACAACATTCGAATCGCACACTATTCGCAGACGCGATATTCGCCGTTCGAGGCCCTGCTTCACCTGGGCCGATATCGCCGCGAGGAGCAACGGATCATTGACCATTCTCGATCCTTGCTTGCCCTCTTCAAGCTTGAGGCACTGGCCGGCGAGACGGCCCGCAACCTCCCCTATGGTTCCCAGCGTCGCCTGGAGATCGCCCGCGCCTTGGCCATCGGCCCGGAACTCCTTCTACTGGATGAACCGGCCGCGGGCATGAACCCGGCGGAAATCGATCAGCTCATGGAGCTCATCTGCAAGATTCGCGGGCAGTTTGAATTGACGGTTCTGTTGATCGAACACCAGATGAAACTAGTGATGGGGATCTGTGAGCGCATCAAGGTCCTGGACTTTGGCGAGACCCTCGCGGAGGGAACTCCGGAAGCGATTCAGAACGACCCGTGGGTCATGAAGGCCTATCTGGGTGAGGGAGCCGTCGAATGAAACCAGCCCACCTGGACCCATGCCAGATGCCGTCCGCCTCACCCCACCTCGAAGTCCGGAATCTGCGTGTGCATTACGACGGCATTCACGCCCTTCACGAAGTGTCCTTCCAGGTGCCTCGCGGGCAGATTACCACGCTGATCGGCGCCAACGGCGCCGGCAAGAGTTCGGTCCTGCGAGCCATCTCCGGACTGACGCCCTACACCGGCAGCATCACCTTCGAGGGCCAGGACCTGCTACGCGTTCCCGCCCACCGCATTGTAGGCCTGGGCATAGCCCATGTCCCCGAGGGCCGGGCGATCTTCGGCAATCTGACCGTCCAGGAGAACCTCCGCCTGGCGACTTGGCAACGCCGCGATCGTGAGGCCATTGAGGCGGATTTCGAGCGTGTTCTCGCTACTTTCCCACGCCTTCGGGAGCGCCTCCGTCAGCTCGCGGGGACTCTCTCCGGGGGAGAGCAGCAGATGTTGGCGGTGGGGCGGGCCCTGATGAGCCGGGCTAGTTTATTGCTGCTCGACGAGCCCTCTATGGGCATGTCGCCGCGCCTGGTGCAGGAGCTCTTCGTCATTATCCAGGACATCAACCGGGCCAAAACCACCATCCTCCTGGTGGAACAAAACGCCAACCTAGCCCTGCGCATTGCGTCCCGCGCCTATGTGCTCGAAACTGGCAGGATCACCCTGGCGGGCACCGGACCGGAACTCCTCGGCGATCCCCGGGTCAAGGCGGCTTATCTCGGTATCGCGGCGACAGGCAATACCCCAAATCGCAACCAGCCACCCTAACGGCCGTATCCGCCCCTTAATCAGTTCTGAGGGACCGAGAGACCCATGATCAGCATAATCCAATGAATGATTAATGCCGTGACAATGCCGTTTAATATCATGCCGATCATGCTAGCGGCTTTCCCTTCGTCGTCATTATAGGGGCGATCCTCTTCTTCCATTCTGGCCGTGCCAATGCCGTGCGATGCTGTGCCGACCGCCAAACCCACCGCCAGGCGGCTCTTGACGCGCAGTCTGCGAAGGAATTCCGGACCGAACATCGCGCCGAGGATGCCTGTGACAATGACAATTCCGACGGTCAAGTCTTCTTCGCCCCCGATCTGCTCTGACAACTTCATCGCAATTGGCGTGGTCACTGACTTGGGAGCCAGCGTTCGGGCAATCTCGCGCGAGCCGCCAAGCAGGAGCACGGCCCCAGACGCGGACATAATTCCCACTACCGATCCGATTATGACTGCCAAAGCGATCGGCCTGGCATTTTCAACCACCTTGCGGCGCTGGCGGTAAAGAGGTACGGCGAACGCAACCACAGCGGGATCAAGCAGGCTCTTCAGTAACTCCCCTCCTTTTCTGTACTGTCGGTCGTAATCAACGTGCAGGCAAACGAGCAACGCGATGATACCCGCAACACTGACAAAGACAGGATTCAGCAGTGGGTGGCGGAATCGCTTGTACAGCCGTCTTGCCAGCGACCAGCAACAGACTGTTACGAGTATACTACAGACTGCTGTGATCATCGTGTTTACCATGGTCTGCAGACCTCTTCGCCGACGAATAAGCGATCATCCCAGTGGTCGCCAGCACCAGAAATGTGCTAGCTATGATTGCGATCACAATAGCTAGCCAGAATTGCCCAATTTCATGGCGATATTGAACCAGCCCCACTCCGGCGGGTACGAAGAAAAGCCCCAGGTTTCTAATTAGCCAATCAGCGAGTTTCTCGACGTAGCTCACAGGCACAAGCCCGGAACTCAAGCAGCCGAACAGCAGCAGCATGCCGATTACACTACCTGGAACCGGAAAACTTATTCGTGCCAGCATATTGGACAATTGATCGCCAATGACCAAACAGACGACGATCAGCGCCGCTGCAATAGAGAGGGCAAAAATGTCTTTCCAGCAAATATGTCTATATCGGTTGTTCATTACGTGGGAGTTCCATGTCATCCAGCTTAAAACCATACGCCTGTAAGCTGGCCAAGTCGCGTGTTCACGTGGTCAGCAAGGCACCGTGCAGTTGAACTCGTCGCCGTGCCAACAATGCAAGCCGGAGAGCTCCTGCATTCGACAAAACGTAACGATTTGCAGTCGAGATAGCGCTCCTGCCATACTTGTGTTGGCGGTGGCTAGCAGCAGAACCCAATGGAAGCAAGGGGAAAGTCGATGAACCGGTCTGCTTGTCTTCTTTACTGGCGGCAGTTTGATGGTGCATTCGCGAGATCGGGGAGACCGTCGGACCGCGAGTCAACAATTCGCCAACAGGCTCGACGCTCCCCTGCCCCTCCCTACCAGTTCTAGTATTGCCTGATAGTTGCCTAATAGTTGCATGGTACCTGCATGATGGTTGCATAATCATTCCATGATAGTTGCAGGATACCAATACGCTAGCTGGGCGCTCCAGGGTCCAAACCCAGACTCCTAACTCCCTTCGGAGTGCCGGTCTCCGACCCGGCGTCTCCCGGCCATTTGGCCGACGCCGGGTCGGAGACCGGCGCTCCGGCCCGCAGACTTTCCACCGCGCGTGTGAAGAAACCAGGCTAAGGCTCCCCTACTGCTTCCGGATGCCTCATCCCACTTCTGGTCCGGCCAGGGCGAATAGCTCCCGAGGATTGCCCGGCGTGCGATTCTCACCCAGCCACATACGGGTCAAAGTCCGTTGCACGCTGAAACCATGCCCCTCGGCCCAGCCAACCGCAGCCGTGTTGACATCCGGGATATCCCAGAACACCCGTCCGTTACACCCCTGGCCCGTCAGCGCCTCGATGAGGGCAATGCCTGCCTCGGAAGAGGTTGCCGAGATCGGGCCCAAATAAAGGGCCCGGGCACCCTGACGCAGCATGCCGCAACCGGCTGGGGTTCCGGGTTGGGATTCGTAGGCCAGGGCGCGGCTACTCTGCAGCGCCAGGGCGATCATCAGCTCACGCCGAGAGACGCCGAAGGCGCGCGAATCGAGCAAGTCGAAGTGCGGCGCGCCGGCCTCCTCCCAAACTCGGATCCGGGAATCAGGCGCGAGTGGTGTTTGTGAGGAAAGCTCGGCTTCCCATCGGCGCAACGTCCATTCGTCTCTAAACCCGAGCTTCTCATAGACGGGCCGGCCCTCGGGCGTGGCGTCCAATTTTATGCACCGCACCCCGAGGGCCTGCAAGTGCTCGATGCATCTCAGCAGCAGGCCACCTCCAATGCCGCGTCGTCGATACTCCGGATGGACCAAAACCATGCCGATCCACGCCAGATCCGGTCCATAGACAACCGTCGTTGCGGTGCCGGCCGGCACCCCATCCCATTCGGCCAGGAAACACCCTTGAGGTTCCATCGTCAGAAACCGCTGCCAATCCGCCAAAGTCTGATTCCAGCCCACCAACGCCCGCAACGAATCGGCGAAGGGCAGATCGGCCGTCAGCATTGTGCGCACCTGCAACATATAAGGCCTCGCGCGCCTGGCCCTCACAAACCTTCGAGCCACGCTTCCCGATGCCGCGCCACAAAACGGTCATCCCGGAGGTGCGGGTAAGCGGCGCAAACCCGCTCGATTTCCCCCCGTTGACCCGGGCTCAAACCTCCTTTCGGATCCAACGTCCAGACACCCTCCAACAATCCCTGGCGGCGCAAAACCTCGTGAATGCCAGCAATGCACCCGGCAAAATTGTGAGCGGCGTCAAAAATGGCTGCGTTCGCGTCGGTGATTTCAATGCCCCGGCGCAACAGTTCCTGCGGAATGACTCCCCTCGCGGAAGAGTAGCGCGAGCATTCATCGAGCAGTTCAACCGCTTTGCTGGTCCAGACCGCCCATTGCCCCAGCAGGCCGCCCACAATCCGGCGTTCCACCCGCTTGCCGTTCACTTTGAAGCGGAAGGGAGTCAACAAGTCCACCACGATATTGTCATCATTGCCTGTGTAGAGGGCGATATCCTCGCGCCCGGATTCGGCGATCGCCCTCACGACGTCAAGTGTCCGATACCGGTTGAAAGTGGCGATCTTGATAGCGGCCACGTTCTCGATTTCAGCGAAGCGAGCCCAAAAGGAATGGGAGAGCGCTCGCCCGCCAACCGCTTCCTGAAGGTAGAATCCTATGAGCGGCAGCACCGTGGCCACTTCTCGGCAATGGGCCAAAAGGGCGTTTTCGCTGGAGTCCTTGAGCGCCCCGAGACTCAAGAGCCCGGCGTGGTATCCCAGCCTCTCCGCCAGGCGCGCCTCGGAAAGCGCCTGCCTCGTTCTGCCGCAGATCCCGGCGATCTTCACGATCGGTTCGGCGCGTTTGCCTCGCCGCATATCGAGTTCCGCCGCGGCCAATTCCAGCACGGGGGCCAGCAGGCCGATTTTTGGATTCCGGATCTCGAACTGGGTCGTGTGGACGCCCACCGCGAGCCCTCCTGCCCCCGCCGCCATATAATAGCGGACCAAGGCCCGCTGGCGGCGCTCATCCAGCTTGCGTTTACGGGTCAGCGCCAGCGGGCACGCCGGAATAACCAACCCGCGCGCCAGGGCACGTGCGGCTTCAGGAATGATGGCACAGGCCATAGTTATGGTGAGAAAGGAGTGGGTCAATAACGCCCATCGCGCACCTCGAAATGGGTCGGTTTGGACAAGGTGCAACCGCTACCCTGGACCCACTCGGCAATCCAGCGCAGCATTCGCGCCAGCGGAATCGAGGGGTCACCCAACTTCGCGCAAATGGCACGCGAGTTGCACAAGAGGGCGTTGGGGTTTTCGCTGCCGGTGAATTGCGGTGCGCGCCCAAGCAATTCGCCAAACCGTGTGGCAACGTCGCGTACCGAAAAGACTTCCGGACGGCACAAGTTCCAGACTGTCGGGGGGCAATCAGCCAAGGACAGAGCCCTTAGAATCATGTCGTTGGCATCCCCTTGCCAAATGCAATTGAAGAAACCGCTGGCCAGGTCAATCGGATTGCCCGCATGGACCCGCTGGGCGATATCCAGCAGCACTCCGTAACGCAACTCGACGGCATAACAAAGCCGCAGCAAAGTAAGAGGAGTGCTATCGCGCAGGGCATAAAATTCCAGAATCCGCTCCCGCCCCACGGCCGAATTGGCGTATTCGCCCAAGGGTGTCAGCGGGTCGGATTCCATCGCGCCTTGTCGAGTTACTTCCGTAAGTGGATAGACGTTGGCCGTCGAGAGGGCAACCAACCGGGAGCGCGGGTATCGCTCAGCGACCCGCGCCGACGCCAAGACATTGACGGCCCAGGTTGTGGAGGGGGATTGGGCCGTGCCGAACTTCTGTCCCACCAGGTGAATGACGTTCTCGGAATCTGGCAGCCGCCGCACACCCTCTGGCTGCAAAAGGTCACAACTGAGGGTGGTCACGCCCCGCTGCTGGATCCAGTCGCGGATGGAGGCGGTGGTATTGAACCGACTGACAGCAATGACGTCCAGGTTGCATCCAGCCTGCTCCGCGGCACGCTTGGCCATGACCGCCAGCGTGGGGCCCAGCTTTCCCCCGGCCCCGAGGATGACCAGCGGACTGCTGAGGTCGCGGATGCTCCGCACCAACGCGTCAGTCGGACGGCTCAGCAGCAGATCCAACTCGTCTTCGTTTCGAATATGATCCGGCAAAGACCCACTCACCCTCTTGGCCATCTGCTCATTCATAAGGCTGATTAAAACATAGGACGACATATGCCGCAAACTACAATCCCGAAGTGATTGAATCGCGCAGCCCAGAACACACGACCGTAGGCTCAGTAAACTGCAATTCCGAAGGGATTGAATCCGTCAGCCCAGGATTGCGCGAGTCGCGTTACCCTGGGTGTTCGCGCCGAAGGATGCCACAACTCTGAAGGAGATTCATCACCGCCTCCCCGGGCCCAACCTCGCACAAGGAATTCGGTGGGAACCAAACCAGCTTCATGAATTGCTGCCATATAATTAGCTTATCGAATTGGCAATTGACACCATTTCTGCCTGGTGCTAATCGGTAGTTCAGATGGGTCTGCACGGAGAACGTATTCGCGGCAGGCTACAGACCTTAGCGGCTGGTTGAAAAAGACCATTGAGACTCGTTGCGGCAGGTTTGGAGTCCCGCCTTTAGGCGGTTTCTGCGCGGCGCCGCCTAAAGGCAGGACTCCCAAACCGCGTTTTCAAACAGGCTCTTAGTGCTGCGGATATTCGAGTCGGTGAAATCGTCTGCGAACAGCGACGGTCAGATCGACGCGTCTGAGACAAGGTTGCCTTTGTCCCGAACCCGCCCGGGGCTTTCTATAATCTCGAAGAAACGCCTCTATCGGCTCACCCAGCCATGAGAACACCAAGCTAGGGAAAGAAGTCCTTTATGAATGCAAAACCTAATTCCGCCAACAACTCGCGGAAAAGCTTAAACTGGATTCTGCCCGCGCTGGCTCTGACCCTGACGACGTCCACCCGCGCGGAAGCGCCGCCCTCCGCCGTCCCATTCGCCGACATCGGCGCCCGGGCCACGGCGGATTACCAGGGGGATGCCCTGGGCATCACGGCCACACCTGACGGCGCACGCTTGCGTTGCGGTTTCCAAAAGCTCGAGGGCCACGCCACACCCGAGGGCCTCTGGATCCAATCCACCAAGCCGGGCGGCGGCCAACTGCGCCTGGTGGCCGTGGCGATAGGGCGCGATGGTAGCGGCGCATGTCCGTGCGCGCTGACTGAGGCGGCCAGCTCCTTCAGGAGCGGCATGTCTATAGTGACAGTCCCACAAGGTGACCAAGCTCCGCTAGGAGCGACATGTACATACGGGGCGACAAGCTTGCTCGACATGCCGCTCCTGACGGAGCTTGAAACCACATTCTCAAACGTACCCCTGTCTACCCTCGGTCGTGCCGGTCCCTCAACTCTCCACTCTCAACCCTCAACCCTTCTCGCGGCCACGGGCCAGGTTTCTGTGACCGACAAGTTGGTCCGGTTCACGCGTCCGGGCGTGACCGAGGAATACTCCGTGAGCGTGGATGGTGTGCGGCAGGACTTCATCATCGCATCTCCGCCCCTCAACCCTCAACCCTCAACCCTCAACCAGTCAATGCGCGTGGAGCTGGCGCTGAGCGGGGCGCGGGCCAAGGCGACAGCTTCCGGCGCCGGGCTCACGCTAGAGGGATCAGGGCGCACGCTGGCCTACGGCCGCCTGCGGGTAGAGGATGCCACGGGCAGGAAACTGCCGGCGCGCTTGGAAGTGCTCTCGGCCGACCGACTGGCCGTGACCGTGGCCGATGCCAATGCCACTTACCCTGTGCGGATTGATCCCGCTTTCAGCGATGCCGATTGGGTCAGCCTGAACCCCAACCTGCCGGGGGCCAATGGGACAGTGAATGCCATTGCGGTGGACGGGAGTGGAAATGTGTATGTCGGCGGCACGCTCGACATCGTTGGGACCGTGGTGGCCAACTCCATCGCCAAATGGGGCGGCAGCACATGGTCGGCCTTGGGTTCGGGGATGATCGCCTATGGCAATGGGTATGTCCACGCGCTGGCGGTCAGTGGGACCAATCTCTACGCTGGGGGATACTCCACCACGGCGGGCGGTGTGGCGGCCACCAATATCGCCAAATGGGATGGCCGCGCCTGGTCGGCCTTCAGTTCGGGGGTGGATTCCGCATCCCACTGGGATGCTTATGTCAGGGCCCTGGCGGTGAGCGGTACCAATCTCTACGCTGGGGGACACTTCACCACGGCGGGCGATGTGGCGGCCACCAACATCGCTCAATGGAACGGCAGGGCCTGGTCGGCCCTGGGCTCGGGACTCGGCAACGACTATGCTTCCGTCTCTGCGTTGGCACTCAGCGGGACCGATCTCTACGCAGCGGGAGGCTTCTCCATGGCGGGTGAGGTGCCGGCCAACGCCATCGCCAAATGGAACGGCAGCGCTTGGTCGGCGTTAGGCTCCGGGCTGGGCGGTTGGGCCCATGCGCTGGCGGTAAACGGGACCAATCTCTACGCGGGGGGAGACATCGGCACGGTGGGCGGTCCGCCGGCCAATGACATCGCGAAATGGGATGGCGGTGGCTGGTCGCCGTTGGGCTCGGGCATGGATTACGCGGTCAATGCGCTCGTAACGAGCGGGACCGATCTCTACGCTGGGGGATACTTCACCACGGCGGGCGGGGTGGTGGCCACCAACATCGCCAAATGGGACGGCAGCGCCTGGTCGGCCTTGGGCTCGGGGATGGGTGGTGATAACTCTTTTCCTTCCGTCTATGCCTTGGCCGTAAGTGGGACTGATCTCATCGCTGCGGGACAGTTTACCACGGCGGGCGGGGTGCCGGCTAACAATGTCGCCATATATCACGGAGGTGTATGGTCGGCCTTGGGCTCGGGCAAGGACGGCCTGGTCTATGCCCTGGCAATGAACGGGACCGACCTCTACGCCGGGGGGTGGTTACCGAATGCGGCCGGGGGGCCGGCCGAAGGGATCGCCGCATGGAACTGGAGCGCATGGTCGGCCCTGGGCTCGGGTTTGCCCGGGGGAACAGTCTGGGCACTGGCGGCTGACGGAGTGGGGCACCTGTTCGTCGGGGGAGACTTCTGGCTGGCCGGTACTAACGTGTCCCCCCATATCGCCCAGGCGAACCTGGGCGGCGGCACAACACATCTGCCGTCATTCATCATTTCCTCGCCTTCGAGCGTCGCGGCTACAAATGGCGTCACGGCTGAATTCCAGGTTGAGGCCACTGGATCGCCACCCTTGATTTATCAATGGTATTTCAATGGCACGAATGCGATTGCAGGCGCGACCAGCGCGGTTCTGACCGTAACGAACGTCCAGTTGCCCCAATGGGGAACTTACAGCGTGACCGTCAGCAATCTCTACGGCACGGTGACCAGCGCCCCGGCGTTGCTTTTTCCTCGCGGCCTCGTGCTGACCAACTCAGAGATAGCTTTGCGTGAGGCTATGACCGGAGGTGGGACCGTCACCTTCGCCTGCGACGGCACGATCACATTGGCCAGCACCATTACCAACGTCAGTGACACCGTGCTCGATGGCAGTGGCCACCAGGTGACTATCAGTGGCAATAGGGCAGTTCGGGTGTTCTCCGTCACCACCAACGTCCATTTCTCGGTGGTCAACCTGACGATCGCCGACGGCACCAGCTTGGGTGGCTCAGCCATCCTGAATCTGGGTGGCATAGTAAACCTGAATGGGGTTGCCATTTGCTCCAACACGGCCGCCTCCATCGTCCCCAACGACGCCCTGACCCCGGCGGCCAGCGGCGGGGCCATCTTCAATCGCGGCGGGATCATCAATGCCACGAACTGCTCCTTCACGGCCAATAGCGCCCAGCTCAGTTCCTCTCTCAATTATTATGCCCCCCCCGTATATGGTGGGGCGATATACAATGAAGCCGGACAACTGAATCTGCGAGCATGCGTCTTCGTGAGCAACCATGCCTTCGGTGCGGCCGCTTCCCCTGGCAACACGTATCCCGGTGCGCCGAGCCAGGGTGGCGCCATTTACAATAGCGGGACGGCGACGCTGGACCTGTGCACGCTGGCGGGTAACTCCGCGAACGGCGGGGGCGGCGGAAGACAGTTTAATACGGGCCTCTCGGGCCAGGAAGGCTCCGGCGGGGCGATCTTTAACCAAGGCACGTTGACGGTCGATCGGACCACACTTTGCGGCAATACTACGACGGGCGGAGGCGGCGGTGCTGGCGGAACGGACATGCAAGGCCACGGCTATGGTGGCGCGTTCGGGGGTGAGGCGAAGGGCGGCGGGATCTGCCACTTGGGCTCGTTGTGCATAACCCGCAGCACACTGGTCAGTAATGTCGTTGCCGGGGGCTGGGCAGGACCAGGCGGACCATCCGCCACGGGTTCTTCCTCTGACGGAGGTGCCGGCGGGTATGGAGGCTCAGGTTTCGGTGGCGCGTTGCTCAACGCTGGGCAGGCGAGCCTGGTCAATTGCACCGTTGCATTCAATACCGGCCAAGGCGGCGGCGGGGGCGCCGGCGGGTACGGTGTCTCAGGTGGAGCAGGCGGCAACGGCGGCTACGGTTTCGGCGGTGTTGATGGGACGTGCAATCTCACCAACTGCACCCTGGCCTCGAACCAGGGCATTCCCGGGCCAGGCGGCGTCGGCGGCCAAGGATCGAGTGGTCTCGGCAGGTCCGGAACGAATGGGGCCGCGTGGGGTGGCACGGCGTGCGGCCCGATGGTGAACACATTGATCGCCTGGAACACCCCGCCGGGCGGTGAGACGTTCCCGGACCCCAAACTCGGCCCCCTCGCCAACAACGGGGGTCCCACGCTGACCATGGCGCTGCTGCCGGGCAGCCCGGCCATTGACGCCGGGAATACCTCCCTTGCCCCCACGACCGATCAACGCGGGTTCCCGCGGCCAGCCGGCCTGGCCGCCGATATCGGCGCCTTCGAATACGGCTCGGTAGTGCTGTGGCCGCCACAGGTTTCGACTTCGCTCGCGACGGCTGGCACCACCAACAGCGCCACCCCCAACGGCACCGTCAACCCGACCGGCTG
>Ga0118677_10004173_pt1 | contig 26606 bp, 26 predicted proteins | sample AliMusrvi5mmetaG_FD_86154 | JGI IMG/M metagenome (GOLD analysis project Ga0118677, IMG submission 86154) | reverse complement strand
GCCCCACGCCATTCCGGGCCAGACCGTCATCACCGACGGCTGTCTGGTGCTGGTGGACGTGGGCGGCCGGGCCCTTGCCTACTGCTCGGACCAGACCCGCACCGTCTGGGTGGGCGCGACCCCGCCCGAGCGCTTTACCACCATGCTGGCCCGGGTTCAGGCCGCCCAGGCCGCCACCCTGGACCGGCTGGAGCCGGGGATGTCCTTTCGACAGGCCTACGCCCTGGCCCGGGAGGTCTTTGTCCGGGAAGGCGTGGCCGAACATTTCACCCATTCCCTGGGCCACGGCATCGGCCTGGAAACCCACGAAGGGCCAAGCCTTAATCCCTCGGCCGAGGGTGTGCTCGAACCGGGCATGGTGGTGACGGTGGAACCGGGGCTCTATTATCCCGAATGGGGCGGAGCACGCTGGGAACACATGGCCCTTATCACCGAACGCGGCTGTGAGATTTTGTGAAAAAACGCAACCGCCCCCTGCGCCGTCGCCACCATCCCGTGCCGACAGCTTCGGCCCGGCTCTATGTGCGCCTAATGCCGCGAAACGTCTCCCTGCTCACCTTCCTGCTCCAGGCCGAGGACAATCTGGCCCTACCAACGGTGGTGGACCGCTTCGCCGCCGTGGTGCGGCTGACCTATTGCCCGGACGAAACCGCCCGGGTGGAGGCCTTTTTAGAGGATCTGGCTGTCATGTGCCCGGAAACCACGGTCTGTCTGCGCCCGCAAAGCGCCTTTCCCGTTGCGCCTCATGGCTGGGGCTGGCTCGATGTAAAGCGGCAACCCCACACCTGCGACTCGCTTGAAGCCCTCGCCAACGAGGTTCGCGACGACCGCCAAGCCGCTATCCTCCTGGTCTGGACGCCTGATGCTCCGCAACTGTGTCTGCCCGAAGAAGTTGCCGGGCTCAGCGCCGCGATGGCCGTGGCCCGCGAGCGCTGGACCCGCGAGGATTTGGCGTCCGCGGTCTCAAAGCTGCGATGGTTTGGCATCTTGGCGGCGGGTTTCGCCGCGCATGCGCTTTTCAACGGCATGGACTATTTCACCAAGGTCGCCGCCCACTCAGGCCACGCGCTGAATTTCAGCGATCGCTTGTATTTCGCGCTCAAGTCCATGCTGTTCTCCACCACGCTGGGTCTTGCCGTGCTCCTGTTCGCGTTGTTCGGCTTCATCCCATGGTATCTGGCACGCAAACGCCGTGCCGAACTCGGCACCTGGACCGCCGCCGGCACCGCCGCGCGGGTCCCCGCCCTGCGCTTCGAAACCTGGCTGGATCTGCAGCCCGCCCCCGCGACACGGTTCTTGTTAGGCCTGATGGCGCTCGTCGGCCTCGCGCAATTGCTGCCCGGCGACTCCGTGGCAGCGGCGGGCCTGGTCAAGGCGGCCTACCTGCACGGCGAGTGGTGGCGCCTGCTCACCGCACCGTTTCTGCACGGCAACATCGTGCATTTCCTCATGAACATGGCCGCCTTGGTCTATCTCGGCAAGCGGCTCGAGGTGTTCGCACGCTGGCCGCATTTGGCCTTGGTGTTCCTCTTCGCGGCGGTGGTGGGCGGTGAGGCCTCGGCCAGTTTCGTGGGCGCCACCTCGGTGGGTGCCTCCGGCGGCCTGATGGGCTGGCTCGGCTTCCTCATCGTCTTTGAAACCCTCCACGGACGGCTCGTCCCCCGCCCCGCCCGTCGCCGACTCTTCGCCGGGGTGCTGCTCACCGCCTTGATCGGGCTGTTAGGCTATCGCTTCATCGACAATGCCGCCCACCTCGGCGGCCTGCTGGCCGGCATGATCTACGCCGCCATCGTGTTCCCGCGATCCACCTCGCCGAAACGCCCCGGCCCTAACATCACCGACCAACTCGCCGGCGCCGCCGCGCTGGGGGTGCTGGTGGTCGCCGCCGGCCTCGCCATCTGGCACATCGCCGGCCCCTGAGTGGGGAGCGCCGGCATCCTGCCGGCTGTGTTCGGCATCCTGCCGAACACTCTTCCGTGAACGAGCCGCGCAAGCCCAGCCAATCAAAAGGAAATGATCTCATCGGTTGTTCAGTTATCATTGAACACACCTTTGACAACCCTGAAACCCACGTAGTTGTATGAGCCGCCGGGGTAGCTATAGTAGCGGGCCGCGCTGCGGCAGTCGCACGCGTTGCTGCGCCAACTGCCGCCGCGATACACCCGCAGCGTCCCGCTGGCCGCGCCCCGCGGATCCGGTGCCGCCGCGGACGGGTATGGACCATACCAGTCCCAGCACCATTCCCAGACGTTTCCTGCCATGTCGGACAGCCCGCTGGCGTTTGCCGGGAAGGCGCCCACCGGTGCGGTGTAGGGCTCCGCTCCCGTACCGTAGGCCGGACGGTCGCCGGTGGTGCCGGATTGATAGAACTCGCCACCGTCATTGCGGAAGTTCGCCACCTTGTGGGTGATGGTGTCTCCCCACGGGAAGCGCATGCCGCTGAGGCCGCCGCGAGCCGCCTTCTCCCACTCCGCCTCGGTCGGCAAACGATAGCCGTTGGCGGTCCAATTGCAGTCCGGCACGCCGTCGCCTATCCGATAAATCTGCCCCGCAAGCGTGTAACACGCCGTGAGATTCTCCTTTTCGCTCCGGGCGTTGCACCATTTCACCACCGCATACCAGTTGACCGACTGCACCGGATGGCTGGGTGCCTTGCCCATGCCGGGTGGCAAATCCGTGTAGCCATGCGTGCCCGCCCACGTCCGCACCTCGGCCCACAGCGCCTGGGTCACCTCGTGTTGCCCGATCTGAAACGCGCTTAGCGTCACGGCACGCACGGGCAATTCGTTTGAATGGCCGTCGCCGCTGGCCGCGAGCGCATTGCCTATCGAAAAACTCCCGGCCGGAATCAGCGCAAAGCCATCGGATGCAGGCACTGGCGGTCTTTCCGGCGTGGGTTCCGGTAGGACCTCCGTCGGCTTCGATGGCGGCTTGGGGAGGTCCTTTCCAATATCCGGCGGCTCCGCTTGAGCGGGTTTGCCGGGTGCCGCAGGTGGCCGGGGCGCCGGTTCGATCCCCACGGGCGGAGGCGCAGGCGGCGCAGGTGCCTGCCGGTTAGGGCGCTTGGCCAGCCAGACCAGCCCCACCAAAATCACCAGTGCCGCCGCGACCCATTGGACGCGCCCCAGACCAATCCTGCCAATCCTGCTCACGGGCACAGCCTAGCACGACTTGCGCCAGCGGGTCGAGGCCACATTCAGCCCGAGCCAGCGGAGTCATGAAAGCAGTGCGAGAGCTTCATCGAGCGAACGGGTGTCCTCCGGGCAGGACGCGCGAAGGCGGATGTCTTCGGTAACAAGCTTGTTTCCGAAAGAACGGGCGAGCGCGATAAAACGGGCGTCGTAGGCGGTGATGTTGCTTTCGCAGGCGATCAAGAGGGCTTGCTCGAGATTCACCGGATGGGTGTTTGCCGGAGGAATCAAACGGAGCGCCTGCCCGATGGCACGGCAGGCATCCCCCGGGGTGATGCGGGCCGACCGATGCAAGTTACGCAGGACGTTAGCGCATTCGACCTGCCACCAGTCAGCGAAGTTCCAATCAGGATCCAAGGTGAATAGCCTCTGGCATTTCGCCGTGTTTTCATGTGGCACGAAGAGCGGCACGAGGATGTTGGTATCGACGATAATCATTGTAGATGGCGGTCAGCATCGGACATTCCACGGGATTCCAAGCCATCATCGATCATGGCGAGAACCTGATCGTTGGTCAGCGGCGGTCCCGCCATTCTGATCAAATCCGGCAGGACGCGCGGAGCGATTGCGCCACGGTTGCGCAAACCAAGCTCAAGGGTGGCGATGGCTTCCTGGGTCACCGAGCGTCTGTGGGCAGCGGCCGCCGCCTTGAGGCGGGCGTGGGTGTCTTGCGGCAAATTGCGGATGAGGAGGTCTGGCATGAGTTGATGATAGCCCTTCGATAGCGTTTTGCAATCCGATTTTGCAACATGCGAGGCAAAAAAAGACCGCCGGAGTGAACCGACGGTCTCTTGTGAGAACGGGCGAATCGCACCTCAGAGCGCTCGCAGGGTGGCTTTGACGGCCTCGAAGTCCGGGAGGTCCTTGGGATGCTCCTGGACTTCGGCGTAGCGGACCACGCCGAGCTTGTCGATGACGAAGGCGGAGCGCTTGGCCACGCCGCCCATGATGAGGTTGGCATCCGGCAGGAATTGGTCATAGGCGACGCCGTAGGCCTTGGCCACGCTGTGTTCGTAATCGCTGAGCAAGGGGATGGTGATGGCTTCCTTGGCGGCCCAGACGGCCTGCGCGAAGGGATTGTCGCCGGAAATGCCGAACACCTTGGCATCCAACGCCTCGTATTCCTTGATGCCAGTGGAAATATCACACATTTCCTTGGTACACACGCCGGTGAAGGCCATCGGCACGAACAACAGCACCAGATTTGCGGTGCCAATCTGCTCGCTCAATTTGACCAGTTGCGGTCCCTCGGCGGTCTTGGTCACGAGGGTGAAATCGGGGGCGGTATCGCCTACTTTAATCGACATGGTGGTTTGGTTGGGGTTGATGTTTGGGCTCCCACTATAGATGCTAACGCCCGCCGGTCAACCGGCACGCGCTCATGAATCACGAATTTTCCAAGTTAGGCCGGCATCTCGGCTGTGGCAGCGGCATCGAGGAATTGATGGACGACCTCGGGCACGCCCTGGCCAGCGGCGGACCCGACCTGAAAATGCTTGGTGGCGGCCAACCGGCGCGGATCCCGGAGATCGACGCGGTGTGGCGCCGGCGCTTGGAGGAATTGTTGAGTGAGCCGGGCGGCCTCGACCGCATGCTCACGTCCTACGATCCGCCGCGCGGCAATCCGCCCTTCCTGGAAGCGGTGGCCGGCTTGTTCCGGCGCACCTTCGGCTGGAACATCGGGCCGGACAACGTCGCCGTCACCTGTGGCGGCCAAACCGCGTTCTATTTCCTGTTCAACCTGCTGGCCGGGCCGATGCCCGACGGCTCGCGCCGCAAAATCCTGTTGCCGCTGGTGCCGGAATACATCGGCTACGCCAATCAGGGCTCGGCGGGCGAACACTTTCGCGCCGTCACGCCGCTCATCGAAAAAACCGGTCCGCATGAGTTCAAGTACCGGGTGGATTTCGACAGGTTGGAGGTCACACCGGACATCGCCGCGATCTGCGCGTCGCGTCCGACCAATCCCACCGGCAATGTTCTAACCGACGACGAGGTCGCCCACCTGTCCGGGTTGGCCAAGGCGCACGGCATCCCGCTGATTCTCGACAATGCCTACGGCGCGCCCTTTCCCGCCATCATCTTCACCGATGCCAGCCCGTTTTGGGCGGAGCACGTGATACTAACACTCAGCCTGTCGAAAATCGGGCTGCCTGGCGCCCGCACCGGGATTGTCCTCGGTCCGCCGGAGATCATCCGCGCGCTGGGCTCGATGAGCGCCATTATCGGCCTGGCCAATCCCAACATCGGCCAGCAGATCGTCCTGCCGCTGCTCGAGTCCGGCGAGATCCTGCGACTCAGCCGCGAGGTGGTGCAGCCGTTTTACGCGGAAAAATGCCGGCTGGCACGGCAGGCCGCGCTGGAAGAGTTCGGCGATGATTTCGCGTGGTTCATGCACCGCAGCGAGGGTGCCTTGTTCCTGTGGCTGTGGTTCCCCGGCCTGCCCATCCCCTCCGGCGAACTCTACGAACGCCTCAAACAACGCGGCGTGCTGGTGGTCTCCGGCCATTATTTCTTTTTCGGCGACGAGCCTCCCGCGTGGCCCCATCGCCATGAGTGCCTGCGGGTCTCCTATGCCATGGACGAGACCACCGTCCGCGACGGCCTGCGCGTCATCGCCGAGGAAGTGCGGCGCTGTCAGCGTCAGTGAGGCGGTTTTTTGCTTGGAATGTCCGCATGAAAATTGTCACTTTCACCTTGCAACCGCGCCCTGCCTTGATTCGCAAGGCCGGCGGACTCGCGCTTGAAGATGATTGATTGCTCAACGCCACCTGAAAGATGCAACCTCCCACGCTCTATCTCTTCGCCGGCTCCAATGGCGCGGGAAAATCGGCCTTTGCCCGTGCCTATCTCACCACCGGCTTTGAGCCTCTTCCGCGTTTTCTAAATGCCGACGAAATTGCCGGAGGGCTGTCGCCGCTTGCTCCGGATACTGTCCGCTTGAGGGCTGGCAAACTGTTGTTAAGAGAAATCCGGGAATGCCTGAGGGGAAAAGCGTCCTTCGCCGTTGAAAGCACCCTCAGCGGTCACTCCCAAGCGTCAGTCATCCACCAAGCAAGGGCCCTTGGCTTTGTGATCGAAATTCACTATCTGTGGATTCCATCCGCCACCCTGGCCATTTGCCGCATCGCCCAGCGAGTCAAGAAGGGCGGTCAAGCCGTTCCTCCCGAGGATGTGAGACGACGCTACAAACGCAGCTTGGAGAACTTCGTTCACATCTACGCGCCTCTCGCCGATGTCTGGATGATATGGGACAACACCTCCGAACCAACGAGGTTGATTCTTCGCTCAAGCAATGCCACTCCCGTCGAGTTGAAAGCACTCCTTCATCCATGAAACCTGATGCCACAGCCCCAAACCCGATCGCAGCCTCAGTCAACTACTCTGCCGAAGAACGTGGCCTGGCCGCCGTCAAAGTCATGAGCAAGGCGTTGAAAGCCGAACACAAACGCTGGGGAATGCCCCTTCTCACCTGGAAAAATGGCAGGATTGTCAGCGTGAAACCCTGACCATTTCCGCCTTGGTTTTTCCGCGTCATCCGCGCAGGCTGCGGCCATGACCAAGCCGCTTGACGCCGCCGCCGTGCCGATGGAACGGGATTTCACCGCCGGAATGGTGCGGCCCGGGCGGCGCTCGTTCGCGGGCTCCACCGGGGATCCTGATTTGGACAAGCGGATTGCCGAACTCGCCGCCAGCATCCCCGGCGTGCGCGATCCGCACTTGTTAGTGGAGATGATGATCACCAGCGCCCGCACCGCGCGGATGGACATTGCCGCCGGCGAGTTCAAACTCTTCAACCGCACTCTCAAGGAAATGCGCCGGGCGGAGGAGGTCTTCAAGCCCTGGCGCAACGTCCGCAAGGTGTCCGTGTTCGGCTCGGCCCGCACCCGACCCGAGGAGCCGGAATACAAGGCGGCGGTCGAGTTCGCCCGGCGCATGCGCGAGGTCGGGTTCATGACCATCACCGGGGCCGGTCCGGGCATCATGGCCGCCGGCAACGAGGGCGCCGGCCGCGCCGATAGCTTCGGCCTCAATATCGTGCTGCCGTTTGAGGCGGTGGCCAACGAATTCATCGCCGGCGATGACAAGCTGGTGGCCTTCAACTATTTCTTCACCCGCAAGCTCAGCTTCGTCAAGGAAAGCGATGCCCTGGTCGGTTTTCCCGGCGGCTTCGGCACAATGGACGAGGTGTTCGAGACGCTCACCCTGATTCAAACCGGCAAGTCCGCGATTCATCCCATCGTGCTGATTGATGCCAAGGGCGGCACCTATTGGAAATTCTGGGCGCGGTTCATCCGCGAGCATCTGCTGCGCCTCGCCCTCATCTCGGAATCCGACCTTTCCCTCTTCAAGGTCACCGATGACATCGGTGAAGCGGTGGCGGAAATCACCGGGTTCTATCGGATGTTCCACTCCTATCGCTATGTCGGCGACAAGCTGGTGATGCGGCTCATGGCCCCGCTGGCCGAGGGCGAGCCCGCACGCTTGCAGGAGGAATTCGCCGATCTCATCAAAGCCGGTGCCATGTCCCTGCGCGGAGCGCTCGAGGAGGAGGACGACGAACCGGAAATGGCCGCACTGCCGCGCCTGGTGTTCCGCCACCAACGCCGCGACTTCGGCCGCCTGCGCCAGCTCATCGACGCCATCAACCTTGCCCGGCCCGCGCCCACACCAGCTTGAAAATCTTAAAACCACGGATGATGAAGATGGAACAGGCGCATTTGCCAGCGCCCGGTCGCATTCTCACGAATGCGCCTACGGTTGGAATCGCCCCACGTAGGCGCGCTGGTGACAGCACCTCACGTAGGCGCGCTGGTGACAGCGCCCCACGAAGGCGTGCCGGTGACAGCGCCCCACGTAGGCGCGCTGGTGACAGCGCGTGGGGAAGATCCGCGCTTGCCCTGAAACGCGCCAACGCCCAGCCGCATTCTCACGAATGCGCCTACGGACCGGAGGCGCTCCAATCTCTGTTAGCATCATCGTCACTAACAAAATGAAAACCGAGCGTGCCGACGCGCTGCTGACCGCGCGGGGATTGTGCGATTCGCGCGAGCAGGCGAAGCGGCTGATCCTCGCCGGCGAAGTGCGCAGCGGTGACCGCCGCATCGACAAGGCCAGCACCAAGCTGCCGCTCGACGCGCCGTTGGAGGTGAGGGAAAAACCGCGCTACGTGGGCCGCGGCGGGTTCAAGCTCGAAGGCGCGCTGGAGGCCTTCGCCATCGACCCGCGCGGCTGGGTGTGCCTCGATGTGGGTGCCTCCACCGGCGGTTTCACCGATTGCCTGTTGCAACGCGGTGCCCTCCGCGTGCACGCGGTGGACGTGGGCACCAACCAATTGGTATGGAAGCTGCGCAACGACCCGCGGGTGCTCGTGAAAGAACAATTCAACGCCCGCCACATGGTGCTAACCGACCTCGGCGAAAAGGTCCGGCTGGCGGTGATGGACTTGTCGTTCATCTCCCTAACAAAAGTATTGCCGGCGGTGTTTTCGGTGTTGGAGGACGACGGCAGCGTGGTGTGCCTCATCAAGCCGCAGTTCGAGCTGCGACGCGTGGATGTGGGCAGGGGAGGTATTGTTAGGGATCCTGATCTGCACCAGCGGGCCATCGGAAATATCCGCCGCTTCGTCACCGGGGAACACGGCCGCGAATGGCGGGGGATGATCCCCTCGCCAATCACCGGCACCGACGGCAACCAGGAGTTTCTGGCGTGGATCGGTTAGGAGCGAGCCACGATGTTGTGGCTGTAATTGTATAAATGGAGCGTCTCCCGCACCACTCCAGGGAGGAGGCTCTCGTGTCCGTCCCGTCCCATGTTCCCGGAGGCCCTTGTCAGAGTCCGGCAAATTATATTTGAAACGCGTCAAATAGCGGCTAGAGTATCAATCATTAGACCGTCTAACCTCCCACCTCCAACAACCATGAAATCGATCAAGAGCCTGACCCGCCTCACCTCTCTGGCGAGAGTCTGTGCAAACTGTCCCGTCTGCCGACGCGCCCGACGGCGCGGTGCCGGGGCGGCCTTCTGGATCGTCAAGCGGGTCGAGACCAAAGTGTGCCCTTTCTGCCGCGCCTATGAACGAGTCCATGGGCGCAAGGCACACATGTCGGCGGCGAACTCGCCGCCGCAGCCATAATTCAGCCGCCCGCGCCCCAATGAATATTCCCGGCAATACCACATGAAAACGTTAGGACGACTTTCAACTCAAACTGCTTATGAAACAGACAACACTTGGCAATCAGGGCCTATGCGTGTCGGCCATCGGGCTGGGCTGCATGGGAATGTCGGAATTCTATGGCTCGCGTGACGACCAGGAATCCATCGCAACGATTCATCGCGCGCTCGACCTCGGCGTCAACTTCCTCGACACCGCCGACATGTACGGCTGCGGCGAGAACGAACGGCTCGTTGGGCAGGTGATCAGACGGCGGCGCAACGAGGCGGTGCTGGCCACCAAGTTCGGCAACGTCCGCGATGCGGAAGGCAAGTTCCTGGGCGTGAACGGTCGGCCTGAATACGTCCGGCAGTGCTGCGACGCGAGTCTGCTTCGGCTTGGAATCGGACACATCGATCTTTATTACCAACACCGGGTGGACCCCGCGGTGCCCATCGAGGAGACGGTCGGGGCGATGGCCGAACTGGTCCAGGCCGGCAAGGTGCGTTATCTTGGGCTGTCGGAGGCGGCCCCGGCCACGATCCGCCGTGCCGCCAAGGTTCATCCGATCAGCGCCTTGCAGACCGAATACTCGTTGTGGACCCGCGACGTGGAGGCGGAGATCCTGGCCACCTGCCGGGAATTGGGCATTGGCTTTGTGCCCTACAGTCCGTTAGGCCGTGGCTTCCTGACCGGGAAGATCCAGCAGCTTGACGATCTCGCGGCCGACGACTGGCGGCGTCACGGCCCCCGCTTTCAGGCCGATAACTTCGAGCGGAACCTGGCAATCGTCCGGCGCCTCGAAGCCCTGGCCCAAAGGAAGCAATGCAAGCCGGCGCAACTGGCGCTGGCCTGGGTCCTGGCGCAGGGGCAGGACGTGGTGCCCATCCCCGGCACCAAGCGCCGCAGCTATCTGGAGGAAAACGTGGAGGCACTTCAAATCGTGCTGACTGCCGACGACCTGGCGGAATTCGACCAAGCCGTCCCGGTGGGGAGCACCGCTGGTGCCCGCTATCCGGAAGCGAGCATGGCCGCCGTGAACCGTTGAGCCGGGCTGCCGATTCCTTCAAACATCATGGAACTCGACCTCGAAAATCTCTTCTCGACAAACACCCGGTCCGCCCCTAGCTTGCCGCCTCCACCCACAAATCATGATCCGCAACTTCATCCCCAATGCCCTGGCCCTCGGCCTCATCGCCACCGCCACCGCCCAGACCCCGGCCAAGCCGGCAGCCCCCGCCACCGCCGCCACTCCGGCCGTGTCCGCCAGTGCCGGTGCCGCGGAGGTTCCTGCCGTGCCCGAGACGCCAGCCAAGCCGGTCCTCGACCCCGCCGTAGTCAAGACCGATTCCTCCTATGCCCTGGGCTTTCGCACCGGTGGCAGCTTCGCACAACAATTCGGCCGCTTCGGCGTGTCGGTCGCGGATCTGGACACCGAAAGTTTCCTCAAGGGCTTCCTTGCCGCCTTCAAAGGCGAAAAGCCCGGCCTTGAGGAGGACAAACTCCAAGCCGCCATGCAGGCACTGGGCGATCTGCTCCAATCCCGCGAAAAGGAAGCCGCTGCGGCCAACCTTGAAAAGGGCAAGAAATTCCTCGAGGAAAACGGCAAGCGCACGGGCGTTGTCACCAATCCCAGCGGCCTGCAATACGAAGTTCTAACCAAGGGTGGTGAGGAAAAATACGTCGCTCCCAAAGAAGGTGCCACCGACAACAAGGAGTTCCTCGTGAACTACAAGGGCACGCTCATTGATGGCAAGGAGTTCGACGCCTCGCCGGCCGGCAAGCCCGTGCCGATGACCCTGCAGGTTGTCCCCGGCTTCAAGGAAGCCCTCACCACCATGCCGGTGGGTGCCAAGTGGAAACTCTTCATCCCCAGCGCCCTCGCCTATGGTGAGGAACGCAAGAGCGCCGATCTCGCGCCTAACAGCGTGCTGATCTTCGAACTCGAACTGGTCAAGATTCAAGACGCCCCGCCGCAACAACAAATGCCCTTCCAAATGCCCGGCGGCGCGCCCGGCGGCGCACCGATGCCGGAACCCGGCGAATAATCCGGATTCCCCTGGTTTCTCACCCGAGGCCGCCGCTTACCCGGCGGCCTTTTTCTTGCGGCAGGTGCCCCGCGCCACTCCGATGAGGCGGCCTCTAACGGAACGCCGGCTTCAGCCGGCCAGGCCATGAACCCATTAGGGAAAACAGGAACCGCTGCTTTGCCCCACCCACGCAGCCACGGCACAAAAAAACGGGTGCCGTGGGGCACCCGTTAGCTTCCCGATGTGCGGAACCAGGGAAATCAATCGGCGGCCTCGGCTTTTTCTCCGGTGTTCGCGGTGCCGGAGGTGTAACGCCAGCGGATTTTATTGCGCTTGGAGGCGGAACGGAGTTTGCGCTGTTTGCGCTCGGTGGGGGTTTCGAAGGAACGCCGACGCCGGATTTCTTCCAGGACCCCTTCGGTGTCGAGTTTGGTTTTGAGGCGTTTGAGAGCCCGATCGACAGGCTCGCCTTTCTTCATGATCACTCCACGCATGCGATTCGTTGTGTTTGGTTGGTTGGTTCCGCAGATTTGATTGTCGGGGCGGGGGATATGGGGGAATCCCCCGGCCTTGTCAAGAAGGAACCCGCAAAGTTTTTTTAAAAATCGAGGATCCGCGCCAAATCAGGCGTCCAGCATCAGGCCAATCGGCGTTTCGAGGCTGGTTTTGAGGTGGTTGAGAAAGGTGACTGCTTCGCGGCCGTCGACGAGGCGGTGGTCGTAACTGAGGGCCAGATACATCATCGGGCGGATGACGATCCGGCCCTCGCGGGCGACGGGGCGCTGTTGGATCGCGTGCATGCCGAGAATGCCGCTTTGCGGGGGATTGAGGATGGGGGTGCTGAGCAGGGAGCCGAAGACTCCGCCGTTAGAGAGGGTGAACACGCCGCCTTGGAGATCCTCCAAGCTGATCTTCGCGTCGCGGGCTTTGGCGGCGTAGCCCGCGATGTCCTGCTCAATGCGACCAAGGGATTTTTGCTCGCAATCCCGCAACACCGGCACAACCAGCCCACGGTCGGTGCTGATCGCCACTCCGATGTCGTAAAAATGGTTCTCAACGACGTCGCTGCCATCGATACGGGCGTTGAGGGCCGGCACTTGCTTGAGGGCGAGCACGACAGCCTTGACGAAAAACGCCATGAAGCCGAGTTTGACGCCGTGTTTGCCCGTGAAACTTTCCTGGATTTGCTGGCGAAGCGCGATGATGGCAGCCATGTCCACTTCGTTGAAGGTGGTTAGAATGGCGGCCGTCTGCTGGGCGTTGACCAATTGTGTGGCGATCTTGCGGCGCAACGGCGACATCTTGCGGCGGGTGCTGCGACTGTCCATAGGGGCTGCCACCGGGCCCGGCGCCGCCTCTATCGGACTGATCGGACTGGTCGGACTGGTCGGACTGATCGGACTGATCGGACTGATCGGACTGATCGGACTGATCGGACTGATCGGACTGATCGGACCGATCGGACTGATCTCACTGGTCGGACTGATCTCACTGGTCGAACCGATCGGACTGAAAGCCGCGCTGGTGTCCAGGCGGCCGATCACGGTGCCAATGGGGACTTCCTGGCCCTCGGCGATGAGAATTTCGAGCCGGCCGTCGCTGGCGGCTTCCAACTCGTTGGAAATCTTGTCCGTTTCCAAGGTGACGAGTAACTCGCCCCTGCGGACGGAGTCGCCGGAGCCCTTATGCCAACGGGCGATATTGGCGGTGAGGATGGATTCGCCGGAAGCGGGAACAATGACGTCGATGAGCATGGCGGGGCCGGGTGGAGGTTAGATGGCGAAGGCCTGGGCGAGCAGCGCCTGTTGCTCGCGGACATGGGTCGCCTTGGAACCGGAGGCGGGGCTGGCGGCGGCGGTGCGTCCGGCATAGCGGATAGGCGAGCCCACGATGGCTGCGAGCCGGGGCGAGACATACGTCCATGCGCCCATGTTGGCGGGCTCCTCCTGGCACCATACGAAGTCGCTGGCATTGGCGAATGGGCCGAGGAGCGTCGCGAGCAGTTCCCGATGGAATGGATAGAGTTGCTCGATGCGGAGGATGGCGGTTTTGTCGACGGCGGCTTCCTTGCGGTGGGCGCAGAGGTCGTAATAGACCTTGCCGCTGCAGAAGACGACGCGCTTGACCGACGCCGCATCGGCAAGCGCGTCGAGGTCTGGCAGGATTTCCTGAAAGCGGGTGCCTTCGAGAAAATCCTCCTCCTGGGAGACGGCTTCCTGGCGCGTGAGCAGGCTTTTTGGCGTCATCACGACCAGCGGTTTGCGGCAACTCTGATATTTCTGCCGGCGCAGGGCATGGAAGTATTGGGCGGGCGTGGTGAAGTTGGCGACAATCAGATTATCCGCCGCACAGAGTTGCAGGAAGCGTTCGAGGCGGGCGCTGGAGTGTTCCGGGCCCATCCCCTCGTAGCCGTGGGGCAGCAGCAGGACAATGTCGCTCGGGGTCTGCCATTTGGATTCGGCGCTGGCGATGAATTGGTCGATGATGACCTGCGCGCCGTTTGCGAAGTCGCCAAACTGCGCCTCCCACAGCGTGAGCATCGCGGGATAACCGAGCGAATAGCCATAATCAAATCCTAACACCGCGAACTCGGACAGCAGCGAGTTATACACGCAAAACCGGGCTTGATCCGAACCGAGGTGGTCCAAGGGGATGTGCCGCTCGCGGGTCGCGGAATCGTAAAACACGGCATGGCGTTGCGAAAAGGTGCCGCGGCGGCTGTCCTGCCCGGACAAGCGCACCGGCGTGCGCTCCATCAGCAGAGAGCCGAAGGCCAGCGCTTCGGCAAAGGCCCAATCGAAGGGGCCGCCATTGTGCAGCGCATGGACGCGACGCGGCAGGAAGCGCTTTGCCAGGGTCGGGTGAAGATGAAAGCCGGCGGGCAGGCTTGTTAGAACCGTGCCAAGGTGTTGGAGGCGCTCGCGGCCGATGCCGGTGGCGACGGGGGCATGGGAATAAGCGGGTTGGACGGCGGCGGTGGAGCCGCTGTAGGCCGTGCGCTCGCCGGTGGCACTGAGTTCCATCATCGCGTTATAGCCGGCTTCCAACTTTTCCCAAATCGTTTGCTCGATGGCATCGGCCTCCTCGTGGCTGACGACGTCCTGTGCGACGAGTTGTTGTTTGTAGATCTGGCCGAAGGTTTCGCGGGCGGCGATTTGCCTGGCGCTGAGCGGCTGGGTGAAGGCCGCCTGGTCCGACTCGCTGTGGCCTTGCCGGCGATAACAAATCATGTCGATGACGATGTCGCGGCCGAATTTCTGCCGGAACTCAAGGGCCAAGCGCGACGCCCAGTGGAGTGCCAGCGGTTCCTCGCCGTTCACATGCAGGATGGGGGCCTCGATCATCTTGGCGACGTCGGTGGCGTATGCCGAGGAACGGGCATCGGCCGGATCAGTGGTGAAACCGATCTGGTTGTTGATGATGAGGTGGATGGTGCCGCCGGTGCGGTAGCCGGGCAGTTGTGATAGATTGAGAACCTCGGCCACCGAGCCTTGTCCGGCGAAGGCGGCATCACCGTGGAGCAGCAGCGGCAGCACGCGCTTGCGATCCGTGCCGGTGCCGTCGTCGCCAAGGACGCGCTGGCGGGCGCGGGTCTTGCCTTCGACAATGGCATTGACCGCCTCCAGATGGCTCGGGTTGGCCGCGAGGTTGACGCGGATCTTGCCATCGGCCAACTCGCGGATGTTCTCATAGCCGAGGTGGTATTTCACATCGCCATCACCGGCCACCAGATCCGTCACGAAGTTGGGAGTGAATTCATGGAGGATGGTGGTGAGCGTCTTGCGCAAGAAATTCGCCAGCACATTCAGCCGGCCACGGTGGGACATGCCCATCTCAATTTCCAGCACACCCGCTGCCGGGCAGCTTTCCAGGATCGCGTTGAGGGCGACCATCGCGCCCTCGCCCCCTTCCAACGAAAACCGCTTCTCGCCGAGGAATTTGCGGCCGAGGAATTGCTCGAAGGCCTCCGCCTCTAACAGCCAGCGGAGGCAATCCGCCCTGCGCTCCGGCGGGTCGGGTTCGGCCATCGTGCGGGCCTCGGCGCGCTCGCGCACCCAATCGCGCACCCCGCTGTCGAGGATGTGCATGAACTCGAAACCGATCTTGTCGGAATAAGTCGCATCCAGCGCCGCGATCAATTCGCGCAGTTTCAGCTTCGCACCTTGGCGGAACGACGGCGTGGACGTCTCGCGCTCCAGATCCGCCCGGGCGAAATTCAAGGACTCGATGGCGAGGCGGGGATTGCGCGCCGGTGGCCCCTCCAGCGGATTGAGGTGCGCCTGAGTGTGACCAAGGGTGCGATAGTTGTGGATCAGACTCACCACTTTTCCAACAAATCCGAGATCCACCCCGGCATCGGCATCGGCGGCTCCAGCGGCTAGCCCGGTTGGCCGTGGCTGTGTCGATCCCAGTTCGAAGCCCTCGAAAAACGCCGCCCAGGTTGGCTCGACCGAGCGTGCGTCCTCGCGCCAGCGGGCATATTGCGCTTCTAGCAAATCCGCGTTGGCGCGGGTCGGAACCGAGGAGTTCATGGGCGATGACAGGGAAGCTTGCGAGTGGCCCGCCAATTTCCCGCTCGGGCCCGCCGCTCAAAGCAAATCCATAGCGGAAGGAGCCCGCCACGTCAATCGAACATGCCGGGGGGCGGCGGCGACTTGAGAAGGGCGGACAATTCTATCCGCCTGGCCAATGAGGGGCAAACGAGGGGGGCATGGCGTATCCAGCTTTCTCGTTTCATTGGCCAAAGCGGGCGAGACGCTCGCGCTCCTTGAGTTTGGGCGCAATCCCGACGCTCCCCATGTGTGACCCCGGGCCACAAGCAAGCGCCGCTCCGGGTTGCGGGGCGGCGCTTGAAAACTCAATCGATTTTGGAGCTTATTTGGTGGCGGCCGGTTTGACCTTGGCCTTGGGGGCTTCCTTGGTTTTCTCCTTGTCGGGGACCTTGGACTTATCCTTGTCGGTGTCCTTGTCCGGTGGCTGGGCGGCCTTTCTCTGTTCTTCAAGACGCTTGCGGAAACCGTCAATGCCTGGAATCATCGGGCTGTCCGGTGCGAACGCCTTCGCTTCGTCGATCGCCTTGAGCGCCTCGTCGGTCTTTTTCTGCTGCTCGAAAATCATCGCGCGAGTCATCATCATCTGCAGGGTTTGCTCGGTCTCGAAGCCGCCTTCCTTGAGGGTCTTGTCAACCAGCGCGAGGGCACCGTCCATGTCCTGTGTGGCACCCATGGCCTGGAGGGCGTTCTGGTAGTCCGCCAGGCGTTTGGCCGTCGCGGCCTTCTTGGCAAATCCGGTTTCGTCCTTGGGGTCGGCCGCCTTGATTTGCTCGCCAATGTCGCCGTAGAAATTCCCCACCACATCGCCCTTCAGGCCCATCGCATCGAGGGCGGCGATGAGCGCCTTGGCTTTGGCCACCCCGCTGGCCTTGCCGGCAGCGGCCAAGGCCTCGTCGCGCTTGGTCTTTTGGCCGCGCAGATCGTTGAGTTGGGCGACGTATTTCTCTGGGCCGTCGGGTTGGTAACCGGTGGCGGCATAGGGACGGCCGGTGGCATCGCAGAGCAGAACCGTGGGGTAGCCCTTCACGTCATACTTCTTGCCGAGTTCGGCGTTTTGTTTCTGCGTGTCCTCGGAGAGTTTGGAGGTGTCCTTGGGGAAATCAATTTCGACAAGCACGAAGCTGTCCTTCACGCCGGCCTTGAATGGATCGAGCTTGAAAACCTCGTCGTTGAGTTTGATGCACCCGCCGCACCAGTCGGAGCCGGTGAAATCGATGAGCAGGTCCTTCTTGGATTCGGCGGCTTGTTTTTTCGCGGCCGCGTAGTCGGAGGTCCAGCCTTCGCCACCGGCAAAGGCAGCACCGTGGAGCGCCACCATGGCGGCGCAAAGAATCATTGGGATGTTGTTTGGAGTCATCGTGGTCGGGAGCATCGAGTGTCCGCCGACCCGTGTCGAGCGAAATCCGCACCCGCGGATGGCATCGCCATCGGAGGACAGACCCTTATTGTAATATTTACCAGTGAATGGCTTTGGAAGTTTTTTCACGCTCGCGGGTGCTAGCTTGCGGCGATGGTTTTACCCGCCGTGATGGATTTCGCCCCCTGTTTCACAACCCGGCGCCTGCTGCGCGGCACCTGCGCCCTCTTGCTGATGGCCGGCATGGCCTGCGTCGCCGCCCCGCCCGCGCTGGCGGAGGCGGGCAAGCTGCGAGTGCTCATTCTGAGCGGAGCTAACAACCACAACTGGCAGGAGACCACGCCCGCCATCAAAGCCGCGCTGGAAGAGACCGGGCGCTTCAGCGTGGATGTCGAGGACAAGGTCGCCGATCTCAAGCCGCAGGCCTTGGAGCCCTACGCGGTGATCCTGAGCAATTTCAACACCTTCGGCAAGGACCCGTCAGTCCAAGTGTGGGATGCCGCGATGCGCAAGGCGTTTATCGAGCATCTCGGGAAAGGCCACGGTCTGGTCATCGTGCATGCCGGCAGTTCGATGTTTTACGATTGGCCGGAGTTTCAAAAGCTGGCTTGCGGTTCATGGAAGGACGCCACCAGTCACGGCCCCATTCATGTGGATCACGTCACCTTCACCGAGGAGAAAAGCCCGATCACCGCCGGACTCGCACCGTTCTGGATCCGCGATGAGTTTTGGAAAAACACCGGTGTCGATTCCGCCGCCAAAGCCCTTGCCACCGTCTCGCCGGAACCAGCCGCCGCCGCCAATACCACCAATAACAACATTCTCTACACCACCGAAACCGGTGGTGCCCGCGGCTTTGCGATTTTCCTCGGCCACGACGCCACCACCATGAAAAACACCGCCTGGCGCACGCTGCTGCAACGCGGCACCGAATGGGCCGCCACCGGCAAGGTCACGCTCGCGCCCGCCAAGGACTGGCCCGCCACCCAGGCCGACGCCGAACGGATGGCGAAATGAAACCTGAAGTGCGATTCTCCGCCGTTCCCATCAACCAATCCGGAATTACAATATCATGAAAATCGGCTGTTTCGCCCTCATCCAACCGTTCTCGCCCATGCGGCGCCAATTCGAACTGATCCGCGAACTCGGCTTCGACTTCGCTGATCTAACCGACAACCACGACGGCGCCACCCTCGGCACCGAGTATGGTTTCTCAGCCTCGTTCAGCCTCGACTCACACCCGGCGACGATCCTGGACATGGTCAATGAGTTCAACCTCACGCTCACCAGCGTGTGCGCCCACGCCAACTTGCTGGATCCGACCTCGCCGGACCGCTACGGCACCGCCGAGATCATCAAGGCGATCAAACTCGCCCATTTCCTCGGCGTCAAACAGGTCATCACCACCGAGGGCGACCCGAAGACCGCCTTCGGCCACAACCTCACCAACGAACAGCGGATTTTCAGCATCCGCGAGAAACTCCAGGAACCGGTCCGTTGGGCCAAGGCGCTGGGCGTCGAGTTATTGTTAGAACCGCACGGGATTCTAACCGACACAGTGGACGGCATGACCCGCATCCTCGACGCGCTGGGCAATGAGGACACGGTGGGTGTGAACCTCGACACCGGCAATTCCTGGCTCGGCGGCGGCGATCCGATGCAATTCATCAAGACCTTCGGCACGCGCATCAAGCATGTGCATTGGAAGGACATGTCCGCCGACATGCTGCCCGTGCGCGGCACCCAGTTTGGCTGCGGCATGGGCCTGATCCCGGTGGGCGACGGCATCGTCGGCATCGAGGCGCTCGTCAAGGAACTGTTAGCCAGCGGTTTCGACGGCCCCACCACGCTTGAGATCGCCGGTGAGGAGGCCGTGAAAGTTTCCGCCGAGCGCCTGCGCAAATGGTCGGCATAGCCCGCCCCGCGGCAGGCTGAAATCAGAGATGAAAGCCGGGATAAATCAACCCGATGTTTCTGGATCAAACCGCGGCGTGCGGATTCAATGGGGCATCGTGGGTCCGGGCAGGATCGCCCGCAAATTCGCCCGTGACCTGCAAGTCGCCGCGGGCGGACAGTTGCGGGCCGTCGCCAGCCGCGATTTTCAGCGCGCCCGCGCCTTCGCCGACGAGTTTGGCGCCGAACTGGCCTTTGAGGACGCGCGGACGCTGGCCGAAGACCCGTCGGTGGACATGGTATATGTCGCCTCGCCCCACACCGCGCACTTTGCCACGGCGAAGCTTTTGCTAGAATCCGGCAAGCCGGTGCTCTGTGAGAAACCCCTCACCGTCAATGCGAACCAGGCGCGGGAACTTTTCGCGCTGTCCCGATCTAACAATGTCTTCCTGATGGAGGCGATGTGGACGCGCTGCCTGCCGGTTTATCGGCGGATTCGCGAGTGGTTGGATGAGGGCCGGATCGGTCGCCCGCGGATGGTGTTTTCCAGCTTCTGCATTCAGGCGCAGCGGGATCCCGCCGAGCGCTGGTTCAATCTCGCGCTGGCCGGCGGAGCTTTGCTAGATGTCGGTGTTTACAATCTAGCGGTCAGTCAGTTGGTGATGGGGCGAACGCCGGAGCGAGTGATGGCCACCGCCCGGCTCGCCGGGACCGGCGTTGACGAGCAAATTGCCGCGACCCTTCGCTATGCCGACGGCGGCGTGGCGCAATTCGTCTGCGGCTTGAGTTCCACGTTTGACAACTCCCTGGTGATCGGCGGCGACACGGGCTTCATCCGGGTGCCGGCGCTCTTCATTCATGGCAGGGAAGCCGTGCTCGAGGTCGATGGTCAAACCGAATCCTTCAGCCCGCCGCCGCGCGGCGAGGGCTTCGAATTCGAAATCGAGGAAGCCATGCGCTGCGTCCGCGAAGGACTGATAGAAAGCCCTCTCATGCCGCATGCCGATACGTTGGCCACCATGGAAACGATGGATGAAATCCGCCGCCAAATCGGACTGGTCTATCCGCAGGAGCGACTGTAGCGGCGGTCTGTGACCGTCGCACTTTTTCTGAGACGCCATGGCACGCCGCTGCCGCCATTCAAGCTGCGACGGTCACAGACCGCCGCTACAAAGCACCTCATTTGCGCCTGTGCGGCTGGCGGCGCGATCGCTCCTGGGCCGGCTTTGGCGGAAGCGCTATCGTTGGCTCTACTAGCGGCGGAGAGGGTTTGGGGCTGGAATTGCGCCATGGGAATTGCTGAGATCATGCGGGAGGATCGCAAACTGCCAAGCGAGCAATTGATGGCCTTGGCCGCGCAGATTGATGTGGAGGCGGCAAGGGTCGTGGACCAGCGTTTCGAGAGCGTGGTGCGGGAAGGCCATTTCGCGGATCTGGCCCCGGACGCCCAGCGCGAGGACAAGGAAGGCACAACCATTCTCCTACATGAACTCCTCGACGAGCGCAGCGTTTCGTAATTACTTCGCAGCCCTGAGCCCGGAAGTGCGCCGGTTGGCGCTAAAGCAATTCCGCCCATGGCTGGACGATCATTGGCATCCGTCGCTGCATTTCAAACGCGATGGCTCCTACTGGTCCGCACGGGTGGCCCGCGACCACCAGGCTCTTGGTATCGAGAGCGGGGGGCGAACCGTGTGGTCTTACATCGGGCGGCATGATGAATATGAGAAACGAATCCAAATGAAACCCAGGGCATCTCAGTCGTCGGACACAATTATCCAACAATTTCAATCACCCTATCTGGAAAATCGCGAAATTCCGTGGGCATTGATTCGGGTGGCCAAGCAAACCGCCGATAAAGCTTCTCCCAGAACGCGTCATCCAATAGGCCGACTTGGGTGAACTCCTGAGGCTCCTCGTCAGTACCCCAGTTATAATCGAGGCCGCCTAAGTCGGTTAGAATGTAACGGGCATGCATCTTCGAGCCCGTTTCAAACGTCCGCCAATGAGCCACCTTTAGCTTCCAATTGCTCGGTAGATTGCCAACAGCCCAGTGCTCCCAATTTCTCCTCTGGACGGCGGGACGATAATCATCAGGCAGGGCGGTGTGCACTTCAATCCGTGAGGGCTCCATCCCACTTTTCTCCAGCCGAGTAAGAAGCTTGCCCAGCACCAAGCCAAACTTTGCCTCCGTGGGACGGAAATAGGGATCGATCAAGTAGATCTCTTTGGCGCGACGGAAACAGGGCCACCCGCATTCAATCAGAGCATCCGCTGTGCGTTGAACCTCGGCTTGGCGCTCCATGAAAAATGGCGCGGAAGTCTTGAGGAACTCACCCGCACAAAGCTCATTTGGCGCGACATTCGGACTCGAGTGGATCACGAGATCAAAGGCCGGGTTAGCAGAGCGTGCTGCTTGGCACCAATCTGTTGATTCTGGATAGGGCCGGCGTGACGAAACCAGACTCCGTCGAAACGATCCGTGTTGGAATTGATCCACGAGCATTTGCGCCTGCCGCGGCGAATTGACACCCATTTGTTCTAGCACAGCCGCACGCGCTAACACCATACGCTTCCACTGCGATGGGAATTTGCACAAGAGCCTGCCTTGACCCACTCCAAAATCGCCATGAAGACTGTGGAAATGTCTCCATTCCGCCATCACCTCCGGCTCTACTACAACTTCCGCGATCATGACTGTCTCTTAGTATAGCTCCTTTGCGCGGTCCGTGAAGAATCCGGCAGGCCACGGCCTTGTGAAATCCCCATCAGGTGTCACCGGAAGTTCAATCACCTCGGAACCATTCTCTCCAGGTTGCACATATAGAACCGCCACGTCCTCGGGCCGAATCCCATTCCGACAGGCACTGCGGAGAGCCTCTGGCCACTCTGCGGTTTCGCATTCCGTGGTTTCCCGGATTCTCCGTAGAATCCGCAGGATCAGATGCTCGCTGTGGGTCTCCAGCAGGAAGGTGTTCTGGTTCTTCCCGAGGGCGGATTCGATGAAGGCGTCGCCGAGATCGGCCTGAAGCCTTGGATGGATGTGGATTTCAGGCTGCTCGATCGCGATAAGTTGGTTTTTCGAAGCAAAGGAATGGATCAGAACAGGCAGAAACTGGCTGATACCGTACCCCACATCCTGCAGGGCCAGACGGGTTTCACTGCCGCTCTCAACGAGACTGAGTTCATACTTGCGGTCCCTGCATTCTCCTTCAATGCCAGATGTTAGCCGTTCAGTGGCCTTATCGATGCTCCACTTCTCATGAAGAAAAGTAGTTAGAATATGATAGTTCTCCAAGTAGTAATTCCATATACGCTCGACTTCATATTCAGCCTCATCCGTGATACAATTATCAACAATCGAGGTTGCCCGCTTAATTCGTCCCTCTGGGGAAAGCTCAGCGTATTGAAATGACCCCCACAAATCGGCGGATTCTGCCATTTCGAGTTCATCGTGGATTAGCGCACTGTAGAGTTCGGGATGGTCGGCAACATAGGCCGATTTATCCAGTTTCTCAAACTCATCCTCTGCTTTCTTGATAATGTAAGCAGCATCCGTTGCGAAGTTTGTTTTCTTCAGCAAGTCCCAAAGTTCCCGTCTGATGAGTTCAGGACTCGTCTTTCGAATGGCCTCGGTTGGTAGGAATGCGCGGTTCTCCAGTCTGTAGCCCGTGCCAAGCATTTTGTCGCCGCTGAGCCACTCGTTAAGCTGCTTAACAAGACCAGGATTTCTGGCGAGTTCCCTCCATGCCGCCTCACTTCGTTTGGAAGGATCAAAATCCCGTGGCGGAAGTTCGCGAACCGGAGGCAGGTATGTTAATTCGCCGATGCACTTTTTCGCTGCCTTCTGTAGCAAATTCAGGACATGATTGGTCCTCTGCAAGACGACTTCCTTGAGAAATTTGAGTGCCTCCCTCCTGAATGCGGCGCGCCATTTGGGCATAAACGCCTCTATCCACCAAAAGTCACAGCTCGCGGGAAATCCATTGATTATCCTGAGATCAGAGACTCCCTTTCCGACCTCGTCGGCGACATATTTCTGGATCTTTTCGACTTCTTCTTTCGAACCCTTTGAAGATTTGCCAACGGCCTCGGCAAAACACGGATGTGCGAGGTTCAATTCCGTAACAGTATCGCAGGAGGTTTTCAGAAAGGGCTTCCCGTCGAGAAGGATTGTGCTCCCGGTCAATCCATAAGCGGGCTCGGCCCCTTGCTTGCTCAGGAGACCGTATGCCAATTCGATTTTCACTGACCTTGCGATTGGCTCATCGGCCTTCTCTGTTTCGTTCGCACCGGGATTAGTAGCGAATTCAAGATTGTAGGTCACCTCGCTAGTTTGATGGCAATGCTGGATTTGGGGGAACCCCCCGAGATTTACCTGACCCAAGCTGGTAAGCGGGGCGGTCACGTTGAAATCGCCGGTCTGGACCACGTGATTCAGCCACAGGAGCGAATGGAGCAACGAGGACTTCCCAGCGCTGTTCGGACCAAACACAAGTGTGATCGGCTTGATAGCGACCGTTTGCGCAGCCTTGCCGAAGGCTTTGAAATTCGAGATGCCGATGGATTTGAGGATCATGAGGGATCGGTGAGGTAGAGAAGCGTAAGATCAGCGGGAGTGGAAGCCGATTTCGCGTTTGGGCTGGGCCTTTGCGTCGGTGTCGGCGGCGATGAGCTGCTTGATGGCGTCGAAGACGATTTGGAAGTGCTGGTCGTGTTCGGCGTATTTTTCTTCCAGGGCCTCGATCTTCTCCGCGAGCAGGGCGTTGGAGTCCATCAGGCGGCGGAGTTGGACAAAGGTGCGCATGATGGCGATATTGACCTCCACGGCGCGGGGCGAGTGCAGAACGCTTGAGAGCATGGCCACGCCTTGTTCGGTGAAGGCGTAGGGGAGGTATTTTCGATGCTGTCCACGCTTTAAGGTCACAATTTGAAACCTTAAAGAGGTTGGGGTGGCGTTTAAGGTCGCAGATTGCGACCTTAAACCGGACTGCGCATTTTTTGAGGTCGCAAATTGCGACCTCAAAGTTGCCATCTCATCGTCCGTGAGTTGGAACATGAAATCGGCAGGGAAGCGGCCAATGTTGCGCTTTACAGCCTCGTTTAGCCGCTTGGTGTCCACCCCGTAAAGTTCCGCGAGGTCGGAGTCGAGGATGACTTTCTCATGGCGCAGATCGAGGACGAGCGGGGCGATTTTCGGGGGGAGGAGCAGCGCATCGGAAGCCTTGGCTGGCGGGGTGCGGGATGGATTCTTTTTCGCGGCCATGAGGGGTAGCCAACATCTAGCGGATTGGGGCGGCCCTGGGAAGCAGGAAATGCGGGAAAGACACAAGCAGCCGCTTGCGGCGTGGCTGCGCGCCTCTGGCCGCAGGGCGCGGATCTAGCAATTCCAGGCTCGAAGATCGCGAATGGAAGAGCGCCGGAAAGCCCGAGACTCCTCATCGGCTATCTGGCGAGCAAGGCTGCGTCCCAGTCTTTCCACACCGGATCGAGGTGTTGGGCGCGCAACATGGCGGCCACTTCGGCGGTGCCGCGGGTGTCGCTGATTTGGAATTGCTCGGTGGCTTTTTCGCAGCCGGACTTGGTGGCGAGTTCGACGCGGCGGCCTTTCACCGTCAGATGAAGGTCGTCGCTGCCGGCCCGGGTGTAGCCGCCGGGTTCGGTGCAGGCGCCGGCGGACATGTGGGTCACCCCGAGGCTGGCCACCGCATCGCGCAAGGGAGCGGGCTCGCGGGTGGAAACGACGATGCCCACTTGCGGGAAGATGACGCGGAAGGCGGCGACGAGCCTGACAAACTCGCGGTCCGGCAGCAACAGGGCGGGGTCGGGCTGGTATTGGTAGTTGCCGGCATAGGGGCGCATGCGCGGGAAGGAAACGGTGAACTGCGCCTTCCAACAGTGTTTGTAGAGATACTCGAGGTGGGCACACAGGGCCATGGCCTCGGGTTGCCAGTGGGCCAGACCAAACAGCGCGCCGATGCCGATGCGGCGAAAGCCCCCGGCATAGGCGCGTTCGGGGCAATTGAGCCGCCACGCGAAGTTGCGCTTGGGTCCGGCGGTGTGCAGTGTCTGATAGACGCCGCGATCATAGGTTTCCTGATAGACGACGAGTCCCTCCGCGCCGTGAAGGACGATTTCCGCGTATTGCGCGTCCTCCATCGGGCCGACCTCGATGGCGAGGGTGGAAATGAACGGCTTGAGCGCGTCGAGGCATCGTTGGAGGTAGCCATCGGAGACGAATTTGGGATGTTCGCCGGCGACGAGCAGTACGTTGCGGAAGCCCAGCGCGTGAAGGTGCCTGGCCTCGCGGACCACGTGCTCGACGGAGAGGGTGCTGCGCACAATGGCGGCATCGCGGGAGAATCCGCAGTAGCTGCAGTTGTTGACGCACTCGTTGGACAAATACAGGGGCGCGAACAGCCGCATGGTCCTGCCGAAATGGCGGCGGGTGAGTTGCTGACTGCGGCGGGCCAGGGCTTCGAGGTCGGTGCCAGACTTCCCGTCGATCAACCGCCCGAAGCGCCGCATCAGCGGCGTTGGGTGCGCGAGAAGGTCTGGGAAAACATCGGCGAAGGCCATGGCAGGGGCACCATGCCGCCTGCGAGCATGCGCGTCAAGGAGCGGTGGCCTCCGGCCGCCATCAAGGAGCGGTGGCCTCCGGCCGCCATAGCCCATGGTGAGCCAATTCGTGGAGGCAAGCCGCTCCCCATTGACTCATCATGGTTCTGGGCGGCTGGGAAGCCGCCCCTCCTTGAGGGCGATTTGGAGATCGCCCCTCCGCCGCCCAAAGTTTTTTCATTTTGTTGTTGCAATCGGTTCTCAATTAGCTGAGATTCGCGCCGTGAAGTTTGCAGCGCCAAACGCTCTGGAAAGCGAGCATGCCATGACCCTGAATCAGGCGAGGGTGGGCTGTGACTTACGGATCCAAGTGCTCAGCGGGCCAAGTTGCGAGCGCTTGCGGGACCTGGGGTTTTGCGAGCAAATCGAAGTGCGCAAGCTGGCCGGCGGCAGGAACCTGATTTGCTCGGTGTGTGGCACGCGCCTGGCCATCAGCCGTGAATTGGCGGAGCAGGTGTTGGTGAAGGCGGCGGGTTAGACAGTCACCCCACGGCCATGCCACTCCCATCCGACGTTGCCGCCACGATTGCGCTGATCGGCAATCCCAATGCCGGCAAAACCACCCTGTTCAACGCGCTGACGGGAGAGAACCAGCACGTCGGCAATTACTCCGGCGTCACGGTGGAGGTGAGATCGGGGACATTTTTCACCCCCCACGGGCGCAAATTGCGGGTGCTCGACCTGCCCGGTTGCTACTCGCTGCGGGCGGGCTCGCCGGATGAACAGGTCGCCGTGGATGCGCTTACCGGCAAGCTGCCCGGCGAAGCAAAACCCGATCTGGTGGTCTGCGTGGTGGATGCCTCGAACCTCGAG
>Ga0118677_10004172_pt1 | contig 26616 bp, 21 predicted proteins | sample AliMusrvi5mmetaG_FD_86154 | JGI IMG/M metagenome (GOLD analysis project Ga0118677, IMG submission 86154) | reverse complement strand
TTACTGCCGGGAGCGTAAGTTTCATTTGCACTTTTGCAGAAAGGCTGACCCTGAGAGTAAGGGCAAGATTGAAAATGTTGTCAAATATGTCAAGCAGAACTTCTTATACAACAGACCTTTCAGTGATGTTTCTCTGCTTAACACTGAAGCCCTGGCGTGGCTTTTACGCACCGCAAATGCAAAGCCACATGCTGGTACCCAGAAGAGCCCTTTTAACGAATGGTGCATCGAACAGCTCTCTTTAACACCTTTTATTGCCGTTGCGATAAAGCCTGCAACAATTTTATATACCGTGCGCAAAGACAATATCATCTCCTGGAAAGGAAACTTTTATATGCTCCCATCTGGCACCTACAAAGGAAGAGGAACACAGGTGAGCGTATCTCCGGAAGGTGGTTTACTAAATATCTGTTTATTGAATGGTGCACATGTTTGTTCTCCTGCTATATCCACAGAAAAGGGCAAAACAATAACCAATACCGATTACAAAAGGGATAAATCCGGTAAGATCCCGCAATTGATCAGCGACATCTCATTGATGTTTGATAATCCTGACTTGTCGTTGCAATACATGGCAGAAATCCGGAAGGAGAAACCCAGATACATCCGTGATCAACTTATTTTGCTAAGACAAACCCTTGGGGACTTCAATAAGCAGATGATTAATAAAGCATTGGAATACTGTGTTGAAATGAAAGTCTATAGTGCTAACGATTTTAAATCTGTAACAGAAAGCTTATCAAAAGAACAATCGCAGATCGAAGCCAACAAATTGAAGCCAACATTGACCAATCCACTTAGCGGAATAATCACCGATATAGCGACTTGCCAGCCAATGAAAAGCTCCATTTACGATTATGAACACCTAATGCAGAGAGGCAATTGATCATGGAAAAGAAACAAATCATACAATCCCTTTGTCTTCAGTTTAGAATGAGTGGAATGGGTGCCAGTCTTGACCAGGCACTTAGAGAAGCAGAAAGTGGAACAGTTAGTTTTCTCGACTATACGATCAGGCTTTTACAGGCAGAAGCCCTGCACCGCCAACAGAAAGAAGATCAACGAAGGCTTAAAACAGCCCGTTTACCAATCACTTGCGATCTAAACAACTACGATTATACCTTTGAGAATGGCCTCCCAAAATCACGGCTAATACAACTGCGGGAGCTTGACTGGCTCGATCAGCTTTACAATATTATCCTGATGGGGCCATCCGGTACCGGAAAAACTCTTATTGCTTCCGGTCTCTGTAATGATGCTGTCCACAAGGGATATAAAGCATACTTCCGGACAATGGACGATATTATTGGGATGCTTAAAATGAAAGATTTTACTCAGACGGCTAAAGCAGAATACAAGCGGCTAGCTACTGCAAACCTGATAGTTATTGATGATATAATGCTGTTCCCAATTGAAAAACAGCTCGCTGTGGCCTTTTTTAATATGATCAATCATATCTACGAAAAAACAGCATTTATAATCACAACAAATAAATCACCATCCCAGTGGGCACAGATGCTGGACGATGAAGTTCTGGCAACAGCCCTGCTTGACCGACTATTGTACCATTGTGAGGTCATAAATCTATCGGGAAAAAGCTTCAGAATGAAGAACCAGAAAACAATATTTAATCAAAATGAGGAAAAATAACCTATTTTTGAAAACAGAAAAGTTGTGCACAGTTGTTGCCATTTTCTGTGCACTCTAATTTACCATTTTCTGTGCATTTGTAATTTCTGCTTACAAATGGACATTAAAAGTTGGTAATAATGAATTACCCCCATTTTTTATTCAAGTTTATTAAATCATTAACATTGAATCAAACTTTTAGTGGTGTTTCAGAATAGGTTAAATTTGTAATTTATATTAATTTGGCGATAAAGCTAATTTTATCACCATTTTCAAAAAAAGTCAAAATGGATACAAAAGCATATACGATTAGACAATCTGAGAATTTCGGGCCTACGTGGAAAAAAATCATTGTAGAATCAAATGTACCTGAAAAGCTTAAACCGTTGCGTGAATTATCCCGTAATTTATGGTGGGCATGGAGTGATGAAGCAAGAGCTTTATTTAATGAAATTGATCCGGTTATCTGGGAAGCATGTCAGCACAATCCAATAGTTTTACTTGAGGAGACTAGTCTTGAAAGATTTGAAGCCTTGAAATCAGATCAATCATTCATTCTTAGGATGGAGTCGGCCGAGAATCAGTTGAAAAAGTATCTTGCTGAAAGACAAGAATTACGTGGTCCAAAAATTGCCTATTTCAGTATGGAATTTGGGCTTCACTCAAGTTTAAAAATATATTCCGGTGGTTTAGGTATATTGGCGGGTGATTTTCTGAAAGAGGCAAGTGATTCCAAAGTGGATATGACGGGTATTGGACTGCTTTATCGTTTTGGCTATTTTAAGCAAATTATTTCAGGACAGGGAGATCAGATTGCCCAATATGATGCAGAACACTTTTCTAAAATAGCAATACAACCTGTAATGGATGAGGCCGGCTCATGGATAACCATTGGTGTTGATATGCCTGGCCGGACAGTTTATGCCCACGCCTGGTCAGTGAACATAGGTAAAGTAGTACTGTATCTTCTTGATACGGATTTTGATGCCAATCAGGATCCAGATCGTTTTATTACGCATCACCTCTATGGTGGAGATAATGAAAATCGCCTGAAGCAAGAGATGGTACTTGGATTAGGCGGGATAAAGCTTCTTGAAAAAATTGGTGTTAAAGCTGAAATTTACCATTGTAATGAAGGACATGCTGCATTCATTGGACTGGAAAGGATAAAGAACCTTATGGAATATTCAGGGCTGACTTTTTCTGAGGCACAGGAAATGATAAGAGTTTCTACACTTTTTACAACCCACACGCCTGTACCTGCTGGCCACGATTCATTTCATGTTGAACTTTTTAAGCTTTACATGGGCAATATGGCCAATAAACTAAAAATCTCAGTTGATGATTTTCTTTTTCTTGGAAAAGCTTCAGCTCAGGAAGACCATTTTAATATGAGCTACCTTGCAGCGAATCTTTCGCAGGAAATTAATGGTGTAAGCATGTTGCATGGAAAGATTAGTAAAGGATTATTTTCTGAATTGTACAAAGGGTTTTTGCCTGAAGAACTTGAGAATATTGGATATGTGACCAATGGTGTACATTATCCAACGTGGGCTGCTCCCGAGTGGAAAGTAATACATGATAAATTTTTGAAACCGGAGGCGCTTGCCGAAGATATTCATGATTATGAAGAAGATGAAGAATCCAGGGCCTGGAGGAATATATATAAAGTTCAGGATAATCTTATTTGGGAAACAAAATCAAAACTTCGCGAGGGATTAATCAACTATATTAAACAACGGTTCTCTGATACCCATATTCAACGGAATGAAAATCCGAAATATATTTCTGAAGCAACATCCAAGTTAAATCCAAAGGCGCTTACAATTGGTTTTGCACGACGTTTTGCAACTTATAAACGGGCACATCTGCTTTTCCGGAATCTTGACCGGTTATCCAGAATTGTAAATAATCCTGAACGTCCAGTACAGTTTTTATTTGCCGGTAAAGCTCATCCTGCAGACAAGGCAGGGCAGGATCTGATCAAATATATTATTGAAATTTCCAAACGACCTGAATTCATCGGGCGCATCATGTTTATTCAGAATTATGATATGAACCTGGCTAAAATGCTGGTTCAAGGTTGTGATATATGGATGAATACCCCAACCCGTCCATTGGAAGCATCCGGTACATCGGGTGAAAAAGGGGTAATGAACGGTACGCTTCACTTTTCAGTTCTTGACGGATGGTGGGTTGAAGGTTATAAAAAAGATGCCGGATGGTCTCTTCCACTGGAAAAAACCTTTGATAATGACGAGTTACAGGATGAACTGGATGCTGAAGCTATCTACGGCATCTTTGAAAACGAAATAATTCCTGCTTATTATTATAGAAACGACAAAGGCATTCCAATCTTGTGGGTTGATTTCATAAAAAACACTTTTGCCGAGGTAGTTCCCCATTTTACTACACGGCGAATGATGAAAGATTATTTTAATCGTTATTATATCCCGCTTGCAGCAAGACTCGATAAATTAAAGGCCAACAGCTTTACTAAAGCCAGAGAGATGGCCAGCTGGAAAGAAAAAGTTCTCACTGTTTGGGATCAGATTGAGGTTGTTAGTATTCAGCTTGCAGATGGAATAACAAATACTTACAAAATGGGACAAACCTATCCTGCCCATATTGTATTGGATATCAAAGGATTGTCTCCAAAAGAAATAGGTGTAGAGGTGGTTATTGCATCCGGAAACGATCGTCAGCAATTTGTTGAAAGACATGAATTCGTATCAGGAAAAGTTGAAAACGGGATGACTCATTATTCACTTAATCTTACATTGACCAAACCCGGCTCATATAATTACGGAATTAGGATTTTTCCAAAGAATACTGAACTTCCTAATCGTCAGGATTTCAGAATACTAAAATGGATTTAGACTATAATTTGTTAAAGAGTAACCGATTGAGCAAATTCTCTTTGTGTTTGGGAGAAACTTTTAGCAGTTCACCTGTTTTAAGTTCGACCATTCCTCCTTCAGATTTTAGATAACGGACTACATTTAGGATATTTACTAAGTGACTTCGGTGAATTCTGACAAAACCAAGAGGAGCAAGAAGGTGTTCAAATTCCAAAAGGGTGCGACTTACTACCTTTTCGGGAGCTTCTCTGAAGATAATACGGGTATAATTTCTTTTCCCTTCGCATCGAACGATATCTTCAACATTAACAATAGCGAAGCCATTGATTTCAGGTAGTGCAATTGTTTTTGAAACAGTTTCATCAGTGGAGAGGAGGTTCTCTTTCAGAATCTTAACTCCGGCTTTGTTATCGACGGGCTTTAATTGAGGGATCCGCTTGATTGCCTTTGTCAATTCGTCTACATTTAGCGGCTTGACAATATAGTCAAAAGCGGAGTATTTAAAAGCCTTCACAGCATACTCACTGTAAGCTGTGATGAAGATCAGTTTGAAATTTATTGTTTTTAGTTTATCTAAAAGGTCAAATCCTGTTCCATCAGGCATGCTAATATCCAACAAAACAAGTTCCGGATTTGTACTTTCAATTAATACAATACCTTCTGCAACTGTTGAGGCTTCTCCCAAAATTTCAATATTCTCCAAAAATTTTTCAAGCATGTCCCTCAGAACCATCCGGGAAATATAATCGTCATCAATAATTACCGTTCTTAGCATAGTGGATTATTAAAACTGGTTTATTTAGGTAACACTAACATCAAGAGTTATTTGTCTTCAATAATAGTGTGCCTCCTGAAGATTAACAAACAATGTTCGAAAATGATTAATTTTTTTTTAATAATTCTCATCTTTGCAAAAAAAGTAAATGGCGCTGATTTTAAATATTGAAACTTCAACAGAAGTATGTTCCGTTGCATTAGCTTGCGACAGTACGGTCATTAATTTTCGCGAGAATATTGAAGGGCAAAATCATGCAAAGCTGTTAGCAGTATACGTTAATGAAGTTTTGGAGGAGTCGCAAATTTCTATGGAACAGATTGATTCTGTTGCAGTTTCAGGTGGTCCCGGATCTTATACCGGACTCCGGATTGGCGTATCTTTGGCGAAAGGAATTTGCTATGCCTCAAATCTACCGATGATTGCTATCACCTCATTGGAGGCAATGGCCAATCAGGTTATCAATAATTCTACAAACCTTCATCTTCTTCAAACAAATAATGTTCTTTTTTGTCCCATGATCGATGCCCGAAGAATGGAAGTTTATACCTCGTTTTACGATAAAGAGGGAATACAGATTCGTGGAATACAAGCCGATATATTAGACCATCAATCGTACTATTCTTTTCTTGAAAACAATACAGTACTCTTTTTTGGAAATGGAGCATCCAAATTCCGTGATGTAATCACTCATCCAAATGCTCTGTTCATAAATGGAATATTCACCTCAGCAAAAAATATGGTTCCACTGGCAGAACGGGAGTTTAAGTTGAATAAATTTGTGGATATGGCTTATTATGAACCATTTTACCTTAAAGATTTTGTAGCTACGATTCCCGTTAAAAATATATTTAAAAGTAGCCAGGTTTAATAAAAACAATCCTAACATGGTTTTCGAAAAAACAATTACCAAGGAATGCATAAAGTTTTGATAATTACCTATTACTGGCCACCAAGCGGGGGTGCAGGAGTTCAGCGATGGCTCAAGTTTGTAAAATATCTCAGAAATTTTGGATGGGAGCCGATAATTTATACACCATCGAACCCGGGATTTGATGTGACTGATCATACATTGGAAGGCGATATTCCTGAAGGAATTGAGGTTATTAAAACTCCGATTTGGGAACCTTATGAGTTTTATAAAAAATTGACGGGTAAAAAGGGAAGCACAAACATTAATAGTGAAATCTTAAACCCTAAAAGATCTACCGGTCTTTTGGATCAGTTTTCTATTTGGATCAGAGGCAATCTTTTTATACCCGATGCCCGAAAATTCTGGATTAAGCCATCTGTCCGTTTCCTGATTAAATATCTTAAAGAGAACCATGTAGACGCCATTGTATCAACCGGTCCGCCGCATTCCATGCATCTGATCGCACTAAAAATAAAAAACCGACTCAATATTCCATGGATGGCAGATTTTCGTGATCCATGGACCGATATCGATTATTATAAGGACTTGAAAATCTCTGCATTCGCCGATAATAAGCACAAAAATCTTGAATTAAAAACGGTTAGGAGCTGTAGTGCTATGGTTGTCGTTAGCAGGGAGATGAAAGAAAATTATGAAAAAATGGGCGGAAGCAACGTCCATTTGATCACCAATGGTTTCGATCCTGATGATATGGATATTAAGAACGTAATTCCCGATACGAAATTCTCAATATCACATATAGGTTCGCTTCCGCCCAGCCTTAATATGCATGGGTTATGGAATGTGCTTTCTGACATGTGTGAGGTTCTCCCCAATTTCAGAAACAACCTTGAAATAAAGCTTATTGGAAAAGTAGAAAATACGGTAATTGATGATCTTAAAGAGAGACACCTCACTGAATACCTTACCCGGATCGAATATGTGTCTCATGATAAGGTGGCCCCGCTGATGAAACAGTCGGCTATTCTCTTGTTGGTCATTAATAAGGACAGCCCAAATGCAAAAGGGATTCTGACGGGTAAATTTTTCGAATACCTTGCATCGGGTCGACCAATCCTGGCCATTGGACCAGATAATGGAGACCTGGCAAATATACTCAAAGAAACTGAGGCTGGATTTATTTCGGAATATGACGATACGGACCATATTCGAATGATTGTAAGGACGTTGTATGATAAATATTTACAAAACCAATTAATTAATACTCCCAAAGGGATTGAAAAATACACAAGGAAAAATCTTACTGCAGAATTGGCATCTGTTCTGGATAAAATGATCAGATAGAAATATATAATCGTCAGAATTGCTAAATCGTCTGATTTTTCATAATATATGGGGTGGGAAGATGTAGCAATCATGGTCAATCGCGAAATTATTAGCAATTTTGTATCGTGATTTAAACATATTTATGGGGAATACAATAAAAATGGTTGACCTTCATGGTCAATATCTGAAAATAAAGGATGAAATTGATCAGGCAATTCAGGAGGTGATCAACTCATCAGCCTTTATTAACGGAGAAGTGGTAAATAAATTTGCACTTGAACTTGCTGAATTTACAGGAGCAGGTTTTGTTATTCCATGTGCCAACGGGACTGATGCCCTTCAAATTGCCTACCAGACTTTAGATTTACATTCCGGAGATGAGGTAATTATGCCGGCATTTAATTATGTCGCATCTGCCGAAGCAGCTGCTTTGCTTGGAATAAAGCCAGTATTTACTGATGTTTTCGAAGGCACATTTAATATCAACGAAAATCTGATTCAGGAGAAGATAACTCCATTAACGAAAGCAATTGTTGTTGTACATCTCTTCGGACAGTCTGCCAATATGGAACCCATTCTTACTATTGCAGCTAAGAACGGATTGAAAATAATTGAGGATAATGCTCAATCACTTGGATCTTATTATACCTTTTCTGATGGTAACAGGAAGATGACAGGAACGATGGGGGATATAAGTACTTGTTCGTTTTTCCCCACAAAAAATTTGGGGTGCTTCGGAGATGGTGGTGCCATATCAACAAATAATCAGAAGCTTGCTCAGAAGGCTACTATGATCTCCCGACACGGACAAGGTCAGAAATATTCCTATGAAATGGTTGGCTGCAATTCGCGTCTTGATACGATACAGGCAGCGATACTCCGTGTAAAACTTCAATATCTTGAGGTTTATCTTGAAAGTCGGATAGAAGCCGGTCATCGTTACCATCAACTTCTGGAAAACGTAACTCGGGTCACAAGACCGTCAGAAAATGCACGTTCAGGACATACGTTTAATCAATATGTTATACGGGTGGATAACCGCAATAAGATCAAAGAGTTTCTTAAAACAGCTGAAGTTCCTACGATGATCTATTACCCGTCACCTCTCCATATGCAGAAAGCTTATGGCTATCTGGGATATAAACCGGGTGATTTTCCTGTTGCAGAAAAACTTTGTGACGAAGTATTGGCTTTACCCATACATACCGAAATAAGTGAATCGGAGCAAAAATATGTGGTCAACACCTTAATCAAATCTATCAAATCATTATGATACAATATTTTGCCCATTCTACTGCTATTATAGATGATTATTGTGAAATTGGTGAGGGGACTAAAATCTGGCATTTCAGTCATATTATGTCAGGATGCAAAATCGGCAGGCAATGTAATATCGGACAAAACGTTGTAGTTTCACCTCTGGTTGTCCTTGGAGATAATGTTAAAGTTCAAAATAATGTATCCATATATACCGGAGTAATTTGCGAAAACGATGTATTTCTGGGTCCATCAATGGTATTTACCAATGTAATTAATCCCCGAAGTGTCATTATCCGGAAAGATGAGTACAGAAAAACCATTGTTCGCAAAGGAGCATCCATAGGGGCCAATGCCACCATAGTCTGCGGCAATGAGATTGGCGAATATTCAATGATTGGAGCCGGTGCTGTTATCACCAAAGAAGTACCTCCCTATGCGCTAGTTTACGGTAATCCTGCCCGCCAAAAAGGATGGGTCAGTGAATATGGACATAAACTTGCCTTCGACAGCGAAGGAAATGGAACGTGTCCTGAGAGTGGTGAAAAATATGTTTTAGATGATAAGGGAGTCAGAAAATCGGAAGTTAACAAATGAAGAATAAAAAATACGATTGAATGTTTATTAAACAAATTCTATATAAAGTTCTGGGAGTCAGGAATTATCTGATTGTTGTGAGCCGAATGTTCTTTATTTCCTATTCAATGGGATTGTTAAAGCGAAATAAAACTTTTGATTGTCATCATTTTATCAGTAAACTCATTCACAAGGGTGATCATGTTATAGATATAGGTGCAAATCTTGGCTATTATTCCCGCTTGTTTGCTAAGCTGGTCGGACCAAAAGGTAAAGTATTTAGTGTTGAGCCGGTAACACTGTTCCGAAATATATTGAATATAAATATTTCCGGATTCCGAAATACTACTGTAATCCCTTATGCCTTAGGTACTGAAGATGATAAACAGATCACAATGGGAATACCTAAAAGCAATAAATACCTTCGGCATGGGTTGACCAGGATATTGAATACAGATGAAAATGAACCGTTTGAGTTTACTTTTGAGGAAAAGATGTTTACCCCTGCCACCATTTTCGAAAATTTGACGCGGTGCGACTATATTAAATGTGATGTAGAGGGTTACGAGATTTATATTATTCCTCAACTCGAATTTCTTTTGAAACCATTTCAACCAATCATTCAGATCGAAATTGAGCCAGTGAACAGGAAACGTATCGGAGAGTTCTTGTCATCGTTTTCCTATTCTGCATTTTATCTAAAAAACGAATTACTTTATCCGGCAGGAGAAAATCAGGATGAAACTAATGGAGATTACTTTTTTATTCCCGGGAAGAAAATGAATCTGATAAAACCATATTTAGCTTAAAATAAAGAACAAAAAGGGCAATTGCCTGAAAACTCTATAATTTATATGAAGAATTTTGCATTGATAGGAGCTGCAGGATATGTTGCTCCCCGACATATGAAAGCCATCAAGGAAACCGGGAACAAACTGGTTGCAGCTTACGATCCATACGACGGAGTGGGTATTATTGACAGCTATTCTCCGGACACTAAGTTTTTTGTCGAATTTGAGCGTTTTGATCGTTACCTTGAAAAACTGAAATACGATAATGGGATATCCGTTGATTATATGAGCATTACTTCCCTAAATTACCTTCATGATGCCCACATCCGGGTAGCATTAAGACGCGAAGCTCACGCAATCTGCGAAAAACCATTGGTATTGAATCCATGGAATATTGATGCATTACAAAAAGTGGCATTTGACACAGGAAAAAAAATCTATACGATCTTACAATTGCGTCTCCATCCTGTGATTATTGCATTAAAGGAGAAAATTGAGGCTTCGCCCGCTGACAAAATTTATGATATTGATTTAACTTATATTACGTCCCGCGGTAACTGGTATTACACCTCATGGAAAGGGGATATTACCAAATCCGGAGGTATTGCAACCAACATAGGGATCCATTTTTTCGATATGCTGACCTGGATTTTTGGAGGCGTAAAGGAGAACATTGTAAATATTCATACACATGACAGGGCTTCCGGCGTACTTCAGCTTGAAAAGGCACATGTTCGCTGGTTTATGAGTATTAACAGCGAGACTTTACCACAGGAGGTAAAAGCACTTGGGAAAACTACTTTTCGGTCAATTACTGTTGAGGGAGAGGAAATTGAGTTCAGCGAAGGATTTACCGACCTCCATACAAGAAGTTATGAGGAGATTCTTAAAGGAAACGGTTTCGAGATTGTCGAAGCACGCAGGTCGATCGAAATTGTTTATGACATCCGGAATCAGACACCAACAGGGCTAATTGGGGAATACCATCCCTTTGCCGGCAAACCGCTCTCTGTTCATCCATTCTCCAGAATTGATTAACAATCAATATATTATGGGAAAGAAATCGATTCTTTTTGTTTATGTCAATTACTCTACATTCGTAAAAGCCGATTTCGAGATATTATCCTCATTTGCAAAAGTTGAAAAATATCAGTTCAAGCCAGGGAAAGGGATAATCATTACTGGTATTAAACTGATAAAACAATTTATATCTCTGATAATAAATATTTGGAAATATGATGCTGTTTTTGTTTGGTTTGCCGATTACCATTCCCTTTTGCCGGTACTGGTTGCAAAGATACTTGGAAAAAGATCGTTTGTAGTCGTTGGCGGATATGAAGTCGAAAGAGACAAGAATCTTCATTATGGAGTTCTCTTTTCAAAAATCCGGGGATTTTTTTGTATTACCACGATAAAAATGTGTTCCCTGAACCTTACAGTCTCTCACTACCTTGACAGAAAAGTAAAATATATTGCACCGAATGCGAACAGGCATTTCCTGCCTAATTGTGTTGATTTGCTGGACGTACCAAATAGCTTCACTCAAAAGGAGAACCAGATTATTACAATTGCCATCATCGAAAATCAACGCACTTATTTTCGAAAAGGGATTGATACCTATATTGAAGTGGCCAGATGTTTACCTGATTACAAATTCATCATTATTGGGCTAGACCGGTCAAAACTTTCCGGTTTATTGAAAAATATACCTGAAAATCTGGTAATATTTGGCAGAATAGCTCATGAAGAATTATCAGAGTATTACAAAAAGTCTAAGTTCTATTGTCAACTGTCACGAGCAGAGTCATTTGGAGTTGTAATAGCTGAGGCAATGTTATATGGGTGTATCCCTATAGTGACAAACGAAGGTGGTATGCCAGAGATTGTTGGAGAAACTGGCTTCATTGTTAAACGAAACCCTGATATTATAAGTCAAATAATATCCGAAAATTCACTAATTTCCTCAGAATCACAGTTTGCTGTTTCACAGCGGATTTTATTAAATTTTAGCTGGGAAATTCGGAAAGAAGAGATTAAAGCACTTATATAGATCTATGATTTCAATAACCATTACACGCACGCTCAGTTTAAAATTTCCTACATAGTTAACTATTTATACGATTCGTTACCAATTAATTTTGCCAGCCATTCAACATCCATTCTAAAGAGACTAAAAAAGAGTCCAACAGCGGACCGGAGTTTCCAAACAGGTTGTATCCATCCATAATGGGTGATTGAATGGATATAGTCTTTCCTTGCACCCTTAAAATCTTTTCTGATCAGTTTATATCGACCCGATCGGGAATAACTGATTACCAGTCGATTGTAAAAGTGATCTTTAATTATTTTTTGTGTCAATCCCTGTGATTCAAATAAATCGGGGAAACGAAGCATAAAAGACTGAATTAGTGCGTAATAGCTTGTAGTCATCTGCCCGGTATAGGTTTTGGTTGCCTGATTGGGATAGATCCTCCAGCTACCTAAAGGTTGATTTATATAGGCAAACTCTCCCTTCATCAATAATTCAAGAGTGGTGGGTATATCGACTAACGGAAGATTGAAACCCTGAATAAAACCACCGATTTCATCTATTGCCTCCCGTCGGATCACAATAGTAAGGGCAGGAATTACAGTTGTATAAATGAACTCCTTAAGGAAAACGCCAGGTGGCTTATTATAAAACAAAGGTTCATCACCAGTGTTTTTTGGGGCTAAAAAGTAATTGTAGGAAAGGTCAACTGAAGTCAGATATGCCTGGCCCCACGATAAAATGCATTCCGGATGGTTTTCAAGTACCTCAACCTGTATTTCCAATTTCTCCGGCAACCAAACATCGTCACATTCAAGTATAGCGACATATGAACCTTTACATTTTGACAGGGCAAAATTGTAAGATTCACCTAAACGGAAAATTCCTATATTTTTTTGAGTGAATGGCTTTATACGTTCATCTTTTTTGGCATAATCGGTTGCAATATCAAAAGTTCCATCGGTGCTTCCATCGTCTATAATAATCATTTCCCAATTGTAGTAACGCTGAGCCAATACCGATTCGATACAGGAGGCAATAAATTTTTCGTGGTTGTAAGTTGGTGAAATAATGGATACTAGGGGTTGATTATCGCTCATTTTCATTCCAATTGATGATATTATTTATTTTCTGACACTTCAAAAATATACTTTTTCTGTCATAAAAGTGTTTAATTATTTGAGTGATAACAAGCCACCCGGATTCCTGTCTCAATGATTAAGGGAATGACCTGAAAAAAATTGATTAATTTAGCCCGCAATTGAAGTGTGCAAAGGAAATGAGTGTAAGTAATTTAAAGCGTAAGACAGTAAACGGATTCTTTTGGAGTATGCTCGAGAGCGTTCTTAGTCAGGGACAAGGGATGATTTTTGGTATATTTTTGGCACGAATGCTATCACCAAAGGAATTTGGTCTGGTTGGAATGATCACGATCTTTATTTCAATTGCTCAGGTTTTTGTCGATAGTGGATTAAGTCAGGCACTGATCGTAAAACAAAAATGTACTAAACTGGATTACAGCACTATATTTTGGGCAAATATTTTTATTGGATTGCTTGCTTATGTGATCATTTGGTTCTGCGCTCCTTTAATTGCAAATTTCTATCAAAAACCTGAACTAATTCAACTAACTCATTATGCTGCTATTGCAATTATAGTTGGCTCGGTGACACTAATCCAGCAGACAATTTTGATTAAAGAGATCGATTTTAAGACGATTACCAAAATCTCTACTATTAGTACTTTTGTTGCTGGTGTAATATCTTTGGCTTTGGCATTTTACGGGTTCGGGGTCTGGAGTCTGGTTTGGAGGACGCTGATCAATCAGGTTATGCGTAGTATAATGATGTGGAAACATAATCAATGGATTCCCCAATGGGCTTTCAGCAAGCGGATATTTTCTGAACTTTTTACCTTCAGCTCAAATATTTTGCTCATCTCTGTTGTGGCTGTTATTTATAAAAGTTTCTATAACTTTATTATTGGGAAGAATTATTCCGATACAGTTTTAGGCTACTATACCAATGCAGATCAGTATAGTACAATGCCTTCGAGTACTTTAACGAATATTACCAGCAAGGTTAGTTTTCCAGTTCTTTCTGAGATGCAGACAGATAATGTGCGGCTGAAGGCCAGTGTCAGTAAGTTAATAAAAACAATTATGTACTTGTCCTTTATCATTATGTTTGGGTTGGCAGCCATCGCCCATCCTTTGTTTAATGTTTTATTCGGAGAAAAGTGGCTCCCTTCTGTACCCATATTCCAGGCGCTTTGTCTGGCTTATTCAATAACTCCAATGCATATTATTAATCAGAACGTACTTAAGGTGAAAGGGCGTTCTGACCTGTTTTTGAAAACTGAGATGATCAAATATTTCCTTTTTACACCGCTTCTGATTTTAGGAATAATTTATGGATTGAAAGTGTTGGTGGCCGGAATAGCATTGTTTTACTGGATGGGATTCTTTATAAATGCATTATATACCAAGAAGTTAATAGATTATTCAATATTTGCACAGTGTAAGGATTTTTTTCTGCTAATATTCCATTTTGGAATACCTGCCCTGCTGGTTTTAGGAATAGGCTTTATATTGAAGATGAGCGCATTCCCATTGTTGATGATTCAAACTTTCGTTTACATTTTAATTACAGTTGGAATATCGTATCTTTTTAAAGTTTCAGCATTCTTCGAAATATTGGAGATTCTTAAGAATAAACTTACGGTAATTAATATGGTCAAAACTTTAAAAAACAACTAATGAATATATTGCAACGCTCCTGGCAAAAGATAGTGCCCTACAGGATTTTGGTATTTGTTCGCTTTTTGCTTGAACCTAAGAATCTAAAATTACGCCGGTTAGGGGTTTTGAATCACTTTAAAAAGATTGATCCAAATACGCTTGCACCTGAAATCGTTGGAGGATTGAACTATTTAAAATCTCATAAATATTCTCCTTTTCCATTTGCCTGGACTCAAAAGTGGGACACATTTATTCCTAAGGTATATCGTGATCTGGAACATCAACGCTTCTATGTCCTATTCGAAGGGAAGAGAATGTATTTCCCCAGAAGTTATTCCGAAACCAGGGTTATCTGGTCAGTCCGGAGTATTTTCAAAGAGCAGGATGTGGAGTCTCCACACCTGTATCTTACACCAGATTTTCAGGTAGATCAGGAAAGCATCGTGATCGATGCTGGTGTTGCTGAAGGCAATTTTGCATTGTCAGTTGTCGAAAAAGCGAAGTGTTTGTATTTAATCGAATGCGAGGAGGAGTGGATGGATGCATTGAAATTAACCTTTGCCCCCTGGAAAGAGAAGGTCGTTTTTATTCAGAAGTTCATGTCGGATGTGGAGGGTGAATCAACTGTCTCAATAGATAGTTTATTAAAGCCAAGAGCTTACGAAAAGTATTTTATCAAGTTAGACATTGAAGGATTTGAGCAAAAGGCGCTGGCAGGAATGAAAAATCTGGTAGCTTCCGGAAATACCATTAAGATGAATGTCTGCACTTATCATCAACAGGAAGCTTTACCCGAGATTGAAGCTATTTTAAAAGATTACGGATTTAAATGGCAGGTTTCCAATGGGTATGTTCTTTTCTTTCAGCCATGGGAGGAACCTTCATTTCGCAAGGTTTTAATCCGTGGGGAAAAAGCAAAACGAGGGTAGATATTATTTTATTAATGTTTTCGGCTTGAAAATGAGCGAATAAAATGAATTATTCTTTATCTCACCGATTTGTCACCGTTAAACAAATATTTAATAACCAAAAATGAAAAATTTATTTTGGAGTTGTTTACTTGGATTATCGCTGATAACCTTAACGCAACAGTGCTTTTCCCAAACACGAAACGCAAGAACAATTTCTAATTTTGGCAAGGATTGGAAATTTAAGCTGGGTGATAATTCAGGTGCTGAAGGTGTTAGCTTTGATGATTCGTCCTGGAGAAAACTAAATCTGCCTCATGACTGGAGTATTGAAGGTGAATTCAGTGATAAAAATCCGGCTACACCCGGTGGAGGCGCATTACCCGGAGGTATTGGCTGGTACCGAAAGACATTTACCCTTTCTGCTGAAGAATTAAAACGATCTGTCTTTATCGACTTTGACGGTGTTTATCAAAACAGTGAAATCTGGATCAATGGCCATTCTGTTGGAAAACGGTACTATGGATATAGTTCATTCAGGTACGATCTTACTCCCTATCTGGTTGCCGGTGAAAAAGGGGACGTGATTGCAGTAAAAGTAGATAATTCGGCGCAACCCAATTCCCGATGGTATTCCGGATCAGGAATATTTCGCAATGTATGGCTGGTTACGACTGGCAAAACTTATATTGATCATTGGGGAACTGCTGTCACTACTCCTGAAATAACACCGGCAAAAGCAACGGTAAAAATAGTTACCCGAATCAAAAACAATCTCTCTTCCGATCAAAAACTCATTTTAAAAACGGTCATCATTGATCCCCACGGGAAAGCAATAAGCTCTGGCAATTTAGAATTTAATGGTTTGAGAGATTCGGTTTTCACAGCGGATACTTCCTTTAATATTGAAAATCCCGAGTTATGGAATCTGGAGACTCCCAAAATGTATTCTGCTGTTTCTCATGTATTTGTTGATGGAATATTGACGGATGATTATACCACTCCATTTGGAATCCGTAGTTTTGAGTTTACTGTTGATAAGGGATTCTTTCTCAACGGGAAAAATATGAAAATTAACGGAGTATGTAACCATCATGATTTAGGTTGTCTGGGTTCGGCGATTAACTGGCGCGCTCTTACTCGTCAGATCGAAATCCTGAAGGGAATGGGTTGCAATGCGATTCGTACTTCACATAATCCACCTGCCCCTGAATTGCTTGAACTCGCAGATCAGATGGGCATGCTTATAATGGATGAGGCATTTGATATGTGGAAACGACCGAAAAATAAGTACGATTACCATTTGGTCTGGAATGAGATGCATAAAAAAGATATTCAGGATTTGATTCTTCGTGACCGGAATCATCCGAGCGTAATAATCTGGAGTATTGGAAATGAGATTCCTGAGCAAAGGGACAGCACCGGAATTGCATTTGCCAGAGAATTAGCCGGATATGTGCATGAATTGGATAAAACCCGACCGATCACCTCTGCATGTAACGAGCCAAAACCAAGTAACTATATTATTCGTTCTGGTGCTTTGGATCTGATCGGATACAATTATCACCAGAACGATTTTGTCACTTTTCCCCAAACTTTCCCTGGACAAAAATTTATCGGAGCTGAAACTGTTTCGGCACTGATGACACGGGGTGTTTATGATATGCCTTCCGAAGAAATCAGACGCTGGCCGGTTCGCAATAATTGGAAAGGACCCAGGCCAAATGCTGATAATACCTGCTCCTCGTACGATAATGTCTCTGCCCCATGGGGATCTACACATGAGGAGACCTGGAAAGTGATTAAAAAATATCCTTTTTTGTCAGGTCAGTTTATCTGGACCGGGTTTGATTACCTTGGTGAACCAACCCCTTACTGGTGGCCATCCCGAAGCTCTTACTTTGGCATTATTGATCTGGCCGGTTTTCCAAAGGATGTTTATTTTATGTACCAGAGCGAATGGACAAATAAAGATGTATTGCATATTTTCCCCCACTGGAATTGGAAAGAAGGTCAGACTGTCGACATATGGGCTTACAGCAATGCCGAAGAGGTTGAGTTATTCCTAAACGGTAAGTCGCTCGGAATTAAGAAGAAACAAGGTGATGACTTACATCTGATGTGGCAGGTACCTTTTATTCCGGGAACGCTTAAGGCAATTTCTCGTACTGCAGGAAAAGTGAAACTGATAAAGGAGGTGAAAACTGCCGGAGCACCGACAAGATTAGTTGTTAAAGCCGACCGATCCGCTATCAGGGCCGACGGATCTGACCTCTCTTTTGTTACCGTTGATATTGTTGATGCAAATGGGGTAATCGTTCCAAATGCAGACAATCTTGTCAAATTTCAATTGGAAGGATCCGGATCAATTGTGGGTGTGGATAATGGCGATCCAGTTAGCCATGAGTCGTTTAAAGAACCGCAACGAAAAGCTTTTCATGGGAAATGCCTTGTGGTGATTCAATCAGGTATCAAGCCAGGATTCATAAGGCTAACTGCAACTACAGCCGGATTACCTCCTGTCAAAATCAAAATCAAAATCAATTAATTTCTGGAGAGGTATTACTGATTCAGGCGTAATGCATGAAATTATTGTTAGTTAGCTGCTACAATATATACCAGCTTTCAAAAAAAAAGTACTTTTGCATTTAAACTTCAAAATAATACAATGATGACAAAGTTTTCATGGAAGAAAAGTTTACCGCATATTTCTGCAATCATCCTTTTCATTCTTTTACCAATAATTTATTTTTCCCCTGTTTTGGAGAATAAAAAGTTGAATCAGCACGATTCTATGACCTACGCCGGTATGTCAAAAGAGATTGCAGATTACAACAAAAAGAGTGATGATCAGGCATTGTGGACCAACTCCATGTTTGGAGGGATGCCATCATATTTGATTTCTTTGCCAATCACAACAGCAATCACTCCAATTTATAACCTGACTAACCTAAATCACTGGAGACCTGTAAGTTTTATATTTCTTTATCTTATTGGTTTTTATATTGCCCTTTTACTGTTTGGAGTTAGTCCATGGCTGGCAATTGTTGGATCGATTGCTTTTGGATTTGGATCGTATAATTTTATCATCATAGCTGCCGGTCATGCCTCCAAAGCCATTGCGATTGGATATATGGCACCAATTATTGCGGGAGTTTACTTTGCCTTGAAAAAGGATAAATGGATAGGAGGATCGGTTTTTGCAGTTTTCCTGGCACTTGAAATATATGCAAATCACCCGCAAATTACCTATTATACTATTTTGGTTTTGCTGATAATGGGGATTTCCGAATTAGTTTTTGCCTTTAAGAATAAGGAGTTACCTGAATTTCTGAAAAGATCTTCGATTATTCTCGCTTTTGCCCTTTTGGCCATAGCTGCAAATATGAGCAGACTTTGGACAACTTGGGAATATGGAAAGTTTTCATTGCGGGGTAAATCGGAACTCACAAATGATCAGGCAAATAAGACTACGGGGCTCGATCGTGATTATGCGACTGGATGGAGCTATGGAATTGATGAGACACTAACATTGCTTATCCCTAATTTTAACGGAGGCTCCTCTGCTGTAGGTTTCAGTGAAGACTCCGAAACAGGTAAAATATTGAAAAGCAATAGTGTTCCTAATGCAAACACCCTTGTCAAACAACTTCCAGGCTATTGGGGTTCTCAACCCGGCACTTCAGGACCGGTATATTTTGGGGCGATTATCTGTTTCCTTTTTGTTTTGGGACTTTTCCTTTTGAAGGGAACTCTGCGAATCTGGGTAATTGTGGCAACATTACTTTCAATAGTTTTGGCATGGGGACATAATTTTATGCCCCTAACCAACATTTTCCTCGATTATTTTCCTGGTTATAACAAATTTAGAACTGTAACGATGATTTTGGTCATTGCCGGATTTACTTTTCCACTCTATGCTATCCTTACTTTGCAGAAGATTGCAGACGGAGAAGTTGATCGGAAAAAATGGATTAAACCATTGGCCTGGAGTGTTGGATTGACAGCTGGAATTGCACTAATTTTTGCTGTAATACCAGGAATCGCCGGTTCGTTTGTCTCTGCAGCTGATAGTCAATTTCCCGATTGGCTGCAAGGTTCTCTAATTGCTGACCGAAAATCGCTTTTACAAATTGATGCCTTACGTTCGGCTATTTTTATTCTTCTTGGAGCAGGAGTTATCTGGGCATTAGTTGAGAAAAAGGTGAAGGTGAATAGCGCACTTCTGATTCTTGGTGGATTGATTCTAATTGATATGTGGAGTGTTGATAAACGATATTTGAACGATGGAAATTTTGTTTCTGATACTGAAGCAAAGAATCCCTATAAAGCCACAGTCGCGGATATCGAAATACAAAAAGATAAATCTGCCGATTTCAGGGTTTTAAATATGGCTGTTAGTACTTTTAATGATGCGAGCACTTCCTATTATCATAAGTCAATTGGTGGCTATCATGGTGCCAAGATGCGCAGATATCAGGAACTAATTGATTTTCATGTTGGTAATGAAATGGCAGTGTTGGGTCAACGTCTTGAAAAAATTAAGACCCAGGCAAGTGTAGATTCATTGTTTCTTGGGATGAATGCATTGAATATGTTAAATACCAAATATTTGGTATTTAACCCCCAGGTAGCCCCGATTCTGAACAAACATGCACTTGGGAGTGTATGGCTGGTGAATAAATGCAAGATTGTTGAAAATGCTGATCAGGAAATTGCAGCTTTAAAACTGATTGATCCGGCAAAAGAGGTTGTGCTGGAAAGAAAATTTGAGGATCAGCTTCGTGGCATTACTCTGACAAACGACTCAAATGCAAAAATTGCCTTGACTGCCTATTCTCCTAATAAAATGACCTATCATTATTTGGGTAATGGAAATCAATTGGCTGTATTTTCAGCTATTTATTACCCGAAGGGATGGAATGCCTATATTGATGGCAAAATTGTAGCTCATTTTCAGGCTAATTATGTACTTAGGAGTATGTTACTACCCAAAGGTAATTATGATATTGTATTTAAGTTTGAACCTAAATCCTACTTAATAGGGCAGAAAATAACTTTGTGGAGTTCTCTTTTATTATTACTGCTCATTGCCGGGGTTCTTATGAAGACGTTCTCAATAATCCCGGGTAAAGGTAAATTATAGTTGTTGATATCTAATATTTTACATGGCAAAGTACAAAGCCCAAAAATTAAAGACCAGCTTGTTTGGTTCTTACTTTACAACTACGTTGAGTATTTCTCTGATTCTTTTCCTTTTTGGATTGCTGGGTCTATTGCTTATTAATGCGCAGAGACTCTCCGATTTCATGAAAGAAAACATCGGTGTTACTTTAATTTTAAAGGATAGTGCCAGGGAAGCAGATGTAATGAAGCTTCAGAAAACCCTCGAAGCAACTGATTATATAAAATCAATCAGGTTTGTTGATAAAGAGAGCGCAGCTGCAGAATTGAAGAATGAACTGGGTGAGGATTTTGTCGACTTTTTAGGATTTAATCCATTACTCTCTTCAATTGATGTAACCGTTTATGCAGGATATGCTAATCCTGACAGTCTGGGGGTACTCGAGAAAAAGCTACTTGGACATCCTGAGATTCAGGAAGTTTATTATCAGCGGAACCTGGTTAAACAACTGAATGCAAATGTGAAAAAAGTAAGCTTTATCCTGTTGGGATTAAGTCTGTTGATGTTCATTATCTTTACAGCCCTCATCAATAATACCATTCGCCTCTCTATCTATTCAAAGCGATTCCTGATTAATACCATGCAATTGGTTGGAGCAACCAGGTCTTTTATCCGTCGCCCATTCATGGCCAAAAGTGCAGTGTTTGGAATTTATGGTGGACTAATTGCCTGTTTCTTATTTCTGGCCATCTTTTTCTCGTACCAAAAGGAGTTAAAATCATTTATTGATTTTCAAAATCCGACATCCTTGGCACTACTCGGAGGAGGAATATTTGCAATGGGAATTGTTATAACAATGATATCCACATATTTGGCCGTAAATAAATTTTTACGAATGAGTTTTGATCAACTCTTTTATTGAACTATCTTTGTAGGTTAGAAATAATATCTGTTTGAATGGCCAAAAATATTGAAAATAAGGAGGACAAGGGATTTGCCCTCGGGAAAGAAAACCTTAGGTTATTAATGATTGGTTTCGTGATAATCGTTTTAGGCTTTGTTTTAATGATCGGCGGAAGTAGTTCCGATCCCAATGTCTTTAATAAGGAAATATTTAATTTTCAACGAATTACATTAGCTCCAATCATTGTTATGATTGGTTTTGTTTTCGAGATTTTTGCAATCATGAAAAAGTCCGGAGAGGAAAAGTAAAGTCCGGAAATTTAATGATGCTATCTGAAATTCAACCCTTCGATTTTCAAAAAGGAGAAATACTGGTTTTTGATAAGCCACTTGACTGGACCTCTTTTGATCTGGTTCATAAAGTGAGGTATATTATCTGTAAAAATCTTAATATTAAGAAATTAAAAGTTGGACATGCTGGAACCCTTGATCCAAAAGCAACAGGAATTTTAATTCTGTGCACCGGCAAAGCCACATCAAAAATTGAAACACTTCAGGCGGATGAAAAAGAGTATGTTGCCACGTTAAAATTTGGTGCAACTACACCTTCGTATGATCTGGAAAGTGCGGAAGATAGACATTTTGACACAGCTCATATATCAAAAGATCTTTTATCAGAAGTATTGCAAAAATTCATAGGAACAATTTCGCAGGTTCCACCCGATTTTTCAGCTATAAAAATTGATGGGAAACGGGCTTATGAATATGCCAGACGAGGGATTTCGGTTGAGATAAGACCGAAAATTCTGGAGGTTAAAGAGATAGAGATACTGAGTTTCTCACTTCCGGAGGTAAAACTCAGGATTGTTTGTGGCAAAGGCACTTATATTAGGGCACTTGCCCGGGATATTGGAGATGCACTCGCCAGTGGTGCTTATCTTATTGGATTACGCCGGACTCGAGTTGGAGATTACGACCTAAGTCAGGCGATTGATCTGGCTGATTTTTTAAAAACTTAGTCAGGATTGCTGGAATACCTTTGTATTCCAATTATATATTAACATCAGCATAAATGTCATCGTCTATGAAGCTTTCAAAATTTAAGTACAATCTACCGGAGGAGCTCATTGCTCTTCATCCGACACAAAACCGGGACGAATCCCGTTTAATGGTTCTAAACCGTAATACCGGAGAAATTGAGCATAAAATATTTAAAGACGTAGTTGACTATTTTGACAACAACGACATTATGGTTTTCAATAATACCAAAGTCTTTCCTGCCCGACTTTATGGCAATAAAGAGAAGACGGGTGCCCAGATTGAAGTTTTTTTACTTAGGGAACTAAATCGTGAACAGCGTCTTTGGGATGTGCTTGTCGATCCTGCGCGCAAAATAAGAATTGGGAATAAACTTTATTTTGGTGATGATGATCTTCTTGTTGCTGAGGTTATAGATAATACCACCTCTCGCGGTCGGACATTACGTTTCCTTTTTGATGGTACTTACGAGGAATTCAAGGATACCCTTTATAATCTTGGCGAAACACCGTTGCCAAAATTCATTAACCGACCTGTTGAAGAAGAAGATGCTCAACGTTACCAAACTGTTTACGCCAAACATGAAGGTGCGGTTGCTGCCCCCACTGCAGGATTACATTTTAGCCGTGAGTTGTTGAAACGTCTTGAAATTAAAGGGGTCAATTTTGCAGATATTACCTTACATGTTGGGTTAGGCAATTTCAGGAGTGTTGATGTTGAGGATCTTACTAAACACAAAATGGATTCTGAGCAAATCTGGATCAGTGATGAAGCTGTGGATATCGTCAATAATGCAAAACTTACCAAACAACATATTTGCGCTGTTGGTACTACGGTTATGCGTACGTTGGAAAGTTCTGTATCTACAAACGGTATGTTGAAGCCCTTTGAAGGTTGGACAAACAAGTTTATTTTTCCACCTTATGACTTTACTGTTGCTGACAGCATGATTTCCAACTTCCATCTACCGCTTTCTACGCTGCTAATGATGGTTGCTGCGTTTGCAGGATACGATAAGTTGATGAATGCCTATAAGGTTGCTATTAAAGAGAAATATCGTTTTGGAACCTATGGGGATGCCATGTTAATAATTGGGTAACCGGAACGATTTTTATATTGTTTGACATTACAAAAAAGGCCGGATTCATCCGGCCTTTTTTGTAATGCATATTGAGTAGCTCATTTTTTAACTCTCTCGTAATAAGACTTGTCACGTGTATCGACGCGGATAACATCCCCCTGGTTGATAAAGAGTGGAACCATAATAATTGCACCGGTTTCAACTGTTGCTTGTTTTAAAGCGGTTGAGGATGCAGTGTTTCCCCGGTCACCCGATTCTGTGTAGGTAATTTCAAGTTCAATAAAAGGTGGAAACTCTACGGTGAGAGGTGTTTCTGTATCAGCATGATACATAATCTCAAGAGTCATACCCTCTTTCATCAGATCTGCATTGTCAACAAGTTCAGTTCCTATTGATACCTGCTCAAATGTCTCAGAATTCATAAAGTTGAATCCCATCTCATCTTTATAAAGAAATTGGTAAGGTCGGCGCTCAATCCTTACAGTGTTTATTTTTGTCCCTACCGAAAAGGTATTATCAATTACCTTACCTGTTTTCAGGTTCTTCAATTTTGTGCGGACAAAGGCAGGACCTTTACCTGGTTTTACATGTTGAAACGATACAACCTGAAACAATTGTTCGTTAAATTCTATACACAGCCCATTACGAATTTCTGCTGTAGTTGCCATTGTCTTTTGTATTTATGATATTTGTAAACTAACTCAAACCCTTGCGGGAAATTTTTTGCAAATTTAGGCAAAACGATTTAAACTCTTTTATTTATTCTACTTTTGCCAGCGATTTATTTTTCGTTTATTTTATGACCGGATTTCTCCCTTCTTTTTCACTTTCAGCTGTTAATTGGATGCTTATCGTTTTTTGTGCGATGCTGATCGGCATGTCGAAAACCGGTGTTCCAGGTGTTTCGATGATTGTTGTTCCAACACTGGCATTCATCTTTGGAGGAAAACAATCGACGGGCATTTTGCTTCCAATCTTAATTATGGCAGATGTTTTTGGGGTAATCTATTACCATCGGCACGCCCAATGGAAACACCTTTTGAGGGCATTACCCTGGGCTGTAGCCGGTTTATTTATAGCACTTTGGATTGGAAATCAGGTTAATGACCTACAATTTAAAAGGATAATTGCCATTACAGTTCTTGTAAGTATTGCGTTGATGGTATGGAAGGACTATGGATATAAAAAAGAGTTTACACCTGATAATTGGTGGTTTGCGGCCTTATTGGGGATTACCGGAGGTTTTGCGACAATGATCGGTAATGTGGCCGGACCGATCTTTGCAATCTATTTATTAGCGATGCACCTTGATAAAAAAAGTTTTATCGGAACTACAGCATGGTTTTTCTTTATTATTAATGCTTCAAAATTTCCTCTCCAGCTTCTTGTATGGAAAAATATTAACATTCACACGCTTACAATCGATTTAATGGTTCTGCCAGCTATCGCATTGGGCGCCGTAATTGGAATTTATGCCGTAAAACGAATTCCTGAAGCAGGCTATAAATTAGCGGTAATTGTCATTACAGTAGTATCGGCTTTTTTAATCTTTATCTGAAGATTTCATACTTTGAACTTCCTTTAATCATAAGCATTTGAATTCCTTATTTATAGCCGTAAATCCACCTTTTTTACCCCCATAATTATTTCGGCAATTCATCAAAATATTATAACTTTAACCCCTGTGCGAACCGGAAATCACATTTCCGGATCTGATTCTGGTTTTGGTAAATTCCGTTCTAATTCGAAAAATTTTAAAGCAATGATACTTAGCAGGAAGCAAACATTAACTTTTCTGATTGCACTGGGAATTCTGGTTGTCGATTTATTTTCATATTCTTGTAATTTTATGCCAAAGGCTTTTAAGATTAGTGATTGCATTTTGATTATAGCAGAAAAGGGAGAGGCTTTTGAGCCAATAGTGGCAAAAGGAACAGTTGAGGCAGAGAACGAAGTTTTAATCCGGTGCCCCTATACCAGTATTATTAAGCAGATTTATAGAGAACCCGGAAGCCGTGTCCAAAAAGGGGATCCAATACTTCTGATGGAAGATGAAGCAATTAAGGGTGAGATTGATAAATTAAAAGATCAACTCGATTTAAAGCGGAATACCCTCGAGAAAAATAAATTGAGTGAATTTAGCACCAATATCGACCTTAATTACAATGAAGAGGTTAAAAAACTGAATGTTACTTCATTGGCCACTCAGAGCTATGTAACAGGTTTAGGTTATATCACGGCAACGCCTGGTGCAGATGTGAATATGAACACGTACAGCGTCAACCTCACAGATGGTAAACTTACAATGAACGGTAATGGAATTATTTATTATTACAGTAATGGGAACCTTGCAACGACATACACAGGTGCACGAATAGTGCTTTGGCCTGGTAGTGGTTTATCAACGTCTACGGACTGGTATGGACTTGGCATGAACAGTGGACAAATGGTATACAACGTCCCATCAGGTCAAACACACAGTTTTCAAGTGAACGGTACAGCCGTCGTTGCTATAAATTCTGGTGGTATTTCTGTCGCTGGCTCTGTACTCGCATCGCAGTATTGGGTTCAGACACAGGGATACATCACAGATACACCAATAGGCATAGCACTTACAGGTACAAGAGCGATCAACTTTGGACCGTACGGTGCATACATCTGTAATTACAATGATTTTTTTTCCATTTATGGTGGATCTAATGC
>Ga0118677_10004171_pt1 | contig 26616 bp, 24 predicted proteins | sample AliMusrvi5mmetaG_FD_86154 | JGI IMG/M metagenome (GOLD analysis project Ga0118677, IMG submission 86154) | reverse complement strand
ATAACGCGGGTTACGCTGCTGCTGCTGGTTTGGGCCGCTTTCATTCGAAGAAAGCGCCGACGACGGCACCCGCATCACCATCACCAGCACCACCCCGCCGAGAGACGGGCCGAAGGCCCTGTGGCCTCACAGAAAGAAGACGCAGGGGACCCGCCCGAGAAACGCCGCCGGCGGAGGCACTCGCGTCACCGGCACCGTCCGCGCAACCCGACACTCGCCGAAACCGGCGGGTTGCCGCCTATTCGCACGGAGAACCCGCCCGAATCCCAGCCCTGACCCATGCAGGAGAGCCAGGCGATAACGCGAAAGAGCGCGTCGAATCTGGCGCTGGCGTTTGTGCTGCTGCCCAAAGCCAAACGCGACGGCATGTCCGCCCTCTATGCTTTCTGCCGCGAGGTGGATGACGTGGCCGACGAGGAGTCCCGCCCTGTCCCGGAGCGCCGGGAGCAACTGGCTGCCTGGCGTGCCGATGTCCACCGTGCCTGCGGCACGGAATCCCCGCAGTTCCCCGTCAACCGCGAGTTGCAACCAATTATTCACCAGTACCATTTACCCTTCGAACATTTCGACGCCTTGCTGCACGGGGTGGAGATGGACCTCGATATCAAGCGCTATGAAGACTACGAGCAACTGGAGCTTTACTGCTATCGAGTCGCATCAGTAGTCGGCCTGCTGAGCATCGAAGTGTTCGGTTACCAGACCCCGGCGTGCCGCGATTATGCGATTGCCCTCGGCAAAGCGCTCCAATTGACGAACATCCTGCGCGATGTGCGCTCCGACGCCCAGCGCGGGCGTGTCTATTTGCCGCTATCCGAACTGGCTCGATTCAAGGTGTCGCCGGAGGAGATCTTGCGGCTGGAATATTCTCCACGTTTCGCCGACCTGGCCACCAGCGTCGCCCAGCGGGCCCGCCATTTTTATCAGCTTGCCCGGGAGACCCTGCCCGCTGCCGACCGTCGTTCGATGGTGGCGGCCGAGCTGATGGGGTCGGTCTATTGGCGCCTGCTCCGTAAGCTGGAGCGGCAGCGCTTCAACGTGTTCGGCCCCGAATTGACGCGCCTCAACAAGGGGCATAAGTTGCTGCTGATCCTTCGCTCCTGGTGGCGGTTTGTTTCCGGCGCGGTGTCGCCTAATTATGGCGCTTAGCCCGTGCACCTCGTCTCCACGAAGCCGCCGCCTCATCGTCAACGCTGACGACTTCGGCCGCTCGGCCTCCATCAACCAGGCCGTCATCCGCGCCCATAAGGAAGGCATTCTCACCACCGCCAGCCTGATGGTGAACGAACCTGCCTTCGAGGAAGCCGTGGCCCTCGCCCGCGAGCGTCCTACACTAGGCGTAGGCCTGCACCTGACTCTGCTCTGCGGCCACTCGGCCTTGCCCCATGGGGAGATTCCTGGATTGGTGAATGGGAATGGGGAATTCAGCTACAACCCTGCAGGAGCCGGCTTCCGGTACTTCTTCCTGCCCGGATTGCGCGACCAGTTGCGGCGGGAAATCCACGCGCAGTTCCAGAAATTTCGCGCGACCCGCCTGCCGCTTGATCACGTCAACGGCCATCTCCACCTGCACCTGCATCCGACCGTGTTCGGCATCCTCATGGCCGACGCCGCTCAACTCGGTTTCATGCACTTGCGACTCACGCGCGACCCTTTTCGGCTGAACTTGCGGCTGGCCTCCGGACATTTTGCCTATCGCGCGCTCCACGTCGCCATCTTCCATTCGCTGTCCGCGCGCGCCCGGCCGGCGTTAGCCCGCGTCAACATCCGGCATACCAGCGCTGTCTTCGGCCTCCTGCAGAACGCGCGGATGGACGAGACCTACGTGACCCGCTTGCTCCCGCAGCTTCCCGCAGGCGATTCAGAGCTTTACTCCCACCCCTCACTTGATGAATCCAAAAACGAGTTTGACGCCCTAATCAGTCCTCGTGTACGGAACCAGGTACAGCAACTAGGCATCAAACTGATTCGCTACCAGGATTTGTAATATGCTCAAATTACTTTCAATTCTCATCATCGGGCTGATCTTTGAATCTGCCGGCGTGGTTTCTCTGAAGATTGGAATCACGCAGATCAGCGACATGAAATCAGTTAGCTTTGCGGAAATGGCAAAGGTGGTTAAAGCCGGGGCTACCAATTTGAACGTGCTGTTCGGGGTGTTCTGCGAGGCAGTATTCTTCGCCAGCCTGCTGGTCCTCATGGCCAAGAGCGACATCAGCTTTCTGTGGCCGCTGACCGCATTGAGTTTTGTGTTTGCGACCTTCGCGGCGATGTGGTTCCTGCACGAACGGGTCTCTTCCGTCCGCTGGGCCGGCGTGGTATTCATTATGATCGGCGCCGCGTTGATCAGCTACAGCGAGCATGCGAAGCCGAAACCGCTACCGCCTGCCACGGCCCTCGGGCCCGCTGACAAACTGTAGGGAAAGTGGTTCGCTCTGCCTGTGGGCCTTGACGGTCTTCCGAAGCAAGCGACTCCCAGCACACCCGGACCTACGCCGCCAAAATCCTAACCAGAACTTCAGCGAGCTTCCCAGCCGCTGCCTGAGCCTGCTTTTGCATGCGCAGCAGCGCGCCGATCTTCCCGGGCGACCTCGCCAGAGCCAGGGCTAGTTTTCGGTAGCTGATCTTCTGCCGCGGTGTCATCAACTGGTTGAAGTCCAGCGGCAGATCCTCCTGGGCTGTGTCCAGGATCACCCGCACTATCGCGCTGAGGATCTTTTGCTCCCGGCAGACGGCCTGAACGGTTTGGGATTCCATCTCCACAGCATCAGCGCCGGTGGAATCGCGCAGCGCCCGCTTCTCTGCCGCGGTCGCCACCACCCGTTCCGCGCAGTGGAAGCGCACCGGTTTAGCTCCCGCTGCCAGCAGCGCCGGCTCCAGGCCCGTCTCCGGGTCGGCAGAAAAGACAACTGTGCCCATCGTTAAGTCCGACCTGAGTCCGCCCGCGAATCCGCAGGTTAACACCAAGCGGGGCCGCTCTTCTGTCAGGGCAGCGCGAATCGCCCGCCCCGCATTGCGCATCCCCAAACCCACCAGGATGACTTTGAGGTGCCCGTGCTCTCTCGCCCACGGCTGAAAGGCCTCCGCCTCTTCCTTCACTGCAAAACACACGAATACCTTTCGGGTTTCGCCCTGCGGACCTTTTTCGGACTTCGGACTTCGGACTTCGGAGATCACTTAATTCCCGCCAGCCGCTCTTTCCAGATATGATACAGCAGAACCGTCGCCTTCACGTCCCGCAGGCAGTATTCCGCGATGTCCCGGTAGCGGCCTTCGGCCGTCAGCATGTTCACGTCCGAGCCGGTCACGCCCTGGCTCTTGGGCGACTCGATGCCGAACGCCTTGCAGTAAAAGTCCATATTGAATCGGCGTGCCGCACCGTCCCGTCCGCTGACGTTATAAAATGTAAGCTGTTCCGCCAGGTCGCAATGCGGCTCGGTCTGGTAACGATAGCCCAGCCAGTCCTTGCGTGAAATGGGCACATTGAGCAGCGCTGATCGGAGATAAATGAACGGCACGTCGAACCCGCGCCCGTTGAACGTGACGATCGCCTCGTAATGCTTCGCCACGTCCCAAAACGCCGTCAGTAACTCCACCTCATCCACGCACGCCATGAACTCTACCGGGCCAGCCTCCTCCTCCACCTCGTCGTAGTCCTCGGCCGTGAACAGCACCTGGCCGCGCGCGGTGTCGGCATTCAACATCGCGATGCAGACCACCTGCGCGGTCAAAGGCCAGAGACTGAATTGCCGCTGCAGCTCCGCATGCCGCGCGTTGCGCGCCGCCTCGTCAGCAATCTTCTCGCATTCGCGGAACAGGTACTCCCGTTGCGCTTCGTCGAACTGCTCCAGCGGCAGCGCGGAGGTCTCGATGTCGAAGACCAGTTTGGCCATTCTTTGCTGGCAGACACGCGCTTAACCGCGTCCCTGGCATGGTTGCGAAGAAGCAGGACGCGATGGAACGCGTCCCTGCCTCTACAGTTATGCGCCAAATTTATCGAGCATCTTGGCGTTGGCCTGCATCAGACGGATGAGATATTTCGCCTCAAATACGCCCAGCGAGCCTGAGTTGGCGCCCGTTTCCGTGAATCGTTCGAGCTTGTCCGAGCCGGAGCAAGCCGAATGCAACATCACCGGCTCCGGATGCCAGGAATGGCCCTTCATGGCGCAGGGCGTCGAGTGATCGCCGGTGATGGCGAGCACGTCGGGCTTCTTGCGCAGTAAGACCGGTAGCGCGGCGTCGAATTCCTCGATCGCCTTCTTCTTTGCGGCGAAGTTGCCATCCTCGCCGTACATGTCGGTGTACTTGAAGTGAATGAAGAAGTAGTCGTAGTTGTCGTATTCGGCAAGGTAGCGTTCGAATTGCTGGGCGATAGTCTGCGGCCCTTCCAGCTTGGACATGCCGACCAATTGCGCCAGCCCCTTGTACATAGGATACACCGCGATGCAGGCCGGGCGCAGTCCATATCGGTCCTTGAACAGAGGAATGTCCGGCTGATGGGCAATGCCGCGCATCAGGAAACCATTAGCCGGCTTCTTCTGCGCAATGATCGGCAGAGCGGCTTTATAGAATCCAGCCACCAGCTTGGCGGCCTTCGTGGCCTTGGCCGACTTGGCGTTGACCGGAGCGGCTTGGGGAATGGGGAGGCCCTCGCGATGCGGATCGGCGTCGGTCAGTGGCCCTTCCAAACCCTTGCCCCGGAACAACACCACGAAGCGATGGCCCTTGCCGGCTTTGATAATCACCTCCGTGTCGCCGATCTTCTTCACTTTTTGCGCCAGCAGCGCGCACAACTCCTCGCACACCTTGGTGTCAATGCGTCCGGCGCGCCGGTCGGTGACGATCCCTTTGGCGTCGAGCGTGCAGAAGTTGGCGCGCGCCGCCACGTCGCCCGCCCGCAACTCCAGGCCCAGACCCAGGGCTTCGATGACGCCGCGGCCCACCTGGAATTCCAGCGGATCGTAGCCGAAGAGTCCCAGGTGCCCCGGCCCGCTGCCCGGGGTAATGCCCGGCGCAATGGGGATCATCCGCCCCTGGGCGGAGTCTTTGGCCAGCGCGTCCATGTTCGGCGTGACCGCTGCTTCGAGCGGAGTGAGGTAGCCCTGTTCGCGCGTGGCGATGTCGCCAACGCCGTCCAGCACGACCAGCGCCAACTTGGTGGTGGGCTTTAAGGTCAGTTCCGAGTAAAGAGTATCCAGGTTCATAATTCAGTTACAATTCGTTCAGTCCTACGGGCTCGGGTGAGGGCGTAAGCCGCCGTCACAGATTACTTCCATGATGCGCCGGAGCTGCCCGCATAGTCAACGCGATTCGGGCTCGTTCTGTGCTGCGGCAAGCTCGCGGAAACCGCTATCGGTGAACCAAGTTGATTCAGGGTAATGGGAGCAACAACGTCCTCTGCCACCCGCTCACAACTCCATAGTCACACGGGAGCCTCGCCGGACACTCGCCGGAGACTCGCCGTAGCACCTCTGATCGGCGATCAGAGGTGCTACGGCGAGTCTCCGGCGAGTGTCCGGCGAGGCCCGCAGGACGGTCTTGTGCAGGGGTGAGGGAATAGGGGGCCAGAGGCTCGGCTGTTTAGTGGCGTCAGGCTAGATTCGCAGTGGTCGCCCACACGCGGGAAACAGTCAAACGGCCACAGTCGGGGCCCTGTCTAGTGCCTGATTACTCAGCGAAATGCCCACTGACCATTCCACCTGAAGGAGCGATGAACTGCCCGCAGTCACCTAACTCCCATATTGACAGGACTTTGAGATTTGTTCAGTCCTTCCGTGTCCGCGAACCTATTTCCAGGAGCAGATTTGCTGCCGCCTCGACTCCACTTCCACGTAACGATTCGTTGCGTTACACCCTTTGAGCCTAAAAACCATCTACGGTGAGGCTCCGACGAGCCTCCCGTGAGTCTACGCGGCTTCGAGAGTCGGCCATGCTTATGCATCTGAGGCTCGATTGTAGTGTCCATATAGCGGACAAACGGCTCCTGCACAACCCGAAATGCCGCCAGCCATACCAACATCTTCGTTGCCAGCACGGGACTAACCGGGCTAAGCGCGTGCAGAAGACCGCCCGTACTTCCTTGGCACCGAGCGTGACGCATCCCCGTGGCGCGGCGGAGCCGCAGCCGAACCCGCAAGCACGTGTTCCAGAGACTCTCCCGACAGGCTACCCCGCTAGCGCGAGAATGCCCATTTCGCCTTCAGCCTTTAGCCCCATCCCACTGTCAGCACAAGCCCGAAGAGATTGTATCACTCAACTCAGTTCTGCCCCGCGAAAGGGGCAAAGGGGTAGCGCTCCTACGCTTGAGAGACGCCGGAGAACGACCCTCAAAACCGAAAGCTCCGCATCCGGGCCACAGCAGCATGCGGATAAGCGCGTGTTTGGATTCGATGCGAAACGAGCGCGGCCCGGCGGGAAGAGGCCAAGAAACCACCAGCTATGTCAAGAATAGGCCCCGCTGCAGCCGGGGCAAGGCAGTGCTGCTCTACATTGAACGGAAGTTCTCTCGATGGGGAGGGTATGCGAGGACGGCCGAAATGTTCCAAACAAACCTTTCTGGCTCGAAGCCACACTATTTCTCAAACCGATTTTCGAGGACTTGCAGGGTCCCGTTCAATGAAGTCTCAGCGTCCGGGGAAAGCAGCGCCTCTCTTGCAGCACATTCCAGCTTGAAAACGAAATCCGCCCTTTCTCGCACAGCCTCAGACCAACTTTCTGAAACAAGGCGATAATCACTAGTATCAGGAAACATCTGGAACGGGAAGATGCCGTTGTGCTTCGGCTGCTGAAGAATTTCGAGCAGTTGCTCGCGCCTCACCGGGAGCATCCTGCATCCAAAGTAAACCGCCTTGATGGCCTCTGTCGGCAAAGCGACGTAATGCCACGGTTTGCCATCAAGTCGCTTGTCTTTCAGGAGTGATTGACGTGGAAGTATCAAACGAAACTCTCTCTCATCCTTCCAACCTACGCCTTTTGTGCAAACGGTTCGGAGTTTATCCGGGTCGTCTGCTCGGGGACGAGCTCCGGTATCAGGATAGTCAACCTGTCGGAAGAACGGAGCGCTAAAGAATCGGTGACTCACATCAAATTGGAGGACGAATCCTTGATGCTTTGTAGCATAATGCGCCCACATCACGATGTCGTCCGGTTTGGCCGAGAAGCAAATTACACCATTCTTGTTTGTAAAAGACGCTTTGAGAAGGTGCGGCCCTAGCTCAATGGCTTCGCGTTCGACCAACCCTGTTTCGATCTGAGTCTGCTTTTGATACTCTTTCCAGTTGGGACCTCTGGGTGAAGTAAAAGCGAAGTGAATCTTCCGTTGCTGATCGACGATTTGCCTGGCCACGTTGCCGAACGCCGGCAGGACATCGAATGGGTCATTGAAGTCGGTTACGTTAGAAGCCCATAAACGTCCGCTCGCAAAAGAGTCGTAAGCGTAGTCTTCGTCCGGGAAGTATCGAGAAACGGTGTTCAACTGATCGGAGGTGACGTTCACGGACTGAGCGTGAGAGAGTTCCTTTTCGTCTGCGTTCATCACTCAAGCGCAAAGCGTTCAGGAACGAAATCATACGTAGCACATTCCCAAACCCACTGCCGACATTGGCGCGTAAGTTTCAAGTTGTGGATCGGATCTGCGATGAAAGCGATCTCGAGATGTTCGCCTGTCTGGCGAACCAAGGCCAATCTGTAAGCCTTGCCTTTCTGTCTCGCGACTGCCTCTTCGTTACTTGTTAACGTAAACGCTTGCCCCGGGTGATCAATCGCCTTCACCTCGACGGAAGCGTTTTCGCCTTCGGGCGTGCGGCCTTCGATATCGCAGCCAATGTTCTGTCGGCTGACATCCACGACCTCCCAACCCAACGCTGTCAGAACTGATAGCACCTGTTGTTCTGCGCTCCGCCAACGTTTTAAGCTGATCTGTGCATTCAATTTTGGAATTTGCTTGCCACCTAAATCCGACGCGCCGGTCGCTTGGCCATCTGGAACCAGTTTGGCCGCCGTGACTTTGTCGGTCAGTGCGGTAATGAAACGTCGAAACTCGGTGGGGCTGCCAACCTTCTCGACAACTGCTCCCACGAAAGCGTCGGTGAACGATGCTTCTTCCTGTTTCAATTCATCTAGCGATACCACTCTTTGGCCGACTGGCCAGAGCTTCCAGGCGGGATTGATTGACTGCGGTTCGATCTGCCGTGTGGAAAACAAGTTCGTGAGATGGGCCACAAGTTCGGCAGCTCCCGTAACGCTGGGCGGGGTTCGTTCCAAGGCAGGAGTAATGTTCTGAAACAGTGCCTCTTTCCCACCGAGGAATTTCAATAGCCCCGGCAAGCCTTCGATGCTGTCGAACTTCCGTGGAATGGACTTTATCCCCGATGCATGCGCCAGCTTGTCGAAGTCCGCAGCATTGAGCCACACCGGCCGGCAAAACACATCTTCGAACTTCCCCTTTCCTGCCTGTTGGATTGCGGCGTAGAAATCCGAGCGAAACGAGCGTCGTTGAAGGCCCGCCATTCGCGGGTCGGAAACAGGAATAAGCGCGGACATTAAACAAGCATCCCCGCCTCTTGAAAAAAGTCCCCGCAGCAGCTCGACAATGAATTGAGCCGCCGTTTTCACACCCGCCGCCGTGCGATCGTCCTGCACGATTCGTGTCCGCGACGGGTCGGTGCTGATGTCGCCATTGAGCTTGAAGGGAAATCCCGTTGGTTCGTGAGTCGGCAAGAACGCGTGAACTACCGCTTGTTCCCCCTTCATTGGCACGATGCGGCCCTCATCGTGGATGAATGCCAGAGCAATCTCGTCGCGCCGCATCACCGACCAAAGGTTCCTGCCATCAGGACTATTTAGATAGAGCAATTGGGTGCCGGATTCACTCGTTGCCCGATCCAGCGTAATGACTGATTCCTTGGCTGGGCTGATGTTCACGGAACGAACATTGCGGAGGAAAAGGAGAGATGTGGCATCGAACGCTGCAAACTCAGTTTCGATGGCACTTGCGATAAGCCCGGCAAAGACAAAGGTGGTTTTGAATCCATCGCTAAGAAGCTGCTCGACAGCGGCACCGAAATTCGCGCGGTCCTCGATTTCCAACGGATGGGGAATCCGAATCAACGGCACACGCGTGGCCTGTGGTATTTCTTGCGCGGTGCGTTCGCGCGAGAATGTCGCCTCCAATTCGCCACTTAACACATGGACGACTTCGGCAAATCCGACGACCGACTTGAATCCAATGCCACGATAGCCAATGCTCGTGCCGCGATGTTTCGGAGAAGCCGCGCTGCGGCAAAGACTCTCGAATTCAACTCGTGTGAAATAGTGGCCGTCGTTGGCCACGAGCAGAAAATCACCAAAGCGCTGGATCAAGAAGCGTTCAGCCCCCGCATCATCAGCGTTCTGGAGCAACTCGACAAACGAGCGCGCGTCATAACTCTCGGCGACATAGCGTTCCAAGCCGGCCAAGTCCGAAAGCAACGCGGGAGAGCGTTGCGCTTCATCGAGAAGGGGTCTTCTAACTTCGGCCAGCATATTTATACAAGTAAGTATGAAATATATTCCAATTTCCGAAACTCTTATATTTTGAAATAGGCGACTGCATCATCCCTGTGGATGCTTTGGCATAACTCGGATCTTAGCGATTTGTCCAGGGACGCGAATAGTCTCAGAAAACGCCTCGAATCCAAAAAACACTGCGGCATAGGACTGGTTTATACCTCGCGCGACGAGTCGCCCAGCCGAATCATAGACAGCAATGACCACCTTCGTATCTTCCTTGATCTGGTTACCATCGCGTGAGTGCAGTTCAAAGTTCACGGTCAAGTAACCTTCTTCCAACTTCGCGAAAAGCGCATCGAGCCGCACTCCCATTCGCTCCTCAAACACCTCGAGACGCTCGATCAAGTGGGTAACGTCACCCTCGACGATGTCGTTCTTTGTCTTTGTCATGGTTGATCTGTCTTTCTATTCTCCAAGAGCGAAGCGCTTTATATCCAATTCGGTTTGTCCGACAACTATCACAAGATAGACGGACTTCCGAACAAAGCGGGAAATCCTGGCCTGAGCACACATTCCGGCATCAATCTCCTGGGCAAGTGTGACGGCTAATTCTCCTGGGATGTATCCTAAAAGTTCACCAGCTAATACTCTTACCTGAACGGCGTTCGAGTCATGGATATTATCGGGTTCTCGCACTAACTGCACCGGATCGCCTGCGGTGAGGCCGGCTGCGTGTCCTCGATGGTATTTGATTCCTACGACGAGTGCCTCGAATTCTCTGACCCTGTTGTGTGTGGGCGGGCTTGCCGGAACAAATCGGCCTTGTTTTGGGTAAACTCGAATCCTGGACAACTCCCGAATCGGGAGGATCACACGCACCTGGAAGACCTCGAACCCGAAGAACTTATTCACCGAAAAATGGGAGACCCCTTTTGCGACAAGACGCCCCGTTGAATTGTAAGCTTCCATATGCACTTCGATGTCCTGCTTGATTGTCCTTCCCTCGCGCGGATGCAACTCACCGTTTATGGTTAAAATGCCAGCGTAAACCTCTGCAAATAGAGCCTCCAGCCGAACGCACACGCGCTCTTCAAAGACCTCAAGCCGTTCAATTAAATGCGTAGCGTCTAAATCCATTGCGGCTGCAAAAATAGAAGCGTCGGTTAGCGTGTGCGCCCCACTCTGCGGTTGCGAGTGCAATATCCCGCACCCAGATCCATGGCAAACTGCGCCGCTCATATCTGGGGAGACGTAGCTGCTCAATCGGGTTACGCCTCCGCCAGCGACCGGACGTGCAGGGATTCATTGGCAGTAAATGGCCCGATCTGGTACTCGCCCACGGTGACCACAGCGATGTTTTCCCCGGCCGCGTTGAAGATTTCGAGGCTGTAGCCCGGTTCCTGACCGGGCCGGCCCGGAAGGAACTGCACCAACTTCGCCACATCTCCGCTGCGTAGTCCGTGCTTTGGCAGTCCGCCTTCAAAGGCACCCGGGTGAAGAATTCATGTCTCATAGCCCCTACTACTCGGCTATTCTGCGCGAGGCAACGCTGGTGTTCGGCTGCAGTTTCATGCGTAAGTCTTCACGGATCCCTCAGATCGATCGGGGGGCGATCTTAGCGGAAAGCCCCCCAAGCATGCAACAGTCGTAAAGTTAAGGCGTCGGGCATTGTCTTCTGCCCGGTTTGGGATCCGCATGTCCCTGCGTGAGCATGGACCGGCGGGAGACCATTCTTGTCGGTGGTCCTGGCTGGGGTGTGCGATGATTTGATGCAGCCGCTTTCAGGTTCGGTAAGCCGTGGTCGTGGTGACTCGAGTAGAACTGTGGGGAGCAAAGGTGCGACGGTTCGACCCTGGACTGGATCGCACAGTACCTTCGATAACGCTGAGCTTGCAGCCCCGGGGCGCCGTTCGGCCTCGACTTTCATTGGGATGCCGTTCAACACTTCCCACATGGCACAGGTCGTCCTCGAACATCTGACCAAGGTCTTCCAGGGCCCGGGAGGCGAGAGTGTTCGTGCCGTCGATGATGCCTGCCTTGCGGTGGAAGACAAAGAACTCCTGGCGCTGGTCGGGCCTTCGGGTTGCGGCAAGACGACATCTTTGCGCCTGATTGCTGGGCTGGAGGAACTTAGCGCGGGCGCCGTTTCTATCAACGGCAAGGGAGTGAATGACTTGTCTCCCAAGGATCGCGACGTTGCCATGGTCTTCCAGCACTATGCGCTATACCCCCACATGTCGGTGTATGACAACATGGCTTTCGGGCTGAAGCTCCGGCATGTTGCCAAGGCTGAGATTGCCCGGCGGGTCATGGATACCGCCAAGATCCTCGACCTCACCGCCTGCCTGGAGCGTAAACCTGCCGCGCTCTCCGGCGGCCAGCGGCAGCGGGTCGCTCTCGGCCGCGCCCTCGTCCGCCGACCCGGAGTATTCTTGCTGGATGAGCCCCTCTCTAATCTCGATGTCCAGACTCGCCTCCAGATGCGCGTCGAGATCTCCCGACTCCACGCCCGCCTCGGCTCGACGATGATCTATGTCACCCACGACCAGGTCGAGGCCATGACGCTCGGGCACCGCGTTGCAGTGATGGACAACGGCAGGCTCCAACAGGTGGCCACCCCAATGGACCTATACCAACACCCGGCCAATGTCTTCGTCGCCGGGTTCATCGGCTCCCCGCCCATGAACCTCTTCGACGGCACGCTGGTAGGGCAAGGGGACGCCCTTGTCTTCCAGGAAGGAACCTCCAGCAACACGGCCGCGCCGCAGCCCATCGCCGTCCGACTGGACGACGCATCTGCCTTGTTCCTGCGCACTTACGTCGGCAAGAATGTGGTCTTCGGCATTCGCCCGGAACACATGTCGTGCGCCCCTCACTTACCCGAGACCGCGTCGGAGCGCCCTGTGGGAACGGCGGTGGAATTGGTCCAGCCCTTGGGTTCGGAAACCTATCTGCACCTGGCCGGCCACGCCCGTTCCTTCGTCGCCCGCGTCGGGGCCAGGGATCGCTTCAGTGCGAATCAGAAGGTCTCGCTCACTTTCGATGTGCGCCAAGTCCACTTCTTCGATCCGACGACCGGGAAAGCGATTGTGCAACACCCTCGCCTTCACATATAGGTGATCGTATGAAGCCGCTCATCAATTGTTTTCTGTTCATGCTGACGGTCGCGACGCTGGCAGCGCAGCCCGCTAAGATCATCGTCTTTCGGCATGCGGAGGACGCTGAGGATGGCAGCAAGGAGAGCCTCTCGCTCAGAGGCGAGGAGCGGGCCATGGCACTGGTTCCAATGCTCACTCGAACGCCGGCGTTTATGGCCGGTGACGCTGGGGCAGTGCTGTTTGCCACGAAGATCTCGCGGCATGCAACCAGCAACCACACTCACGACACCCTGGAGCCGCTCGCTTCCCGATTGGAACTCAAGGTCAATGCTGCTTATGCCAATTCAGATTATGAAGCCCTCGCCCGCCACATCCTCACTAGTGCCACATGCAAAGACAAGACCATCTTGATCTGTTGGACGCACTCCTTCATCCCGGGCTTGCTGGTGGCGCTCGGTGTCAGTCCTGAGCCCGAACCATGGCCTAAAGGAGTCTATGACCGCCTCTTGGTTATCACCTACGACCGGGGAACCGCCAAGATGGTCAATCTCCCACAAAAGCTCCTCTTTGGAGATAGTAAGCACTAAACGCTTGGTATGGTTTCTGACCCGCTCTGGCCGAATTGTGCGCGGAGACAAAGCGAAACCAACTTAGAGGCAAGAAGGGGGGGTTGCCGGCTTCTGCCTCAGGATTACTTCACTTCAAGCTGCAGATTGCGTTTTTGCAAGGTGCTGCCTTCCGCAAAAGCGAGTTGGGCCAGGGCCTTATTGTAGTCAGCCAAGGCCAAGGTCTCCGCCGTGCGGGCCGTGGTGAGCGTTTCCTGCAACTGCAAGACGAAGAAGCTGGTGGAGAGTCCATTTTGAAGCTTCTTCTGTTCCGCGGCTAAAGCACCTTCAGCATAAACTCGCGCTTTGTGAGTTGAACCTACCTGGATAAAACTGGACTGGACCCGATTGACCCAATCCGCTATCTCCAGAAAGACCGCCTGCTCAGCTTTCTTGAGTTGCAGTTGGGCGATCTGTTTGGCGGCTTGGCTGGCACGGTAGTAGTTGCGCTCCGCGGTGCGGGTCAACGGAAAACTCATCACGACACCGTAGAAATACTCAGGATTTCCGAAGTTGACCGCGTCATTCAGAGCAGAGCTTCCGCTCTGGCTGGAACCTAGGCCGCCGTAGCGCCCAACCAAATCCAGGTTGGGGTAAAGCTGATTCCTACGGAATTGCACGACCACATCGCTCTTTTCCACCGCGAGACGCGATTCGGCCAGGTCCGGCCGGTCTTGCAGCGCCTTCTGGAAGCTCACCGATCGATTGATCTCCGCCGGCAGGGCCAGCAGTGCGTCCGTGGGCAAGAGATCGGCGTCGACCCATTCCCTAAAATCATCGGTCAGCAAGGCCTTCAAGGCATTTTGGCGGGCTACATAGACCTGGCGAGCCATCGTGAGCGACGTCAACGTGATTTGCAGTTGGGTTTCGGACTGGTCGGCATCCAACGGAGGTAAATCGCCGACTTCGACCCTGCGGTGTGTCTCGGCCACAAACTGCTGTCTCAGCTCCAGGGCTTTCTCTTGCACACGCACTTCTTCGCGCGCCGCAATGAGGTCATAATACCCCACTTCGATGGCCAGCAAGATTCTCATGATCTGAAAACGCAACGCTTGCTCGCTCATCTTCAACTCCTTGCGCCGGACCCGGATGACCTCCCGGGACTGGTCTATCCAGAAATCTTTCAACAAATGCTGCTTCACGGTCAGACCCACCTCGGCCAGGCCATTGTTGGTGCGCCTGATGCCCCCAGGGAAGAGACTCCCATTGTCCGAATCGGTGCTGAAGTCGGTGGTCATGGACCGGTCGGCGACCTGCCCGTTAAAACTATAACTCAGACCGATCGGTGTCAGCCCGGTAAGCGACGGCACGAGGGTGTCCGCGGGAAGCTCGTATGGAAAATCCGGATTGAACTTCTGCGGGTCAACCTCACCGGGTTGGGAAACATAAGAGTGTGTGGCTGCAAACGATAAGGTGGGATCGTAAGCGCCGTAGGCGCTGCTTAGGCTAAAACCGGCGATGCCCGTAACGAGCCGCTCAATCCGCACATCCAAGTTGTTGGTCAGCGCCAACTGGATGCACTGCTGCAAAGAGAGCGACCGGGGCTTGGTCTGTGACGGGCCTGTTTGCGCCGCGGCGATGACAGCGGCGCAACAAGCAATCACCACCAAGAATCTGACACGCATTAGGGCTGGATTATGCGCCCTCGAAGGCTGGAGGTCAATCGGTGGATTAGGCCACCGCAAGCCACCCCGAGGCCACCCTCAAGCCATCTTGTAGCCAACCGGTAGGCACCCCGAAGCCACCCGGAAGCCACCCTGAGGCTCCACTCAGGCTCCACTCAGGCTACCCCGAGGCCAACTTGGGCGGCAAGGTCCATCCTGAGGGGCTAGGCCCGTGCTTGCCTGGTCTTGGTCCTAACAGGACACTCTTCCGCTGTCTTTGACCTTCCCCCGTCATGCCATCCGCGCCAGGCAGCCCTTGGCCTCGCGCCGTAACGCATCACGGTCGGTCTGACTCAAGCCTTCCGGGTCGAAGCGGTAGCGGTAATGCAAGGCCAGCAGTTCCCGCAGGCGGTTTCTTACCCCAGCTAACGCGGGATCGCTGCTGATCCGGAGCAGCCACGTGGAAAGCGGTTCGCCCGGCTGGCGCGTCGCGCCGCGCGCCACCAACTTGCGCTCAACCTGATAAAACTCCGAATCGAGGCCAGGCCAGGTGGTCCTGGCTCCCGCCTCGTCCGGATTCGGGGGCCAGTTGCGCCGCCGGCTACGGAAGATGATCTGGTAGAGCAAAAGCACCAGGACTGGTGCCAGCCCCCACAGCAGGTACTGGCGCAGGTGGGTTTGGCCCCAGCGGAATTTGGCGAACTCAAACACAATCCGGGACCAGCAGTCCGACAGAAACTGAATCGGTGACGCACGCAGGGCCTCGGTTTCCGCCCACAAGGCCGGGGTGGTATCGAAGTCCTGCCAGGTCTTGCTGATTGGGTTCCAAACCAGGCACCAGGCATGTGCATCGCGCTGGCGGACGACATATTGCTTGCCCGAGGTCTCGTGCACGGCGTAGCCAACGGCATAGCGAGCTGGAATGTTGAGCTGGCGCAACAGTAGAACCGTGGCAGTTGCGAAGTACTCGCAATGACCGCGACGGGTGCGCAGTAGAAAGCGTGCCAGTGGAGTTGAATTTGTGCCGCGGACCCCATCCAGGTCCTGCCAGGAGCTGTAGCGGAACTTGTGTTGGTCTTGGAAAAACGCGCTGAGGGTGTGCAGCACCTGTCGCTGGCCCTGCTGCTTGAGTTGCAGTTCCTCGATTACCTGGTCGAGCGCGGGAATTTCCTTTGATGGAACGTAAGTGTCCAGATTGGGGTCGGGCGGGGAGTCAATCGTGGTTCCCCGTTCATAAAGGGCGTCGAAGATCACGAGCCCCGGTCCCTCCGCCAGGACCGCGCCCAGACTGCTCTTCTGCACTACCCAGGCGGACAGGTTCTCCAGCCGCCCTGTGCCCGTCGGCAGCGGCAGGAGCCCGCTGCGACCGGGTAGATAACAGGCAATGTTCACCGCCGTGGTATTGGTCTTTCCGGGCAGCAAAACCCAGGTCGTGTGATCCGCCGCCTCGAACACGCTCTCGAGCTTATCCTGGACAAATTCGGAGTACCACACCTGCCCCTTCCAGGTGTGGTAGCTAGCCTCCCGCAACAACGTCGGCGCCCGGTCGCCCTCCCTGGGCTCGAGACGAATAACGATCTTGCTGGATCCCTTGAGCCTGCCAATCCGCCCCAACGCGGTCTTGCTTTGCCTCGGGTCCGCGCTACCGCCGACCGACCGAACGAACCACTGCGCATTGTAGAACTCAAGCAACCGGTACATCCTCCAGACTCCCCGCTGCCCGTTGTAGCCTAGGAGTATGGCCACTCCCAATGCGCCGGCCCAGACCGCGACACCAAACCGGCGCGAACGATACGGCCATAGAGCCCACGTGACCAGCGTGCACAAACCCCAATAGAAACTCTGATCCTCCCGGGGGTGGAAACTGGCAGCGAACAGGCATAACATGAAGTACGGATAGGAGATGTCCACGTTGCGTGCCGCAGGCAGTGTCTGGCCGAGCCTCCGTGCCTTCTGCCACCGGACCCGCAGGATGACTGAGATCGTCTCCGGGGGAACGCCGTCGCGTGAGCTGAACGCCTGCGCGGCCATAAACAGGAAGAAGATCATCGGCAGCCAGCGCATCAGCGCGGCGACGGTCCGCGCACTGGCGTTGCCCATATTACGCTCAGTGTTCAGGCTGGGATTCTGGAAGAAGCCGCGAAACTCCCCCGGCCCGCCGGCCGAGGTGAACGCGTAAAGTGCGGCGCCGAGCAGCAACAGCGCGCAAAAGGTCCAAATCCTCCGGAAATCCTCATCGGTAAAGTCCCAGCGTGCCTTGACGGACTGAGCGCCTTCGAGCAACCCCGCCATCAGCGCGCCCTCGACCAGATGGCCCGCCTGCCAGCCCCAAAAGAGCAGCCCCGCACCCAGCAGGAGTGGTGGAGTCTTCATTGCGTTATTGCGTGCGTCCGACTCCTCTACTTTACCGGGTTTGGCCTGCCCCGGCAACCCGGCGCTTCCCGTCGCCTGAGATCGTCTCCCTGGTTCCTGACTGAGGTCCAAAGCGACGAACGGGCTCGCTTTCCCGAGCCCCCCTGTCGCCGCCAATTCCCTCCCCTCAATGCCCCCCAACTCTCGGCTAGACTACCAGCACTGAGTTAGTGCTACCGAAAGTGTTCTGAATGGACTCCCTGGCGCCAGGATCGCTCATCCACTGGCCATCAACTACATATTTATACTCGTAGCGTCCTGATGGTAGCCAAACCGTCGCCTTCCAGGTGCCGTCCGAGTTGAGACGCAAGGGGGTCCGATCGCTGTCCCAGTCATTGAAGGTCCCTGCCACCGCCACTGTTCGGGCTTGCGGCTGTTTTAGGAGGAACTCAACCGGCTTTTCCACCGGCCGTTGAGCAGCATGCGCCGCCTTGGGTGCAACGGGGCGCGCCACTGTGCTGGATTGTCTATGTCTGGGCTGCATAAAAACTTGAAACTGCGAATATATAACTCTTATAAGTGGGTAGCCGGTGAGCGCATATAGGGTGTTCACCCCAGTTGACTGCCACTGACGGGGATGCCGTTGAGCTGAAGTCCTATGGAATCGAGCAAGATCTGTTTGGGTCTGCTGCGCCGTCGGCAATGCCTGGTGCCAACGCTGCGCGGTTGGCTCTTTGTAGCTTTGAGTGCCATGGCGCTGGCGCTCGTTGGGATGCTTGGAATCGGTCCGTTCCTGGCAGTGACCGACTCGGTCCCGGGCGGGGTGCTGGTCGTCGAGGGTTGGGTGCCGGATTACATATTCGAAGCGGCCATCGCCGAATTTAAACGGGATCACTACGCCAGGTTGTTTGTGACCGGCATCCCCTTGCTGCAGGGCGCCCCTTTGTCCGAATACACGAACTACGCCAACATTGGCGCGGCCACATTGATCAAGCTCGGTCTGAGCACGAACGAGGTGCACGCGGTGCCGACGGGGGCCACTCGCCGGGACCGGACTTACGCCATGGCGCTGAGCTTGAAGCACTGGTTGCGCGACCACGACATGGCGCCCACCAAGGTCAACCTGATGACCGGCGGGCCGCACGCTCGCCGCTCGCGGTTGATGTTTGAGAAGGCACTTGGAAACGGCGTGACTGTCGGGGTCATAGCGATTCCAGCCAACGACTACGACGAGCGGCGCTGGTGGCATTCCAGCCAAGGCGTGCGCACGATCATCGACGAAACGCTGGCTTACGCCTATGCCCGGCTGCTTTTTTATCCGCCGGCGGAATAATGCCGGCGCCGGGCGCCGCCCCCGGGCACGGGTTACAGTGGCAGGATGACGGTCACCGCCGTCCCGTGGCCGAGGCGGGATCGGAGTTTTATCTTGCCCCGATGCTCCTCCACGACCCGGGCCACGATGGCCAAGCCCAGCCCAGTGCCTTTGGCTTTCGTCGTGCTCAGCAGCGAGGTAAACGCCCGCCGGCGCTGCTCCTCGGTCATACCCTGCCCGGTGTCCCGGAATTCCACCGCCACGTGCGTCGGTGTGGCGCTGCTGCGTGGCACCCGCAATGCGCGCGACGTAATCGTCAGGGCGCCACCGCCCGGCATCGCTTCCGCCGCGTTTAGAATGAGGTTGAGGAAGGCCTGTTCCAGTTGCGTCGCCGCGCCCATCACTGGCGGCAGGTCCGGCCCAGTCTTGCGCGCCCACTGAATGTTCTGGTGCTTGAGCTTGTGCCGGACCAGCAGCCCCAGTTCCTCGATTAAACGGTTCAAGTTCACTGGCGCAAACTCCGGCTCCGCAGAGCGCGCCAGGTCCAGGATTTGCTCGACGATCCGGTTCAGTTGCTCGAGTTTCTCATCAATGATCCGTGCGTCCTTCGCGCGCGGGTCGCTCTCGGGAAACCTCAGGTCCAACGAATGGTAAAGCATCTTGAGCACGGTCAGCGGATTGCGAATCTCATGCGCCGCCTCGGCGGCCAGCAATCCTAACGCCGAGAGCTTCTCATTCTGCCGCAATTGCTCCTCCACATCGACCACCCGCTCATAGAGCCGCGCTTTCTCGATGGCGATGGCCGACAGCTCCGCCACCGCTGAAAGGATATGAGTCTCCTCGTCCGAGAAACTGAAGAGCTTGCCGGTATAGACGCTGAGGGTGCCGATTGCCTGGCCATCATACAGCAGCGGCACGCTGAGCAACGCCACCAGCCCCTCGGACCGCGCCACTTCCACGCTTTGATACCGGGTGGACACCTGCACGTTCTCCACTTGCAAGGGTTTCTTCCGCCGCACAACGATGCCGAGCAGGCTATCCTCGACGCTCAGGCGCGGCCGGTTGACGTAAGCCTCGCCCGCGCCGAAGCTCGCCCGCAACTCGAGCCACTCGCGGCTCTCGTCCAGCAGCATGATCGAGCACATCTTGGCCTGCATCAGCACGCAGGCCTCCCGGGTGATGACGCTCAGGGCGTCGTCCAGGTTCAGCGTGGAATTGATCGTCCGGCTGACACTGGCCAGCGATTCGAACAGCCGCGCTTTGAGCCGGAGTTGCTCGTAGAGCCAGGTGTTATGAATCACGCGGGCGGCCTGGGCCGCCAGCGCCTCCAGCGATTCCTGGTCCTCGGCGCTGAACGCTTCGGGTCGGTCCGCGTCTACGTTCAGCACGCCGCGCACCTCGCCGGCGACTTCCAGCGGCACGGCCAGTTCCGAACGCACCTCCCGGCGCAGCAGGACGTAGCGTGGATCCTTCGTCACGTCGCCTACCCGCGCCGGTTTGCCGGTTCGCGCAACCCAGCCGGTGATGCCCTCGCCGACACGCAGCCTCAATTCGGCGGCTTTGGGGGGCAGGCCCTCCGCGGCGTGAATCTCCAGCACGCCGGTCGTTGGATTGATCAGCACGATAGAGCCGCTGGCAGCGCGCATCAACGCCACGGCCTGGTTTATGATCAACTGCAGCGCTTCCTGCGGCTCCAGCGTGCTGTGAATTACGTTGCCGACCCGGTAAAGCACATTCAACCGGTCGTAGCGCCCTTGGAGCTCTGCGAGTCGGTCGCTCATTTGATCCGAGAGGTCATCCATAATCCTACGAGTCCAAAGGCCAGGTTGGGGAACCACGCCGCCAGCCAGGGCGATACCCGGCCGCTGGTCCCAAGCGCCAGCCCAAGTTGCTGTAACACGAAGTAGACGAAGCAGATCACGATACTGCTGGCCACCCCGACATAGACATTTCGACGCCCCCCGGCGGCACCAAACGGAATTGCCATCAGCACCACCACCACGCATGTCCACGGCGCCGCCAGCCGCCCCGCCAGCTTCGTCTCCAGCCAGCACCGGTCGGGGCGCGAAAGCTGGGGATGCAGGCGCACGTAATTCAGAATGTCTTTGATCGGCACATCGGCCTTCTTGGCCGCTCGCAGGCTCATGCCGTCCCGGATCTTAATCTCGCTGTCGATTTCCTCGGGGGTTTCCTTGAACTCAGGCACTGCCAGCTCGTTGGTTCGCAGGATCGGGACAGGCGGCGAGTTGGATTCCGCCGCTTCCTTAAACGCGAGCGCGTTGTAAAATATCCAGCCCCCGTTAGTCCACCGCGCCTGCTCCGCGCGCAGCTCCCAGAGCTTCGAACCGTCCCGCTCGGCTGGGTACACTCCCACGTCGGTCATGTCGCCAGTCACCTTGTTAAACACGCCAATGCGCCAGCGGCGGCCGTCACGGGTATTCTCGAAGTAGAGATTCCGATACTCATCGCGGCCCGGGGTGCGCGGGTCGGGTGGCAGACGCCGCTTCAGAATCGCTTTTGCCTGCTCATCGCTGCTGGGCGCCCAGAACTCGTTGGTCACGAACAGGACGAGGCTCGCAAGCAGGCCTACCCCCAGATATGGCAGGGATAAACGCCACATGCCCACCCCGGCGGCTCGCATGGCTGTGATTTCATTATGCCGCGCGTGGTTGGTCAGCGAGTAGAGCAGCGCCAGCAGTAATGCGATCGGCAGCACCAAAACGAGGAACTCCGGCAGCATGACCACGTAATACTCTGCAATGTCCTGCGCCAGCAGCCCCTTCTTCTGGAAGTCGCCCAATGTCACGAACATGTCTGAGGAGATCCAGAAAAGCAGGAAGCCGCACAGGCAATAGCCCAGCGGGATAAGCAGTTCGCGCAATAGATAACGGTCCAGGAGCCGCATTCCGTCGCAGCCTATCTGCCGTCACCCCCTAAAGCAAGTGGCAGCGCCCAGCCGCCGCTCAAAGTGGCAGCAAATGCGAGGCGGGCTTCCTCTGACACCTCGGCGCCGCATCCACGGTAGTAATCGTGTAGCTGTCCTCGAAACCCGTGCCGCCCGATGGGCAGACCACCGAACGTTGCAGGTAGCCGCGGATGTCGCTGTAAGTGACCGGCCGCCCTTCGTCCTTCTTCATCTCCAGCGACCAGCGCTGAATTGCGCCCTCGATCTGCTGCAGATTGCTGATGCACACATTCCTGTGCGCTGTGGTGCGGGATTGCGCGTAGTTGGGAATCGCGATTGAAGCCAGCATGCCAATGATGGCCACTACGATCATGATCTCTACCAGCGTGAATCCGCCTTTGCGGGATATAATGTTCTTCATACTCAGCCTTTCTGTTGTGGCGACGTGAACCAGGTAGCAGGCGGGTTATTATGATTACAAATTGTGTTCACGTATTGCCGGCTGCCAACCGCCATTCTTAATCAACAACCGGCACGGGTGTTGGTTGCGAAGAGAAGATCGAAAGGGGGGGGGGCAGCGGAAACGCGCCGGCCAATTATGGGGGCTGGTCAAGCAGACCTGCGCCGCTGCCGAAGGCGGCTAACCGTTGAGAGAGGCGATTTCCTCCCGCCAGGTATATCGACTGCGCGGTTTGGACTTGGCTTGCCGCTCAGAGTCTCAAGCCGGCACTGCTTCTTCCTTGATGATCCAGTCGTAGCCTTTGTCTTCCAATTCAAACGCCAGCTTCTTGTCGCCAGTGCGCACGATCCGGCCGTCCACCAGCACGTGCACGAAATCTGGCACGATGTAGTTCAGCAGCCGCTGGTAATGCGTGATGACCAATTGCGAGTTATCAGGCCGCCGGAGCTTGTTGACGCCATTGGAGACGATCTTCAGCGCGTCAATATCCAGGCCGGAATCCGTTTCGTCCAGAATGGCCAGGCGCGGCTCCAGCACGGCCATCTGGAAGATCTCGTTGCGTTTCTTTTCCCCGCCCGAGAAACCTTCGTTCACCGAACGCCGCAGCAAGTCCTCCTTCAGCTCCAGCAATTGAATCTTGTCCTTCACCAACGTCAGGAACTCCATTGCGTCTAACTCGGTCTGGCCCTTGTGCTTGCGGACCTCATTCAGCGCCGCCTTCAGGAAATAAGTGCTGTTCACTCCGGGGATCTCCACCGGGTATTGGAACGCCAGAAACACGCCCTCGCGAGCCCGCTCCTCCGGGTCCAGCTCGAGCAAATCCTTGCCGTCATACATGACCTGGCCCGAGGTCACTTCATAGCCCTCGCGGCCGGCCAGGATCGCCGCCAGCGTGCTCTTACCGCTGCCGTTCGGACCCATGATGGCGTGGACTTCGCCGAGATTCATGGTCAGGTTAATGCCTTTTAGAATCTGTTTACCCTCAACACCCGCCGTGAGGTCCCGTATTTCCAGTATCGCTTGTTTCATCGTCGTCTGACTTGGTTTCCTGCCTTCCGATTTACCCGCGCGCCCCTTGCCCGCGGTAGTTCCGGCAACCGTGCAACTATACAATCCATCTAACCTCTGTCACAGCTTAACGTTGTAACCCGCGGCCCTAGCCGACGCTGCCTTCGAGGCTCACTCCCAACAACTTCTGCGCCTCAACCGCAAACTCCATCGGCAACTCTCGAAACACCTCTTTGCAGAAGCCGTTTACGATCATGTTCACCGCATCCTGCGTGGCCAAGCCACGTTGGTTGCAATAGAAGATCTGGTCTTCCCCGATCTTCGAAGTCGATGCCTCATGCTCCACGCGCGCGGTCGTGTTTTTCACCTCGATATACGGGAAGGTATGTGCTCCGCACTTGTCACCTAGCAACAGCGAATCGCACTGCGAGAAATTGCGCGAGTTCGCCGCGCTTTTCTGGATCTTCACGAGTCCCCGGTAGCTGTTCTGGCCGTGCCCGGCCGCAATGCCCTTGGAAACAATCGTGCTGCGCGTGTTCTTGCCGATGTGGACCATCTTGGTGCCCGTGTCTGCTTGCTGATAATTGTTCGTCACGGCCACCGAATAGAATTCGCCCACCGCATTGTCTCCAAGCAGGATGCAGCTAGGGTATTTCCACGTGATCGCTGAACCCGTCTCAACCTGGGTCCAGGAAATCTTCGAATTCTTGCCTTTGCAAAGGCCGCGCTTGGTAACGAAGTTGTAAATGCCCCCACGCCCCTGCTCGTCGCCCGGATACCAGTTCTGCACGGTCGAGTATTTGATCTGCGCATTGTCCAGCGCGATCAGCTCCACCACCGCCGCGTGCAACTGATGCTCATCCCGCATTGGAGCCGTGCAACCTTCCAGATAGCTCACCGAAGCCCCCTCCTCCGCCACAATCAGCGTGCGTTCGAATTGACCGGTGTTCGCCGCATTGATCCGGAAATACGTGGACAACTCCATAGGGCAACGCACCCCCTTGGGGATGAAACAGAAGGAGCCATCGCTGAATACCGCAGAGTTGAGGGCCGCAAAGTAGTTGTCCGTGTAAGGCACCACGAACCCCAGGTACTTCTTCACCAGGTCCGGATGCTCCTGCACCGCTTCCGTGAAAGAGCAGAAAACGATTCCCCGCTCTCCCAACTGCTTCTTGAACGTGGTACCTACCGACACGCTATCAAACACCGCGTCCACAGCCACCCCGGCCAATCGCTCGCGTTCCTTCAAGGGGATGCCGAGCTTTTCGTAAGTCTCCAGCAGTTTCGGATCAACCTCATCCAGGCTCCGCGGCCCCTCGCTCTTCTTCTTCGGCGCGGAATAATAGACCGAGGCCTGGTAATCAATCGGCGGATAATGCACGTGCGGCCACGTCGGCTCCTTCATCGTCAGCCAATGCCGGAACGCCTTGAGCCGCCAGTCCAACATGAACTGAGGCTCGTTCTTCTTCGCCGAGATCAGGCGGACGATGTCCTCGTTCAAACCCGGCGGCGCCGCGTCGGCCTCGACGTCGGTAACGAAACCATACTTGTAGTCCTTCTTGACCAGACCTTCGATTGTCTCGGTTGCTGTGCTCATCTATTGCTCATCAATCATCAATCATCACGTTTCACGTATCATGTTTCACCTTCGCGCAAGCAGGGCAACGCCCATGTATGGCGATGTCATACCGTTCCGCCCGGTACCCATCCGGCAGCGCAATCCCGATCTCAGCCGGCAATCCAATATCAAAGACACTCTCGCACTGGTCGCAATAAAAATGACAATGCTCGCGCATGTTCGGGCAGAAACGTGTGGCGCCCCGCTCCAGCGTCACTTGCCGGGCCAGCCCGCATTCGACCAGCGCATCCAGACAATTATAGACCGTGGCCAAGGATATGTCCGTCATCTCGCGCTTGGCGCGGATGAACACTTCCTCCGCCGTCGGATGATCGCGTTTCCGCAGCAGCACAGCATAGACGTGCTCGCGCTGGGGCGTAAAACGAAAACCGCGCGTCGCCAGTCGTTCGATCAACTGGTCATCAAGGTCGCTCGGCACCGTTCTGCGCATGGTATCGCAAACGTAGCCCCGGTCCGGACATTGTCAATATTTGGAATAATTCTAAATTCCCGCAACCGGCCGTGCCTGGGATTCCCCGCCGGACTCGCCGTGCCTTCGCACTCGCGCCGCCCTGCGAATGCCGTAATCAGGGACGGTAGGGCGGGCATTGCTCTGCACTCCGCCGTGCGCCCATAATCCCACTCCTGCGTGCAGACGACAGCCCGCCCTACCCCCTTCCGTACCGACTGGGGCATTAGCCGCTCAAAATTCATATATCGGTACTTGTACGGATTAGACCGTATTTGTCCAACCCACACTCCTAAGCTGGGCACAAAAACTGAAAGGTAATATATGACTGATACGCAATTGGAACTTAGCCTCGGCAACTCGCCCGTGATCGAATCGCTGCGCACGAACTGTTCTGCGTCCCCCTTCACCTCCCGCTGGTGGTTCCACCAGATGCACCTGATTGTGGACCGCGCCTTTGACTGGCAGCCAGCCCTGCCGGCCCGTGCGGAGCAGACTTGGCTTCCAGGGTCGCATAGACAGGTGTGTGTCAACCCGTAGAGGCGCTCCGCATCCTGCAACGATTGGTGCTGAAGCGGTTCCAGGCCCCGGTTTGGTGACTGCGCGCCGCATCATTGCCGGCATCGGCCGGGGATAGGCGTTAAACTGGCATCGGAACACCCTTTGCCCGGGCGCTGCCCTGCTGGCTTTTCGAGCACCTAAGTACCCTAATACATACGTCCGCACACGTATTGTTCTTCAGCCGCCACGGCCAACTCCGTGGTTTTCGGGGTGGCTAACTTGGCTAGGAGTTCATTCAAGTCGCTGCGGGTGAATTTCCACTGGAAAGGTCGTCCAATGGCTTCGAAATGGCCTTCGAATTGCCAGAGGGCATGGGCGACTTCGTCCAGGGATTTGTAATCATTGGGCGTCAGCACTTTTCGCTGGATGATCGAGAAGTAGACTTCGATTTGATTGAGCCAACTGCCGTGGACCGGTCCGTGGACCAATTGCAGGCGGGGGTACCGCTGTTGGAGCCGTTGCACACTGGCAACTCCTCGATGAGAGGAGCCATTATCGACAATCCAGAACACGCGGCGCGCTTGGCAATAGGGGGGCTGGTTCATCACCCGATCGACCAAGTGGTCAAAGGCAACCATGCCGCTGTGCGGTTGGCAGTGGCCGAAGAGCTTGGCGTGATGGACATCCAAAGCCGCTTCATATCAAACTGCGGGACCAGTGGCTGCACTGGTCGCCGCGCCAGGTCAAGGAGCGGCGGCATCTGATCGCGCAGAATGCCCGCTTTCTGGCCTTGGCCGCTCCGGGCAAGTGGCCCAATTTGGCCTCGCAGATCTTGCAGCGGGCCTGCGAACGGTTGGCGCAGGATTGGCAGGAGCACTTTGGTTATCCGGCGCAAGTGGTGGAAAGCTTCGTCGATCCGCTGCGCTTCCGGGGCACCTGCTGCCAAGCCGCCGGTTGGGAGCAGTCGGGACAGCGGAGTTGCCAGCCGCGTTGGCCGACCCGCAAGGTTCCCTGTCACCGGCCTGTCCGGTGCCCACAGCCCGGTTGGACTCGCTCTGGGAGCGCTTTCGCAAGCAAATGACCAATCCGCCCAAGGCCCGGGGAGTGCGCCACAAACTGGCCAGTTTCTTGACCCTGATCGCTTTGGCGGTGGCGGCGGGCTGCAAAGGGCCGCACGCGGTCGCTGAGTTCGCTCACA
>Ga0118677_10004170_pt1 | contig 26617 bp, 35 predicted proteins | sample AliMusrvi5mmetaG_FD_86154 | JGI IMG/M metagenome (GOLD analysis project Ga0118677, IMG submission 86154) | reverse complement strand
CGGCAGTGGCGGCCATCGTAAACCAGTGTGATTAGTAAACCCCCTAAACCCAACGGAGGCCCACGATGGCCGACAACTATTTGCAGTTTTCCGAAACGCTCGACAACCTGACCGCCGAAGAGGAGGCTTGGCTCGACGAACAGTTAGAATCGATCGTGGTCTATGGCGACCGCGAATACCCCGAGGAAGACCCCCCGAATGCCCTGCTGCCGGAGAGCGATCCAGACTTCACCGGCCCACGCTTTCTGCGAGACAACCCAGACTTCGATTCGCCCTGGGGCGTGCTGGGATTTGAGTATGCGTTCCAGGATGAAGATACTCCGCCAGCTCGTTATCTCTGGCTCTACGCCGACACGTACGGCGAACCATCTCACTTAGCGTGGCTCATCCAGAAGTTCTTCAAGCGGTTCCGGCCCGATCAGTCCTGGTCGCTGACCTACGCCAGCACCTGTTCAAAGCCCCGCGTGGGGGAGTTCAGCGGTGGTGCGGTGTTCGTTACGGCCAATGAGATCAAGCAGCAAGCCGCCGAAGAATTCGTCGAGCAGCAGCGGGCCGCGTTCAAGGCTGAAACGACTACGGCGGAGGCCCGACCATGAGCCGCTACTACGGAATGAACGTGACGATCTCTGGCCATAATCCCGCATTCTTCGAGGAGATAAAGGTGGCAGCCGGGGAAGAATGGCCTTTCGAGGAATGGTCCAACAGCGATGAACAATTAACTGCCTACGCGGAAGACAACCTCTGTGGCGGTGAATCCGAAGAGCTATTCACCGAAAGGCTATCAGTTGCCATCTGGCGAACCAACGGGGCGTACTGTGACGTGACTGTGGATGCCACCTATCTGGAGACACTGCCGTACGAAACCCACTGTCTGAACGAGGCCGACTATTCTCGGCTAATAAATACGAGGAGGGGAACCTTGCAAACTACGCTGACCATTGATGTCAATTACGATCCTGCGGTTACCGATCCTGAATCTCTGGCTTCGGCTGCCGATCGCCTCTTTGAAACGGTCCTTTCCACACCGGGCATCATGGACAAGTATGCCAACCCGAGTTTCGGCGAGTTCTCCGTTCTCTCGTCAGCCGCCGAAGTGAAGCCTGTATCGTCGGATACTCTGCATCGCTGGGTACTCTACGACCTCGATACTGATGCTTTGCTCGGCACGAAAGTGTATAGTGAATACCCTGAAGCCGTTAAAGATGCTGCCCAAGCGAACGACATTCTGGTGCTGCCGCTGGTGATCCAGGGCACCGCCACATAAATCAAGGCGAAGAACTCGGCAATCAATAATAAGAGGCCGGGTTTCTTTCCGCCGTAGCAGTTTCCGCTATCTGCAAACCGCTTTCAACCAAGGACAACAACATGCCCGATCTCAAAGACGGCGAATCGGCCGAAGTCAAAGGCTCGGCCCGCTCTCCGTATATCCTGAAGAACGTCGGTGGCGTCTATTCCTGCTCTTGCCCAGCATGGCGAAACCAGTCGGTAGCCATCGAACGCCGGACTTGTAAACATATCAGAGCCTACCGAGGCGAACAGGCGGAGCAGGAGCGACTGGGCTCGTTAGCCCCGGCAGCACCAAAGACCGCCAAAGAAGACGGCGACACCGCACCGCAGTTACTTCTCGCCCATCCGTGGGAGAACGACACGGACTTGACTGGCTGGTGGATGAGTGAAAAGCTCGACGGAGTAAGGGCCTGGTGGGACGGCCGGCAGTTCCTATCACGGCTCGGCAATGTCTATCATGCCCCAGACTGGTTCGTTGCTGGCTTACCTGCCGTACCGCTCGATGGGGAACTCTGGCTCGATCGTAAGGCGTTCCAGCGAACCGTGAGCATTGTTCGCCGTCAGGACAAGAGCGACCACTGGCGGGAAATCAAGTACGTGATGTTCGATGCCCCCGGCGTCAGCGGGACATTCGAGGAACGCCAGAAGGCCCTTACCGAGATAATCTCCCAACAACGTCCGCAGTATGCCAAGGTTCTCGACCAGGTCCGCTGTGCCAGCATCGACGCTCTCAAAGTCGAACTGGCACGGGTTGAAGCACTCGGCGGCGAAGGGCTGATGCTTAGGCAGCCGGGTTCGCAGTATGAAGCCGGCCGCTCGACCACGTTGCTCAAAATCAAGACTTTCCATGATGCCGAAGGCCGCGTAGTAGAGCATCTTGCAGGCAAAGGCCGCCATGCCCGACGACTCGGTGCCGTGGTCGTGGAATTGCCGGATGGGCAGACATTCTCGGTGGGCACGGGCTTCAGTGACGCCCAACGCAATAATCCACCGGCTGTCGGCAGTACGATTACTTACCGTTACCAGGAAATGACGGATCGTGGCGTGCCGCGGTTCCCGTCATTCGTGCGGGTGCGGACAGACGCTGCACCGCTGAAAGCTAAAGCGGCCGTGCCATATCCTACTCGTTCCAAGCAAGTTCAACATAAACAAGAGGGACACGCCATGAAGCGTTATTTCGAGTTCGTCGAGGGAAGCTCTTCCAAGTTCTGGGAGATTTCCGTAAGCGACAAGACCGTCACCGTTCGCTATGGGCGAATCGGCACTGACGGGCAAACAAACGTGAAAGTCCTGGCCGATGCCGATGCAGCGACCAAGCATACCGAGAAGCTCATCAAAGAAAAACTCGGCAAAGGCTATAGCGAGAAGCCAGCTTCCTAAGGTGAGATCTCACCGCTAAGCAATACCAGGGACCGGCGTGCTATCGCAAGATTGGCATGACCGGTCCTTTTATGTTGAAATCTGCCTGCTCAAGCATGGCGGCTTGCGGTCTTTGGATTTGGAACTACCGTCACCAGTACGCCATCTTGAACGCCTTCCACGCCAAAGTCATCCAGGGACATGACACGCCGATTTTGAATCACTACAGGACCCACCGCCCAACCGCCAAAGACGTCAATATCTTTGCATGTTTCCAAGGCCGCGACGAGATACTTCCAAAAAAGCCGGCGTGAGCTTCGTTTACTCCATTCTTCTTCCAGCACGCTTGCTTCGATCTCCTTTGAATTCGGAGGATCTGTTCCGTTGTATTCTGCAGCTTGGTTTAGGACGTCGAGTGTCTCCTGGGCCTCCCGTTGCAGCCAAATATCAAGATCCTCCTCCCAAATAGGGTCAAGCGGTGCTCCCAGTTCACAGCCGCAATAGATGCACTCTACGTAATAGATGAACGGCTTTTTTAAGGCCAGCCGAAGATTTTTAACCCACGGATTCGTTGCTTCGTCAAAGCGGCCCAACTCGCATACCGCGAAGCCTCCGGTTGGTGCGATATCAGGCAGTCGGCAGTCGCTAGCAACGTAGGTACGAAGGCACATCGTCACGTCTCCGGTATATGGTAACCTGTTTCCAATTCTGGCAGCATAGACGAGCACGTATCAAGACGCAAACGGGAAGATGTCTATCTGCGGGGCGAACATGAGGAACGACCGCTTCACGCCGCCCCAAAGATTCGCCGTAGTTTTCGGTGACGCATGGTAAACGCTTGTCGATAAACCCAACCCAGAAGCGGCCCCATCCAATGCCAGCGGGGAATGTAGGTCAGCTCATCCCGAATCTCACAACCGGTGGAAGTCGGTGTGATCGTTCGTCGATGCTGCCAGAGGAGCATGGTGAAGAGTCGTGAACTCTCGCAGAATCCTTGCCCCGGTTTAAGTTCCAAGAGCGTGAAGTCGTCGTAGTCAACCGGAATGAATCCGAATAACAGAATCCATGACCGAAATGCTGTTTGACCCAAGGTGAAGTTTTCAGGGGAGATTTTATTCAGCTTTTCGGGGAATGTCATGCGAACGAGCGGCCAGAGTTCGCGATTGACTCCGGTGAACGTACCAACCTGGGCCCAGACTTCTTTGCCCGAGGCCCGCAGTTGACTGCATTGAGAGAAAGTCTTGCTCATAAATGCCTCTTTCTGGACGACGTGTCAATTGGCAATCCAAAGATAAAGGATGATAAAGCACAACAGCACACCAAGAACGATCCACCACGGCTTGTGCGGGGACGGGGCATCTTCGGCAGAGATATATTGCTCACAATAGGGGCAACGCTCAGCATCTTCGTGAATCGGCCGCTTGCAGTGCGGGCATGGCATCGTGTAATCGTCATCGTCAGCCAATTCGTCCCAATCATCGTTGCGTTGCGTGTGACGAGCCAAAGTAGTGCCTCCCGATGCCTTACATGACGCGGAATGGTTAGCTGCCCATGATTGTAGAGACGCGATACGACCGCAGCAAGCCTTTCGCAGAACGAAACAAGAGCCCAGGACTATAGCTGAAATCTTCCAGTAAACGATTACCTGACGCACATTTTGTAAACAAGATGAAAATCAGGAGGAGCATCTCGTGCCGACCTGCGAGACCGAAGGGCATCTCACGTTGTTCGCAGCTTTGCAGGGGATGCTTTTCTAGCAAGTCCCGTCATGCCGCCCATTGCTGCAATGCCGCGGCGTTCCGCCGGCCCTTATCATCTGCTAATCACACCGTACACAGCTTTCACGCACAAATCACCCAGGAGCTTATTATTATGGGCTTAACCATTCACTATTGTATCGAAGCCAGAAAGGACTGGACCCGTAGCCAGATTCGCCGGAAACTGGAGGACACGCGACAGTTCGCATGTTCGCTGCCGGTCGTTTCCATCAGCGATGTCATGGAGTTCCGGGGTACGGATTGCCAGGATGATCCTGATCCGGCCAGCGGCGAGAGAGATCCCCATCGTTGGGCAAAGATCCAGGCCGGCCGCTACGTCGAGTCGCCCTGGCGTCCCGGCGAATCCCGTCAGCAGGCCCCGTCGCACATGCTTTGCTTTTCGATCGACCCCGCCGAAGGCTCGGAAGAGATGAACCTCGGCTGTTGCAGCTTTCCGCGTTTGATGTGGAAACCGGAGAAGGACCACGCCCCCGGCTGGTCCAACGTCTTTCGTGGCACGTCCTACCGCGACTCGGAGAAGCTGCTGCGGGCCTTTCTGAAGAAATACCACCTCGTAAAGATGCCCGACAAACGGGGCAGTCGCGGGCGGATGTGGGGGCACAGTGAACTGCTGCACTATACGCCAGGCGGTGGCGTCTCGATCCGCTCCGGCCGCTATATCAGCCATCGTCAGGGCTAACCAAGGGCTGCGTCAGCATGTCGCCACGGATATGTCGCGGGTAACCAGCGTGCTCGATGGCATGCTCGTTGACAGACCACGGCGTAACATCCTGCGTCGTGCCAAATAGAGAGTCCAATGCAGATTATCATCACTCCCGTTGGCACCGCTCGCTGCATCTACACGGAAGCAATTAACCTGGCAGCGATCGGTAGCCCTGTTATCTCAAGGGCATCCCACGTCGAGCCAGACCAGCAAGGACGCTGGCTGGCTGATATGTCGCCGGTGGGTGGCAAGTTGCTTGGGCCGTATGAGCGTCGCAGTGAAGCTCTGGCGGTCGAGCAGGCTTGGCTGGAGGCCCACTGGCTGTTACCACGGACAAATGATGTTCGTGAGTCAGCTATTCCTTTGGCCGGGCCTACGTCATATCTTGGCGTTCAGTGTCAGTAAACTCGTTGCTGACAGCTTCCCCGGCACTACACTGCTCACGCATGCGAGAGACCATTAAGCAAGTTCCACGCAAAGCTGCCCCCACCTTGTCTGGGGAGTAGTTAGCTGCACTCGCCGCATTGATACCAATCCCTCCGGCTTCGGCAAAGGCATCTTGATTGGCACCAAGAAACGTGAACTGCCAGTTGTACTGGGACTGCTGGCGTTCGATCATCTCTTTGATCTGAAGCTTCGCGAACTCCTTGCTAGAGTTCTCCTGGCCGTCGGTCAAGATCACGAAAATGACCAAGCCGGGTCGATCTTCCTCTGGCATCTTGGCAAGGCGTTCGCCAGTCTCGTTGATAGCCCTGCCCACGGCGTCAAGCAAAGCTGTATTGCCTCGCGGCATCAGAGTGTAAGGAGGAACTTCCTTGATGGGCTTTGCTCTGTAGAGGAATTCGTACTCCGTGTCGAACTGAACGAGCGTCAGCAGGGCCTCTCCGGGATGCTTCGCCTGCTCTAGGACAAATGCGTTCACGCCACCTTCGGCATCTTCGCGTATCGATTGCATCGAGCCGCTACGATCGACCACAAGAGTGATGTCAGTCAAATCGGACCTCATGGCTTAGTCCTTCTATTAGGGTTCTGGGGTACACGGAACTCAGCAGGGTCATTATAGCAGGTCACCGGGGCATCTGCGTCAATCCACCCGAACTTGTCTCGAATAACCCTGGCCTATGCCGTCTAACCATAACTTGAAACGAGGATCTACCAATGCACTGGAGAATTCATACGCAAGGCCCCGAAGAATCGGTTTATGTGATCGAGTCCGCAGGAACGGCACGATTCATCGCCCAGCTGGATGAAGAGCACAAAACGCATTCAGAAGTCATGGCGAATGGATTTCTGCTTGCCGCCGCACCGGAACTGCTGGGAGCTTGTGAGGAAGTTCTTAACGAAGTCGCCGCAGGATGCGACCTGAGCGACGAGACTTGTAAGCTCATTGAAAGAGCTATCGCCAAGGCAGAAGGGAACACCACATGAGTCAAGAGAAAGTACGAGTGACGATCTACGTCGAAGGCGGCGTCGTGCAGCACGTCGACTCCCCCTCATTCGTCGATGTCAAAATAATTGACTTCGACAACGAAGACACCGAAGACAACGACACCGGTTCCTTGCCACCGTGCAAGTTGACCGAAGATCGCTGAACGCTCAGTCAACCGATTTCAAAGCCAAAGGAAAGAACGCATGAAGAAAGCCATTGAACTTATCGAAACCCGCGAAGGTTGTGCCATCTGCGAAACAACGCCACGATACATCGTCATGTTCCGTGGCCGCAAGTACAGCGATTTGCACTTCAACATGACTGGTTACACGGGCGGCAATCTTCCCTGCCCTGGGTCGAAACCAGATACGTCTGTTTCTTTGCACATTGGCGAGAAAGCAATCTCGGCCTACCGCAAGGAGGTTGTCCGGCTCAATCGTGAGTGGGCAGTGATCGACAAGAGGGCTGAAGGGAGGGAAGCATGAAGATTCTCGTCATCGGCCAGTATTGCTGGGGCAAGGGCGACACGGAAGAAGAAGCCAAGCTAAAAGCTCGCAAGGAAGGCGGCAGAGAAGGGATGAAACACTATCTCGTCTACGAAGTGCCTGATGAGACCTGGGTAAACGACATGGGCGACCTCTGCCGCAATCACGACTCGCCCTGGCCGCGATTACTCAAGCGTGTTATTGGCCGCAAGGTCGAGATCGTCGCCCAGCCTTACAGCGTGAGCGAAGGAGTTTTGCAGGAACCTTCGCAACTCCTACCGAAAAGCCGACCGAGGACCACACGGTTCCGAGCAAAGACGCCGTAAGCCCTGTCGGCAATCCAGCCAACAATTGGCCAGGATAAAAGAACCGCAATCCAGCCGAATCCCACGACCCGGTAGGCTTCGCGGATGGCTTCCACCCGTCGCACAATCCGCCCATCGGGCAGTATTCCATGCAGGACGCCCATCACTTCCTCTTGGCTCAGGCCATAGACTTCTGCCTGGAAGGTCGAAGCGGAAATGTCCTCGGCCACGAGTCTTCCGTGTCGATCACGACGTTTAAGCCATTCGACCTCTCGACGACAAAACGGGCATTGCCCGTCGTATAGTAACTTGAATTGCCCTTCGTTCATTGGTCTGCCTCTTGTTCCGGCCCCTCGTGGAATTATACGCACGCCAACCGATTCTGGTTTCAAACACCCACCAGACGGGGCTTGTGTCTGTAAATCCAGCATTTTCTGAACACCTCTACCCAAGGAGATTCTGTGACCCAATCTGAACTCAATCATGCCGTGGATCGTGCTACCGGCGACTCTCTTTCAACTATTCGCCGCATGGGCTTTACCGGTAATGTGCCACACACCGTCACGTACGACGCCGCAGTGCCGTTCGAGGCCGAGTTTCCGGTGCTGCCGAAAGCGTTTACAGCCAATGTGGGGCTGTTGCAGGCCCTTCACGAGGCGTCTGAAGTCACCGATACGGACAGTGCCCGGTAATCCCTAATCGATCCAGTCAGCCGCCCTGTGAAGGGTGACTCCTGACCAGTTATTTCTTTTCGATTTCAGCCGCACGATCCACGACTTTGTTCACAAGATGAAAATGTGGTCCCACGGCAACTTATGCGTGACGGGCATGCCACTCGATATGCTGGGTCAAGCTGCCCTTCGTGTCGCGTTCGCTTGGGATATGTATGAAGGGAAAGACAGGATTGCCGGGGCTTCGTCTTGTGCTTGATCGGAAGCCGTTGGTTTTGCGGCTCTTCTCGATGCACGGCGACGCCAAGCGTAGGTGACGAGACCGATGGTACCTGTGGCGAGGAGAGCAAAGGTGGAGGGTTCGGGCACAGGGACAAAACCGAAATTGGGACCAAAGATCCCCGGAGCCTTTGAAGTAAAAGCATTCCTCGGGAAAACCAGGCCCGTGCTTACCCATTCAGAACGTGCATTGACCAGACTAATTGAGTTGAAGGTGGCATCCGTCTCTGACGCCCGAATCTGATCAGAGTAATCGTTCGGAATATAACCGCCTATCACGTAGGTTTGCCCAGATGACAGTAGCGTTTCGGGCACAGGGATGTATCGAAAGCCGTTCTGTAGGAGGCTCGCACTTCCGGAAGGAACGATTCCAGAGACAAGTAACGTCCCAGAAGCATCGAAGATCCCTACTTCGTGATTGTTGATCAGTCCGTTGTTCCCGAAATCGTACCAACCAAGGTACGTCACTTGCAAATCCTCGGTAGTGCTGAAATCCCACCCTTGCACGGAGGTGGAAGCTCGCCCCAGAGCCCCCGATGGATTGCTGGGAAAATTGACCGCCGTCAGGAAGTCTGCCTGCGTGACCCGGACAATTGCAACCAACTCGGTCGCCACCAGGAACGCCATCTTCAACAGTCTGTAACTCATAGTCACCGTCCTCGTAAAGAGTCTCAAAACGTCCGATCATGCCTACTACTGCAAACCGCCCTATGGCAAGACTCATCTTGTAACGAACGCCCAAACCTTCTCGAAGAAACGAATCCCAACCGACCTACAATGAAGTCTCTCATCGCACACCTGCATTGACCAAAAATCCCGCGAGTGCAAGCGTTCAGTCCCGCTATGCCGTCGCCAAGACGGAGATTAACTCAAAGTCCGAGAAGGAGAGCGTTACAAGAGAGAAACGAGGCTTCCCGGTCGATGGAGTCCGCTTTGGGATGCTTCACGACGGAAGGGTGTATTAACGAATCTGACTCGACGGCTTCAAGGACAGCACGATTCCGTTTTGAGCGGTCGAGAATGAAACGCTGCCTCGCTGAGTGGGTTAAAGGCGACATAAAGGTCGCCGAAGTTGCAGCGACCAGTATGACCAGCCCTGTTAGAAATTGCAATACAAAAGCCGCATATATTCCTTTGGATTTCGTTTTTCGCCCTGTTTTCTGGGCTTATACCGCAAATATTTAATTCATTAACGGAGTTGATTTTTCCTGAAACTCGGTTTCATGCCCCCGTCTGTGCATGAATATGGCCTTTTTGGTCTCGCGAGATGCCTATTGTTGGGCATTGAGAAGGAAGGCGACCGGAAGCCCGTTGCCATTGACGGATGTCAAGTCACCGATCTCATCTGTACCGCGGGCGATCTGCTCGGACAAGCAGGCGGAACGGGGATATCGGAACGGGGCGATGTAGGCCCGCCTGAACGCAAACCCGCGTTAAAGTGGTTCTCGCTTCCGTTCGAGATTCAACTCCGGCCCGACCTTCCTTCGCTTATACGTCGCGGTGTACTCGACCCATTGCTTCTTCCCCGGCTTCAGGTCCATAAAATACTTGACGTGCTGCTGATCGCCGCGTTCTACGCGACCGGCAATGGTGTGCAGATTGACATAGGCCCCTGGCTCACTGCTCGTCCAGCCTTTGGGTTCGCCTTCCGAACCCCAGAGCACCACGTTGGCGTCGAACTGCCGCTCGACTTCGATCTTGGCGGGCACGGGTTTGCCGGAGACAAGTTCTTCCTCATAGAAGAGGGTTTCATCGTAGTCGATCAGGTCGTAGTATTGCACGAACTGGTCGTCCAGCCTGCGTTTGTACTGCCGGGCGACGACGTTGCCGATCTTCTGGTCCTTGAGCCTACGGCAAATCGTGATGTCCTTATCCGGGCCGACATGCACCTCAACCCGGTCACCGATGGGCACGTACTTGGTTTCCGTGCCGCCGACATAGGCCAGGTCTTTGTTCTTATATTCGGAAAAGAGCCTGACGGTGCCGTTAGGCAGCGGTGAGAGGCCCAGATTCTCCATCGCCGAAAGCTTCTTCTCTTTGCCATGGTCGTCCAGCAACTTGACGTTCTTAAAGCGGTAGAACTTCGTAAAACTCTGGTCGCCAGTGCGATCGGTGAGCTTGTAGATCGATTCGAGCGGGACTTCAGCCACTTTCAGGGCGACCAGGCGTTTGGGCTCCTTGTCTTTGATGTCTTCGCGGCCGTCGATGCTGAAGAGAAAGTACTCGGAGAGACCCTGCTTGACGACTTCTTTAGTCCTTCCAGCTTTACCTTTTCCCTTGGCCCCACTGTGTTTACTCATTTCATCAATGTTCTTTGACAACTCATTCCGCATTCTGCTCCGGTCTTCAGGTTCCGCGTCCCGGTAACTCCCCGGTGCCGGCCTTCTCGCCAAATCAGCGATCTTCTCCACCAGGTTGATCTTGCCGACGACAAGCCGCGTCTGGGCATTGTCGTAAACTTCGCCGGACCCGTTCGTCACCCGCACGTAGCCGGTTACGTTGAGCTTGGTTTCGTCTTCGTTGGCAATGCCGACGTAATCAGCACTCCAGGTGATGCCCGAAGTGAAATACCTGATTTCGACGGGAATCTTGCCGGCGATCTGACTCTTGATGTTCCATTGCAAGGCGTCGTTTCGGCCAGCAGGGAACGTCGTGTCCACCAGATCGACCTTGTCCTGCTTGTCCAGAATGCGGAATTCGATGCTGGTCGGATCAATGAGGGTGTTCGCCCAAGAGAACTGAATGCGGTTGACGCCTTCCTTGACCGTGAGCAACCTGTGCTCCCGGACCATGGTGATGTCTTCGGAGTTGTAGATCGTAAGCTGTGTGCCTTCCCGAGTGGGCAACGTAACCAGATCCACGGCAGCCAGGGCTGGTGTAACGAGAGCCAAAGGCAGCAACAATCGCACCGAGAATAAGCCGATCCGCATGTTTTCACTCCTTCTCACCGCAGCAGCGTGTTGAACCTCGACGGGAACTTAATACCGTCGGTACTTTTTGAGGATCGTCACATACAGATCGTACTTCTTGTCAATCGTCGTGGGCGGCAGCTTCATCTCGAACTCCGCGTTGCTTACGTCAATCCGCTTGGCATTGAACAGTTCGGCGTAGGGAATCTCCTTTTCCTTCTGCTCGTTCCGCTCGCCCAGAATCTCCTTCAAGACCACCTTCTCGATGATCCACTCGCCGTCCAGATGCTCCTTGATCGTCAGCGGCACGGAGATCGGGTCGCCCTTCTCGGTCTTGAAGTTTTGCAAACGGTAGCGGTAGCGGGTCCGCAGGTTGCGGAACTGAGGCTTCGTCACGCCCTCCTTGCCATCGATCGTGAACCGCGGGACGGTAATCTCGTCGAAGGCCGCCTTGGGGCCGCCCTCCGGGTCCATCGTGAAGCGTTCGACCTTCACGTCCTGAGCCACGCCCACGTAGAGATCCAACTGGGCAAAGAGCGGAGTGTACTGTGCCCAGTCCTCACCCAGGAACGCCTGGCTGCGGACGGTGTCGCCGTCGCTCTTGGGCTCCTTGATGAACAGTCGTACCTTGCCGTAGGGCAGCGGAAAACCACCCATTTGGTTTTCCATGTCATTCGTCACCCGATAATACATCCGGGTACGCTGCTGATCCACGGTGGCGTCGAAGACGTAACGCTTGGCAATCGGTACATCGGCGAACTTGGCGGCCAGCATCCGCTTCCGCTCGCCGTTGTTGAAGTAACGCACCGAGGTCTTGCCCACGCCCGGTTGCACGATCGTCTCGCCAAAACTCTCGCCCGAGGTGTTGGTGACCGTCATGTAGACCTGCATCAAGAGCTTCTTCTCGTCGTTCTCGACAACCCCTTGATAGCTGGGTTCGGCGGCCATGTTGCCGATGAGGTAGGAGATGCGGATCACGGCCGGGCCGGCATTCGCGGCACTCACGGTCCAGTAGAGGGCGTTTTCGTTGGGCGGGTAGTTCGTATTGAGCACGTTGACCTCGCCATCGGCCTTGATTACGCGGAAGACGATCGATTCCTTGTCGATATTGATGTTCGCCCAGGAGAAATCGACCTGGTTGCGGCCGGCCTGGAGGTTCACGGTTCGCTCCTCCTCAACGAGGGTGTAGCGACCGTTCTGAATATCCACCCGTACGCTATCACGCTCGGGCAGCGTGGTCAACTTGATGCGGGCTTGGGCCGGGATGGCGGCGGCCAGCAGCAGTGTGCCGGCAAGGGCGATCGTAAGCGTGGTTTTCATGGCATTGGTCCTTTCGGAGATCTTGTGTTCGGGTAAGCGGCATCGGTCGGCGATGATGAACGGTTTCATTACAGCGGCTCTCGCTTTCGCTCGGTGTTGAGTTCCGGCCCCTGCTTGAGGCGTTTATAGGTGACCTTGTAGTTTACAAGCTGCTTCTTGCCGGGTTTGAGATCGAGGAAATACTTGACGTGGTTCTGGTCCACTCGCTCGACTCGGCCGGGAACCTGGTGTAAATCGACGTAGGCTCCCTCTGCCTTGGAATCCCAGTCCTTCGGTTGTCCTTCCGGACCCCAGAGCACGACGTTCGCGTCAAATCGCCGCTCCAGCTCCACTTTGGCATCGACCGGCTTGCCTGAAACCAGTTCCTCCTCGTAGTAGAACGTCTCGTCGTAATCCGTCAGGTCATGGTAGAGGACGAAATTGTCGTCCAGTCGCCGCTTGTACTGCCGGACCACGACATTCGTCGTCTGCTGGTCCTTCAGCCGGCGGTGGATCGTAATGTCCTTGTCGGGACCGACATTAACCTCGACTCGGTCGCCAATCGGAACGTATTTCGTTTCCGTGCCGCCCACATAAGCCAGATCCTTGTTCTTATACTCGGAGAAGAGCCGCACCATGCCGTTGGGTAAAGGAGACAAACCAAGATTCTCCATGGCCGAGAGTTTCTTTTCCTTCCCCTTTTCGTCGAGCAGTTTGATGTTCTTGAAGCGGTAGAACTTAGTGAATTGCTGGCCGCCATCACGGTCGGTGAGCTTATAGAGGCATTCCAGCGGCACCTCGGCTGCCTTGAGAGCGATGAGCCGCTTGGGTTCCTTGTCTTTGATGTCTTCTCGGCCCTCGATGGTGAAGAGGAAGTATTCGGAAAGACCCTGCTTGATGACTACCTTCGCTTCCTCTGGTTTTTTGGACACATCCTCGGCAAGTTGTAACGCGTCGCTAAAAACTTCTCTCTTGGCTGCTGCTGCTTTTTCCACTGCCGGCATTGGTGCCTCAGGAGTCGCGACGGGAACAGGCCGGTCGCCCGGTGGTGGCCTTCTGGCCAACTCGGCAATCTTCTCGACGAGGTTGATATTGCCCACCACCATGCGGGTTTGGGCATTGTCGTAAAGCTCACCGGAGTTATTGAAGACGCGGACGTAACCGGTCACGTTGAGCTTGGTTTCGTCTTCATTCGCGACGCCCACGTAATCGGCCGCCCACGTAATACCGCTGGTGAAATATCTGATTTCGACCGGGATCTTACCGGCAATCTGGCTCTTGATGTTCCATTGCAAGGCTTCGTTGCGACCCGCTGGAAAGGTGGTATCGACCAGATCGACCTTGTCCTGCTTGTCGAGGATACGAAACTCGATGCTCGTGGGGTCTATGAGCGTATTGGCCCAAGAGAACTGGATACGGTTGACGCCTTCTTTCACGGTCAGCAAGCGGTGCTCCCGGACCATCGTGATGTCTTCGGAGTTATAGATCGTAAGCTGAGTTCCTTCTCTGGTGGGGAGGGTAACTAGATCGACGGCGGCCTGGAGAGGTGCAGAGAAGGCCAGAAACAACCCCAGAGAGGGCCAGAAGAGACGTTTTGCCATGATAATCCTCGTGTTAGAACTGCAATCTATCGTAATACGGGGCCCGTGAATTCGCCACTAGGCATGAGATTGGACGATTGGCGACGGGAATTAGTTCCAGGGCTGGGGAATGCCAGTAATGAGGCAGGGTGCCAGCAGTGCCGGAGAGAATTGTCGTTCACAAAAGGCCGAATCTGCACAAGATGCCATATTCTGCGGCGAGAGTGGCGATAACCAATAGCACGAATACGCCCATCTGTTGGTTCTCACAACTGGGGAAAAGTCTTCCCGACGTTTCCCAAGGTTCATCGCTCCATGCGTTGCAAAACCCATTCCAGCCGCCAAAAATGATCCTGCCGATAAGCAAGCAAACGGGAATACTGGAAACGAGCCAAGCGAGCAAGATCCATCTTTCTGCGTCCCACATATTGACCCTTTCGCTTCTGCTTCCCTCGGCTGCGTGCCGCTGCCGCCAAAGCCCTTCAAGCTCGATCAAAAGTCGATTATAGCGGCGGTGGGCGGCTTCAAGCAGCAAGCGGGGTGACTACGGACGCGGAAGTAAAAGCCCCGCGACTGAAAGGGCGATGACGCCCATTGCCAGGATAATCGTGCCGATCGCGAAGATCTTCTTGGCCTTTCCACTTGTTACCGGGATGAACGACAACAGACACAACATTGCTGCTCCGATAATGCCCGTCAGGCTTCTAAAGGAGCAGAGATCGTTTGACCAGCCATGGTTAATGATCCCCAGAACCCAGAAGACCACGACAACGACGCTACTTGCACGGACAAACCACGCCGTTGCAAGACTGGATCGGCAAATGCCATTGGCCATACGGACCTCTACTGAACTCGACCCAAACGAGTGCCTGCCCGCTCTGCGATCTGAAACGACGGACCGGCAACCAACATTCCCCATTTTTTTACTTCTGCTGCGGAACTCGGGCAACCAACCGCCAGACACGCCCCCACTCGTGCCGCCAGGTTGTCCACCTCCGGTCAACAACCCGTTGGAGTGAGGCGGCCGGGAAACCCCGGTCTTCGCGGGGAATTCGCGGGTCGCGGGTGATGGCGGGGTCGGCGGGTTGCCTTGCTTGTGGGGCGGTCGGCCCCGGCACGACGCAAAGCGGCAACGGCGATAAGGACAACCTCATCCACCGGCATTCGCGTTGCGGCTGGCGATGGCTCGGGCACGGGTGACAATGTATCTATGGTGGCTGACAGGATCTGCGATGAGGGCGGCTTGTGCCCAGAGTATGTCTTGTGATGGGACTGACGACCACCTAGTCGAGTGCATGCATGCCACCTAGTACTCAGTGAGTCATTCCCCACAAGAGCGGTCATTGCCTCATTTGCCTCATTTGAGGCTCGCGGGGACGCCGAAACCTATCAGCCTCATTTGGGGCTCATGGCACTCATCCTAGCCCCCACCGGCTGCAACGGCAGTTCAGAGTAGGCAGTCGTAAAGCGTGGGACTTGGCAGGCATGGCCACAGGAGGGGTGAAGCGGTGGCGAGCCGAAGCACATATTCATGTTAAGATGAAAATCTAGTCACGGCGAGCTTGCCAGGAACAATCAACTTGGTCCCCAACTGTCCATCCGGTCGCTTTCCATTGGTCATCGTCGGTATCGAAAATAGGCATTCCTGGTAACAGGGTTAATGGATCGCAGAATGCGTCGTGGGCGAGCCTGTTGGAGAAGGCGAAGAATACCGTGGTCAATCAGGTGGCGACGTCCATGCCTCCGCCTTGACCTTCCACGAATCGCCAGTGCATTTATGCGTGGTGACGGCGGGGTAGCCCGTCGCCCACGTTCATTTCACCAGTCGTGGCGATTAGCGTATTCAAATGCCACCTTTCTGTTGGCCTGGGCCGTGATCGGCATTCTGCGTGGGAATGAACGATGACCAGTTGGTGTTGTCGCTCACTTACCACCCGATAGATGGACCAATATTATCAGAGGCAAGAACATACCGACCACATAAACAGTAATCAAGAGCAGAGCAACAAGGATGGCAATCATGCTGAAAGTCGCCTTCCATTTTCTACGCTTGAGGCCAAATTCTGCCGCAATCGTCACGACGAACAGTGTACCTGCAAGCCACGCAAAAGACGGCGAGCGAACAAAGTCAGTGAGTGACCCCATTCTCGTGCCGAAGTCAACAAAGATTCTGTTGAAGCGTCCCTGAGTGATAATAACCCCGACGAACAACGCACCAGTGAGAAAAAGGGAAGTTGCGGTTTTGAAAATGGAGCCGTCTTTATCAGATATCGGAGCCGTACACTGTTCCAGAGGATTTTGGGTCATATAAAATCAGGTTTTGTTAGCGGGAAGGAGAGCCATTCGGCCAACTGCGACTTTCCGCAGTATACTCCCACGCTACTGCTCGTGGCAATCACGGGGGTCACGGGGCAGCAGCCGTTTGAACGTCAAACGCCGTTGCAGAACGGCAGGAGGCTAACTGTACCAAGAGGGTGGCAAGGACTCATTATGGCTACCTGCTAGGAATGTCGGAGGCCCCGTTGCGACAACACCCCGTTGCGGCATAGCCGATTGACGGCGGCCAAGCCAGCGGCGAAGATGAATAGGCTGGTGGTCGAAGCAGAGGTGCGGACGCCACTGTGGCTGGTTCTGCGATTCCCCGTTCTACTGAAAGACAAATCCATGACCTGTATCACGTTTCGGATGCTGATGCTGGGCTTGTTGCTTGCCCCAGTTCTGTGCTGGGCGGCAGAACCAAAGGCGGAAGAAGCGAGGGCGATTGCCGAGATTGCGAAGTTGAATGGCAGGGTCACTCGGAATGAAAAGGGTCCGGACAAGCCGGTAATCTTAGTCGATTTGGCGGGGTCTGCCGTCACCGACGCTGGGCTGGAATACATCAAGGGAATGACCCAACTCCAAGTCCTGGAACTCACCAGTGCCCGCAAATTCACTGACGCTGGGTTGGTCATCCTCAAAGGCTTGCCCCAACTCCAAATGCTGGATCTGATGGATACCGAGATCACAGACGCCGGGATAGAACACATCAAATGTTTAACCCAACTCCAAACGCTGAATGTGGGGCTGACCCGAGTCACCGACGCCGGATTGGTTCACCTCAAAGACTTGACCAAACTCAGAACTCTAGATTTGGGGTACGTCCCGGTCACCGACGCTGGACTGATTCACCTCAAAGGTTTAGCCCGACTCCAATCGCTGTGCCTGTCGCACTCTAAGGTTACTGACGCTGGATTGGTTCACATCGAATATTTGACGAGACTCGAATCGCTCGACCTTGGGAACACCGAGGTGACTGACGCTGGGCTGGAGCGTCTCCAACATTTGCCCCAACTTACATCGCTGGACCTGTGGTCAGCCAAGCTGACTGACGCTGGCCTCGTCCACCTCAAAGGGCTGACCAAACTCACATTTCTCAATCTGGGACATACTCAGGTCACGGGTTCTGGAATGATTCATCTCAATGGGTTGACCGAACTCGAATCCTTGCGTTTGCGGCTTACCAAGGTCACGGACGCCGGGCTCGTTCACCTCAAGGATTTGACCAAGCTCCGATTTCTGGACTTGCGGGAAACCAAGGTCACCGACATTGGCTTGCATCACCTCAAGGAATTAACACTACTCCGATCGCTGAATCTGGCGGGAACCCAGATCACGGACGCTGGAATAATTCACCTCAAAGTTTTGACCAACTTGCAAAGGCTAGACGTGCGGGATACCAACGTGACGTACGTTGGGATAAAAGCGATTCATGAGGCTCTGCCGAAATGCGTCATTGGCATGATTTGTAATTAACATTCCCGCTTTCTGTTGCGTGGTATCCTGGCACAGTCAACCAAAAACGACATCGTTCGGTACGAGTCTGGGTTGCGGGCCGACCCGCTCGGACGAACTGCGGAGCGGCCTCTGAAATTGCCAAATAATCCATTTACATGAGCGAACCCACCAACCGCCGCTCCTTCTATCCCACGCCCGCTTGGCTGATCTATGGCTTGCTGGTCGTGGAGGGGCTGCTGTGGTTGTCGGAGCGGTATGGGTGGTTCTGGTTCAACGAGAAGAAGGGCTGGACGGTGCTGATTGGGGTGGCGGTGGTCGGTGGAGTGATGCTGGTCATGCTGGGCTGGTTCATTGCCAGCCTGATTTTCCGGTGGCGGTTCCAGTTCTCGCTTCGCTCGCTGCTGATTATGGTCGTTGCGGTCGCTGTTCCGTGTAGTTGGCTTACGACGGAGATCCGAGCGGCGAGGCGACAGACGGTAGCGGTAGCAGCGATTGAGATGGCAGGGGGAACGGTGGAATATGATTGGCAGCAAGATGCAAACGGCAAGAGAGTGCGACACGCACTACCGCAAGGGCCAACATGGTTGAGGACGTTGCTGGGAATCAATATCTTTGAGCAAGTCAAGTCTGTTGAAGTGGAGCGAAGTCTAATAGAATACGACCATACGCTTGGCCCGACCCACTTTACCGATATTGGACTTGAAAATGTTAAGGATATGCCCCAACTCGAAGTTCTGTCGATTGGGGTGTCTGATGTAACGGATGCTGGGATGGGGCATCTTGAGGGGTTAGGCCACCTTCGGCGCTTGGAACTGTTCGGCACCAAAGTTACGGACACCGGGCTAGGGCATCTTGCGAAATTGAGTCAACTTCAAGAGTTAAACCTCTGGGAGACACAGGTGACGGACGCTGGATTACCGCATCTTGCTGGGTTAAGCCAACTGAGAAGCTTGAACCTGAGCGAAACTCAGGTGACGAACGCGGGGGTAGGGTATCTTGCGGGGCTAAGACAACTCCGGCACTTGAACCTCTTCGGCACTAAGGTCACTGACCAAGGCGTAAAGAAACTCCAGCAGGCTTTGCCGGACTGCAAGATTTTCCGCTGATTCGACTACGGCCCCACCCTCCGCTCCCCGCAACCCAGCAACGGCACCAGCGGCTGCCGGAGGCGAAGGGCGGCGAGAGGGAGGGGCGTCAATGACTGATCCTACAGTTCGGCAAGGCGGTCTGAAGTTCGTGAATGCCCTGATCAGTAACGCTCGTATCTACTAGCGTTAACGTCTTTAGTTGTACGCACCCTTTCAGGCGTCGGAGATGGGTGTCAGTAATGCCCGCCCCGTTCAAGAGTAGCGTTTCGAGTTGTAGCAGCCCTTTGGCGTGATCAAGTCCGGTAGCGGAAACGCCGGAGCAGATCAGGTTCAGGTGTCGGAGTTGTGGCAATGCTTGGAGGTGTTGCAACCCAGAACCGGTGATACGGGTATCTCGGAGAGTAAGGCACCGGACTTGCGGCCAGGCCTTGATAAATTCCAGTCCCGCGTCAGTAACTAGTGGTCCTTGGAGATTCACTGCGTCACATTCAAACTCGTCGAGATATCGCTGCGATGCAAGGAATTTCAGTCCCGCGTCACTTTTCAACGTGACCCAGCAGCAGGATCCGCTAACGTCGCGTTGCCAACTCGGTACTATCCCACCTGATTGCAAGATCGCCGTCACGATCGCTGCTCTCTTCCCATACTGCTGGTCCAATTCACGTTCCGCGACGATCAACCAACTTATGCAGATCGTCGCGAGAGGCCCAAACAAGAGCAGCCACCGCAAGCTGAACTGATACCAGCGGCGCGGAGGCTTTGTCGGCTTTCTAAACGCACTCCGGAACATGCACATTGTGAGCGTCACACAAATACAGACGCACGCCAGCACTCCTCCGGTCTGGGTAAACGCGTGTGGCGAGTAACCCGCAGCGGCCCAGACTTTGACGAAATACGTCAACATCCAGACGTAATAGACGGTGCCGAGTCCGAACAAGATTCCGAGGATGAGCTTGCTGGCCAACCAAATAGCAGAGCCCGTGCTATATTTCGGGTCGGAACTAGGCTCAGGCGGGAAATCGTAGCTGCAATGCGGGCAGACTGCGTCCCACTGGCCCATGTCACCGTTGCATTTTGGGCAGTATGCCATTCGCAGCAGTCCCTATTCCACCTTCGTAACGGTTCGAACATTCGACGCCCTTGCTAAGGCGATCCACGTCGTTCCACCCCAATTCTACACAAGCACGCCCGCCTGCACAGCCCGGAGCAGGCCCGAGGGGAATTAGCGGGAGGGTGGTGCTGGCGGTGTCAAAAGTCCTGCCTATCCGCTCTGAAAATGAGATATTTCAGCCGCTATGGATGGCTCTTGTTCCGGTTCATAGGGCGTGAGCTGAAGTATTCAACGATGAAAACTGCCGTTCCGATAATCGTCAAGCCGACTGCGACGTTGCCCCAAAGACCCGACCAGTAGAATTCGCAAGGGCAAGGACGAATCTCATCGCCCCTGACAGCTTTCGTTTCAATAAGGGAAAACCACGGCCATCCATAGCCGCGGCTGTGAAGCCAAACGCCTGTGCCAGAAATATGCCCAATCATTTCATACGACGACCTTCGAGCGTTCAGCCCCATAATCGCACAGAACACTGTAGTGCCAACCAACATCGACCGCAGGCTGAACTGATACCAGCGAGAACAGAAAAAGATACCACTGATATTCGCGCGAAACGTTGATTATCTTTGGATACCAGGAATTCAGTGATGTCCCCTTTTCTGTTCTGAAGCGTGAGTTGAAATGGTTGCCGCACGAAATAAGTCTTCTTCTCGCTCGCAAGGCTATAAGAGACACCGCCGATTTCTACTGTCGCAACCTCACGTATGGGCGGTGATTGTTCGGCACGTTGCTCAGAAGTCGCCTTCGCCGGGTCAGTATTCGGTTTCGCCGAGAGAACCGGAGAAGCTGTCAGCCACAGTCCCAACACGAGTGTCAGCCGAAGGGTTCAGTTTACCGGATTCTCCATAATGTTTTCGCTCCGCCAATGGGGGTTCTAAACTATCGCATTGTCCGCCGGGAGGGGCCGCGAAACAGTCTCCGGCTCCCGCGGGTCTCGCGACCGTTTCACTTCGCCCCATTCTACTCCCCTTACGCATGGATTCAAGAGCGGGACACGCGCGGGCCAGCCTCCACGGGTCGTAGGGCAAGGCGGGCCTGTGTGCAGACGGCGGAGTAGGAAGTTCCAGCAGCATAGCCCCTGCCGGCCGCTGCTGTGCCCCCGGAATCCTTGCTATACTACGCAGATCATGCCGGCCCGAGAACCTGACCTTCCCTGGTATCAGTTCAGCCTGCGTTCGCTGCTGCTCTTGACGCTGTTCGTAGCCGTCCTGTGTTCGATTGGCGTTCGTACGCACTGGAGCGTTACAGCGGCTATCGCAGTTGGCGGCATTACGGGGGGAATCGTCGCAAGATCGTGGCTCGGGCTTGTGCTCGGGGTCATGTCGGGCGGAATGTGTGCGGTCGCGATGGCGGCAGTCTGCGTAATCATGTGGCGACTTCTATTCAGAGTGCCTTTTTCTATGTCGATACCTCTTGACGGGGTTAGCGATGGAATAAGGCTTGCGGCGATCATCGGCTCGCTGCTCGGCGGTGTCTTGGGCGGCCGCGTTGCACGCTTTCGCTCACAGCGATAGCCAAGAGCCAACCCCACATTCTCTCGACCGGCAACCGGGTATACTATCGAGCATGATCCCCGCCCCCAAGCTTCCCTGGTATCAGTTCAGCCTGCGGTCGCTTTTCCTGGTGACCCTGTTCGTGGCCGTCCTATGTTCGATCGGCGTCTGTATGGATTGGCTTGTTTCAGTCGCGATCGCCATGATCGTGGTGATCGGCGGCTTCGCGGGACGGATCATAGCGGGCACGCGGCTGGGTTTCGTGCAGGGAATCATATACGGAATGCAATTCTTTCTAGTGGCGGGTCTTCTCTGCACATTTCTGCCCTTTCCGTGGGCACCAGCGTGGCAATTGGGCGTGGTGCTTGCGATTGCTGTGCTGATCGGCGGCGTATTGGGAGGTCTTTCGTTATGGCCTCGCCCGAAGCGATAGCCGCTGACATGACCGATACGCACGAGCCCAACTTCAAGGTGCCGCATAAACTTTCATCTTGATTACAAAATCTGCATGGCGTCCCCTGGATCGCAGCTTGCTCCCGCACTGGCGGCATGCATCGCAGCGTACGGCATAGGGCTTCTCAACACGGTGTGCAAGCATCTCTAGCCCAAACCGTACCTCACGTCGGCAACCGCCGCCACGGCCCCTGCCTCCAGCCACCCTCGACAACAGGGCCTTCGGAACCTGACTGCAATCGCAGGCCACTTTGGGCCAAGGTCAGACCAGGTGCTGGAGCCTGGAGCTGAAAAGCTTGCCGAAATCGTCGCCGAACATCGTGGTCGAGCGTGTTTTGGAGTAGCCATGCCGACGCCCCGTTGCTTTTTGGCATCTCCACAACTGGCTTCAGCCAGGCTTTCATGCTCCGCTGTACGCCCCGCCAATACAATGCCCTTAAAATTCATGCTGAAAGGCGAGTCTGCAATCAGTGCTATCAGGCAACTCAGCGACACACGCATGAAGGGTCAACCGGTGAAAACCTTCCCGACCTTGACGAGCATGTATACATCGGCTGCCATGCTGCCCCACAACACCAACTTCACCGCCATGTTCGCACCAGACTTCAACTGACGATAGAGCCTGCCGATTTCAACATCTAGGCCGCTAGGCCCTCGAATCCGAGGCAAGCCGTGGCGGTGAATCCAAGGGTACGATAGCGTGGTGAAGGCTACGGTGAAAGAAACAGGATGGCGAGCATAGAGGCAACGGTGAAGGCGAGGGTGAAAACGGCTGGTAAAAAGCAGTTGCGATAGCCTCCGTAGCGGCATGCCCGATTGACGGCGGTCAAGTCTGCGGTGAAGATAATTGTAGAGGCTCGTGATCATCCCGTGCAGCGTGCCGAGATGTCCATAGAGTATCCGGTGAGCATCATGGATAAAGTAATCGTAGTTGTCGGCGATTCCGACCTCACCAGTCCGTACTTCCGCCCCTTTGAGACCTTTGCCGCTCACGGTGATTGCCGGCTCCTCTTCTGCAATCCAGAGCAAGTCCTCTTGGCAGTCTTTACCGGCGGAGAGGACGTCGATCCTTCTATGTACGGCGAGGAACGGAACAGCAAGACTTGTTCCAATATCGCCCGAGACCTGGAAGAGGCACGGTGCTTCAATCGGGTTGCAAGCCACAAGATTCCAATGGTTGGCATCTGTCGCGGGTCGCAATTCTTATGTGCCATGAATGGTGGAAAGCTCGTCCAACACGCATTGGGTCACGGAGTTGACCATGCCATCTGGACTCCTCAAGGCGTGGTCACCGTCAGCAGCACGCATCATCAGATCGCGATGCCGCCAAGAGATGCGAAGATCGTCGCTTGGGCCGAACCCAAGCTCTCTTGCCATTACGAAGGAGCGGCAGGGGTAGAGTTATTTCCCGAATGCGAGTGCGAAGGCGTCTTCTATCCCGAGACAAGATCGCTAGGGATGCAGTGGCATCCCGAATGGATGGCTGCCGAATCAGACGGCTATCAGTTCACCCAGTCGCTAATTCATGAATTACTGACTGATGGGCGGTTTCACTAGCGTTTGACAAGACATCACCCAACGCGGGACTTCGCGGCCTTTGATGCCGGCCTAGTCTAGCTTGCCGCCGGGACCTCCCTTATAATGGCAGTCGCCGCACGACGTGGTAAGATCCTTAATCGCCGCCCGAGCCTTGTCGCGGTCACGATTCTTCGCAGCGGCAGCCAAGCTCTTGACCGCATCGACGTAACCATCAGCGGTGTCGCGGACAGTCTCCTTCTTCGCGTTCTTGAGCATTTCGCTCATTTTGAGGAAATCGGGCAGATTCTTGTTCACGTCGTCCCAAGCGGGCGTTTCCTGGCCAAGTGTCTGTTCAACCTGCTGGAGCGGGGACTTACGGCCCTTGTGCAATCGCTCCATCCAGTGCTCGATACTCTCGCCCTTCTTGCCTCCGTGGCCTCGCTCGTGCCGGTGCTCGTGTTCACCTTCGTGCTCATCGGCAACCAGATGCGATAACGAATATCCGGCGATCGCCGACGCGAACACCAGAACGAACAGGCTACGAGACCAGGACATGGCATACCTTTCATATTGGGTTGGGGCTGGAACGGAAGTCTTCGGGCCGATCACGGCCCATATTGCCCACGAGTGGCAACTTGCACTTATATTAGCCAGGAATGGCGTAGAAGTCCAACCGGCCCCACGAACTTCCTACCGAGCTGGTTTTCCGGGGCACGCAGACGGGCGAAAACCGTCCCTATTCAGCAATAAACCGATATTCCACCTTTGACCTGGCTCGGATGCAGCCCGATGATCGCATCGTGGCACTCGCTACAGACGAACCCGGCTTCTGATCCGTCGTGCGTGCCGCAATGCTCGTGATCTTGGACGCAATCAGCGAACTGGATTCGCGAGCGGATGCTATCACGGTCGAAGTAGCAGTTGAAGAAAACCCATTCGCGGCAGTTCTCGGACCAGGGCCGACCGCGGAAGGTTTCCTGAAGCCCGGCGGCGATGATTTCGGCTTCGAGTTGTCGCAGGTGCTCGCAGGTCATGGGGGTGTCATTGCTTCCTCGCAAGGCTAGCGACTTTCGGCTGAACATCACCTATGTCGCCGCCTGCAGCTCACTCTTGCTCGCCCTCTATCGAAGTTTTCGTCTGGACTCACTTCTCATTTTCGTCGCAGTAGTAGTTTCCCGGTGGCAAGGGATTCTTACCTTCTATAAGCTTCTGATGGACCTGCTGAAGATACTGCCTTTCTCGATCGACATACTTCTTCGGCTGTTTGGCTTCTTCGGCGATGATCCAGTCCAAGACTTCCAACTGCATCTGCTGGAGCGTCTTGTCTTTATGTTTCTCCCACCATATTCGTGCTGTCTCTTGTGATGAAATAAACTCTTCGGGATATCTGGGCCGCAACGGCTTGCCGCGAGGGTCCCGACCGATCGATTGCCAGTAGCCGTAGGGCTGGATGTGATCGTAGATTATTGTCTGGCAGACTTTGCCAACCGTCTGATTCCGGCACCAGCCAGACAGCCCATTCGCAACGGTCAGGGAATACCTCTTGTCGTCCCATCGCTCAATTAACATGGGAAAAGCCTGGCTCCCAAGTATTCTCAATGCGGAGCGTGCCTCTCTTACCGGCACTTGCTTCTCATGATTGAAGCCTGGAGGTAGTCGGTAATCAGGGCCAACCTTCGGTTCCTCATCACCGGTAATGGGCTTGGGGTTGGGCGAGGCAAGCTGCTCGATCAGGGCTTTGATTGTCTTGTCGGATGTCGGAGGCGTCTTTCGGCCGCTGTGGGCGTCGTCGCCGAAGCCTGCCGATGCGACGACAATCAAGATCACCGCGGTGCTCAAAGTCGAACTGATACGCATGATGTGCCTTTCGGAGATCTAGTTTGTGGCCTTTCCGCCAGTATACGCTCATGCCAATGCCGCTGGCAACCATGCGGTCCAACGACACATTGTTGTTGGTAGTCTCGTTTTGCTTCGTGACGGTGTCTACGATCGTGCTCGCGGTGTCGTTCATGGTGTTCTCGTTGGCGAGACTGGGGCTGCCACTCCTGTAGCCCAAACGTGTGAAAAGAACCAGCCAGGAAACACTTGCCCGCAACGGCATCCGGCGTAACATTATCTGACCGAGATCGTAAGAGGTTACGAAGAAGGAGACAGAACCATGCCAAGATGTTTCAAGTTGCTTATTGTTCTGATCGCTTTTGCGGCTCTGCCCTGCCGGGCCGAAGAGATTTCGCCTGCCGGCCAACGGTTGGCCCAGAAACTTGATGCCATGGATGTCGAACATCTTTGGCTGCCCGGAACCTCGGTGAACTGGAAGACTGGCGAACCGCTCGCTAACACGCAGCCAAGCAAGGGCCACCACACGCATTGCAGTGCCTTCGCTGCCGAAGCCTGCCGTCGGCTAGGGATCTATCTCCTGCGTCCGCCCGAACACCCGCAAATGCTTTTGGCGAACGCCCAATACGACTGGCTGTTCAAATCGGGCAAGGAGCAAGGCTGGACGCAATTGCGAGACGGGCATCGGGCTCAGCACTTTGCCAACGAAGGCTATCTCGTCGTAGCCGTATTCAAGGAAAGCGACCCCAAGCGACCTGGACATATTGCCATCATTCGCCCTAGCATGAAGAGCAACGAGCAGATCGATGCCGAAGGTCCGCAAGTCACGCAGGCAGGCGGCCACAATACCCGCAGCACAAGCCTGAAGCACGGCTTTGGTAACCATCCCGACGCCTGGGGAAAGCATAAAGTCCGCTACTACGCCCACAAGGTCGAGACGGGCACGGCGGAGTGAGGCCACGGAATCGGCCCGGCAGGCACCTACGCAAACACTGGCCTGCGTAGGGTTGCTGCCCCGAACTTTGTTCTTGATAACAAAGTCTGCTTGCCGCGTTGCCTGAATCGCAGCCTGCCTTTTCAGGGGTGAGTCCGGTTCGCGGCTGCTGGACCGGGCGGCGTGCCGCCCGTTCACTGTCCCCTAAAGTGCTAGCATGCTAGCACTCTGTCTCATTTTCTTGTCTCGTCTTGAAGAGAGAGAGACCTATAGATGCACGCACCAATTTATATGATGAATAATGGTTCTCTCTATCCCTGTATATG
>Ga0118677_10004169_pt1 | contig 26618 bp, 36 predicted proteins | sample AliMusrvi5mmetaG_FD_86154 | JGI IMG/M metagenome (GOLD analysis project Ga0118677, IMG submission 86154) | reverse complement strand
ACTCATGATGATTTACCTCCATAAAAAATTTTAATAAAAATTTAAAGCGTAATACTTTTTATAAAAACATAGCAGTAATAAAATTAACACCAAGAAGCATCTTGATACCAATAATTAATGCGTCTATTTACTCTTGAGTTTTGAATTGCTGAGCGCGTACTCATAAATTCATTTAAGTTTAATTGTGTTGGCTGATAGAGTTCACAACCCAATCGAATACGAGAGGTTTCGATTGGGTTGGATCTGATATTTTTAATGATCAAATCAAACTTCGCCGAACGGGCCATCAGCCTCTCCAAAGAGCAGTTCGACCAAATTGTTCCCACTTCCATTTCTGCTGCCCCAAGACGAAGATCTAACTGTATTCCCTTATCAGAAATATCTACGATATCGCCAATCATCTCTTTGCCAACAGAAAAGTAGATTAAAGCTTTAAAAGCCCTATCTGGTGGTGCCGGCGTCCTAAAATTCTCACGACGCTGAACCAGAACGACATCCTTGGGAATATCGCAACCAAGCAACCCGCTACCCAAAGCCCTAAAACCGCTTATAGTAAATTGCAACTTACCGCTCTCAATAGCAGCAACAAAAATACAATCAGCGCTTAAAAATGATTGAATGCTAGCCTGTGGTGCATCTTCAACTTTTAATTTAAAGCCTGTCTTCTCATCTAAACTCTCAACACTTACTGGGAAGAGTTCAGCCGTTTTTGTATTAAAGATAGCGGCAACTGGACCTGGGGAAAAAAATCTTTCGAGGTTTTTATAAATAAATCTGACGTCTAAGTGAAATTTATCTTCAATTTTGTAATTCTCTGGTGGATAAATCATGAATGACATAAATATAGCTCACCAATAAAATTGAAAATAAGTAATTAGGCAGGCAAAGATCAAGTACTTAATGCCTTTTTATGAATAACCCATATTTTAATACACTGGGGTCAACACCTTTTAAAGTAAGAAATATGCTTAAATTGGTCTTTGGAAGCTCTAAAATAATGACAAGGGCAACCATAGAGCGTGAACGGCACGCTGATTTTCTCAAAAAATCCAGGATCCTAAAAAGCAGGCGAGGAATACTTGCAAGCTAATGCTACTGCTGGGAACGAAGAAAAAGATTCGTAGTGGCTAACTAAATCAGTACTTAAATTTTATTTACTTTTTCGCAAGATCATCCAAACCTGACGCTCTACCTCCGTTGAATGCTTTTCAGTAAAAAGCAGATTTTCAATATCCTGAGCCTGCTCAGCAAGGCTAAACGCTTTCATTTGACTTAGCTGCTGGCGAAAATGCTCCACCAATATTCCAGCTGACATGCCCTCTGGGATCCTCCCGCCAGCATTAATCAATTCCTGCTTCACCTTAGCTGTTATACGGTCGACATCCTCCATAGAGAGATGTAAACGCTCTGCTTCTGCCTCTAATGCATTGCGATCACGAGTGGATAGTTTTCCCTTGGAGATTAAATCACGAAACTCATTTTCGAATGCTTCTCGATCAATGCGAAGCTGATCAGTAAATGCGGAGGCCATTAAACCTGCAGGAATTGCAAATATTCCAATGCCAATCAAGCTAATTACTACGGTCATTGCTCGACCCATAGGCGTTACGGGGATTAAGTCACCATAGCCAACACTAGCTAAGGTAATCACCGCCCAATACATTGCCGATGGAATGGTGTCAAATTTATCCGGCTGAGCATCATGCTCAAACTCGTACCCCAGGCTAGCCGTCAAAATGACCAAAAGCACCATCATGAATGCTGCTGCAAAAAGCACCCTTCTCTCGCGATAAATGGCCTTGTAAAGAGTATTGATGGTACCGGTATAACGAGTTAATTTGAGAAGACGCGATAATCTGAATACTCTTAAGAAACGTAGATCATACGTCTGATGGAAAATCACTCCAATCAAGAATGGCAGAATAGCGACCAGATCAATAATCGCGCCAAGTGAGAGCATATACAGTACACGTCCCACTATTGGCCTTTGATATCTTGGCTCTTCACAACACGAATAAACACGCCCAAGATACTCAATAGAAAAGAGTGCTACGGTACTAATTTCAATAAACTGGAATTCCCAATAAAAAATCTGGTGGATCCAAGGTACAGTTTCTAAAATGATGCAGATGACCGATACTAAAACTGCAATGACGATCAGAGAATCAATAATATGGTGCAGATTTCCTGATGTTGGCGTGGGATTCAATAAGGAGAATATTTTTTGTCTAAAAGTTCTACCCTTATTGTGAATGGCAAAGAAGTGAACAGCTCGAAAAAAATATGAAGGAAAATTGACTTTCCTAAAAAATTGCTTCATGTCAAATCAACCGATTCATAGCGAGGTTGCTTGGATACCTTTTTTGAGGATCAGATTAAAATTACGCTTCAGATGCTACCTGCGCTTCAGCAAGCTTCATCTCTAATGAAAGCCGCTTAAACGCTTGCTGATCAGGATAAGTTTTAGATAAGTAGTAAATTAACTCTCGATCTGTTTTGCCATGTTGATGCTCCATAAGAAGCTTGCGAAGCGCCCAGATCAGACGCAATGAATTACGCTCATCTCGTAATGCGCCTGCTTTTTCTTCTACATTTTCATCTAAGGCTTCTATATCAATATTTTGGGCAAAAGAACTTAATCTTTCCGGCATGCTCCATTTTCTAACCTTCTGAGCCCAAAATAAGAAACGTCTAAAGTCTACCCGCATGTTTTGAGCTGAAAAGCTCTGCATCCAAGCGTGCTCTGTCAACTGGTCTAAGCGAGATTTAAATACAGCATATGAATCCCCAAAATTCTCTTTATCAAAATGCAATTCCCCAGCGGAATTCCGAGTTGGGAATTTAATTTCTCTAGGGTTGAGACCTGTAACCAATGCAGCAGCTTGCCAGTTATAGATATAGGGCCTGGTTAGCCAATAATCCCATTCAGAATCCTGCATAGATAGCCTACTTTTTCTATTAAATTATCCGATAGCTTACTACGCATATACGCTCAATTAAAGACACATTAGAGCTTTTTGCGGAAAAAGAGCCCAATCTGTTAAATTAATATAGTCAAAATCTAATTACTGAGCAAGGCCCATTGATATGAAGAAAATTTTGCTAGCACTGGCTCTAATCTCTTGTAATGCCTTTGCAGATTTATCGGTCAAGGATTTTCATAACAAGGGGCAATCTGAATCTACTAAAACTTACCTAAAAGGTCTCGTGGATGGTCTAAATGTTGCAAACGCCACAATGGCAAGTGAAGAAACCCCCCCTTTATTTTGCTACCCACCTTTTTTGAAGCTTTCCATGCATGATTACAAGAAAATCATCGACTTAGGGATTAGGGAGGCAGATGTCAAGTCTATAAGTCGGGTCAATGTTGACTCAATATTGCTCAACAAGCTAATTGAGCTTTACCCATGTGGCTACAACTAATTTCTAGATGATTTCGCGGTCTCGTTAACAATATTACGATTTTCATTGGCGGACTGTTCTGCTAGCGCACTAAAATGCTTCACCACAGCCTGATCCATCGAAGACAGGTCAGACTTTGGCTTAGCTTGTTCTGGGAAAGTTTGACCCCCAATAATCAAGTAGGCCATCAAAAATAGCACTACTATTGCCAAAAAAATAGGTTTTAGGTAAGTCTTCATCAGGGTCATGATTAACGCCTGCTGAGTCTAGAGCGAATTGCATGAATTACATTGGGCAGTCCACCCAAAGCGCCAATCTGCTTGCGAACCTCACCCTGCCAAACTAGGCGATCCTTCACCAGATCATCCACTCTAAGTTCAACAAAATTAGCACTACCAATTCCTGCGCTTTTAAATTCCATCTTCACCATCTCACACCCCGCAAATTCAAAGTCGTGAGCTTAGTTTGCCCCGATGAAGACTACCCGTCTAGCCATTCACTCAAATGTGAATGGGTTTTCTCATTCTATGAAAAATATGCCCAACCTCATGATCTGTATTGATTTTTTTAAAGTAAAAATACATTTCAGGATATGCCAGAAATTAAAAAATGAATTTTTTCAGTCTTTTCATCGGCTTAGGCTTAATAGCTCATTAAGTCATGAATAGACAAAGATAAAGGGCTAATTCATAGAGTTAAATTCACCAAAAATAGCTTCTATATGAAGATAAGTTAGAGTAGGCAGATGCTATATGAGCAAAAGATCTACTAAGCGTTGAACAATAAACGACCTAAGGCGCCCCTAGCCTCTGGAACTCCCAGATGCATTGCAGTCTGCAAAAGCTCGATTGCCTTTGCTGCAACACCAACATGAGTCTTCACAAGTCCGTAGTTGTGTATAGCCTTGGGATTTTTGTGCTCATACGGCCGCTCCAAGTCATTAAACAAAATGCCTAGCTGTGAGGGTGGCGGTTGAGTAGCCAAGGCCATGGTGCACGGCTCGAGATAGATAAGGTAAAACTACCAGCCTCCAGGGATATAAATAACTCAAAGGTCTGTGGATAAAGTCCTAACTTTAGATAGTCTTTAGCCTGATAGTAATCTGCATTTTCTATTCATATAATCCAAAAGATCTAAAGTCTGATCCCATTGTCAAAAAGCTTTGGCTATCAGCTATATGGCCAGTTACTCCGCCAGAGATAATTTTTCCCATTTTCCATCAAGCTTTTGATGGAAAGGTTCGTGATAACGATAAAACTCTATGGATGAAAATGAATGGTTTGCTTCAAGAATCCGATTGGATAATTCTGCAAGGGACGATGCCTGCCAACTAAAATCCGGCTGCTCAATCCAAGCCTTAATTCCCTTTTCCTGCTTGATAAAATGATCCATGGATCCAACCATCTTGGTAATTTCGGCGCCATAAGTTACTAAAATTCGAAGATATTTAACAGCATCCGCGAAGCGAAGCTGCACAACAATGTACGGAAGAGCAAAAGCCAGCGATTGATGTTTACGGGCATTACGAAAATAAACTTGCTGAGTCACCTCCCAATTTTTTAGACTAGCCTCAAGAGAAAAATCGAATACCCAATCTTCTTTATAAAAAAAATACACTGCTGCCCAATAAATACGTCAGAAACTGTTTGAACTTTTTCACGAGTTTTTTGTAAGCGTAAATATTCGTAGGGGTCGAGTTTAGTCATGGAATGAATTCAACGCAGGAGGCGATCTATTCCAGCTTCTTAAGTTGCTCAATCTGCAATACAGCCTTATCGCCCACATCTCGACTAACTAAATAAACAAAATTCTGATCATAAATAAAAAAGTATTTTCGAAGAAAGGGGTCGGCCAAGACAATCTTCTTAAAATTTCCCTCTCCCAGACCATTCACAATCGGAAAGGATTTTTGCATCTCAGGATTGTCCCCGAGTCTAGCCAGTAAATCCAATTTAGTTGTAGTGCCCTCATAGAAGGCAGGGCAGCACTTAATGACTCCCTTTGGGCGAATGCCAACCCATGAAAACTCATCGTCACCATAGGTGAGAGATGTAGCGGTAATACTTAGCTTCTGTTTGCCATTTTCAGCTCTCCAAGTCCCAAGCCAACGATCATTGATAGGGACTGCTACAGATTTACTGGCAATAGCTGGATCTGGAATCTCTTCCTTAGCAGACGGGGATAGAGCGCTAGATATACTTTGGTCGGAGGCCTGATCGGCATTGTCATTCACGGAAAGCGCTGCGACTGAGGCAATAGCAGGAGCTTGCTTAGCTTTGAAGTTTATAAAATAAAAACCGCTTAAAATAATTGCGTACAACAAGATGCCAATTAAAAGGATTAATTTAATTAGGCGCTGAGGATTTTTTTCAACTAGATTGCGAGCTGGAGTGTTGTAGCTTTTTTCTGAGAAAATATCCAGTATTCTAGGAAAATTTGAGGCTACTGAATCACTGGGCTCTTTAGAAAAATCGGCAGCGGGCGATGGGGATGACTCTACCGTTACTGCAGGGCTCGCCGCTAGAGTTACTGCAGATCTTCTTAATCTAGGTTTAACTGGAGTTCCACCTGCTAGATTCTCAATTGAGTCAGCAAAAACTAAAGCCGCCAAAGCGCTATCGAATAATTTTTCTTGGCATACTATTTTTTCAATTACTTCATTTTTCTGTATTTGATACTTCTCAATTAAATACAGCTGGTACACGTCACTGTTAATATCCCTGATGCCCGAAAACGAACGTCCCAAGCGCTTATTGCTGCCCTGAAAAAAAAGACCGCCAGTAATAAAAATTAAACCAACAATCAACTTCAATTGCGCTGGAGAACCCAGCTGCTCAAGCATGTAGTCTTGTAGTATTTCTATATCAATACCTGTTAGCGACTTGTGGGCAGAGGCAAGCACCAAAATCAGCCCACAAGTTATAGCAACGAGCTTTAAGCCTAATTCAAGAAAAAAAGATGTTTGATTTTTAAACGGCATAGGGTGACCTTTGAATGTCTTAACCTAAGTGGACTCTCGGTCTATCGAGGCTCCTTCAAGGAAAAAAGTATTGTACCAATCTTGAGGCCTCAAAATTTCTACAACCTCTAAGCGGTGCGAGTCGGCGTAGCTTCATCTGCCGCCCTAACTTCTACCGAGGATTCCCTTGCCTCAGAATGTGTTTGGTCGCCCTCTACACCCTTAGCATCCTGTGACTCTTCAGACGTTTTTACCTCTTTTAACTCCGGAATATCGCTAGGCCTTGAAAAGGTATCGACCGAGTCAAATGTGCTGACCAATACATACTTCTCTAAAAATTGATTCTTAGGCAAATATTCTAGGTTAAAGCCGTTAAGGACTTTAAATTCTACAAAACTTATTCCCAGTGCATTGGGCGGAAAAAGCTGCTTGATAGCCACTCGTACGCCATTAGCATCTGCAAAAATATCGTTTCTTTGTGGATCATTCATAGCGCACCTAGCTAAATATGGGTTCATTACGGCGATATGGATCGCGCCAAATAACCAGATAATTCTCTATTAGGCACCCAAAAATGTCAATACAATCACTTTGGGCTTAAGATGCTCTATTACCACAATGTATCCTCTAAGCGCCCATGCTCATTAAATTTCTGGATTTGCTCCTACAGATCTGCACTAGCGTCCTAGTGAGCGCTTTTTTACTGCGCTTTTACTTACACTATCTGCGCATCAATTTTTCACCAAATTCTGGTAATCCATTTAGTACGTTTTTACTGCCCCTGACTAACTGGCTTTATTTGCCACTTCGCAAACTCATGCCTTTTAACGGAAGAATTGACTACTGCTCGCTGCTCTCGAGTTACTCTATTGTTGTCCTCAAGTCATGCATTTTGATTGGTATATCCAGCGCATCATTAAATAATCCATTCATCATGCTTTATGCAGTCTTTGATTGGCTAGACCTTGTGCTATCAGGATTCATTGGAGTGATATTGGTTTACACCCTATTGAGTTGGACGGGGGCTTACTCTCCAACCCAACAACTGTTCGCGCAGATGGTTAACCCTTTACTCAAACCAATTCGCAAAATTACACCCCTAATAGGTAATATCGATTTTTCTCCACTGATACTGCTTTTACTCATTCAGATGGTGACTGTTTTTTTAGGACAGGTCCAAAGACAACTCTAAGTTAGGGTCTGCTGGCTTATTATTTTTTCAAGAAGCCAGGAATAAAGCGTTCTGCAGCAGAATGCTCAACTAGCTCGCTAGACTCTAGGGGGGTGGCGGCAGAGCCTCCATAAAAACCTAAATTTCTGGCTTTAGCCCGATAGGCGTCAAGCACGGTGACTTTTTTCATGATGTTTAGATTCAAGGAAACACCATTGATTGACAAGGATTGCCGAACCTCATTGCGCTCTTGAATTTTTTGCGCAATAAATTTACCGAATTGACAGAAGTTATTCGAGATCTCAGTGTTAGCCGAAACACAGAAAAAATCTTCATAAACATATTGATCGATATCGGATATGCTCAATATTGGCGGTGTGATGTGGCAGTTTGCTAAAAAATCTAAATTAGTCAGAATGCCATTAGATGAAAAACTTCGTTCAACACGACTAGGCGCAACCAAAATAAATTGCTTATTCACCGCTAATCGCGCCATATGCCGCTGGACATATTCGAGAATAAATATCTCTGTGCTGGCCATCTCAAATTTAGCACTAGATGTTGGTACTAAGATCATGTCAAAATCCAACATGAACTCATCAGGCATTGCCTGAGTCCAGGTAATGTCGGCAATACTGACATCTACGCCATGAGAGAATTTACGAACTGACGCCCGAGCACTCAATAACGCTAGACCCCTGCTCTGGTAGTTCACCTCACCTCTATGAACAGCTATGCCGATATCAGGAGCCTTCTTGGTCCAGCGTGATGAGGATGCTTGCTTATCAAAATCTATCAGGGATACCTTAAGGCCTTCTTGCATTCCTAGGTAAGCGGCTAAATTTGCAGCAATAGTACTTTTTCCAACCCCGCCTTTTTGATTGGTAACCAATATTTTGATTGAATTAATCATTTTATTTTTAAAGGATCAAGAGGTCGAAGATTCATTCACGATGTACGTCACCACCAACTTCATCGCCAATCTTTGAGATTGAACCACTCAGCCTAGCGCCATGCTCAATACCAATTTGGGCATATGTAATATCCCCATGCACATCCGCCCCATTATGTAGCTCTACCCGCTGAGTGCCCCGCACATTTCCCTCAACTCTACCGGCTACCAATATACGTACACCATTAATATTGCCTTGGACTAGACCTGTTTTACCTAAGGCTATACAAACGTCAGCCCCTGGTTTGGTATCGATGTCACCCACAATCGTGCCATCAATTCGGAGACTTTTAGTTGCAACCAGTCTTCCATAAATTTCTAGATCGGGGCCGATGATCGACCCAAAGGTTTCTCTAGAGGGATCTAGTAATCGAATCGCATGACTTTGCTTAAAGGCCATGTCTTAGGAAATTAGCTCTTGATAAATTTTCCAGCCACTTTGCCACCGCGCTGAATATGTATGTATTTATAAGAAATATTGCCATCGACATGAGCAAGCGGACCTATATTTAAATCCTCGCAGATGACATCACCCTTAACTTGTCCCTTGATAACGAGTTGCTCTGAATTAAGCTCGCCATCTACTTGACCACTAGCATCGACCAAAACAGACTTTGCCGTGATCTTGCCGCGCACAGTACCTGAGATATTGAGAACACCAGCAGAAGTGATCGTGCCTTCAAAGACAAAACCCTCACTAATAATGGATGGCTTTGAAATGTTGCTGCGAGAGCCGTTATCGTAATATCCGTTTGAACTTGCTTGCTCCGAGGTTGTCACGACTGGGGGTGCCACTTCTTGCTCAACAACTTCTTCCGCTTCAGTACCGAGAACCTCTTCTTCGGCACTTGCTTGATTTGGCTTTCTTGAAAACATATTCATCGAGATGGTCTAGTAAATTAAAAAATGATTAGGAATGGGGATTGAGATTATGCAAATCGCCATGTAAGTGACCGCCCTTTTCAATCTCAATCTCTGAATAATTAATGGATCCAGTAACCTTACCAGTCGAGCGAATAATCAAGCTGCGAGTAGCAGATACATACTCAACCACCTCACCACGAATATCGATTGATTCCCCAGTTAATTTTCCGCGCACAACCCCAGTAGCCTCGATCAGCACCTGTTTTGCGGTAATTTCACCCTCAACTGTCCCGGAAATTGAAGCAATATCAGGAACTTCAAAGTTACCCTTGAGAACCACGCCCTCACCTACAAATAGGCAACCCTGTTGATTTGATTCAGCCATTCTTAGCACTCCTAGCGCGCATTGTTGTTAATTATTAATTGGGTAATTCTAGCAGTCTAAATTCAGTTTTGGGCCTTAAAATGCAATTAATACTATCAATTAAAACATTCCAGACATGACTAGAAACTTTGTACAAATGTACCAAAAAATGCTCTTGATCGGTTTTACGGCTATTTTGCTCAATCCCATTAACGCAAGTCATGCTAAATGGGTCTTTATTTCCAATGACAATGTTGGCAATGCCTACTATTACGATGACAGTAAAACCGTCAGGAATACCCAAACGGAAGAGGTCAGCACCTGGCTTTTAACGAGCTATACAGAGTCTTTATCTGCTCCCAATGGAGAGTCAACGCAATCGGTTGTGCAAGACTTATCCTATTTATGCCGAACAGGATATGAGAGCTATAAACAGTTTTATATTGGCTATTACTCAGGCACCAATGGCTCAGGAGTTGGAATTGATTCAGCCGATACCTCTGACTCCCAATGGGAGCGTGTTATCCCCGACACAATGAGCTACCTACTATTCAAGTTTTTTTGCAAGCCCCAACAACCCTCAACACAGCCGCAGACACCACAATAAGGCTCAAATGCCTATTGCTTAGATTCTGCCTTAGGGTCTGATTTCTCATTAGCCTCAGCTCCAGCAACCCCGGCAGGCTTAGAAAAATAATTCATGGGGTAGGTTGATTCGGTGCCGTAAGCGCCACGAATCCAGATTTGGTCGTTGTAGCGCACATAACAACTGCGAGATACGTTACCCAAAGAATTGACTGAATATGAAAAGTACCAATTTGCCTCAATCTTGCCAGTTTCTGAAGTACAAGGCTCGGAGGTGATGTACAGAACATCGCCATAAGCAGGCATTTGACCAATAATAGCGCCCTCAGCCAGATAGGGGATCCCAAGGCAAAGCGCTATCAGAGTGGTTTTAAGGGCATTAAATTTGGTCACAGGGCTATATTAAGACTAAAATTGACATATTAGAGCAGTTCACTATCGAACAAATTATAGGCTTAAAGCAAGCGCTAAAAATATTTAATTTATAAAAATCAGTCACTTATAATCAATACATGCAATTATTTTGGGTATCAGGCTCCACTGGAGATATCAAACAGATCAATATCACCAAGGAACGCTTAGTTCGGATTGGAATTATTGTCAGTAGCGCCTTTCTCTTTTTGGGTATTTTGATTTTCTCTACTGGCATTCATATCGCCTTGGAAGTCAATCCAGATTTTGCAAGGGAAGTGAGCGGTATTGTGACCGTTAGAGAGCGCATGGAGTTAGATAGCCAGTACCAAAAACAACTCACCAAAATACAGGATCAATTAGGCAAGGCGAGCATTCGCTTTAATGAATTTAAGTCGATCAAGGATCGCTATCTCGCCATTTCCACGCCATCAACCGTAAAGAATAAATTTGTTGACCCAGTCAACATTGGCGGTCCACTTAAACCACTGAGCTTTAAGCTAGATCCCACCAAACCTCTGGCTGATAATTTTGAAGATACCGCCGCCAAGTCAGAAGAATTGCTGCAAATTTTTGACAAGCTAGAACCAGAATGGGTTAAGCAGTATCAATGGCTGCGTACTTTGCCAATTGGCCCACCCATTGATGCGCGCCTTGGTATGACCAGTAACTTTGGGGTGCGTCTTGATCCTTTTACCAAGCAGTTAGCTCAGCACTCAGGGGTTGATTTTGTAACGCCAGCAGGCACACCAATTGTGGCCTCAGGCGATGGCACAGTCATCCGTGCAGAGCTTGATCCTGCTTACGGAAAATTTATTGAAATAGCCCATGCCGATGGCTTCGTATCTAAGTATGCCCATAACAGCAAGTTACTCGTTAAAGCCGGTCAAGTGGTCACTCGCGGACAAATCATTTCAGAATCAGGCTCAACCGGTAGATCTACTGGCCCTCACCTGCATTACGAAGTTCATCAAAACAATTCAATCTTGAACCCAGCAAAAATTTTGGTCTATGCACCCCCAAGCAACTACTGGTAAGTCCAAAGTCTCTGTATTTACTTTATTAGTAACCCAAAGTTGCCACCAAGTTCATCATCTGCAAATAGGGCGGCGCAGCGCCATAAAGTGTTGAATTCTCTAGGGCACAAGCCTTACTCTTAGAGATCGCTTTGCGAATCTCATCATCTAGCTCCACCATCTTGGGAACTTCATCTAATTCATATTCACCAATAGTTTTTTGCACAGCAATTTTGACTACTTGAGCCAAGTCATTTTCTATTTTGACTAACCAGATATCTGTCAGAGATGTAGCATTACGAAATAAACCCCAGCGAGCCCAGGTGACCTGCTCATCTTGCATAAAGCAATCTTCTTCGTACACTTTTAGATCACTACCGCTGTACTTAAATTTTGAAACCATGCCCTCATACAGATCGCTGGTAAAAAAATGGGTCTTCTCTTCTGGATCTATGTCAGGCAGCCCCCTACTCGCGACCATCTGCTCATATGCTTTGAGATCGGCCAAGCATTGCGCCACTCGCATTTGAGGATTGGAATGTGATTTGCCATGCATAAAATGCGCCTCTGTTGCCTGCTCACCATTGGGCAACAACTGATCTGCTAAATGCTTGATGACATTAAAGAGTTGAAATGACAGTGGATGCACACCAAACTTATTCATCCAGTATTTCTCAAGTTCCATGGAGGCTTGAGAAAATTGAGTATGCAAGTATTCGTCTTTAGAAAATTTTGCAGCGTAATTGGTAAAAATTTGTGTCAGCTTTTCCTGATCGCCGGACTCATTGGGAGTGCTAGCATGCCAATACTGATCAAAGGTTTCGTAGTTGCTGCGGGAAACATAAGGCAAAAACACAACGGCATTAAAGAGCTCTTGACTCATATATTGCGCGCCTGCTTGACCGCCTAATACAGCATTAAAAATCCCCATGATCCCCCACTTTTCTTTTATCAAACTATCAGGAGATTATCACCTATCAAACGCTCTGGTGAGTCATGACAAACTACGCGGCAGCACGCTTAACCTTAGATTCTTTTAATTCGCGCATGGCCTGCTCTTGGACTTTACGAGCAGCAATCTTTTCATTGCGTTTAGTCACCTCGTGATTAAAGAGCATGACCTCATACAACCGCTTGCGCATGAGTTCAGAAGCGCCCGCAATCACAAATAGCAAAATGACCATGACAAAGCGATCATGAATCAAGATAATGTCACCAATGCCTAGGCAGATGACGCTAATAAAGCGCAACCAATTCGTGATCTCAAATTCAACATCGGTCATCTCAAGCTGCCTCTAAATTATCAGGATTGTTAGTACAAGTTAGCGCAACAGCAAAGTAGCATCCATCCCACTTCAGGGGGAGATACTATCAAAATTTAGCATTTGTTGCCTGTACTGTGATGCCCACTATGGTGCACACTAGGACATTACAGTAGCTTTGTGTCGGAAATATCAAAAGGGCACAAAGATAGCGCAAGCCTGGATTAACGGCTATTTAGAAAAGAGTGTTTACCAACTTTAAGGAGTAAAACAAAGATCAGAGCTAGCCTAGCGTAAATCAGGAGACGATGTTTTGCATTGCAAAATAACGCTTTATCCTAGGATCCCCAGTCATGATCGTCGAAGCGCTCTGAACTGTAGACAAGGGATTAATGTCGACCTTGGCCGCCGGGGAAATGGCAAGCTTTTCTTCTACATTGACCGCTGGATGGGACAAGCTAGCCTGTGCGCTAAAAGCGCCAATCTTCCATTGTTGGACTGTTTCATCGCTCTTCAGACTAGAGGCGTCTAAATACGAGCGGTTATAAACATTGATTTTGTCCACCAAGCACCTCATCTATCTATTGTTCTCAGTGTAAATCATCCGAGCTAGACCAAAAGAAAAAATAGGCCGCGGTAAAGCGGCCTATTTAGATACTGCGCTAGAGCTAAGCTTAGGCTTTTAGATTCACCAAAGCCCCAGGGCTGCCAGCAGGAATCACTGGGTTAGCCTGCGCTGGTGCACCGGCTACTTTATTGCCCCCTGCTGAACCATCATTGTCCCCATCAGCGTCACGACCAACCGCAGGTGCTGCTTGAACCTGAGGTTTTTGAACGCCTGTAAGACCCTGAAAGCCAGCACTCATGCCACCAATGCTAGAAATAGCCATGGCACTTCCTTTTTTAAAAATGGCCTCAATCGAATACGGACAAAACGGCCAATTTGTCCATACGATCTATACGGCTATTTTTAAAGCAATGTTTACCTCAGAATGAGGTACTTTTGCAGGCTAGAAAAAATACTAAGTTATTGATTTTAATAAATAAAAATACATTTCGTTTTGTAAAAATGCTATTTTATTGATTCAGTGAACTGCGCAAAGACGGGTCCCGTGCAGATCTGACCTACTCGATCCAGCTCACATCATGAAACCAGCGATTTAAAGTGCCGCCAGTGCGAGCACTTTCAATCTCATTGCGCGTGGTTTCAAAATCATGCACGGTTTGTTTGCTGGGGTTTTCCAAAATACACCCACAGCGAATGCGATCTAGCTGCGCGCCTGGCACAATATTTTTGACAACCAAGGTAAAGGTATTGGATTTAGATTTAAGCCGCTCAAAGTAAGCGCCATACCAAACACGGCCGACCTCTGGCGCAATGACCCCTTGGCGCATATCGAGCAAGATGCCCTTCATGCTGATGTTCATCACCTTGGTCTCAAGCTCTTGTCCAGCCCCAAGGTTGAGTACCAGCTTGAAGTCTTCATCCACCGGGGCGGCAACCCGAAAGCCATCACGCCTTTGAATCTTGATCATCTCATTGGGAATGGGCGCTACCAAGTTGCCATCCTTGAGCATGATCTGGCTAATGACAAATTGGTTTTTACCATTGTCATCTACGAGCACTACCAAACGATTGGAATCAATGAAACTCACCAGGCTCTCTTTTTTGAGTGGCTGCATCACGATGCCATTTTGATCATCGGCAGACAAAATCGTCACGGGCAAAGGCTTACCAAAATCATTGAGAGCGTAAACCGCCGCAACCGGCTGCTTTTCAATAATGCGAGAAATCGCTTTGGCAACAAAGCGCTTAGCAATATGCCATTCCGCAGGAATCTGCTTGAGCATTTCAGGAGGGAAAATAAAAGGCAGCATGTAATTAATACCAATTGGGGATATGAACCATTGTTCACAAATATGGCATAAATTATAAACTTTTATAGCGCCCACCTACCTAGCCCCTGATGCACCATTGTTGGGTATACGCTCAAACCTCACCGGAGTTACAGGGCTATCGGCTTACCAAAGCGATTCAAATTGTTAAAGAACTCAATTGCGCTCATCTGAACGCAATGGCACCACTACTTCACTTTGGCCCGAGAATATTTAGCCGACGTGAGAAACGATTCTGATGTGTAGGAGAAGATGCTCAAACGCATGCTGCGGCATAGACTCTTACAGCAATGCGCTAGATTGGCTTTGGGGATTAGGCCACCCAAGTTTCAAAAAGAAGTACAAGGTAAGCAGATCAAAGCTCAGACAATAGAACAAGCAGGATTTACTAGCAGTGCATCAGGAGTAATGTCTGAGCATCATTTGGTCGAAGTTGATGGATTGAGGATAAGGTTGATGGGTTCAAAACCCAATGACAGCATTAGGGCTCATTGTCTAAACTAATGAACTGAACTGATCAGTCGATTAAAAAGCCAAATGCCCAAGTTATCAGCGAGAATAGTGAAATGACAGAATATGAAATCATTTCTATTGAGCCCACTAGCGTAGGTAAGTACTGGGTGCTGACCTACAAAACAGCGGATGGAAAAATTGATAAGGAAATGGTAGAGGGCTTAGACCCACATGAAGCATCTATTGCATTTCGCAATTTGATGATGAAGCAGGCAAAGCTTCAAGCACTCAAAAAACCCCGAAAATAATCGCTATAAAGACTCTAAGTGCCAGTGGCATTCTGATGCAAATTAATCACATCGGCCTGTTCAGCATTTTTCACATCCAAGTCAACGCAAGATAAAACGCCATTGACTTTAGCATCTGGATGAATATTGATCTGTTTATAGCGAATATTCCCCAAAATCACTGCGCTCGGATAAACCTCGATTCGCCCAGCAACCTCAATGGAGCCCTCAATGCGCCCAATCACAATGAGATTAGAGTATTTAATATCTCCCAATAAGGCTCCGGCCCGATCAATCACCAAAGTTCCCTGACCATTAGCCGCCTCACTGATATTGCCCTGTAGGGTACCGGCAATTTTAAAGTTTTTTTGTCCTTGTACATTACCAACAATAGCTGAGCCCAAACCAATCTCATTGGCATACTCTAGATGCTTGTGCGCTGTTAGCTTGACGGTTGTTTTATACATGCTATATCTCCTCTAACCTTAAGTTAGGATTTAAATATAACCATACAGTAAATTTCGGTTATTGCACTGCAATTCATGTCATAAATGAGTGCAAAAATACCGTAAATCATTAGCCCTAGAGAGCATAAAGCTCAGAAAATAATTAAAGTTTATGATGTAAGCCTATGAATTGCATGCAATGTATCCACTATTTCACAACATGGGATTTTAAGTTTCCGATGGGTTGTAGGCTCTATGAAATCAAATCCAAGTCAGCGCCCAATTTAAAGGTATTAGAAATGACAGGGCAAGCATGCCTGGGGTTTCAAATCAAGCCAACAAATACAACCACAAAAAAATTAGTGCCTTAGGCCAAGAAAACGCTGCTTATTTTTTTCTTAAAAACGCGGGGATTAAATCGAGTAGCGTACTCTTTGGCGCTTTCTCAATACTGCTAGCAATTACTGGTCGCACCCTGGAGGCAGCATCAACCTGTGGCAGGCCTTTGAAGTAATTTTCGTAATTTTGGCGGTCAACACTTTTGTTGACGATCTCAACCCGCTTACTCTCCTGGCTTTCGGTGATTTTCTGCTCTATCTTTTGATATACAAAATCACCAAATTCTAAAAAGTTCTCAGAAACGACTGGGTTATCTGAGTGGCATAAAAAGCCTTTGGTAATGAACTCATTAATGTGGGGAATTCGGTATACCACAGGGCCAACAGAACAGGTTTCAATAAAGCGCAAGCCCTCAAATTCAAGGTTAGATAAATTGTCAGCATCAATACGACTTGGCGTCACAATCACATACTGACGCTTGAGATTAAATTTGATCGAATTTTTTTGGTAATACTCCAACAGAAAAATTTCAGTGCTAGCAACTTCAACAACGCTATTTGAACTTGGCACAATCACAATATCAAAATCGAGCAAGAAGGTATCTGGCAAACCAAAGGTCCAAGTTAAATCTGCAATGACAACATCGGACTGACCAGAACGGGTTCGCATAATGCTGCGAGCCTCTAACAACGTTAAATTTGAATTTTGCTGATAAATTAATCCGGCCTTATGCGGCGCAATTTGGTGGTCTGAATATTTCTTGATTAAATTGTATGAAGTGGACTGCTTATCAAAGTCAATGAATGAGACGCTTAATTTTTTCTCCAAAGACAGGTATCCCGCCAGGTTTGCGGAGAGAGTGCTTTTGCCAACTCCGCCCTTTTGATTGGTAACCAGTATTTTGATTTGGGGCATTTGGTGTTACTTTTTTATTAATCGCGTTGCCCGATTATATTGAGAAATCTCCAGTAATGTTAGCAATTTAGCGCCCTTATGGTGCCTATCCTAAGACTTGAATTCAGGTATAGTCATTACAAAGATTAACCACGGCCAAGGCCAATTTGGAGCTTGTTTATGAAGATTCTCAAAATCGCATCTGCTAGCGCTCTTGCTCTTACCGCCGCTTTCCTCATTTCGGGCTGCTCGAATAATGAAAGTGAAGCCAATACAAAGCCTTGGTTACCCGATACAGCAGTGGTCAAACTGCCCATTGAGGAATACCTCGGCATTCCCTTTAATATCGCCCGTGAGGATGCTAAGGATAAATTTGGCTGCACAGCCTATGAACTCTCCTTAAGTTGCAAAATTAAAAATGGGGATGTCGAAGAGCAAATTTGGCTCATTTATAACGAAGCTGGTCGTATGGTGCTCATGAAAAAGGAATTGGGCTACTTTAATAAAACCGTTGCTGACACGATTATTGAGCGCTTTACTATTAAATACGGTTTAGACTTCACACCAACCGAGGGGCAAGAAAGTGCTTTTGCTGCTGGCATTCGAAAATCGAAGACTTATATTTTTGGCGGTGGCCAAGTCGCTTTTCAAATTGGTCGAAGTATGAATAATCGCAATGAATTAATGCTGGTCTACTTTTTCCCAGAAGATGTTGGCACCACCTTTGCCAAGAGCGTTCAAGAATAATTCACTTATTGCAGGACTGGTCTACCAGGTTTGAGTGGTTCAGCATTAAAGACCACCTCTGGTAGTCCAGCATTCTTAACATTGCCTTCCTTAACATCGTAAGCCCAGGCGAGTATTTTCGCTATAGCTTCAAAAAGCTGCATGGGTATCGCTTCACCAACATCCATCTGGCTATATAAGTAACGGGCGAGCGGCGGAATTTCAGCAACGGGCACGTCGTGCTCTTTAGCAATTTCTTTAATACGCAAAGCCAAAATATCAGCGCCTTTAGCCACGACGATGGGGGCAGCCATACGATCAGCATCATAACGAATCGCAACTGAGTAGTGATCCGGGTTAGCTAAAACCACATCTGCTCTTTCGATAGCGGCCATCATCCGAGATGAGGCAATCTGTCTTTGCTTCTGACGCAGGCGCGATTTAATTTCCGGTGAACCTTCAGACTCTTTTAATTCCTGCTTCATCTCTTCAGGACTCATACGAATCTGTTTGCGAAACTGAAACCACTGTACTAAACCATCAGCTACTGCAATCGCGGCCAATGGGACAAGCAATAAGAGAAAGCCATTTAAGATAAAAAAGAAAGTGTGCAAAAGGGCCGCATCAAAATCTTGACTCACAATCGAGCGAATATAAACAAATAGGCCGGCCAAATAAGAAATACCAATCCCTAAAACCAAGGCCGTCTTTAACAAATTTTTTACAAGCTCAATTGCAGAATTCATCGAGACTAGGCGACCTAGACCGGTCACAATATCTAATCTTCCCAGGTCAAATTTAGGAGAAAAATAGGCCCTAAAGTTAACTAATGAAAGCGGGCCCAAAATTCCGACAAGCCAAATGGGAATAAACACAAAGGCTAATATTCCCAGCACTGCCAAAAATGGGCCACTTGACCACTCTTGTAAATGATCTAGGATTTTGATCGGTTGAGAAAACTGCATTCCCATTCTCATCATGGTCACCAACTCTTTCATTAAGAGTGGGCCAATGCCGATGATAAATAAAATGAAGGTTGTTAGTAGTGCAAAAGTGGTGATATCTCGTGATTGTGGGAGCTGTCCCTGCTCGCGAGCGCGCTCTATTCGCCGTTCACTGGGGTCTAGTTCCCGTTCTTGCGAATTATCGTTTTCAGCCACGCAAATCCTTCACATACACCTCGGAGCGAAGTGCCTATTGCATCAGGATAAACGATTGGGGTACAGCGATAAAACTAGCCAATCAAAATCAAGCGCTTTGGCTCACTAGCCCGCTTTTTCCTGCTGGTAGATTTTGGGAGATTTTAAGCAACTCAGGCGAAGGCATCTGTCGCACCAATTCACCCGTCTCTGAATTGGTCACCCGGATAACGTGATAACCAGAGCTTGGATCGACTGAAAAGTTGAGGTTACGGCCAGTAGATTGCACAAAATCTTGAATGGCTTGGGCCGCTTTTTCTACTGCAATCCGAGCAGGCAAAGAGGTTTGATCGACAGTAGAAGGCTTGTATTCGATTGTGGCCGCTTTAGTGGCTTCAGGTGCCAAGCCAACACTGGCAGCACTTTTAGAAAAAGCATCAGACTGGGCGCCCGTGCTCTGCATGACACCTTGATACTGCATAGCAGCAAAATTATTAACAGTATTGACTACGCTCATTTGCATCCGTCCATCTTAAACCTATTTGAAAGCAATTAAGCGCTCGTATTGACAAGGTTGCCTGTCACTGCTCCAGAGGCTAAGGATTGCTGCAAACTTTGCAATAATGTCGACAATGATGTTGAATTAGCATTAACGCCTGTAGCGGCAAATAAGCTATTAGCATTGGTTTGTAGGCTCGCCAAAATCGCATCCAAGGACCCTGCTCCAGTATTGGCAGAATTGGTTGAACTTTGAGAAGAGCTTGATGAGGCAAGGTCATTAATAAGGTTTTGTAGACCCGCTTCTAATTTATTCATGCCGCCATGACCATGATGCTTGCCACTTGACCCAGTAACTCCCGAAACAGCTTGGTTAGCCTGGGTGTTACTTTGGTTGACCCCTTTGGCTGCTTCAGACTGAATGGCGGCCATTAAAGACTGGATAAAGGTGACTAAAGCTTGTTTTTGATCTGTTGCAGATGCACTGGTAGATGCTGCAGTATTCAGTGCTGTAGTTGAGCCAGCAGCCCCAACTCCGGTAGCTAACGATCCCCCCATTTGGGAAAGTGATTTTAAGAGCGACTGAATTAATGCTCCGCCAGCCGCTTTAGGTGATTTGGCTACCCCACCCTTATTTGAAGAGCCTCCATCACCGTCTTGATCAACGCCTACTTGTGACTTGGTTGACCCAACTTGAAAAAGACTGGCTAACTGATTAACAGGATTAGTGAGTGCAGGGATGGCCATATTTACCTCTTGGTATGTTTAAAACAGCAAAAAATTCGGGTACTGAGCAAAACAATGCCTATTTGGCAAAAATTGCCGTATTGATTAGCTCAATATCTACTATTTTAAATAAGTGCAATTTTCATGCCGATTTTTGATTACTCGGCAATGCACCCTGTTAAAAAGCCGCCAAACCTCTGGGGGCTTTAGCGGCTTTCTGATATATCTAAACTAGGGGAATTTAGCGTTTTTTCGCTGCAGCATCCTTTTGACTAGCGGCTGATTTTTTATCCTCGTCATCTGGTTCGTCATCTGCGGCGTCCGGATCAACTGGCTTAATGGTGACGGCCTGCAGTTTCTCCTCTACCTTATAACTGGCACCTAGGTCTCCACCAATCGTTCTGGCAAATCCGCCAAAATAACGCCGACCTAAATCAGGATAGTAGGGTGAATTCGCTAAGTAGCCTTTACTACGTATACAAGATGCAGTATTAATACTGCCTTCACAACTGGCAATGGCCGATAGCCTACCTACTTCAAACTGCTCGCCCAAGATAAAGCAAAAGACTACAAATGCAATGGGAAGAACACCCCAAATGAGGACCTTTTTGAGTATTCCAACTACGAGTGCTAGTTTGTCATTCATGTACGCCTCTTTTTATTCATTAATGTGCAGAAGTTTTGGTAGATTTTTTAGCAATGCTATCAGGTAATTTGCGCCACGGAACCACGGGCTCCTCATTATGCAATCTGGCATAGACTTCAATCACCCTAGGCTCATTGGGTATCGCCAATACCTTCATAGCGTTATAGGCCTGCGCCGCTTTAATCTTTCTTCCCTCATCAATATAGGACATTGCTGCGCAATAGTAATTTGATGTTGCTTTCTCGGTATTGAAATAGCCTAGGCTGCCATGACTGTACATTTCTCCAAGGTAGCGGCAAGCATCCGGCGCTTTTTCTTTTGCAGGGATCTGCATCATCTTCTCGGCAATCCTGAACTGATCTAGTGCATAGCGACGCATAACAGTTGCGGTCAAAATAAAATCGGGATGGGTCACTTGATTGGCTTGCTGATCATAGTAAGTACCACGCTCAAATGCAATCAGACCACGATAGTAGTTTGCTGGTATATCTTTTTCGGCCGCCAATTGATCTAACTTTTGCAAAATTTTTAAAGTCTCTTCGCTGTAGCGCAATGCTTCATCTTCAGGCTGTATGCATTTTGGTGAGCGCACACAAGCGACCGCAACAATCATTTTGTCGTAATTTTTTTTGTAGCGGCGATAGAGCTTGCGTGCTTCTGAAGGCTTATCAAACTCACTGACATCCTCCGAAGATGGGCTTGCGGAAGCGGCCGCTTGCGAGCCATGACTATCGTGATCGCCCGACGCCCTAGCACTTAAGGGCAAGAGCAGCGCAACGCAAGAAAAACTGATGGCAATAAATGTGCGATAGAAAATAAACACTTCTATCTCCCCGCACCATCCGCCTTAGGAGCTGGCTTTGCAGGAATTTCAAGTGGGGTGCGGGTGCCAGGCTCTGGTAAAAATTGTGCCGGAGCACGCAAATTAACCGGGATCTCTTGTGGTCCTTTTACGACTGCAGCTTCAGGCATCGCCTCACCCAACACCTTAGGATCAATTGGTTTATCTTGTTTCTGAGGTGTTTTACTGAGCACCATAATGGAGATGCGGCGATTCAGAGGGTCAGCCAAATCTTTTGGATTTAATGGTAAGGAGTCTGCAAAACCCATGACCTGAGAAACCTTCTTGGGGTCTAAGCCGCCCTGGATGAGCTCTCGACGCGCAACATTTGCTCTGTCAGTCGATAACTCCCAATTGCTATAGCCAGCTGCACCATTGTTGTATTTAGCGCCATCAGTATGGCCTTCAATACGAATCGAACTGCCATTATCTTTCAAAGATTTACCGATAATACGCAGTAGTCGTCTGGCTGTCACGCTAGGCACGATACCGCCACTAATAAAGAGGGGTTTATTTTGCTCATCTACTACTTGGATACGCAAACCTTCGGCAGTGATATCCATAAACACTTGACCTGCAGCATTCTTTAACTCTGGATCAGCGGCCATGTTTTTCTTGACCTCATCTTTGGTGATTTCATTGCGGGTTTTATCTTTACGAGAATTTTCAACGTCAGTCACAGACGAATCACTCATCCTACGCTGCTCTGTATCGGCGTCTGCGCGTGCCTCAACACCAGCAGTTTCCGTAATGTTGTTACCACCACCCTTGATAATCGCCGTGGCATCGCCTGATCCTTGGCCACCAGAAAGTGATACTCGTAAAGGATTTTGAAAATAAGAGGAGATGCCTGCTAAATCACCTGCTGTTGTGGATCCTAGAACCCACATCAGCAAGAAAAAAGCCATCATTGCCGTTACGAAGTCGGCGTAAGCAATCTTCCATGCGCCGCCATGATGCCCATGACCGCCTTTTTTGATCCGCTTGATGACAATTGGCGGTCCGTCAGTCTTAGCCATGCTCTACTACTTTCCTTTAACGGCTTTAGTACCCTCATCCAACTCAGCAAATGATGGTCTTTGGTAACTAAACAATACCTTGCGACCAAATTCAACTGCAGCTGCTGGTGGAAAATTGCTTAAGCTTGCAATCAAGATGGCTTTCACAGCCATAAATGAGCGGGTATCAGCCTCACCGTTTTGCTCAAGTACTTTGGCAATTGGAGAGACAATCGCGTAGGCCAGCAAAATACCTAAGAAGGTACCGACCAGCGCCGCTCCAATCAACTTACCCAACTCAGCTGGTGGCAATCCGATAGAACCCATGGTGTGCACTACACCCATCACCGCCGCAACAATACCGAAAGCTGGTAAACCATCACCGACGTTCGTCACTGAAGCCACAGGAATATGAACCTCTTGATGATGCACTTCAAGCTCTTGGTCCATTAAGCTTTCGATCTGAATGACATCTAGTGAACCGCCGAGCATCATGCGTAAATAGTCGGTAATAAAATCGACCAAGTGGTGATCTTTAGTCACTAAGGGATATTTTTCAAAGAGCGGACTCGCTTCTGGCTCTTCAATATCACCTTCTAATGACATCAAACCATCACGCTTAATTTTTTGCAAAATTTCAAACATCAGACAGAGTAAGTCTAAGTGCATCTGCTTTACCGAGCCTTTAGATTTAAATGCTCCACCTAAAGCAGCAAGCGTTTTCTTCAAATTGACCATCGTGTTTGAAGCAATCATCGTACCTAGCGCAGCGCCCACAATCGTGAGCACTTCTGTTGGCTGCCAAAGAACCATAATATGACCGCCGTGAAGAGCGTAGCCCCCCAAAGCACATGCCATCGCGATAATCCAACCCAGTGGAATATTCATACTAGCTACTCAATTCAGTTTTATAGTTTTGAAAACAAATCACTTTGGCTGATCTTCGCAAACATCGCTTGAGCAGCCGATAAAATCGTCTGGGATCTAGTATAAGCCGCAGTAGCTGCTGCCATGTCGGTATCTAATAAAGCGGAGGAAGTAGCCTGTAGCTGGGTTCCAATGGAAGCAGTTGCGTTCTTGGAATTATCGACCTGCTTGGCAATGGAGCCGGCGCCCTCTTGAACCACTGTGAGCTGGTTAAAAGCAGCATCCAAGCCATCAGCTACAGCCTTTTGGGATGTGGCACCAGGATTATTACCAGCGGCCATTTTGCCCAAATAATCCACAAAATCCTGGATTTTTTGCACCACATCCGTTTTTGAGCTACCCGAACCGCCAAAAGCGTCAGTAAACTTCACTGCGGTATTAACCATGACATTTGGCTCTATTTGCACTTGATTAATAGTGGCAGTTTTCGGAAATATTGGGGCGCCAGTACCATCAACCGCAGTGGATTGCTGTTTGATGGTGTCCAGGTAGCCTTGCGCCGCTTGTTGAAGTGCTGCATAGTCGGTAGTATTTAAAGACCCATCTTGCGATTGGACCATTAACTGCTTTAGGCTATTCATTTGGTTTACTACGCTACCTAATTGCGTATCAGTATTGGACATTGAACTAGCAACAAAATTTTGATTTTGGGTAAACATGGCTAGCTTAGCGGTATCAAAATCTAGTCTCACACCACGAGCCATCGCGTACGCATTGTCCGATGCGGCGCTGTAATTTTTGCCTGTATCAATCTTCTTTTGCCATGCCATTGCATCCGCAAGGCTGTTGTCCATCGCCTGAACCCCAGTTTGCAAAACTTGATTAGTACTTATACGCACGCTCATTTTTTATCCTTTAAACCATAATCGCCAATAAGGCGGTAAACATTTGATTACCTGTTTGTAAAACCTTACTGGAAGCAGAATACAGTTGCTGATACTTCAATAAGTTGGCAGCTTCTTCATCGAGATTAACCCCGGAAATTGCATTAAATTGGGTTGTTAAGCTGCTCAAAACAGCAGTATCTGATTTTTGTGTGTTGAGTGCAGTCGCTACTTGGTTACCTACATCAGTAGTTAAATTTGCAACGGTATCTGCGAATATTCCACTCATTTGAGAGACTTGGTTAGCAGCTGTTGAACTAATGATGGAGTTTGTGCCATTCATATAGGCATTCGCATCACTTGGTGCCACCGAAATAAAATTGGCTGCAGTTAATCCATAATTTTGCAAAGAATTTGGGGCGCCACTAACGTCAATATTTAACGCTGAACCGCCATTACCTGCTAGTGCATGAGCAATGGAACTGGCAGAATCGGAGGTAGGAGCAATGGTAATGCTGTTATTTGGCGCCGTAGCGATTGCCGTGGCAATTGCTGCGCCGGTATCAGCAGCAGTACTAGCTAAATTAATACTAATCCCAAATTGAGAAAAATTGATATTAGTTGTTCCTGCAATAGCTACGTTGGGCACTTGAATAGTTTGAGATAAAGGACTGCCGTTATACGTGCCAGATATTGTTAGATTTCCATTCGCATCAGCAGTAAAGCTGTAAGTGCCTGGCGATGCTGAAGTAGTTAACACTACCCCTGATGGATTTGTATTCGATACTTTAGTATTTACTGTCAATACAGTAGCGGGATTGTAATTAATTCCACTAGTAACGGGGACGCTAAAGTTACCAGCACTCACAGAAATACTTCCCGCTGAGGCTAAATTTGAAGCAATAGTCGCAGCAGTGTCTGTTGAAAGATTCGATACTGGAATCGTAATGCCAAATTTATCAAAATTCAGAGTTTGATTGCCAGCACTTAAGGTCAATGTTTGGCTAACAGTGCTACCGTTAACAGTGCCACTCATGATGAGTTGACTTGGATTGCCAGAAGGTGCCTTACCCTGAGTTAAGCTATATGTTCCAGAAACTGCTGATCCAGCTAATGCGATAGTTCCAACGTTTGTGTTAGATGCCAAAACAATATTATTTTGGCTGGCTATATTTGCAGCAATCGTTGCATCAGTTGAGATTGCATCTGTTACAGGTATGGTGATGCCAAAGCTTGAGAAGTTAATCGTCTGACTACCAGCAACAACAGTGATTGTTTGTGTGACTGGATTACCATTAACAGTTCCAGACATAGTGAGATTCGCGCCGCTTGCTGAAATCGCATAAGTGCCGGCTGCTGCAGGACTTGTTAGACCAATGACGCCAATATTAGTATTGGTATTGAGCACAGTGTTTGACTGCAACTGTCCCGTTGACGAAATACCAACAGGTGTTGCGCCTGAACGAAGACCGCTACTAGTTGGCACAGAGTACGCAATTGGATTTGCCAAATTCACGGCAATCCCTAATTTGTCAAAGTTTAGGGTCTGACTAGCACCCAATACTGCATCGGCAATAGTTGCGGTTTGTGAGACAGATTTACCATTTAGCGTTACTGTCAAAGTCACTTGATTGTCATTCGGACTTACGCCCTGACTAAATGTATAGAGGCCTTTTGCAGCATTGGGTTGGGCTGTAATTGAGGTAACTTGACTATTGATTGTTCCCGGTAAAGCGCCTAGCGCTAAAGTAGAATCGGCTCCGATTGCATTTGCTAACCCACTGTAGAGATTTTGTAAATCACCAACACTGGTGATATTGGGTATTGATGATGTTAAATCACCACCAGATAGGCTCGAATAGATATTGGAATTAACTTTAAATCCAAAGATTGGCAATTGTGTTGCCTGTCCTGGGATGGTTTGTCCAGCTTGATTTACAACTTTCACCAATCCCATCGCCAGTGCATTTAAGCGTTGATTAATGCTAGGTA
>Ga0118677_10004168_pt1 | contig 26628 bp, 18 predicted proteins | sample AliMusrvi5mmetaG_FD_86154 | JGI IMG/M metagenome (GOLD analysis project Ga0118677, IMG submission 86154) | reverse complement strand
TGGCGTAAAACAAAAAACACCTACAAGTCGACCTTGTAAGTGTTTGATTCTGAGGGTGGGCCCAGTAGGGCATGATCCTACGACCCCCTGATTATGAGTGGGAGGTATAAACCATTTCCGTTTTCCACTGGTTGATACTGGTTAACACTGGTTGTCATTTACCCTTTTTATTTTCCACTGGTTGATACTGGTTGTCGGAAAACCTGGCGTGTTTCCTGGCGGGATTTCTTGTAAACACAGAATCATGTTTGATCCAGTATGATGACTGAATTCACCAACTCTTGTGGTTCAATACTGGGGAGAATTATATCTTATGAATTGAAAATAAACTGCAAAAATGGGTAACCTGTTGATATTAATTAGTATTAATATATTATACTTAATCTTTTAACAAATTTGATATAATTTTTTAATCACTCCTAAAGCTAATCATTATGAAACCGATCAGAGTCATTTCAGCATCTCTTATGATAATAATATTATCATCATGTTCAGGATTAAAAATTTTACCTTCATCACCTGTTATGTTCCCTCCAGAGCTAAGCACTCGATTGTATCTTGAGAAAATTGGTACAAATGCAAATAATCTACAAGATCTTCCTGGAAGATTAATAATTTTTTATAATACACCTCAAGGAATAAAATTTGAGGTAACCTTGGATAAATATATAAATTCAGAAGGTAAAGTAAGATCAATTGATAAACCAGCTATAAGATATCAAAGTATGGTCAACAGAGATGTTGCTTCTAATATATCTTATGTATTAGGAAACTATGACTTTTCAACTAACGCAAGTTATCAAATTGTTGTTACTGACGCAACTGGAGTCGTACTCGATAACAATGACAAACAAAGAAGTGAAATTGAAAAGGCTGAATTTTCAAAGGAATTTGTTAAAGTCCTATATATCACAGGTGCAACCCTAACAACCATTCAAAGTAAATCTTTTGCTAATACATCAAATAAAGGGACTATTAGTGGTTATGGAGTAAATTTAGGCGGAAACTATTGTTATAGTAATAGTGATTATGCACTGGATTTTAAAATTGGAGTTGATGTTTACGATGTTACTTATTACAATTTTAAAAACAAAAAAACGCCAAAAGAGTACGATGCTATAGTGAAAAATCAAAAAAATCTTAATGGTTCAGTGATTCTGTTAGGCCAAAATAATGAAGTTTTTACAAGAGATATTAATTTGAAAGGGCGGGTTGAGCATCTGAAAATACTCCCTTCTGATAATAGTATATTTAGTACTCTTAATATGAACGAAATGAATAGGATAATTAATTCAGATAACCAAAAACTTACCAACATAATTATAAAACAGTAAATATAAATTATAGTACTTCCTAAAAATAGGACCAACGGATATCAAAAATAATAGATTTTTTGAGCTCCTCCCATTAACAGACATACTCTAAAGTGGAGTTTCCAGTATTCATTTGGTATTCCTGGAACTCCTCATGAGGTGTTCGGTCGTTCAAGGTAGATGAAGATATTGTTTTAATAGGGTTATGCTCAGATGATGTAGCTTAGAATTTCTTCCAGTGAGGTTTGTCCGTTCACAAACAATTCCAATGCACTATCTTTGAGACTTCTCAGGTTTAAGTCTTCAAGGGTAAAATTGTTGTGCTTAATTTTTTCAGCAATTTCCGGTGATACCGGTATCAGCTCATAAATTGCTTTCCTACCGGAATATCCTGTAAAATAACACTGATCGCAGCCACTTGAGATATAATGACTTTTTAACTCGGTTTTCAATGAGACTCCTGATGGAAGGATGGAAGGTGTAAAATCTTCTTCTTTCTTACATTTTGGACAAAGCAACCGAACAAGCCGCTGTGCCATGGAAAGATTTAGTGTCCCGGAAACCAGATAGGAAGGAATGTCCATATCCAATAGCCGTGAAATTGTGCCGTATGCAGAATTGGTATGGATGGTTGAAAAAACAAGGTGACCTGTCAAGGCTGCACGTATGGCCATTTGTGCTGATTCCCGGTCACGGATCTCTCCTAGCATAATTATGTCAGGATCCTGACGTAAGAATGTCCGCAGAGCAGCCGCAAAAGTGAGTCCTATATCTTCCTTTACCTGTACCTGATTGATACCATCCAATGTATATTCCACCGGGTCTTCAACGGTCAATATATTGACATTTTCATTGTTCAGCAGTTTTAGGCTTGCATACAGGGTTGTTGTCTTTCCGGATCCTGTTGGTCCGCTGATCAATACAATGCCATGAGGTTTCTGAATGGCATTCATATACTGGGCAAATTGCTGTTCCGTAAAGCCCAGTTCATGCAGATTCACATTCCCGGTATCTTTGTTAAGCAATCTAAGAACAATTTTCTCTCCATACAAAGTTGGAAGAACCGAAACCCGGATGTCCGTATCGATTTTATCGTCTTTATAGATAATACGACCATCCTGGGGGAGCCTCTTTTCTGCAATATCAAGATTCGCCTGTATTTTTATCCGGTTGATCAGTGCCGGGTATTTCTCCTTACTGAAACGGTACCTTTCAGCCAGTTTGCCATCAACCCTATATCTCACGCGACACTGCTGATCATAGATTTCGATGTGTATGTCGCTTGATTTTAAGATTCGAGCCTCATGAATCAAATTGGGTAAAAAACTACTGTAATCACCGTCAATTTGGGTCACACGATCGGTTGTCTGCTTTTTGGCAGGATAATTCACGATTAACTCATGATTTAGATCTTCCGCTTCAACTTCAACCAATAAAACACTTACCCCAAAAATTAGTTCAAGTTCTTCCTGAATCTCCATTGTACTGTTCAAACAGTAAAATGCTATTTTACCTTTTTCATCTTCCTTTGGCACAATGCCATAGTGCCATGCCTGTTCAGAAGTAATCCGGTTAATATTTTGTTTATCGATGAAAAGTTTTTTCATACCATTAATACAGTGAGATCAAATCTGTGTAACTGTTGAAATAACCCGTCTGCTCCATAATGATAACAATATTTAAAAGCAAAGTCTGAATACCGGCAAAAGGGACAGTAGCCTCTTTTGAATTACTGGTATGACTTACAGCCCAAAAAAATAAGGACACGAAGAGTGAAAGGATCAAAAAGAGAATAAAATTAAAAGGGGAAAAGCATACAACCAGTACTGGGACCAATAAGAGATCGCCAAGCCCTATCCCGGATTTTAGCTTTTCCATAAATTTCAACCCATACCTAAACATATAATACAGAGCGACCATTGAAACAATTATCCCCAGAACTGCACAATTAGCCTGAATCAATTCGGTATCCGGCATTATCACAAATATGGACTTTGCTGAGAGCAACACTCCAAGCAGAAGGAAACTTATCAGATATACCTCCCGTGTTTTGAAATCCTGCAAGGTGATCCAGCCATAGCAAAGGAACAACAACATATTCAGGATACCGTTCATCAGTCTTTAATTACTTCCAAGAGTTGTTTGTCCTGGTCAATCTCCCATACATTGAAAGTACCATTCCCATTAAAATCAGCAACAGCCGTAGCCCTTACTTTAAATGTATTAGAAGTGGATAAAACTATTTCAATTTTGTAATTGGCACTCCCGTTGGAAGTTACCAAGGGTTCCTGTTTGAACCCTATCTCCTCCAGATCACTTGAATATTTCGAGTACATGTAGAAGTAATTCTTCTCCAGGTTAAACACATGTGCCAATTGCATTTTAGCCTCTGTGCTCTTAGCCCTGGTTATTAGAGGCATAAGATTTGGCAGCGCAATAAGTACCAGAATCCCAATAATTACCAGCACCACCAGCAATTCGGAAAGGGTGAATGATTTCAGTTTAGTTTTAAACAGGCTTTTCATAATGATTTAATTTATTTGTTTAGAGATATGTCTTGTTTTTTTCGATTGTATTTAATGGATTCAAAACATTGTATTACTCATTTTAAACATGGGCAGGTACATGGATACAAGTATAACGGCAACGAAAAGTCCAATAAAAATGATCAATATGGGTTCCAGCATCGAGTTGAGCAAGGTTATTTTATGTTGTACTTCGTCGTGATACTGCTGATTCAATTTCTGGTAGATCACATTTAGCTGATTAACTTCCTCTCCCACCTTGGTGAGTGAAACAATTTTTGGATCAAAAAGGGATTGTTCTCTTAGTGCCTCATACAATAGTCCTCCGTTTACAACCCGCTCCTCGATCTGTTCCAATGCCCTTTCAAAAGGATAGAACCCAATAATCTTTCTGATGAGTTGAATAGATGTCACTATCGGTATCCTTGCCGAATTTAACAATGCCATTGTCTGACAGAATTTTGACAAGTATATTTTTATCACAATTGAATTCAGCACAGGTATTCTTAGAACAATCAATGCCACTACCTTTCTGTAAGTAGGGTGTCTTCGAACAAGTAAGAGAGAAAAAATAATTCCTGCAACAATGAGAAAGATGAAATAGATATTTGAAGAAATGAACCTTGAACTCCTGAGAATGAATTTTGTCAGGGATGGCAACTCTCCATGAAACCGGTTAAAGAGCTCTTCAAACAGCGGAACGATAAAGGTCATCATAAAAATAACGACCATTATGGCTGTCAGGATAACAATAGCCGGATATGAGAAGGTATTGATGATTTGTCGCTTCTGTTTGATCTGTCTGTTGTAATGGTCAGACAACTGCCTCAGAACATCCGCCAATCGTCCGGTTTCTTCTCCAATTTTAAGTGTGTAGTATTCAAAAGGAGATATTTTGCCCGACTCAAGTAATGCATCGGAAAGGTTTTTGCCATTGACAATCTTCTCACTAATTGATTGGAAAAATTCAATTTGCTTTTTCTTGGTCTGTTCACTTACGATGACCGACAAGCAGGACTTAATATCCAGTCCTGACCCTAACAGAATGGATGCCTCAGAGTAAAATTCCTCCTTTTTGGCCATCGATAATTCATTGCTGCTAAACCGAAGTTCATGTGAGAGAATTGCATCGATGAATCCCGGTTTTCTCAGCTCAATTTTTGATGACTTTTTTTCTACCTCTTTAAAGTTAATATTCAAAGTCCACCTCCTTTCTTCTTAACCAGATTGATGGCAGGTAGTCTTTTCTTGCATTCAGAACAGTGGGCTTGGAAGCATTATAAAATTCAAAATACAATGCATCTGTCAATTTCAGGTCGGGATTCTCATTGGACTGAAAGGTATACCTTCCCTTGTATATTGTATCTGTTGCGCTGAAGGTTTGATAGATGATACAAGAGTCAAGAAGTAAAATACTGCTCTTTTTATCAAATGTTGTAAAATTAATCCTGTCTGGTTCCGTGGTTATTTGATCAGCTCGCTCAATTGAGTTATCCAAACAAGCCTTTACGCGCAGGATATCTGATAAATCGTTCTTTCCCCGATCCAATTGTTTCAGCAAAATCTGATACGAGATGTACAAAAGGCTGAATAGAATCAATGAAAGCATGATTGTAACCATCATCTCAAAGATTGTAAAAGCATTCATTCTTGATTTCATCTTTATCATTGTATACTTTGATTCCTTTTATGCACATAGAAACAGGTCTTCTGAACAATTCGACCATCTTTTAGTTTGACGATTCGCGAGACAAGTTCTAAATCAGGCAGGGAGTCAACCACTGAAGTATCTGATTGCAATATCAAATTACCATTCTCAAAGTAGTTTTCTTTCCCCACTTCCTTAGCAACAAGCTCTATCCATATCCTGTCGTGACTATCTAAAATGATTGCTCTTTGTTTTGTTGTCAGGTTATTGTTGGATTGAATATTCAGGATCACCCGCATCGAAATTGTGAATATGATCATGCAGATTGTCATTGATACAATAACCTCGAGGATGGAAGATCCTTTTAGCGATAGTTTAAAGAACCTGTAACATGCACCTTTTCCCATTTCTTTCTGATGTTAGTGATACCCCGGCGTACTCTTTGGGCAATCTGCCATAATCAATACATGCATTGATCAGGTAATTACTAAAAACTCCTCTGGGAGTCCGAAGCATAAAACCTCTGCAAAACATGCTCCCAAAGAGAGTGCCTCTAAATGAAACCAGCCCGTTACAATAGACCTGACCTATAATCTTTGAGTTTTCTCCAAGAGTCAGTGCCTCTGCATTCACCAGAGCATCGGTCGGCTGGATAATATCACCGGTAAGAAAGCAGAACGCGCCCAAATGAATCCCATCACAATTCTGTTCACCATCCTGGTATAATACCGTTGGAGAATTGAACTTACATGAATCACCTGCATTGATCGAGTTTTTTGAGATAAACTGGGCTGAGCCACAGAACCTTTTTTCAATAGTTATTCTTTGAGAGAGAACAATACAATTTTCAAGAGTCACTGAGTTTTTAATTTCCAAATCAGGACCTAAAACGATGATATTGCCCCTTAAATACAGGTTCTTCATCACAGTACCCTTGGGACATTTAATAACAAGTCGTTTGCTGGCAAACGAATTATCAATTGTATCCGTCTTAACGTTTCCAAGATCAACAATGCTGTCCAGAGAAGAGATCCCATCAGACATCGTTTTATATTTATCTCTAAGATCACTGTTCAATTCCGGCAGGTTTGGCAGGGCATGGTGCGAAATCCCCTGCACAAGGGAGTCCCGGTAATATCCGACACCATCCAGATAGGCTTTACGTACACCGTAGGTTGGCAAATAGGTATTGGCTCCCAAATAAGTTTTCCCTCCCACTGAGAGATATTTGTTGGGATCAGAAAGGTAAAGAGATGGTCTTAACTTATTCTTTTGTATATCGTCTGTAAACAAAAAAACCTTCTGCCTGTAAAATTGGTTGTGTCTTTCCTGAAAGTTGACCAATTGGAAAAAGGCCCAATCTTTTACTTTAACATGGACCGAATCAATAAAGAATTCCCTATTCAGACAAATCTCAGAAGATCCATTATCAAAATAGGATGGCGACTCTTCCATAATTAATACCGAGGAATCTATGTCGCGGCGCAGGCCCTGGTTAATTTGCATGTACACTATTTCACTGCCTTTTAGCTGATTAAAAAGTAGGAAAGACATCAGGATCATCAATACCAATAATGCAAAGGCAATAGTAAATTGCAATGCCCCGGCTTTGAATTTCCTCTGTAGAATACTATTTTTTAACAACCGTATCATCAGCTTTTCTTTTGGCTTGATCCTTAGATTTCGAGGGAGTGGGTTTTAATGTGTAATCCTTCTCTTTTTTAAGTTTGCCTTTTTTATATTGTTGTGACAGGAGGATTTGACCATTTTTCTGAATTGATCTTGTGCCATGAAGTAGATTGTTCTTGTAATTTTCTACTACAACGCTATCCTTGTCTATTGACCTTTTCAGTTTTAAATATCCTTTGCTCCACGTCTCTTCTTTCTTAACATTTCCATTGTTGTCCCAGTAAGTCCAATTTCCATCCTTGGTCCCAAACTTGAAATTTCCCTTCTCACACAATTTCCCTTTCAAATCAAATTTCTCATACTTTCCATCAAGGAGATTGGCAGAATAGTTTCCCATATTGAATCCCAGGAGACCATTTCTATACCAGTAATAACAAACATCTTGGTTAAGGTGGATGTTGACGTTTTTATATAAAATTCTGAAATCATAGGTATTTCCCAATTCATCAGAAGTAATCATACTATATTTATAATCTTGCCCAAGACTGACAAAACTCATAATGAACAACACCGATGTAAGCATCCATTTACCCATTACCGGACTATTTTTTTTTGTACCACTTCTTTTCATTGGCTTTTGCAATTAAAACTGAATCATTGCAGATCGTTTTCACAACACAATTTTCAGCGAATATTTCACCTGGCTTTATAATGAAAGATGATCCTTCACAGGTAATATGAGCCCTGACATCAGCATTAGTCGATATTCGACCATTATATTTCATATTCGGCCAAATGACAGGGGGTGCCTTTTTAATATCGGCATTCTTATCTTTTTTTGAAAGGCTTTCATCCTTGCGCGTAAATGGATCCGGATAATTTATTTGAAGAGCATATTTGTATTTTGCATTAACACTTTTCTGTGGTTGCACAAATGATATCTCCCTGTCTTGTTTGGTTTCCGGATTCCTTCGTAACGCTTTATAGATAATCGTTCCCCAAATCACCACGACAGTGAGTACCAGAAACCATGTTGTAAAGCGTTTGTCTTTTATCATTTTATAACCAGAGTAAATATGTCGGAATACTTAGATTCAGATGTTGAATTAATGGCCTTCACATGCCACTGGTATGTGCCTGATGATAATTGTATTGTTATCTGGTTACTGATCACTGATACATCCTTCATCAATACTTCTGGTTGATTGAAATTTGGTTTGACCAGCTGAAACTGATAGGAATCAGCACCAGGAACTGCATCCCACCAAAAGGTAACCTCTGAGACAGAACTTTCAAAACCACTATATGGAGCCTTCAATGTAACAACCTTGTCAGTTAAACTATTCCCATTCAGGTTGACCATATTCAAATTACTGAAATCGCTAATGTTTCCTGCTTTATCTTTGGCACTTACCTGCCAAAAATAGGTTCCGCTCCCTGAATAATTGAAATTATACTGGGTCCCTGATAGGATCTGATGGATAACTAATACACTGGTCGCTCCACTTTGTTTGTACACATCCAGAGTATAGGACAAGTCTTTGTCCGTTTGATCGGTTGCTTTCCATTGAAAACTGACCTGCCCACTGTTTATTATCGAATTATTTTCTGGTAATACCAGTGTGGGAATCAATGGAGGTACCCTGTCAACAGAAAATGATCTCACGGAGAAATTCGTTTCAGAACCATCGATTTTATCAATCGCTTTCACCCCCCACGTATAATCCCCATCGGTTAATGCAAAATCAATGGAAGTACTACTTATCTTCTTTCGTTGAATCTCTGTCCCGGTATCCCATGACCCTTTTTTTAAGACAAATTGGTAATCGGCTCCGGCGATTGGATTCCATTGAAAACTTACAGTAGCCAGATTCAGAGAAGACCCATCAACAGGCGTAATCAGACTCACAAGCTGAGAGGTTATATCACTTTTATAGATTGTAAAACTGCCGGTAAAATAGGAGGTAGAGGAAGTTGAATTGATAGCCTTTACTCGCCACTGATAGGAACCGGAGGGTAGATCCGCGCTGAAAGTAGTGCCGGTCAACGATTCATTAACCACAAGACTTTGCGAGTGACTAAAGTCAGGAGAAACAACTTGTAGCTGGTATTTGTCTGTGCCAGAAACCTCTTCCCACCAAAAGGTTGTATGGCTGATAGTGAGGTAACTATTGGAACCAGGTGAACTCAACACTAAAACCTTGTCTGTAAGATTTACAATTGTCTTAACCTGGATACAAAAGGTAGAAACTGATGAATAGGAACTTGTGTTGTTGCGAGGATCTATTTCTTTCACCCGCCAGAAATATTGACCATTTGAACTAATGTTGAGTATCGCAGTTGTGTCTGTAGTCTGCCTTGTCTGTACTAAAGAAGTCAACAATGCATCTGAATAAACTTCCAGATTATAATTCAGAGCGTTTTCAGGTTTTGACCAATTAAACTGTATGTAATTTATTTTAAGGGTATCCTTGTTCGCCGGGGCAATTAGTTTTGTTTGAAGTGGCGCATCTTTGTTGACGGTAAATGTTCCAATTGCAAAATCGCTGTTCTTATGCCTAATTGTATCAACACACGATACACCCCACGTATAGTTGCCGTCATCAAGATTTGTGGCATAAGAATTTTTGTAGACCCGCTGTTCCAAAAGATTAATATTATTCCAACTTCCTTTTTTTATTCTGAGAACATAATATTGTGCTCCCTCTATTTGATCCCATGAAAAATTGACAAATGACTGGAGCAGCAATTGATCAGTGGTTGGTTGTAAAAGGTTTATTTTTTGCTGGGAAATATCAATCTCATGTAAGACCGTGACACTACCTGTGCTGTAACCGGTAAAATATGCTGAATTTATTCCTCTTACCCGCCATTCATATGTGCCTTCTTTAAGTGTCAGTGTTAACTTGTTATTGACTAATACGGAGTCGATTACTAATTCATGCTGCGAATTAAAAGATGGAGATGCCAATTGAAAAGAATAAGAAGTGGCACCTTCAACAGAGGACCATGAGAAATTAACTTTTGGGTTGTAAGTAGTCCAACCGAGGGATGGTGCAAGATTGTCGATCACTGAATCATTGATGTTCTTTACGAAAATATCGCTGCAACCTGTGAGCAGAAAAATTTCCATCAAAAAGATAGCAACAGTGAATCTTATCCGGTATGATTTCATTTCAGAGAACCACAACTGGAACTGCCTGCCAGTACCCGCCAAACAGCTGGGGCGAAAATAATTATACTCCGGTTCCATGCTTTATTACATTTTTTTGAAATTCTGTATCAAAATATCCAACCTCAAAGACTCTTTGTTCAGCTTAAAATCTTTATCCAGATAAAAGTGAATGCTTGCAATTCCGCCAATAGAAGGTTCATTCTCCAAATCAAAAATAAACCGGACCAGATTTTGGAAACTTCCTTCTAACTCCAGTTTCATGGTGCCGATTTGATAATCATTAAGTTTGGTCAGGTGGACTTCCGGGAATTGAAGTATCTTCACCTGACTGCCTAACTCACTTATATCTGATATTTTTTTAAAGATCAATTCGGACTTCAGGGGATCCTGAGCAGCAGTATGCGTTAAACGAATATCAGATAGCTGCTTTTCAAGATCTGCAACCGTTTTTTCGGAGATATCTGAAGAGGTCATCTCCTTGTTAACCTCATTTAACTCAGTCAGACATGTCCATGTTGGTCTTATGGCCATGTTCCAACTCAGCAAAAGGATTATGAGTAATCCAACTGCTGTACAGATAAATTTCTTCTGGTAAGTATCAATTTTCATAAAAATCAGTTCAGATTATTATTCAATATTTTAGGTCGTCTATTCTGAGTATAAAAAACTATGGCATAAATTATCCGGGTTCATTGTACCTCATAACCACTTCAAATTTTGCTGATCCTGTATCATGATCAAAAAAGTAGACCTGCTTATCTATTTTGCTAATCCAAGGAATTTTTTTCAACTGCACCAACAGATTACCGAAATCATCAGCATGTGTGGCAATCCCCTTTAGGACGATTACTCCCCGGTCAATTTGAATTAGTTCCTCTTCCCTTATTTTTGTCTTTACCGGGTCAACTGCAATTTCTTCAAAACGTATTCCTTTGAGGTTCATGGCTGCCAGACGATCTGCATAAAATGCAAAGACATGTGATTTACCAAGATTAGCTTTTAGACCAAACTCCTTTTCAGAACTAATCTCCTTTTTAAGCCTTTCGACTTGCGCAACCATGTTTTTGGATTCAGTCCTGTTAAGCTCCGTACTTTGCAATTCTGCCCGAAGATGATCCAACACAAGAAAATTTATCAGTAGAATCCCCAAAATAGATGGACCTACATATTTGAATAATAATTTGTTGAATTTTGCCGCGACCATCTCCTTGAAGTTGTGTCCCAATATTGGGAGCTCAGAATCTTCAGGTATTTGTTGACCAATAAAAAAAGTGATGGCAGTAGCCATTGCCAGCATTTCATGATCTTTTTTGTCAGCTATTTCCTTAGGAGCTTCAGAGTCTGGTAAAATTGACTTACCAACCGTTTTTGCTTTTTGATTCTCTATCTCAAGGTAATGGGCACCAACAATTAGTTTGCCTTTATCCTGAAGAAAAAGATCCGGGATTTTAACAAATCCATAAAAACCAAGTAGGACATTTGTAACAGAAATCCCCTGATTGCTCAATTCGGTTAAGACTGATTCTATTTTCTCTTTGCGCAGGAGCGCAACAAAAGTCATTTCATCGGTTATATCGAGTTGCTGAACGACGTAATCCTTTGGTTCGATATTTGGTATATACTTTGAAAGTTCATTACTTTTCCCCTGATAAATTCTCTGTACCAGACCCTCACCCTGATAGGACAATAGAAGTGGGACTCCAGAGGTCAGAAATGGCAAAATCTCTTTTAATTCCTCAATTGACCTCTCTTGAACAAGAGCTGCAATACTTGCCTGACCCTTAGTTTGAGTTACACGAAAGTAGGTGTAAAAAACTCCTTTGGGAGTGATGCTATACAGTAGCACACCTGCATGTCGGAAAGTAATATAGGATGACAGTTTTAAAAAGAGATTCATGAACCGATGTTTTACAATCAATAAAATACCGTGGGTTTAATAAATATATTGAGGTGCTTTTTATCTTTCGAATCCGTTTTTGATGAGAAAATCCATTTCAGAATCGGGATTTTTGAAAGCAGTGGCCAACCCTTGGTGGTTTTTGAGCTTGAATCTTCTTCCAATCCACCCAACAAGATCATTTCCTCATTACGGATCCTTATCATCGAACTGAATTTTCTTGACTCTATTCCAGGAGGTGCATAGGTTGAAATCCTTGCTGTAAACTGAGACTGTTCAACCTCAATGGTAAGGGAGACATATCCATTCCCTGTCACATATGGCTTGATAATTACCGCTAACTTGGCCTCTACCGGTTTGTATTGAGATTGCAACTGGGTCTGAGGATTCTGTGAGCCGATTATGTTTGTTAAATCTTCTCTATAATACTCAGTCTGACCAATCGACATCTTCGCCGAATGACCATTCATGGTTGAGAGCTGCGGAGTACTCCTTATTTCAAGAATCCCATCTGTTTCCATTGCTTTTAATTTCAGGTAGAAGTTGGGACTTACCTTGCCCAAGTTGGTTAGTCCTACGCTCGATAAAATATTATTTACCGAATTCGCACCCATCGTATAGTCAAGACCCGGATTGATCGTGCCGGATGTTTTGGTAGGAGCATCCCCAATTCCTGCTTCAATCCCTGTCTCTATTTTGAAATTTTTACCCGTATCAACAATAATCACGTCTATTAATATGACAGGGACAACGACATCGATTTTCTGAATCGTTTTTCTGAAATTTGAAATCAGATCGGCATCACCCCATACGATGAAGCTATTTTGTTCCCCATATTCCTTGACAGTCAGGTCCTGTGTCATTTGGGTAGGTAGAACGCGAATCAATGAATCAACGCTACGGTTGTTAAGCTTTATCAGTTCGCAGCTCTTGATCCCGGGTAGTTTCCGGCTCCCTACATATAGGTTCTTGTCCGATAATCGATATGTATTTTCACTGCCATAGAAAATGCAGTTCAGAAATTCAGGGACGGACGATTGTCTGGAGGTAATATTGACTTTCATATCAACTGCGCTTAGCATCCCAAGTGAACAATCAATTTGATGAGATAACTCCAAAAGCACGTCATTAAGTGGTACATCAGCAATCTCAGCATCCAGTTTTTCATCTTTGTAATGGATGTTCAGTAGTCTTTCCTTCTTGATTTTTGGCACCTCCGGGACATTCATGGCAGCTTTATTGACAGCAGGATAAACAACATAGAGATGTGAATCTTTTTTCGTAATATCCAGGTTATTCTCTGCCGAAATCTGAAGGAATGCATTATGAAGAGAAATGCCTTTAGAGAATCCGTGAACTATTTTATCCCCAATCTCAGGAGATAAAATAAAGTTGATTCCACTCTTGTTGGTAAATTCCCTAAAGAAGTCGCTTACCTTGATTTTGTTAGCTTCATAACTGAGCGTACTATCATTTAGCATCTCAATTAAGAGTTTCTCCTCTTTGATGATAGTCGATTGCAGATGCAGAATCGTCCCCCTGTTAATAAGTTCCAGGTTGTATTCTGAACACAGGTAACTAATCACATCGGTTGCACTAACCTTATTGAAATTGGAATTAACCTGAATATCAGCCTTAGGATCGATGGTAATATTTACCTCCGTGGTATTCGCAATGGTTCGTATGAGCTCCTTGATTGAAATATTGCTAAATGACAGATCAACCTTGTTGTTTAATTGGGGAATTGAGGTGATGGCCAAGGAATCAAGTACGGTCTTAATCCTGATACCTTTTTCTTGACCTTGTACAATTTTAAACGAGAAAATAAGCAGGAAAAATATGATATTCCTAAGCGTGTAATAGGTGATTTTGCTTGTAGTTTTTAGGGGAATCATTGTCTTCTTGAAAATATTATTTCTCCGTCATGAATAAAGTTGCAATATAAAATAAAAACTTATATATCTAACATAGATATATCATAACAATTTTAATATCTAAAAATGAATGTAAAATTCTGAGAGAACAACCGTTTGTTGGATGATGGAAGAAAAGCCGAAGAAGATGGCCAACTTAAAATTATCTGTCAGATTATTTTAATATTATCCCGGTAGTACTTATAAAAGAGTATTAGGAAACAAGTAAAAAGAACAAAGGGGAAAGTGTATTCTGATACAGTAAAAATGTCGTAGAATTTATATACCAAATCATGCCGCTCGCTTCTGATCAAGGTCTTTGAAATAACATTAAAGCATCGATCCAAAATAGCCAATGCAATCGTTGCAGAAAGAAGCCTGCATGTGAAGGTTAGTTTCAACTTTACTCGATTTAACCAAATAACGATATTTCTGTCCTTAAAATAGAGGCCTGCTGTAAAAATGATGAAGAACAAATGGAACATTGCAATGAAGGACCAGGTTCGCATAACGTTTAGGACAATATCTCTATTAACATATTGAAATACAGCAAATAATACTCTGGCAGACGAAATCATCAGAAAATAAAGAAAAAAATAAAATAACACCCCGGACAGAACGATTAACAGGTTGTTCGTAAGACCCTTTCTGCGCTTAGCCGGTGGATTGTTCAGTTGAGAATTCTTGTTAAAGCGCATTTTAGAAACGACAATCACTTCTTTCTGATTCTCCAATATTTCTCCGAGTTCGACAATATGAGAATCCGTTGGGATTGTATTAATTGGATCACTGTACAATTCTGAACACTTTTCAATAATTTTGGAATTACTGCTTATTTGAAGTTCAGCTTCAAAGTTTGGTTTCGGTTCCCTAGAATCTTCTGATGAATAAAATTTTTTAAACAGAAAAATAAAACAGATCAGGAGAAGCAAAGGATACGAATAAGCTCCATAATCGAAGAGACTGGACAAATCAGCTGAAATTTCACTTTCTGCGGGATATTTAACGGAGATCAAATACCGGAACCATTGATCAGTTAATGCAAAGACTCCTATAGTAAGGGAAAGCAGAAAGGTAATGATAGGTTTGATCTTTAGTATAGTCAATTTTTTTACCACGTGCTCTCCTTTCAAATAAATCAATATCGTAGCAATTAAGAATACCAAATGGTAGCATATTACATAAAATACTACACTGTCAAAAAGAAGAGATGGATCGGTTGTCAGCTCAGTTAGAACAAGAACCAAAAAGCGTGAAGAGAGAATCAAGAAAAAATACTGAAGAAAAAAGACAAGTATTCCGGCTAATGCAAAAACTGTCTTTCTTAGTTGCATGACGGGCAAATTGACCTCCTCAAATTCATCTTTCAGAGTGGGATTTTCCCTGAATCGGGAGGATGCAACCACTAATGCTTCCTCATGGTTCATGCCCTTTGAGATTAAATCCTCGGTCAGATCGATAAAGTGACATTTAAGTTCCTCAATATCTGAATGGGTCAATGAGGGCTCATCTTCCAATTGTTCAGCCCAAAGCGCTGCATGTTCGTGAATAACATGTAAGGGGTTATTATTCATAAAAGTAAGGGAGGTCGCTAGGTTAACGATCAATTGTGTTTATTCAGGCTTTCTATGCATCTTCATGGGTATCAGGCATGAAGAATTTGAATCACCACTAAACAATAGAATCAGCAATGATTCTGTAACTAAAGATTAAGTCTGAAGATTCCAAAGACGGGTTAGCATGGCATGGACCATATTCCATTCCTCTTTCTCCGTTTGCAGTTCGGCTTTACCCTGTTCCAGAAGCGTGTAATACTTCCGTGGCCTTTCGGTCTCTTCCATTCTCCAATAAGATTTAATCATTCCCTGAGCTTCCATTTTCTTCAAAACAGGATAAATACTCCCCTCGTTCCATTTTATCCGGCCACCGGAGAGTTCCTTTACCTTTTGAAGTATTTCATAACCATAATTATCACCATGCACCAATACCGACAAGATGATCTTTATGGCGGAAGCACCAACAAGTTCCTTTGATACCTTTCCCATAATAATTGTTAATGTTTAGACAAATATAACAAGAATTTCAATATATAATTAATGTTTTTTGCGTTAGTTATTACTATGAATTCACTGCCAAATTCATAGTAAGACTGCAAATAATTAAAAAAATCCACTTCATATTCGTGCCATATTATCTGATTATTAATGTTTTAAAAAATATTACGTATAAATATATTTTTTATATATAGATCTTACGTATATATCAAATAATTGTTTAGATTAGACCAAGAATTTTCATCGTTTTGATGCTGATTTAAAATCTTATGAACCAAGAGTGGATATAACAGATTTTAAGAAGGAATTTGTGACAAAACTTGAAAGCACAAACAAAACTTTTAACTCTATTTCTCTTATCAGTTGTATCATGAGTAAGTGTCGTGAGGTGTACATGAAAATAACAATTGTATCTGCTTTAAATGTCCTAACCCAAGTTGTAATGAATATACTAAATCGTTGTGCCTAAAAAAGCAAGTGAGATGGCAATATTGTCATAATTAATTCATTATCAGCGAAATTACCTCTTGTCTGAAAATTTATAATTATTTGTTGATTCATTAATTCAAGTCTATATGAAATTCTATTTCCTGATTTTAACAGTTCTATTCTGCTCTGTTTCAACGGCACAAATCAAGGATCCAAGTGTCATTACTCCATCTCCAAATGCATCTGAGATGGGTCGATTTAGTGCTATGCCAGTAGGTCTTTTCACAGGTACTGCACAATATAATATACCCATTTTCGAATTTAAGACACCCAATATCACTTTGCCAATCACATTAGATTATAGCTCAAATGGGTTAATAGTCGACAAAATAGCATCTTGGGTAGGCTTTGACTGGTCTCTTAATGCAGGGGGGGTTATCAATCGCTATAGGAAGAAGAATGTTGACAAACCAGGCATAAGGCCTAGCTTTCCAACAAATTTTGAGACATGGAGTGCTTCAGTGAAATTAGCCTTTTTTGAATCATATACGTTTGATACCACTGATAATGACCTTGAACCTGATGAATTTGTATTCTCATTCCTAAACTATTCAGGAAAATTTGTCTTTGACGAAAGTGGTAATCCGGTTTTAATTCCATATTCAAATTTGAAAATTGAAACTAATACAACCGGAGGGGCATATAATTATTTTAATATTACTACTCCTGACGGAGTGATATTCAAATTTGAGGAAACTGCCGTTACTTATCCAATTGTGGATCCAAGTTATATCTCCTCCTGGTACTTAAAACAGATTATCCACCCTCTTGGTGATGTTGTTACTTTTAATTATACAAGAATCACTTTAGATCAATATTCTGGTGTGACTCAATCAGCTTCAGTGTCTGTTGCCTCAGCAAATGGTTCTTCTGGATGTCCAAGTCCCACTAGCACAACAAAAGTTAATTCACTTCGTAATGAAGTATTATTCCTTAGTAATATTGATTTTCAAAGTTATGGGAAGATCGTTTTTGAGTCGAGCCAAAACAGAGATGATAGTTATTTGGATTATAGACTTGAAAGGATCAAGATTTTGGATAGTTCCAATAATCTGAAAAAGAGTTTTCAATTCTTTTATCAGTTCCCGTTAAGTTCGTCCAACTATCCCAGCGGAACAACTTTTGGATTGACTGAAACAAACAATCAACACAGTAAAAGGATGTTTCTGGATTCACTTCAGATTCAAAATAATATAGGTGGAAGGGTAAACTCCTATGCGTTTCTCTATAATAACCTAAACCAGCTGCCAGCTCGTTATTCCTTTTCACAAGATCATTGGGGATACTTTAACGGAAAATCGAATACAGATTTCGCTTTATTATCAGAAGTTCCGTTAACTCATCAAAATTTCTTTACCAGTGTGGTTCCGACTAACGCTAATCGTGAACCTGATTATAACTATTCACAAAAAGGGATGCTTCAAAAAATTGTATTTCCTACAGGAGGTTATACTACAATTGAATACGAGCCAAATAAAGATGGTTTTGGAAATCCGACTGGTGGCTGCCGAGTCCTTCGGACCAAAACGTATAAGAATATAACCAGTTCTGCTGAAATTAAAAAATATCTTTACCCTAGTGCCACATATACAGGTAATTACAAATATTACAGAGAAATTACAAACTTCACTTCCACTGGTTCTTGTACAATTGGTCTTTTAAGCTCACAATCATTCTATAATTTAATAATCAATGGGAAGTATCATGTATTTTATCCAACTGTTGAAATTCTGGATGGTGAAAATTCTGAAAACGGGAAAGAAGTACATTCTTTTCAATATAACCAGGATATAACTGCATCACCAACTAATGGCCAATTGATATATCCTTTAATTAAATACAGTAATGATGGGATAGAGAATGGCAAATTAATTGACCAAAAATTTCTCAATAACGCCCAAACATGTGTTTGGGAAAAAAATATATCATACAATTCTGCAGAGACCAGAAATAAGAAAGTAATAAATTGTTTGGCGGTAGAGAGAAGAGATTATTTTACTGGCCAAATTTTAACTGATGATTATAAAGTTGCATTTTTTGATGTTGAGCGTTATTTCTTATATTCTTCATGGTACTATATAAACCAGGAACAGGTTACAAAATATCATGCAGGTGGAAATGTCGTATCAACAACTAATTATTTTTATGACAATGCCGGACATGCACAATTATCAAGGGAAGAGACACTAGACAGTCAGGGAGATACAATAAGAAAACTTATTAGTTATCCCAAAGACTATAATCTTACAGCATCAAACTTCGCAGTACTGCGAACAAAACATATCGATAATGCGCCGGTCGATATACGAAAATATGTCAACACTAAATTGGTTGAAGGCCAACAAATTAAGTACAATGATTATGGCCAGCCAACTGATGTTTATACGGCAGAGACTAATGGATCAAATATTACTATTGATGCAGCCAATCCTTATACTTTAACACATAAGGCTTTATATACTTACTACGATATCGTAAGGAATATCAAGGAAATCACGAAGGACAACAACATCACAACGACCTATCTCTGGGGTTACAACCAAACTTATCCGGTCGCGAAAATTGAAAATGCAAGCCTGCTGGAAGTTCAGACAGCACTGGGAGGATCAATACCTGATCTTGGTTCTTCTGGACTAACCCAGACACAAATCACTTCTCTTCGTACAGGTTTAGTAAACGCTCAAATAACTACCTACACTTATACTCCATTGGTTGGTATGACTTCCCAAACTGACCCCAACGGCAAGTCGACTTTCTATGAGTACGATTCTTTCGGGCGATTGAGGCTAATCAAGGACAATGATGGCAAGATCCTCAAGAAATATGACTACCACTATGCCACAGCTAACCAATAACCAACCTTATAAAACTATAGTGCAGATGAAACGATTTATCAATATTGAGGCCTCAAATAAGGATGGTATATTGAAGCCTGCAAATAAACGGCATACTTTTGATTACTTGCCTTTCACTCTGTTGGAGAATGCATTAAATTTCAGAAAATTGGTTCTTGTGCTTCTGATTCTTTTTATGTTCATGCATAAGAATTCACTTGCTGTAGCATATTATATTTACCCGACACCAAGCAGCATAAATTTTACTGCAAGTGGTGGTTCTCAATCTGGTGGAATTAGCACCAATGTCCCTTTGGGAAGTATAATCACCGGTTATTCGGGATGTGTATCATCAGTTAGTTTATCAGGAAATACTTATACAATTACATGTGGGGCTAATCCTAATGGGACACCCAGATCAGGCAGTGTCACATTTTCCGGATGTTGCAGTTATACAAGTGCCAGTGGTTCCATCACTATTACTCAGGATGCTGCCCCTTCCTATTATATTAATTTAAGTCCGACCAGTTTAAGTTTTCCGGCAACAGGTGGAGATCTGACTGTTAGTGTTTCTACAAACACCACAAGCCAGTCAATTTCCTATTCGGGCTGCGTTTCAAGTGCAAGTCTATCTGGAGGAACATTGACTGTACATTGTAATAACAACAGTACCTCCTCAACCCTTTCCGGAATTGTTACAGTATCAGGAAATGGCGTTAGCTCACAAGTAAGTGTTAGCCAAGATGTTCCGATATCTTACTATATCAATTTGAGCCCTTCAAGTTTAAGTTATATGGCTTCCGGGGGTAGTCAGACATTTACAGTTAGTACAAATACATCAAGTCAAACAGTTTCCTATTCTGGTTGTGTTTCAAACGCTTCTCTCTCAGGCAATACGGTAACAGTTACCTGTGCCACTAACAGTACGACTACAGCCCTTTCCGGAAGTGTAACAGTTTCGGGTGGAGGTACCAGCTCTTCGGTTAGTGTAAGTCAGGATGCATGCGTTTTACCAACCATAACTCTAACTGGTGGTTCAGCATCTCAAACGCTTTGTTCAAGTTCTGCCATTACTCCTATCACATATTTTATTACAGGAGGAGTATCAATTGATGTTTCGGGGCTTCCCCCGGGTGTAACTTACAGTTATGCTTCAAAAACATTAACCATCAGCGGGACTCCAACTTCATCTGGAAGTTTCAATATTAATGTTACTGGAGGATGCGGAACAGCTTCTTCCTCAGGTTCAATTACAGTAAACCCATTGCCAGGTGCAGCCGGTACGATAACTGGCCTCGTTGCGGTCTGTCAGGGACAAACAGGAGTAACTTACACAGCATCAGCAAGTGGAGCTACAAGTTATGTATGGTCACTCCCGTCGGGAGCCTCGATCACTTCGGGCGGTGGAACAAATTCCATAACAGTCACTTACTCATCAGGGGCCTCATCTGGTAGCGTTTCTGTATATGGCACCAATAGCTGCGGCTCGGGATCATCCAGTTCATTACCTGTTACAGTCGCCTCATTGCCGGGTGCAGCTGGTACGATAACTGGCAACTCTGCAGTCTGTCAGGGGCTAACAGGAGTAACTTACTCGGTTTCTGCCATTGCTAATGCAACAAATTATGTATGGTCACTTCCATCGGGAGCCACGATCACTTCTGGCGGAGGCACAAGTACTATAACTGTCACTTATTCAACAGGAGCCTCATCAGGAAGTGTTTCTGTATATGGCACCAATAGCTGCGGCTCAGGAACATCCAATTCAAAATCCATAACAGTTAGTTCATTGCCAGGTGCAGCCAGCACGATAACTGGTAGCTCTACAGTCTGTCAGGGACAAACTGGAGTAAATTATACAACATCAGCAAGTGGAGCTACAAGTTATGTATGGTCACTCCCGTCGGGAGCATCGATTACTTCAGGCGGAGGCACAAGTTCTATAACTGTCTCGTACACGACAGGTGCCTCATCAGGAAGTGTTTCTGTTTATGGCACCAATAGCTGCGGCTCAGGAACATCCAATTCGCTGCCGATTTCAGTCACCTCATTGCCAGGTGCCGCCGGTACGATAACTGGTAGCGCTGCTGTCTGTCAAGGGCAAACTGGAGTAACTTACTCGGTATCTGCTATTACTAATGCAACAAGTTATTCATGGTCACTCCCGTTGGGAGCCTCGATCACTTCGGGCGGAGGCACAAGTACCATAACTGTCTCGTACTCGACAGGTGCCTCATCAGGCAGCGTTTCTGTTTATGGCACCAACAGCTGCGGCTCGGGAACAGCCAATTCAAAATCCATAACAGTTAGTTCATTACCTGGTGCAGCAGGCACAATTAGTGGAAGTACCACTGTTAGCCAAGGACAAACGGGAGTAACTTACTCAGTGTCTGCCATTGCAAATGCAACAAGCTATGTATGGTCACTGCCGGCGGGAGCATCCATCACTTCAGGCAGCGGAACAAATGTTGTAATAGTCACTTATTCAACCGGAGCCTCATCTGGAAGTGTTTCTGTTTATGGTGCCAATAGCTGCGGCTCAGGGACATCCAGTTCACTGCCGGTTACAGTCGGCTCTTTGCCTGGGGCGGCCGGTCCGATATCCGGTAGCTCTACAGTCTGTCAGGGACAAACGGGGGTCACTTACTCTGTATCTGCTATTGCAAATGCTACAAGTTATGTATGGTCACCTCCGACAGGAGCATCCATCACTTCAGGTAGCGGAACAAATGTTGTAACAATCTCTTATTCAACAGGTGCCTCTTCGGGTAGTGTTGTCGTTTATGGAACCAATGGTTACGGAACTGGAACAGCCAGTTCATTGCCAGTAACAGTAAACTCATTGCCAGTTTCCGCCGGTACCATATCCGGGTCTTCGTCTGTTGCAAAAGGACAGTCCTCTGTAGCCTATTCCGTATCAACTATTACCAATGCAACCAGCTATTCATGGAGTTATACCGGATCAGGAGCAACAATCTACAACAGTTCCACAAGAAATATTACAATTACCTTCGCAGCAAATGCTACTTCGGGCGTTCTTTATGTGATGGGTGTCAACGGAAGTTGTAACGGAACTCTTTCTCCCGGGTTTAACATTACCGTCGGTTCATTACCCGATGCAGCTGGCACAATTACCGGCTCTGCGACCGTTACCCAGGGGCAATCCTCAGTGGCTTATTCAGTACCATCCATTAACAATGCAACAAGTTACATCTGGTCCTATTCAGGAACCAATGCAACCATAAGCAATGGAACGACCAATAGTATTACCATCTCTTTTGCTTCCAATGCCACCTCGGGTAACCTGACAGTTTTAGGTACCAATGGGTATGGCAATGGGACTGTATCAGCAAATTACCCGATCACTGTCAATGCTGCTGTCACACAGATCGTTCCTCCGGCTAGTTTGTTGGTCAATAAGTCTGCTCAGACTTTAACTGTCCTTAACGGGAATTACGGCACAAGCGGATCATGGAGATTTTTTGATGGTTTTAAAGATATCAATTCATTTACATCAGGCAGTGCTGTTTACACATTAGGTGCTGCCCCAAGCCGTTCAACCCGTTACAGGGTAAGGGCTGAAAATTCAAGCAGTGGTTTCCAAAAATCATATCTAGTCTCAGCAAAATATAATGTCAACGAGACTTTTTCTCCTAATTCGTTGAAAAATTATATCGTGTCCTATTCTCCTATTGAATCTGTTTCTGATGAAACCTCACTGAACAATCTTTATCTTGAAAATCAGGGTGCCGTCGTTCAGTACTTCGATGGTCTTGGCAGACCTAACCAAAACGTGGCAGCTAATCAAAGTTTCCATTTCAACGATCTGGTCACAGGTGTCGACTTTGACAACTTTGGAAGGGAGAACAAAAAGTACATCCCCTCGACCAATCATGGACGAGGCTCCGATGTCACCGACCTAAGTACAAATATCACCAGCTTCTACAACGGAGTTGCAGGAAATGCAGTTGACGGGATCACACCTTTCACCGGAAACAATTTTACATTAACGCAATATGAGCCCTCACCCCTTAACAGGGTCACCTCTGTGACGGATCCCGTTGGCGGCATGACTTCCTATACTTATGATACCAATGCTGCCAATGACGTGATCATCTGGTCGGTTGATGCCGCCTCCAACAACTGTGTTAAAAACGGGACCTACGCTGCCGGTACGTTGTTCTTGACGCAAACCTCAGATCCTGTAGGAAACATAGTGAAGGAGTACAAGGACAAACAGGAGAGGGTCATTCTAAAGATTGCCGGCACCAATGTAAGAACCTATTATGTGTACGATGATTTCGGCCTGTTGCGGTACGTACTTTCTCCAAAAGCATCTGAAAATATGACCGGAGCTACTCCAACCACTTATGCCTCTTATGATCCTATCATAACCGGATTGTGCTATTATTACCAGTATGATGCACGTAAACGAATGGTTATAAAACAACTTCCCGGTGCAGCAGCAGTCTGGATGGTCTATGATGCAAGGGATCGGCTAGTTCTGGTACAAGACGGCAAGACCAGAGCAGAGAATGCCGGTAAGTGGTTGTATACAAAATATGAGAACAATTTGAACAGGCCTGTTGAAACTGGTTGGTTAACCGCCTCAAATAGTCTTGGAACCATATGGAATGATTTTGCCACTGCCGTTAATTATCCTTCTGGCTACACCTCTTCAGATATTTTGACACAGAGTACTTATGATGCTTATCAAAATACTACCCTTTGTGGTCTATCAAACAAAAACACGGCAGTGAAGGGTATGCTCACTTACCAGAAATCCAAAATACTGGATGGAAGCGGGTACATTGAGACTCACAACTTCTTTGACGACAAGTATAGGGTAATCCAGTCTACCGTCAGAAAAGTTGATGGCAATAACAACGTACTTGTCGATCTGATTAATCAAACAACAACAAACACTTACGATTTTGCGGGAAAACTACTCACAAGTACCGAAGTCTACAGCGGAGCGGTAACCCAATCCCTCATCAAAACCTTCACCTACGACCATGCCGGCCGGCTTGAGAAGGTGGAACAGCAGATCGCGGGGGATGTCACCAACGGCAATGTGGTGCTGGCACAGAACGACTACAACGAGTTGGGAGAATTGATACTCAAAAAACTGCACTCAGTCAACCAGGCCAGCTTCGTTCAGGACATCGATTTCCGTTATGATGTACGGGGATGGCTCGGCAGTATCAATGATCCGGCGAATCCTTCGGCAAGCAAGTTGTACGGAGAGCAGCTCAATTATCTTGCCAACGGCAATATCCAGAATGTAAGCTGGAAGAACACCATTTTGGATGCACAAAACGCTGTTGTAACTACTAATAAGCAAAAATATGATTTTACCTACGACGGGATCAACCGTCTTACTAATTCCGCCTATTCTGAACTCGATGCAAGCAACGCCACAGTCAATACAGGCAACTTCTCCGAAGGATATGGTTATGATTCCAACGGAAACATCGCTACCCTTACCAGACAAGGTAACAAAGCACTTTCAGGAAATACCCCAGTTTTTGGCCTTATTGACAATCTTACCTATAACTATGGAAGTAACAGTAACCAGCTTAGTTCTGTCAGTGATGCCATTACTTCAGGAGTAGCACACGATCTTGAGTTTAAGCCTGCCACTGATAGTTATGCCTATGATGCTAACGGCTGTGCCACAATTGTGCCAGAAAGAAATGTTTCGGTTGCTTACAACTATTTAAACCTTCCAACTTCAGTTACAGTTGGATCTCAAGGTACTATTTCTTATCTTTACGATGCCTCAGGTGCTAAGCTGAAAAAGACAGTTGGTTCTGCCATCAGCTATTACCAGGGCAGCGTTCTTAAACTTAATGGAGTAGATATCATTCTGACGGGCGAAGGCCGTGCCATTAAAAACGGTAACTGGAGCTATGAGTACGATCTTAAAGACCATCTGGGAAATACAAGGGTGAGTTTTGCTGCAGGTAATGGCACTGCCCTGCCAAAGCAGTACAAGGACTACTACCCGTTTGGCCTGGAGATGGCCCGTTGGTACGTCAATGACGCCAGTGCAACCAAGTACCTCTACAACGGAAAAGAGCTTCAGGATGAGTTTGGGTTGGGTTGGTACGATTACGGAGCAAGATTCTATGACCCAACGATCGGAAGGTGGAATAGTATGGATCCGCTGGCGGAAAAAGGAAGGAGGTGGAGTCCGTACACTTATGCCTTTGACAACCCAATAAGATTCATTGACCCGGATGGTATGTGGGGAGAAGGGACAAATGGCAATGCTGGGAATCATCAAGGATTGGCCGAACAAAGGAGGGATGAGAGTGCGATTATGAATTCCTTCACGGATGTAAGCCCTAAAGAAGAACCAAAGGCACAAGAAACCTCGAACGTTGTTCAGAAAAATACGGCGGATGCAGCTCCCATAGGAAAAGGGGCACGACAAACTTTTGATATAGACTATGCCGTAGACTATTTAAATTCACATGCAAATAGTTCATCTACAGGAGAGTGTTCAAGGTATGTTCAAAATGCTTTAGTAAATGGTGGAATCAAAACTAATATTCCTGTGCAGGCTGGTAGAAAATACGGACCATTATTAAAAGGGTGGGGATTTAAAGATATAACGAGTAGTCTTTCTTACTATACTCCTATCAAAGGTGATATAGCTGTTTTTCAGGGTTATTCAGGAGGGGCGGCAGATAGAAACGGTATCCCTTATGGTCATATTCAAATGTATAACGGTAAACAGTGGGTTTCTGATTTCTTTCAAAGTAGACCATTTTGGCCAGGAGGTGCTTATGAAAAATACAAACCAGCATTTCAGATTTATCGATGGTAAAACATTATTAATACAATTAATTATGAAAACAATAGTTTTCCTTTCTATAATATGTGTAACGATTTTTTCAAATAGTATTATTCAAGCACAAAATCCACTTTATGATAATGAAGTAGAAAGAACAATAAAAGATTTTTATACTGAATATTGCAATATTTGGAATAATACACCTACTTCAGTACCTGCCAATGCACTAAACAACAAAATAGATTCGTTAGCAAAAAAGTACTGTACTAAGCAATTAAGAAATAAAGCCAAATCGATGTTTGTAAATGGTCAGGAATTATATACAAATGATTATGGTATTGTGGTAGAA
>Ga0118677_10004167_pt1 | contig 26628 bp, 23 predicted proteins | sample AliMusrvi5mmetaG_FD_86154 | JGI IMG/M metagenome (GOLD analysis project Ga0118677, IMG submission 86154) | reverse complement strand
CACCCCAAAACTACAACGTCCGGTCTGCGGCGGAAACCTTTAGTGTGGACTATGCATGCCCGCAGACGAACGGTGAATTCAGAGAAATCTATACCGCCGCATCCGGAAGCAATCGAAGCATCGTTATCGAAATAAAAGGATCACGGCAGGAGAACCTACTGCAGCACCGTGCGTTGCAGGGTAGAATCAGTGCCCTTGCTGAAGAACATCTATTCGTTCTGTGACTGTGACAAAGGCGTAAGATCGCGCAATTCCGGCAGATCGGCTGCGAGCCAGTGTCGGGTAACCCAATTGGGCACGCCTGTCGGCAGATCACTGTCATCCTCATAGCGCAACCATTCGCTCAGTTCACCCTCGCCATCCCAACGATTTTCGTTGAGAGACCATGACAACCACGAACTTCCAGCGGCTGATCTTGCAAAAAACTCAACTCCCGAGTCTGCATCCCATAGCCGAGCGGTGCTATCAGAGCCTGCTGTCACGATGCGCTTCCCGTCCGGAGAAAAGGCGCACGCCTGAATCCTGCCTGAATGACCTTCGAATCGTCGAATTTCTTTGCCCGAGTCTGCATCCCATAGCCGAGCGGTGCTATCAGAGCCTGCTGTCACGATGCGCTTCCCGTCCGGAGAAAAGGCGCACGCCTGAATCGAGCCTGAATGACCTTCGAATCGTCGAATTTCTTTGCCCGAGTCTGCATCCCATAGCCGAGCGGTGCTATCATAGCCGGCTGTCACGATGCGCTTCCCGTCCGGAGAAAAGGCGCACGCCTGAATCCAGTCTGAATGACCTTCGAATCGTCGAATTTCTTTGCCCGAGTCTGCATCCCATAGCCGAGCGGTGCTATCAAAGCCTGCTGTCACGATGCGCTTCCCGTCCGGAGAAAAGGCGCACGCCTGAATCAAGCCTGAATGACCTATAAGACCTGCTATTCGAAGATTAACGGGTAAAAAACCTGAACTTGAAGCAAAACCGTATGCACGTGGCCATGTGGCGCCAATCAGATCAACTGTATCAAGATTTGCTTCAACAAGATAAGCTTCGGCAAGCCTTGTCAGGCGCATTCTTGCACCAGAGAAATCCGTATTGGAAGCCTGGAGATACCTCAGGTCGGCACCATCAAAACATGCATTGCTGCATTGCGCATGGTTCAGGTCAAGATACCGTCCTTTGATTCGTAGAAGGCTGGTACCAACGAGACTTGCTTCTGCAATGCACGCATTGTCAAGCACAGCATCGTCAAGTCGAGCCCCATTAAAACGGGCTTTTTCAAGAACAGCGAAAGAAAGAGTAGTACCACAGAGGTCGGCATTACTGAAATCAATCTCATCAGCACAAAGCAATGTCAGATTTTCGCCGGAAAGCTGAGCACCTTTCAAATGTGCTTTTGGAGGGATCATTTGCTTTTGTACCAAGCGAAGTTGCTCCGGAGCCAATAATCGCTGACGTGATCTTTGCTCTTGTGGGATGGCCTGGAAACGGTACTGTGCACTACGATAAGCAATCAGAAGAGCATTCTCGGAGGTGACTTCAGTATAGGGGTTTTCAAGAATGGTACGGATTGCACCGACCAATTTATCGGAGCTCTCTTTCGCTGATTCAGTCAGGTCAAGCAGAAATGTGGTGGCTTCAGGATTGATACGGCCAGAGGTCAGAGCTTTGGCGAAATGACCTTCCTGAAGGGCGCGAAAAAGAGCCCGGGCAAAAAAGAATTCGAGGAAGCTTCTGTGTGAAAAGCGGTAATAGCCGTCAGCACTGCGCACAAGGAAAGCGGCGGTACGCAGTTCAAGGTCAACCCGTTCACTGTCGAGGCGGCGGGCAAGTCCACCTTCATGATGAAGCAGCGCGGCGAGGTCGGTGTAGTGAATCTGGTTACGTGGTCTGATCCAAAGTTCACAAGCCATGCGTTCGAGCAGATCCCGCATGTGATCAACGTTTACCTCTCCCTGAGTCAGACGGACCGTGTTCAACCAACGGGTTGTGTAAGTCAGGTAGAGTGATCCGGTAGTTACTTTCTCTCCCTGTTTTATTAGATCGGGAAGAGTCGCTACAATGATGTCGAGCAACTGGGGTGTTGATGCGATATCCTGAAGGCCATATCTCTCTTCGATAAACCGGCGTGCCTGATCACCTTCAACAGTTCCAAGACGCTTCTGCAGGTACTCGGCAATCTGCTCTTTTGTGAAAACCGGCAGAGTATCGAGCGTAGCGTCGAAGGCACGTGCTGCTTTGCCCAGTGCTGAATCCGCTTCAAAGAGTTTGTCGCCTCCCTGAACTGCTTGCATGGCGCTTTTCCTGTCGCGAAAAAAGTGGCTGCGGGAGGTGATCAACACTCGATTGCCACGCGGGTTACGACCGGGGCTGGCGGTTGGACGAGCCAGTTGGCGGAACTGTTCTTCGACGCTGCGTCCGGCCTGAGCAACGCCCATTTCATCAAAACTGTCGAGCAGCAGGACTACTCGCCCGGCTTCAAGCAGGTGCAGCACAATCTCGGGATTGAGTACGGTGCGCAGTTCAGTTTCGAGATGTTCGCGAATCAGGCTTTCAAGCGAAATAGCATTGGGAAACTGGCGCAGGTTGATTTCGACCGGAATCGGGCGTTCGGGATTGTTTTCGCAGTTGCGGGCCAGTTCGTAGGCAAGCCGCTCGACCAGTGTGCTTTTACCGGTACCGTAATCGCCAAGCACCAGCCACAACCGACTTCCCGCTCCCGAAACCCACTGGAGGGCATGAGGCAACATCAGTACCGGTTTTTCGTCGTGCTGCTTTTCAAGGATCAGATACTGGTCAACATAGTTGCCTGCAAAAGTGCTTGCTTCGTAGCGCTGACGAATGCGGGCAAGGTAGGGTGAGAAATCGAAAAGACTGCGTTCCAGTTCATCGTAGGTAAGCGCCTGAATTCCCTGCTCTCGTGCAAAACTGCGAGCCGCCGGGCTGAAGTCGCGTGCAGCGACTACCATGCCTCGTGCCTGCATCTCTCTGGCAGTCGGGCCATCGAGCCAAGTTCTGAATATCTGCACGGTCTCTTTCGGAATGACGCTTTGATGATCCTTGCATTCGACCAGATAAACCTCTTCGCGACCGAAATCGGCACGTTTGCGGGCGATAAGATCGACACGGTTACTGTCGATCAACTGTTCTCGTTCGACAGTGTAGCCGAGCAGGCGCAGGAGATGGGCAACACGTTCTTCAAAGTTCTTGCCTTGCTCATGGCTATTTTGGTTGCGGCGGACGACCAGATCGGGACGGGTATCGTCGCTGCGGCGGGCCGACTCGGTCTCTGCGATAACCTGCTGGCGCACCATGTCGATTCGACGTTCCAGATCGTTATAGGCTTTTGCTACCGGAGTGTCGGGGCGCGTTGCTGCGTAAAGTTCTTCAGTGAAGAGGAGACGCTGATCAAAAGGAATGGTGATCAATTCGGCAGGGGCCAGGCCAAAGGCTTCCTTCCAGATTTCCTCTCCTTTTGCACGCAAATCGAGTTCATCAGCAATCGGAGATGCAACCAGAATGCGCGTCAGGGGTGGCAATGTATCGCGCGGGGCAATGCGCCCCTCACTGGCCGACTGAAGGGCTTGCCATACATGGGCGAGTCCTTTCGTATTCTGCCTGCCGTAGTTACCGACAAGAACTGTGGCATGTGGTAACAGGACAGCGAGCAGTCCGCCGATATCGGTGATGCCGGTACGCGAATCGAGCATAACAGTTTCGAAACCAGCCTTGCCGAAGGCATCAAGAATGCCGCGAAAGAGTGCGAGACCGCTGTCGAGGTCACGAACCAGAAAATCATCCCAGCGTACACTTTGGTAGAGCCCTGCAAAGTCTTTGTTGTCGCCATAGGCAGGAAGAATAAAAAGTCGATCCTGTTCTGGCGTCTGGCAAGCAAGTTTGACAAGTTTGCCGAAATCAGCATCTTTCGATGGCCGTCCTGACTCCTGCCATGAAATCATCCATTCAAAAAAACCTTCTTTGACAGTTTTTGCTGGTGTCAGCCCCGAAATATTGTGCAGCCCGGGCGCTTCGATATCGAGATCCCAAAGCAGCGTTTTGCCGCGCCGCGCACTGAGGATGCCGATATTGGCGGCAAGCAGGCTGCGCCCGACGCCGCCTTTGTAGCTGTAGAAGGTGACGATGAATGGTGTCATGCGCTTTTCCTGAAGTCCCTGAGATAGCTTGCAGCCCGTTCAGGGTAATGATTGTCGGTGGTGCCATTCTTCCGCTCCTCCTGCTCAGCAATCTTGCTCCCAATTTCAGTGAGCTGCAACAGATTGTCACGTCCGTGCTTTCTTTTACTTATCAGTCCATGGGCTTCGAGCGGTCCGATAAGCTGAGTGATTCGTCCTGAGGTCAGTTTGACATCAAGACGATTTGCAAGCTCTGACTGACTCATTTCGCGGCTCCCGGCGTTGAACAGCAATCGAAGAATTTTGTCAACATGAAGGCGCCCGAGTTGTGCCTCCGGGTTGGCATGAGCAAGATTGAGTCGCCTCGCTTCGAGCATATCGCTGGCCTCCTGCCATCGGTATCGGAACTCTTCCGGGAGTGATGCCATTGAATTTGCCCGATTAAGGGCATAATGGATAAGGCGCTGCAGTTCAGATATACCTTCGCGATCGCTTGCGCATGCAATAGCTCTCGCCGACCAGACCAATATGAGACGATTGGCGACTTTCAGAGCTGTTTCATTCCATGTAGCGAGCGAACGTATGGCAGCAAGAAGTTCTGCTGTTGTTGATCTATCGACCAGCATAGCCGGGTCACTGACGTTCAGATTAAGCGCGTTCATAATACTAAATAGTCCTAAGGTTTTAGATTCAAAAATAATTTAACATTATTTAATGGATAAATAATTCGACCAAGAGAGCTATTTTATGCGTCGGATGTAATTATCTTTTCGCGCCACGGTTACAAAGGCTATATCAGTTGTACAATCCTCACATTTTTCGTGATGAACAAAACCCGGCTCATATCCTTTGATGCCTGGCATTTCCTGATTGGCAACGGCTACAACAGTTCCTCCTGTATCATGCAATTGTTTTGCAGCTGCTTTCTGCGGGCTCAACTTTTTACTCATGCTTGGAACCAGCAACCAGTCGGGGGATAGTGAAGACAAGGCAGCGGCAGGTTTTCCATCGAACATATCCTTGCAGATAGCCATGGCCATTAATCCGAGAGGTGTCAGTAAACAGGTCAATGGCGTGGTGGCACATTCTATACCTTCCTTGCAATTCTTGAAGGTGACAGGTCTGCGTTTGTCACAATCGAAAAGGTGAGTCCCGTCCAACCCCAGAATAGCCTCGGCATGGTTTCGCCACCCAGTATCAACTTGTTCGTGGAAACTACCAAGCACAATAACAGGAACTGAAAGTGCATGATTGTCACCATCCTTTTCATTTAACAGATCAAGTTTATTGGCAATTTGCAAGCGAATAGCCGGGGTGATCGTAAGCTCAGGCATCACAAGGATATGCGTTCCCTCGCGTTTTGCCGCACTGATGCATTCAAGTGCTTTTTCGAGACGAATTTTTTCGTCGCTTAGATCGTTGAAAAACAAAAGCTGAGAATCATTGTCGGTGTTTGTCGGATAAATACCGTCTGCAAAATGGATTATGGCGATCTTGACAGTTTCGCCAAGCATGTACCGAATCGCCCAATCCTTATAGCCCTGCGGAATTTCAGCTATAGCTACAGACATACTTTTAGAAATCTTCTCAAGGTTGTTGAGGGGAATTACACGATGGTGCTTCAGCCAAAATGCTGTATTTCCATATTGTTCGCGTCGTTTACCACCACCGGATCCCGGATATATCGGCAGTACCCTTGAATCCCCATCACCATCATCAATCTTGTCATGTGGCTTAACGCTGTCTGGAGCATAAACGCGATTGCAGTGTTCATCAAGCGCCTGGAACCACAGCAGGGGATCTCTTTCGATTTCATCGGATGAAATTGTGAATTGATCATTACCGAAGCACTCCATTGCCTTTTTGATGGTATGAGCTTTTTCCTCATCGCTATGAAAATGATTTAAATGCAAATTTTCCCAATCATCGAGCACCAGTCGTTCGTCCTGGGTTAACCATTGAGCGATACGACAGAGACGGGCAAGAGCTTCTCTGTAACATTCGAGATTTATGAAGTCAGCTACCTTTTTCATACATAACAATTACCTGTTATTCTGGTACGATCGAAAAATTCGGGGTATTGAATTCATTATTGTGTAATCATGCCGAAATCGCAGTTTACGAAGTTCTTTATGATCTGCCAATGCTCTTCTTTCTGCAAAGGAGTTTCTGCACTGAATTATGGTTTTTATATTGATCTTGCGTTGTTCAAGACAACAACCGTGAAAAAGTCGGACAATCCTTGCAACCTTATACATGCCATGCAGAAAACCTTGCAGGAAGTTCCTTTACATATCGTGACCATAGGGGAAAGAACATTGCCCCGTATCCTTTTTCTGCACGGGTTTCTTGGGTCCGGTGGCGATTGGCTTCCGGTGGCGAGAGAGCTTTGCAATGACTTCTGCTGTGTAATGGTTGATCTGCCGGGACACGGAAAAGCAGGCTTCAGGGAAGCACCTCCGAGCGATGGTTTTTTTGAACAAACAGTCGATGCTCTTGCTGAACTGCTCAGACTGTCGGCTTCTTCTCCAAGCTATCTTGTCGGTTATTCGATGGGAGGACGTCTTGCACTTGCTCTTCTGCTTCGTCACCCTGAGCTTTTTACCAAAGCCATTATCGTTTCGGCGTCTCCTGGACTCCGGACAAACAAGGAACAGAGTGATCGGCAGGTGCATGATGATAGAATTGCACGAAAAATTGAAAGAAACTTTGAGGGGTTCATTGAGGCATGGTATGATCAGCCGCTTTTTGCGACACTGAAACATCACCCGATATTTAAAGAGGTGGAGAGTGAACGGAAAATCAATGATCCCCGGAATCTTGCTCTCGCACTGAGAGTGCTCGGAACAGGACGGCAACGTTCACAATGGGAGGCTCTGCAACATAACCGTGTGCCAATACGGTTTTTTGTAGGGGAAAAAGATGAGCGTTACGTTGAGATTGGCCACCAAATGGTTAAGTTATGCCCTGGCTCTGATCTTGAAATTTTTCCTCATTGCGGCCATACCCTGCAACTTGAAAACAAGGAATTGTTTCTGGATCGTTTGAGATTTTTTTTCAACCAGCAAGAAGAAAAGCAGTTATGAGCGTTGTAAACTGGATACAAACAGGTGATTTTACCGACATTCTCTACCATAAGGCTGACGGTATTGCAAAAATCACCATCAACCGCCCGGAAGTACGAAACGCATTTCGTCCCCAGACTGTTGAGGAGATGATTGCCGCCCTGTCTGACTCAAGGAATGACAGTTCGATTGGAGTGATCATTCTGACCGGCGCCGGAGAGAAGGCGTTCTGTTCGGGAGGCGACCAGAAAATACGCGGTCACGCCGGCTATGCCGATGCCAAGGGTGTCAACCGCCTTAACGTCCTTGACTTCCAGCGCGATATTCGTACCTGTCCTAAACCAGTCATTGCAATGGTCGCAGGCTATGCAATCGGCGGCGGCCATGTGCTGCACATGCTTTGCGACCTAACCATTGCAGCCGACAATGCTGTTTTCGGCCAGACCGGCCCAAAAGTTGGTTCATTTGACGGTGGATGGGGCGCAAGCTATATGGCACGGCTTGTAGGCCAGAAAAAAGCACGCGAGATATGGTTCCTCTGCCGCCAGTACAATGCCAATGAAGCACTTGCCATGGGATTGGTGAACACTGTTGTGCCGCTTGAGCAGCTTGAACAGGAGACCATCCAATGGTGCCGTGAAATCCTTGCCAACTCCCCGCTTGCCATCAGGTGCCTGAAATCGGCACTCAATGCGGATTGTGATGGACAGTCAGGGCTGCAGGAACTTGCCGGAAATGCCACTATGCTCTATTATATGAGTGAAGAGGGACAAGAGGGCAGGAACGCCTTTGTTGAAAAACGGAAACCGGATTTCAGTAAATTTCCAAAAAGACCTTGAAAGCTACCCACGCACTTCTCTACCGGTATGTTATTCCTTTTACAGAAGCAATAACCGTTAATGGGCTTCGGCTTTTACAAAGGGAAGGGATTATCCTTGCTTTAAAGACCACGGAGGACGGGCACACGGCTTATGGTGAAATTGCTCCGCTTCCTGGTCTGCACAAGGAGACCCTTGAATCTGCTGAAGCGCAGCTTGTGGAGGTACTTTCAAAACACGAAGTTGTGAATAACAGCTTTTTTCATGACCAACTCTTCCCTTCTGTGCGCACAGGGCTGGAGATGGCGATGATCAACCTTGAAGCTACAGTCTCAGGAGAGTCGCCGACGTTTTCCAATGCCGCGGAACTTCCTGCAAAACATGTTCCGGTCAATGCACTGCTCTTCGGTGATACGCCGCAAGTTGAACAAAGGGCCGTAGAGTTTTTCAATCTCGGGTACCGTACCTTCAAGCTTAAGATATCATCCGCTCACTGTGAGATCGCTATCCGAAGCATTGAAACACTACACCGAACTTTCGGAAACACAATCGAGCTGAGGCTTGATGCCAATCAATCGTTCTCACTCGATGAAGCGATCGAATTTGCAGGACACATTCCAATGGAGAGCATTGCCTATATTGAGGAGCCTCTGAAGAACGCTGAAGATCTCGGGGAGTTTTTCGCCAAAACCGCTATCCCCTCTGCACTGGATGAAACCCTCTGGCAAAGGCCGGAACTGCTTGAACAAATCCCCCCGGAAGCGCTTTCTGCACTGATCCTGAAACCAAACCGGCTGGGTGGAATATCAGTGGCACTGAAATTGGCACTGTATGCAAAAAGAAACAATCTGCTTACAGTTTTCAGCTCGGCTTTTGAGAGTGGAATCAGTCTAAGCTTTTATTCATGGCTTGCAGCTGCGGCCTCTGCTGAACCGGCAGCATGCGGGCTGGACACTTACCGTTATCTGAAGCACGACTTGCTTGAAACTCCTTTCAGCGCGGAAAACGGACGTCTTGATGCTCACAAACTTTACCATGAAGGAAGAATTGTCAATAAGAGGGATCTCAAACTGATCTCACTCTGGTCGATGTAACAATTACTCTCTGGCGGCTTTTCGTTTGAGCCGGAGAACGGCATAGGCTCCGCCAAGACCTGATATCGGAGCATAAAAAACTCCGGAGAAGGCCATGTTCATCAGAATTTCAACAAAGCTTAACTTTACCGGTGTAAGAGCCAGTTTCTCAGCTGCAACAAGTGCCTGCACCTGCTGCTGAACCTCAGGCCTTCCTTTGGCCATTTCAAGCACCCAGTCAATCACAAGGGCAAGACTTTCCGTTCCTGGCCTGTAATTGAAGAGCTCCATAAGCGCAAAGGTTATACCCTCTGAGATCACGCCGCCAACCAAACCGGCCAGACAGCCAATGGTGAACGCCTGGTTGTAGGTCAAACGCACCTGAAAGCGCATAATGGTCTGATGCAGCGCAATTGTTCCAGCAAGAAAAATACCGGCAAAAAGAAAAACATTCAGCAGCGTCAGATAGGGGATGGTTGTCGTCAGAATAATGATTGCAGCACCCAGCAGAACAGAATAGAGCTTTCCTTTCAATGGCAGAGCAGATTGAGTCACGTTTTCAGTAGCCATATATCTTCACGAGAGCCGTTCATTTAAAAAATCATCCATGGTATAAAATCCAGGGTTCTGTTTATGACGCTGGACAAGCCAGATGGCAGCTTCAACAGCACCTGATGCAAAACCGGAGCGGTTTTTTGCTGTATGTGAAATAACAATTTCATCAGCATCAGAATCAATAAATGCGGTGTGCTTTCCGAAGACACCGCCAAGCCTTAAAGCTGCAACCTGCAGCTCTTCCGGAGCAAGTTTCCGGTCGTCCGAGAGCTGCCGGACTATGGTTTTTTTCCTGCTGTTGGCCGACAGAATCATATCGGCTGCCCTGAGCGCGGTGCCGCTTGGAAAATCGGCTTTTCCTGTGTGATGCTGTTCAGCAAAGGCAATATCAAACTGGTCAAACGGAGCAATAAGCCGTGCGGCTTCGCGTACGCTCCTGAGGAAAATGTTGACTCCAAGAGAAAAATTTGCCGAATAGAGTAGTGACGCTCCGGCATCGGAGACCTTTTTTTTGACCTCATCGCTGACATCATCCCACCCTGTTGTGCCAACAATAATGGGCACACCGGACGAAAGCATGGCTGGAAGATTGCTGAGAAACGCCTCTCTGACGGTAAAATCGATAATGGCATCGCTGTCTTGAAATACTTCGGGAACAACGGGGGTATCGACATCGAGAACTGCGGAAGTTTCATGACAGCCCGACTGACCGATCACAAGAGCTACCTGACGGCCCATCCTGCCATTTCCTACAAGAGTAAACCTCATAATTATTGTTGTCCTTAACGGTTACGGTGAAAAAGCTACAGTATCAGTGAGCCGGTTCACTCCTAATTCATAATATCGAGAAGCCTGTCAAGATCGTCGTTCGAAAAATACTGAATATGTATTTCGCCTTTGCCACCTTTTTTTTCCACAATGCGTACTTTTGTGGCCAGTTTATCTCTCAAGCGGGACTCAAGCTGAGTAACATGTGAAGAGCGTTCTATGGCGTCAGGCTTTAACGGTTTGGATTGTTCCTTGAACATGCGGTTAACCAGTGCTTCGGTCTGACGGACTGAAAGCTGATGACTGAGGATCTGTTTCCAGACCTTCAACTGCTGCTGCTCACCTGGAAGGTTAATCAGCGCCCTTGCATGTCCGGACGATATTTCCCTGTTTCTTATACTGTCCTGAATCTGTAAAGGAAGCTTGAGAAGCCTGAGAAAGTTACTGACGGTTGAACGGTTTTTGCCTACTTTCTGTGCGATCTCATCCTGTGTGAGAGAGCATTTGGTTGTCAGGCTTTTCAAAGCAAGTGCAACTTCAATGGCGTTAAGATCCTCACGCTGAATGTTCTCGATGAGAGCAAGCTCAAGTTTACTTGAATCATCATGAGCCTCAATAACATAGGCTGGAATAAACTTGAACCCTGCCTGCATAACGGCCCTGAGCCTGCGTTCTCCGCTGATGAGTTGATAGCCATCGCCATCCCTGCAAACCGTAACCGGCTGTATAACCCCATTTTCTATAATGGAATTTTTAAGCTCTTCAAGAGCGCTTTCGTCAAATTCCTTGCGGGGCTGAAATGGATTTGTGCGTATTTTTTCGACTGGCAGACTGCCAATACTCCCTTCCTGGGCTAATTCCTGTTCTTCCTCCTTTGAACCCGATTCAAATCCTTCATCCGGAATAAGTGCTTTTAAACCTCTCCCCAGTGCATTTTTTGACATATCCTCCACCAGCTTACCGGTCAGTTGCTACTGCCGGACTTTAAATTTTTTAATATTACCGTCTCTTTCGAAAATCTCCTGTGCCAGATCGAGATAATCTTTCGATCCAATACTCTGAGCGTCATAGAGCAGCGCAGGTTTACCATGGCTTGGCGCTTCAGAAAGTCGAACATTTCTGCGGATATAGGTTTTGTAAACCTTGTCTTTGAAGAACTTCTTGACCTCTTCGGCAACCTGCGATGCAAGACGAAGTCTCGAATCATACATGGTCACCAGAACACCTTCGATTTCCAGTTTCGGATTGAGGTGTTTTCGGACAATACTGATGGTATTGAGCAGCTTTCCCAAGCCCTCAAGAGCGTAATATTCGGCCTGAACCGGGATAAGTACGGAATCTGCTGCTGTAAGCGAATTAAGTGTTATCAGGCCTAATGAGGGCGGGCAATCGATAATGATATACTCATACTGGGAACGAATCCCCTTGAGCGCCTTCTGCATCACATACTCGCGTTCTTTCATATTCACCAGTTCGACCTCCATCCCGACGAGATTGACATTGGAAGGAAGAACATCAAGATACTCAAGACTGGAAGACTTGATAGCGTCCTGTATGTTTCCGCCTTTTACCATAACCTGGTAAAAGGTATTATCGATTTCGTCGCCTATTTCAAGCCCGAAGCCGGATGTGGCATTGGCCTGGGGATCGATATCGATAAGCAACGTCTTAAACTCAGATATGGCAATCGATGCCGCTATATTTACAGCAGTGGTTGTTTTTCCTACACCACCCTTCTGGTTTGCAATCGCAATTACTCTGCCCATGTACTAACCAGGGAAATTTATAGCAGTTGAAGTTCTGTCATGACTTGGTACATTATAATACTTACACGAACCATTACAAATTTTTTTAATCTCGCTTCATGGAAAGGCTGGAACAACAATTCTATGAACTTCCTCCTCTCGAACTTGCGGAAAAACTGCTTGGAAAAATTTTTGTGCGTGTGCTGCCTGGACATATACAGTTGAAGGTGAGCTGAGCAAGAGAAAAAGTCAATCAACATCCACATTATACAATGATGCAGGAACGTGAATCACTGGAATTCGATATTGTGTTTATCGGTGCTGGGGCTGCAAACCTTGCATCGGCAATACACCTGCAGCGCCTCCTGAAGCGTCATAACTCTCGGTCGGCAAACACTCTTGAACCCTCAATAGCTTTGATTGACAAAGGACGGTATGCCGGTGCCCACCTTCTTTCAGGTGCAATTCTTGATCCAAAAGCCCTCGATGAATTTTTTCCTGATTATCGAGATCAGGGATTTCCTTTTGAAACTACGGTCTCGAAGGAGTGTCTATGGTATCTGACAGCAAAAAGGAAGTTTCCATTTCCGTTTTTTCCTGAACCATTCAGCAATAAGGGGAATATGCTCGTTTCGCTCTCCCGCATCGGTTCATGGATGGCTGATCAGGCAGAAAAAGAGGGTCTTCAGCTTTTTGACAATACTGCAGCCGTTCTTCCATCTATCGAAAACGGCAGGCTTGCGGGTATTCTGACAGACGACAAGGGGCTCGACAGAAAGGGTCAGAAAAAAAACAACTTTGAACCCGGGCTTTTGCTTAAAACAAAAGCTACTGTCATAGGGGAAGGCTCTGACGGCTCGTTCTTCAGAAAAGTCTGCGAACACTTTCCAAATGGCATGCAAATGACGCCGCAACGCTACGAAACCGGAGTCAAAGAGACATGGCGGATACCGGAAGGTCGCCTCATCGCTGGAGAGGTTCACCAGATGTTCGGCTATCCTCTTTCGTCAGATCTCTATGGCGGAGGATGGCTCTATGCCTTGTCATCGACACTGCTCTCTCTGGGGTTTATCACTTCACTGGATCCCACGTCGCCTGTCTGCGATCCGCATCTTAATCTTCAGCGCTTTAAACAGCACCCGATGCTTGCCAAAATCCTTGAAGGAGGCAGCATGATTGAGTCGGGAGCAAGAACAATAACCTCTGGTGGTGCTGAGGCCATGCCCTCCCTTTACGGTCCGGGATATCTTGTCACCGGTGAATCGGCAGGAATGGTAAACATGCAGCGCCACAAAGGGCTGCACCTTGCGATGAAATCCGGAATCCTAGCAGCTGAAACTCTGTTTGAATCGCTTCTGCATGATGATTTTTCCACCGATCAACTGAAAACCTACAGCGAACGGTTCAATAATTCATGGGCTTACGATGAACTGTACGCTGCAAGAAACTATCGGAAAGCTTTTGATCACGGACTTTATTCCGGTTTGGTTCAGGCAGGATTGCAGCTTACCTTTCCTGGTCTCTCAATGGCTGAAGGCTTTGGGAATCGCCGCGATGAAAAAAAGAGGTCAACCTCATCCAAAGAAGCACGATCTGCTGCAGGAAGAGAAGTTTTCACTCCGGACGGCAGCCTTACCTTCAGCAAAAGAGAGAGCCTTTACCGGTCGGGAACCATGCACGAAGAGAATCAGCCATGCCACCTGCTCATAAAACCTGAAGATATCGAGAAAATATGCCTGCAGCAATGCACTGTCGAGTTCGCTAATCCATGCCTGCATTTCTGCCCGGCAGAGGTCTACGAAATAACCGGTGATCCACACTTAACGCTTACAATTAACGCGTCGAACTGCCTGCACTGTAAAACATGTGAAACCGTCGACCCTTACAGAATCATTACCTGGACACCCCCTGAAGGTGGCGGCGGCCCAGGATATAAACTCAGTTAACTTATGAATGTTCAAAAAAAAGTTGTGGTTGGTATTTCCGGCGGAGTTGATTCAGCTGTTTCTGCATGTCTTCTTGTTGAACAGGGATATTCCGTCACGGGTCTAAATATCAGGGTCCTCGACTCTCTTGACGAGAGCCCTTCCCTTAAACCATCGCCGCTTGTTATCAGCGATCATCCGGATTTTCAGATTCCGGTGTTTACCCTGAACCTCAGCAGTAAATTCAGGGATGATGTGATTCACTATTTTCATGATGACTACCTCGGGGGACGGACACCGAACCCCTGCATGGTCTGCAATAAAAAAATCAAATGGTTCGGCCTTTTTGAGGGTTTGAAGCTGCTGGATGCTGATTTTGTTGCCACAGGCCATTTTGCCGCCACAGACTTCAGTAATGGAAGATACCGCCTCTATAAAGGGGCTGATCCTGAAAAAGACCAGAGCTATTTTCTGTGGATGCTATCGCAAAACGACCTGGCAAAGACCCTCTTTCCGCTCGGGCAACTCACCAAACCGGAAGTCCGTAAGCTGGCCCACTCTTTCGGGGTCAGGGCCGCTGAAAAAAAAGAGAGTCAGGAGATATGCTTTGTTCCGCAGGACGATTACTGCAGTTACCTTTCCGGTGCTCTTCCTGGTCTTGCCGAAAAAGTTGCGAATGGAGATATTGTTGACGAGACTGGCAAGGTTATCGGCAAACACCGCGGCTATCCGTTCTATACCATCGGACAGCGCCGCGGGCTCGGCATTGCAGCCAAAGAGCCTCTCTATGTTACAGCTCTCGACACTGAGCATAACCGTATTCATGTCGGGAAAAAATCCTCTCTTGAATGCCGGCAACTTATTGCTTCCGGTCTTAACCTGATTGGTCTGGAGAGCCTGACAGGCACAATCGAAGCTTGCGGGAAAATCCGCTATCGTGACAGGGAAACTCTCTGCACTCTTGAACCTCTTGATGACAACTCAGCAACTGTCTCATTCGCTTCGCCAAAAAATGCGGTATCTGCCGGACAGGCGGCGGTTTTTTACCGTGACAACGAAGTGCTTGGCGGCGGCTTCATTACCCGGATCATAAACACACCACAACTGTAACCAATTTATTACCTATGCAGCGACGTAACAATTTTTCCCTCACCAGTCTTGAGCTTTTACCTGCAAACTCTGAGGGTGCCCCGCTTCTGATCATGCTTCACGGATACGGCAGTAACGAAAAAGACCTGATTCAAATCGCACCCGCCCTGCTGCCCGAATTTCGCTACATCAGTCCAAGAGCACCACAGACTATGGATTTCGGTATGTATGGCTGGTTTCCCCTTGAGTTTACCCCGAAAGGTATCACGGTCGATTACAGTGCGGCACAGAAAGCTCTTGAGCATTTTATCCATTTTACCGAAGAGCTGATCCATGAATACCGTCCGGCAGGGAACAAGGTTTTTCTCATGGGGTTCAGCCAGGGGGCAGTCATGAGCTATCTGACGGCGTTTAATGCACCTGAACTGCTTCATGGCGTTATTGCACTGAGCGGACAGCTTCCTGAAAAATCACTGCCGCTTGATACGGCAATATCTTTGCTGAGGAAGCTCCCCTTTCTTGTGATGCACGGACTTTATGATGATATCCTGCCGATTGCAAAGGGACGGTCGGCAAATGAATGGCTGCAGCAAAACGTTGATGACCTGACCTATCGTGAATACCCTGTAGCTCACCAGATCTCCGACAGCGGCATCGATCTGATCCGGTCATGGCTAAAAGAGAAGATGCCTGTAAAGAAGTAATTACTGACTTAATCGTATATTCTCTTTTTTTTTAACCGCAGTCGCCGCATAACGAATGAAGGACTCACTCTTACATCTGCTCGAACAGCGCATCCTTGTGCTGGACGGTGCCATGGGCACTATGATCCAGCGTCATAAATTACAGGAAAAAGACTACCGTGGCACACGGTTTGCAGAGCATTCTCATCCGCTTATGGGAAATAATGATCTCCTTGTGCTGACACGTCCTGATATCATTTACGCCCTCCACTGTGACTTTCTTGAAGCTGGCTCGGACATCATCGAAACCAACACCTTCAATGCCAACCCTATTTCACAGGCTGACTACAATGCATCAAATCTTGTTAAAGAACTGAACGTTGAAGCCGCCCGACTGGCAAGAAAGGCGGCCGTCGAGTATACAGCACGAACCCCTGATAAACCGCGCTTTGTAGCCGGCTCAATAGGTCCGACCAACAAAACCCTTTCGCTCTCGCCCGATGTCAACAATCCCGGGTTCCGTGCAGTCAGCTTCAAGGAGGTTGTGGATAACTACACCCTTCAACTTGAAGGTCTGATGGAGGGTGGCGTTGATCTTCTGCTTGTTGAGACGGTCTTCGATACCCTCAACTGCAAGGCAGCGCTGTTTTCCATTGAAGAGTTTTTCAACCGCACCGGAATTCGTATCCCTGTGATGGTATCAGGAACCGTTGTGGATGCCAGTGGTCGAACCCTTTCAGGCCAGACCACCGAAGCATTCTGGATTTCAATAGGCCATCTGCCGGATCTGGTTTCGGTAGGCCTGAACTGCGCACTTGGTTCGAAACAGATGCGCCCCTTCATTGCAGCGCTTGCAGGAATTGCTGAAAGCTATGTGAGTGTCTATCCAAATGCAGGTCTGCCCAACGAATTCGGAGAGTATGACGACTCACCGGAGTACATGGCTGCACAGATCGCGGACTTTGCAAACTCTGGGTTTGTCAATATTGTCGGGGGTTGCTGCGGTACCACTCCACAGCACATCAAAGCCATTGCCGAAGCGGTCAAAACGCTGAAACCGCGCCGGCGCCCTGAAAAACACCATGAGCTGCTGCTTTCCGGCCTTGAACCCCTGCGCGTCAACAGAACGACAGGTTTTATCAATATCGGTGAGCGAACCAATGTTACCGGATCGAAAAAATTTGCCCGCCTCATCAAACAGGGCAACTATGATGAAGCGCTCTCCATTGCCCGCCAGCAGGTGGAAAGCGGTGCCCAGGTTATTGATATCAATGTCGATGAGGGCATGCTCGACTCCGAGCAGGTGATGAAGGAGTTTCTCAACCTGATTGCCTCCGAGCCGGATATCTCCCGTGTCCCGCTGATGATCGACAGCTCGAAATGGTCGGTTATTGAAAACGGCCTGCAGTGTGTTCAGGGAAAAAGCATTGTCAATTCCATCAGTCTTAAGGAGGGTGAAGAGCTTTTCAGGGAACGGGCACATAAAATTCTGCAATACGGTGCAGCTACCGTTGTCATGGCGTTTGACGAAGAGGGACAGGCCGACAGTTATGAACGACGTATTGCCATCTGTAAACGCGCCTATGATATTCTTACCCTTGAGGTAGGCTTTCCTCCCGAAGACATTATTTTCGATCCAAACGTCCTGACCGTTGCCACCGGCATTGATGAACACAACAACTATGCTGTTGATTTTATTCAGACGGTACGCTGGATCAAGGAAAACCTTCCCTTTGCAAAAATTTCAGGAGGTATCAGCAACGTCTCTTTCTCTTTCCGTGGCAATGAACCGGTCAGGGAGGCCATGCATGCTGCGTTTCTTTACCACGCCATTCGTGCCGGACTTGACATGGGCATTGTCAATGCTGGTCAGCTTGCTCTGTACGAAGATATTGATCCAGAACTGCTTGTCCGGGTTGAAGATGTGCTGCTCAACCGTCGTCCCGATGCGACCGAACGGCTGGTAAGCTTTGCCGAAACATTAACCAATGGCGGGGAGAAAACTGAAGCAAAAGCTGCTGAATGGCGGAGCGCTCCCGTTGAGGAACGGCTGCGCCACGCACTGATCAAAGGTATTGTCGAATATATTGAAGAGGACACCGAAGAGGCCCGCAAGCTTTACCCAAGCCCGCTCCAGGTTATTGAAGGGCCACTGATGAACGGTATGAATGCCATCGGCGACCTTTTTGCTGAAGGGAAAATGTTCCTGCCTCAGGTTGTGAAAAGCGCCCGGGTCATGAAACGCTCTGTTGCCTGCCTTCTTCCTTTCATTGAAGCAGAAAAGGCGCTGAACAAGGACACCCGTGCTGCCGCAAAAGTACTGCTTGCGACAGTTAAGGGTGACGTTCACGATATCGGTAAAAATATTGTCGCGGTTGTGCTGGCCTGCAACAACTATGATGTCGTTGATATCGGCGTCATGATGCCCTGCGAAAAGATTCTTGAAGCGGCTGTCCGTGAAAAAGCAGACCTGATCGGACTCAGCGGACTCATTACGCCGTCGCTTGACGAAATGGTCTATGTGGCCAGCGAAATGGAACGGCTCGGCATGACCATTCCGCTCCTGATAGGAGGCGCTACGACGTCAAGAATACATACCGCTGTAAAGATTGCTCCCGTCTATTCTGGTGCGGTGGTGCAAGTACTGGATGCATCCCGGAGTGTTCCGGTAGTCAACAGCCTGCTTAATCCTGCACTTTGCGGGGATTACATTGACCAACTTAAAAAAGAACAGGCTGGACTGAGAGAGAGCCATGCTTCACGCACAACATCAAAAAAATACCTGCCGCTGGCCGATGCACGCCGTAACCATCCTTTGCTGCAATGGGACAATACAACTGTCTACAAGCCTCTCAAACCTGGAATTACCCTTCTTGAACATGTTACGGTCGGTACACTGCGCCCCTATATTGACTGGACACCCTTTTTCATGGCCTGGGAGCTGCACGGAGGACGGTATCCGCAGATTTTTGACCATGCAGAATATGGGGTGGAGGCAAAAAAACTGTTTGATGATGCCAACAGCCTGCTCGACAGGATCGAAAAGGAATCGCTGCTTGGTCTGAAGGGAGTTGCAGGTATTTTCCCGGCCAACAGTATTGGAGATGATATTGAGGTCTATGCCGACGAGAGCCGTTCAACCGTGCTTTTGACTCTGCACACCCTTCGCCAGCAGCAGGAAAAAAAGGCGGGTGAGGCGAATTTTGCCCTTTCTGATTTTATTGCTTCCAAGGAGAGTGAACTTAAGGACTACATCGGAGGTTTTGCCGTTACTGCCGGACTTGGTATTGAAAAACTGCTCAAAGAGTTCAGCAACGAACAGGACGACTACCACCGCATTATGGCACAGTCTCTTGCTGACCGCTTGGCTGAGGCATTTGCCGAAATGCTTCATGAAAAAGTGCGGCGTGAACTCTGGGGTTATGCTCCTGCTGAAACCCTCAAGAGCGAAGAGCTGCTTGCAGAAAACTATCAGGGAATCCGCCCTGCTTCCGGCTATCCATCCTGCCCTGAACACACAGAAAAAGCAGAACTCTTTACTCTTTTGAACGCAGAAACCAACACGGGTATCACGCTGACAGAAACCTTTGCCATGAACCCTGCCTCCTCGGTCAGCGGTCTCTTTTTCGCACATCCTGCAGCAAAATACTTCGTACTTGGCAAAATCGGCAAGGATCAGGTTGAAGATTACGCCCTTCGCAAAGGGATGGAGATCAAGGAAGCAGAAAAATGGCTTGCACCGGTATTAAACTATGATCCAGAATAGGGGCTGAGGATAAGGAAAAGCTTTAACGGAACGAAGCAATTGTGCGTTATAAAACATCACAATTGCTTCGTAAAGAGGCGTATTTCAGGCAACAAATGATACACAATCTCATGTTCTCTTCTTTTTCAGCTGCTGGTACACTGCGCTGGTTGTGACGCCGAGCTGCCTTGCTGTCTCAGCAAGAGAGAGGCCGTATTCATGGACAAATTTCAAAGCAAGATCGTTTCGCAATGCAGGCAAAGGTTTCATGCGTCCTCCTGACCGAAAGTGCGGAACTGTTATGCCTGCCCGAACACATGCCTGCTGAATATCCTCCTGAACCTTCTGTATGATCTCAACCATCGGCCTCTGATTCGGTATGTGCTCCTCTGCCTCATTCATAATCGATTGAACAAAATGGCTGCTTCCGAGAATCCGTTCATCGCCATGGGCCACTATGCCCTGCTTTCTTTTTGATTGAACAACCGACCAGCCACCCTGAGAACGAATCAAACCACCACCGGCAAGCTCCGACTGCTCTCCTTTTCCTGCTTCATGTGCTATAAATGCCTTATACGCTTCTCTGGCAGCTCCTTCTTTTAATCCAAAGCTTTCCAGAACATAATCCCGATCCTGCCAGCGATTGTCTACACTGTGTACAATAACTCCGTGCCCGCACCAGGGATATTGTTCAAGCTCATGCAAAGAAGCAACCATACCTGCCCTCAGAGGATTCAGATGGATATAGGCAACAAGCTTCTGAAAATAGGCTTCCTCCTCGCAGATAATTGATTTATAACGGTTCTGAAACAGGTGGCCTACACGATGGTGTCGACGATTAAAATATTGTGCATATCCTGATAACAGTTTTCTCATATAGAGCGGCAATCCCTCCTTACCGCTCCGCAGAAGGATATGGACATGATTGGTCATGAGCGCCCATGCATAAATGACTGTCGCCGTTCCTTCAGCCAGTCGGCTCATCCTCTTGACAAAATCCTGCCTGTCCGCATTATCTTCAACAATGACGCAACCACCAATCCCCCGGAAAATCACATGATGCAGTGTTCCCGGATAATCAAGCCTGGCGCCTCTTGGCATGGAGTGAAAATCTAAATTATTGAATTTCTGGTGCTTCTAAACTCTGCGGATGTGTCATCTTTAGAGTTTCATCATTGGTAAAGGATTGAACGGATGGCTTTTCAGTCTCTCTACAATAAGAGTTAAAAGCTTTTTGTGGAATCCAGCATTGGGAAATGCAAGAATAACATTGGTGACAAAATCATCCGGCAAACGGCACCGAAGCAATCCTGCAGAAAGATCTATCCAGTCAGCTTTTCTGAACGGTTCAACAAGCCATGAGGAATTGAGTTTATATTTTGAAACCTTGTGGTGCTCACCGATCATTGCCTCTATTTCATCACCCCATGCCGCCCTGTTTGTTTTTTCAAGATAACGATGTGCAAGCACTTGGGATGGGCGGATGTAGTCAAAGGTGTTATCGCTCCATATCCCTATATCATGAAAGAAAGCGGCAATTGCTATTTTTTCGGCATCTGCATTTTTCCCCGCAAGCACGCAACAAAAGTTGAAAACACGCAAACAGTGATTTCTGTACCCATCATAATCAACACCCAACATTTGCCTGTAAGGTGCAAACAATTCATCAAGCAGTAAGAATTCGGGGATAACATCAGGGACGACAATCATATCGTAAGGTTTCAATTGCTTTCTTTTTGAAAAACAGAGAGAGCTCTGGTTCAGGATAACCAACCTCAATGCTTGAAAGCAATATAGAATCTTTTTTAACTTCTAACGCTACTTAACAACGTCCCTTATCAGTCAGTATATTCCCAGTGCGAACGACTCTCTCTGATATATTTTTTTTTGCGGGCGAGGGCCTGTTCAGCGCAAACCGGAGTTGGTGGTTTCGGGATTCCGGCCATCGTAACATATTTTTCAATCTGCGGGTAGATCAGCTCATCAGAGAACTCGTAAATCAGCGGAAGGTTCAATGCCTGATACACGGCAGTCCATCCCTGCTTGTTTTCGAGGTCAATGGAGCGTACTGAAAGTTTCGGATTGAATTGATACCATCCTTGTGTCATGCGTATAAACAAGGCCCGGTTGTATGCATAGTTGCGTTCGACTTCGTTGCGTGCAAGAACACCTGAGAGATACGGCCGTTTGTTGCGTTCAGGGTAAACAACATTAGACGGCATATTCGTCCATGCTTCAAGAATTACCTTGGTATCAAAAGCTCCATAAGTGTTTTGCTGCCGGTGGGTGAAACGGGATTTAAAAAGTACCCAGAGCGTCTGAAAAAGGAAGTATTCAGAGATATGGCGGTCAAGGCGCACAAGACGATCACCGGTATTGACGTCAACGCACGATGGAGCAAGGAGTTCATAGAGCACTGCAAAATTTGAACGGGCATATTCGCGATTGCGGAATGCTCTGCGCATTGCCCAGTGCAGAGCATTGAATCCATACAGGTCGGTTTTCCCTGTGTCTGCACCGCGTTCGAGCAGTGCTTCGGTTAAAGGAATATTGCCGGAAGCAGCCGCAGCCATCAGCGGTGTCTGGTTCATGGGAAGGCGGTGATCAATACCATACTGATCACATTGCTTCAGAATGTTACGGGTCTGCTGGGTGAAGTAGGGCAGATAACTTTTTCGTCCAAGTGTTTCGAGCTGTTCATTGAAACTTTTTTTCGACTCAAATTGCACATCCTCAATGAGCCGTTCAGCCAGAAAAGGTTCATCGTGATAGGTGGCATATTCGTAAAGCTGCTGTTTCTGCTTGTTGCCTGGCACCTTGTCAAGAAATACCTTAAGGAGCGCCTCCCGTACATGGGTTTCATCAAAAACCGGCCAGGGTGGCGGGGATTGTTTGAGAATAGTCCGGCGAATAGCCTCTGCCTGTTCCTGTTTGCCCTGCAGTTCAAGCTTTCTTGCCTCTTTCTGCCACTCCTCAAGTGATGATTGGGCTGCTTCGACCTTCACTTTGCCATCAACCTCAAGCTCAAGCAGGCTGAAGAGTCGGTGAGCAGTATCGGATTCAATGATGTAAAGATTTTTTATTGCCCTGGTCAGTGCTACATAGATCGCATTGACAAAAAACTTGTAGACTTCAAGGGATTTGTCGCTCTTGTCTTTTGCCCGACGATACGAAAGATTTTCAACGGCAAGATCATTTTTGCCAACACCATCGACGATTTCGTTAAACTCGCTTCGGTGGTTGGAAACAAACCGGTACAGTACAATATTTTCATATTCCAGCCCTTTGGCTTCATGAATCGAGAACAACAAGGGTGTTGAAAAATGTTTGCGGGCCTCCTGCTTGTCTTCATCACGCATGACAAGCACGGCAAAGCGGGTTGATTGTTTTGTCTTTTTATCAAGCTCACGTTTTACAAGATCGTTATCAGCCATCAGAGCCACCTTCCCTGCTTCTGCCCCAACTGCCTGCACGAGAAAATTGCTCTCTTTGTCGATCGAGCCAAAGCGCCGCTGCTTGATTTTAAGCAGTTGATTGGCAATACGGGTAGCTTCTGTTCCATTTCGGAAATTCGCGGTGAGCACGCTCAGCTGCTGTTGGCCGGCAAGTTTCGGGTCATTCCAGAAAAGAGTTTTCACCTGACTCCATGAGAAGAAGTTAGGATGAACAATCTGGTTTGAATCGCCGCAGAGCAGGAAGTTTCCTTTCTTTTTAAGCGTCTTAAGCACCAGGGAGAGCTGTGCAATGGTGAGATCCTGCACCTCGTCAATAACAACAAAATCGTATCGGGGGGTGGCCACACAGTCATGAACAATAATGTTCAAGTCGAACAATCCCTCTTCAGCAAGCCACTGACGATATTTTCCGAAGAGCTCATAGAGTTTGTCTCGCTGATTATCTCCAAAAATTGATTGACGAATACCAAGCTGTGCGTACTGCTCTCGGCTGAGAATACCAGCATCACCGGCAGTAATCACGCCGCGGATCTCCTCAAATGCCTGATGCGCGTCGATACCTTTAAACGAGTTCTGCATTCTGGCAAACCACCCTGAAAAATCGCGCCAGGTGGCTTCACGACCAGCAGGTACACGAATCGATTCAACAAACTCACGGTAGGAGAGAAAGTGGGCTTCCTGCCCTGTATGCTCAAAACCATGAGCGTAGTAGAGGTTTCGCGCATTCTGAGCCAGATAGACCGAATGAGTAACGTAGAGCACCTCGCCTTCAGCATGTTTCAGCTTTTCCAGAGTCAAGGCAGTCTTACCACTGCCAGCACTTCCGACAATAATCAGGGGTGGCTGCTGGCGGTAGATCATCTCCTGGGTATCATCAAAAGAGATGGGCTTGTCGAGCAGGTGAATCGCGATATGCTCAGGGTGCAGATAGCGTAAATGCTCGGCATCTTTTACAGCTTCACTGAGATCAACATTTGGAATTTTAGATTCGTCAATGAGTGCCCCCCGTAAAAAGCGCGACTTGTCGTAGTTATGACTGGCAATAACCTCAAGCATCAAGGCACACACTTCATCGCCATGGCGAACCAACGTAAAGAGCAGCCTGTCGGCATCATCAAGCTTTGCGCGATAGAACTTTCCATGGGTGAGGTTGACAAGTTTTTTAACCTGTGCCGCATGGAAATCATTGCGGGCAAGGGCATCGGTTACCTTACGATAACCTGCCTTGACAGTAGAAACATCAAGACCGATATATTCAAGAATTTTCATTCGACTATTGCTCTATATTCACAGCGCCTATTACACACAAAAAATCCCGTTTGCACCGGATTATTTTGTGTTTCGCTCCTTGGAACGGGAAAGTCCTACGGCATCAATAATATCTTTTGTTGTTGCAGCAGTCTTAACGCCATTAACAGAAAATGGAGAGTTTGCTGACTTTTGATAAACAATGGAAAATGTGTCCCCAGACCTTTTTTTTATAATTACCTCTTCACTACGGGCAAGGTCGAGCACCTTAGAGAGTTTTTGACGCGCTTCCGAATAGGTATATACTTTCACGACTCTACTCCATAATTTGAATTCCGATCTTTTTTGCAACAGCTACCATTCGCCGATCAAGTGTTAACAGCGGGCACCGCATCCGAAAAGCACACTCAAGAAAATAAGCATCATAAGCATACATTCCAGCATCCAATGCCACCCGTAATGTGGCACCAATATCAACAGCACATAATTGCACAGGAATCGATTGTGCAGCTTTCCAGGCCAAATTCACCTCAACAGCATTCAATACTTTTCTTTTAACAAGCGCAGTCAAAGCATTTCCAATTTCGTAAGGAAGAATTTCTGGGGCTGCAAGTTCATGCCCTGCAGTAAGTTGTATAATCCTGCCCTTTTCGGGTTCTTCAAGAACTACAGCAAGAAAGATGTTGGTATCTGCAATGATTTTCATTTGTACAATTGTACAAAACTTATAACGGAGGTTCAAATAATCTTTTTCATCTGCGCTTGCAGAATGGCTCAGAATAGCATGCATCTGAATGAATTTTTAACATGCCATGCATTGAGGTAATAATATCGAAACTCTTATATTTATTTGAAAAATTTCGGCTGATTTATGTCAAAGGAAGTGACGACGATAAGCGTCATCCTAAAATGCGCTCATTGGTCGATGATGCTGCTGAAAACCTTATTCGGAAATGCATCAACTCGCCGGAAGAGCTTATTGGCGCTGTCTATGCCAGTCTGGTTAAGGTTCTGGAGGATCGGGAGCTGATTCGTTTCTCTCCATTTGATGCTACCTACTGCCGTAATGCAACCCTGGAAGATCTGGACAACGACAAAATCAGCCGTTTTCTTGGACTTGCCAGAAGAGGGCGCAGCTTTCCTTTGTCCGAGAATACAGCTTCTTTTGAGGTACTCGCCCATCTTAATCTGCTCGATAAAGGTCGTCCAAGCCATGCCGCAGTGCTGTTTTTCGGGAAACTGCCTCAGCGGTTTCTGATTACTTCTGAGGTTAAGTGCGCCCATTTCCATGGTATTGAAAGTAGCAAAACCTATTCCCTCCTATCAGGTCTATAAAGGAACCGTATTTGATCTGGTGGATCAGGCAAAAGACTTTGTGTTGTCCAAAATTGACCTTTGGGTAGGAACCAGGGCGGAGAGTACTCAGGTTCCCACCAAGTATGAAATACCGCAGGAAGTAGTGGCTGAAGCCATTGTGAATGCTGTTGTGCACCGCGACTATACGAGCAATGCCAGCGTACAGGTAATGCTGTTTAAAGATCGCCTTGAAGTCTGGAATCCCGGCACTCTGCCTCCGACACTCACACTCGAAAAACTGCGAGGCCCCCATGCCTCCATTCCACACAACCCGCTGATCGCCGAGCCGATGTACCTGACAAAATACATTGAACGAATGGGCACCGGCATTCGCGACATGATTCAGCGCTGTCGCAAGGCAGAACTGCCTGAACCGGAATTCAGGATAGATGGCGGAATTTTTGTTCTTACAATCTGGAGAAAAACATATAGAAAAATTCGTACTGCAGTAACCGAACAAGTCCGGCGTTTACTGCTCTGCCTGGAGAGGTTGGAATATGGGACAAAGGAGAACATGCAACTTCTCAGGCTCAGCCATCGTCCAAACTTCTTGTACGAGTATATACAGCCTGCGTTGAAAATGCAGTTAATTGAAATGACCCATCCCGAATCACCAAGAAGCCCGACCCAGAAGTACCGCTTGACAGCCAAAGGACACAAGGCATTGAAAATTGATCAATAATATCATGGCCCCGCTCTACATCCAGGAGAAGGTTCACCCGAAAGTACTGATCAATGACCTGCTTCGTCGAGCGGGGGAAGCAAGACATCTTTCACCTGTAGCCGGTTACTATCCAACAAAAAGCAGGGTGAATAGCCTAAAAGAGCAAGTGATATTCCAAAGTTTCCATACTCTTCTCGTGCAGCAAGTAAGTCGTGCTGCCCCGGTACATCAATGTCTGTTTTTTTCTGTTGCCGATTACCACCTCACCTTATGTTAGAATTCCCTTGTACGGATATGCCGTCGGTAAATGGACACTGA
>Ga0118677_10004166_pt1 | contig 26628 bp, 21 predicted proteins | sample AliMusrvi5mmetaG_FD_86154 | JGI IMG/M metagenome (GOLD analysis project Ga0118677, IMG submission 86154) | reverse complement strand
GCCGTCAAGGAAGCCGGCGGCTCGGTGGATCGCGTCAACCAGCTCGTCCAAACCCTGCCCGAGTCCTTCGCAATCCTTTCCGGCGACGATCCGCTGACCCTTCCCTTCATGGCCTGCGGCGCTGTCGGGTTGGTGTCCGTCGCCGCCAACCTGGTGCCCGGCGTCATGGCCCGCCTGGTCCGCGCCTGCCAAAACGACGCCTTTGAGGAAGCCCTGGCGCTGCAAAAGCAATACTATCCGCTGTTCCGCGGCTTGATGTCGCTCGACGTCAACCCGGTCCCGATCAAGACCGCCCTCGCCCTCCGCGGCGAGTGCGCCGAGGAATTCCGGCTGCCGCTCGTCCCGCTGTCCGACACCGCCAAGGCAACCCTCGTCGAGCTGCTCGAGGATTATAATCTTCTCTGAATTCTCTTTTTCATGATTTTTTTCTTGCTTTTATCATCATTTCGATGATTATCAGTATATGAGAATCACCGTTGAGATTGACGAGCAGGTGTTGAAGGAAGCGATGCACTGGACCGGGGAGAAAAAAAAGGGCCCAGCGGTAGTCAAGGCCGCCACCGAGTTCATCCGCCGGCAAATGGCCAAGGAATTCGGTCGCTTGGCCATGGAGGGCGCGTTTGGTGACTATCCAATGACCAACGAGGAAATCGAGGGCTTTGACCGCTGATGGTCTTGGTTGATACCAGCGCCTGGATCGAGCTGCACCGCGCCAACGGCGACATCGCCGTCAAGCGTGCCGTGTGCGGCCTCCTGGATGAATTCGAAGCCACCTTGTGCGGGCCCGTCGAAATGGAGTTTCTCGGCGGCGCCCGGCCCGACCAACGCGACCGCCTCCAATCGTGGTTCCGCGTGTTGCCCTACCTTCGCAACGACCAAAAACTCTGGCGCAACGCCGCCCGCAACTATTCCAATCTCCGCCAGCACGGCCTCACCGTTCCTTGGAACGACATCCTGATCGCCACCATCACCCTCGGCGCCAATTGCCGACTCTACGCGACCGACCAACATTTTTCCGCCATGGCCCCGATCCTCGGCCTCGCCCTCTATCAACCCGGCTACGGCGGCATGTTTGCCCCGGAATCCGACTAGTCGTCCCATCCATCCCATGATCCAGCTCCTGATTACCGGAAAATCCGGCCGCATGGGCCAAGCGGTCCAACAGGCCGCCGACGCCGACCTCGCCGTCGAAGTGACCGCCACGCATGACATCGGCGACAATCTCGCTGAAATGATCGGCCGGACCACCTGCGTCATCGACTTCACGGTTCACTCGTTTACCGCGGAATTGTTGGAGGCGGCGCTCAAGCACGGCACCCGGCTCGTCATCGGCACCACCGGCCACTCCGACGCCGAACGCGCCGCGATCCACGCCGCCGCGAAGACCTTGCCCATCGTCCATGCACCGAACTTCTCGGTCGGCGTCAACACCCTGTTCTGGCTCACCCGCCAGGCCGCACGCATCCTCGGCCAGGACCGCTTCGACATCGAAGTGACCGAAATGCACCACCGCCACAAAATCGACGCACCCTCCGGTACCGCCCGCACGTTGTTGGAAATTCTCAACGAAGCCACCGGCACCACCTATGCCGCCGATGTCACCCATGGCCGGGTCGGCAACATCGGCCCGCGGCCCCAGCGGGAAATCGGCATGCACAGCCTGCGCGGCGGCGATGTCGTCGGCGATCACACCGTCCTGTTTGCCGCCGATGGCGAACGCGTCGAACTCACCCACAAGGCCTCGTCCCGCCTCACCTTCGCCGCCGGTGCCGTCCGCGCCGCCCTCTGGCTCGCCCCCCAAGCCCCCGGCCTCTACGACATGCAAGATGTGCTGGGACTGAAATGATAACATCTAACCGATAACTCCTCCTCCCCATGCACCGCCTCCTCCTGCCCACCCTCTTCCTAACAATCCGCCTGCCCGCGCTGGCCGCCGACCCCCAGCCCGTCACCGCGGATCTGAAAACCTCCGTCGTCCGGCTCAACTCCACCCTGCAAGCGTGGAGCGCCGGCCAACCCTGGGAAAAGGCGCCGCCCTCAAGCCGGCGCGCGCTCGCCGCGATCATCGGGCCCCAACAAGTCATCACCACCTCTGAAATGGTGGCGGATGCCACCTATCTGGAATTCGAGAGCCCGGATGGCACCCGCTTCGCCCCGGCCAAGGTCCTTGCCGTCGATTACGAAGCCAATCTCGCCCTGCTCGGCCCCGCTTCAGCGGACGACGGCGCGAAATTCTTCGCCAACACCCAGCCGCTCGCCATCGCCACACCGCCCTCCATCGGCGAGTCCCTCGACGTCTATCAAATCGAAGACAACGGCGTCGAACTCCGCACCAGCGGCACGCTTCAGAGCATCGATGTCTCCTCGACGTTCCTGCCTGGTCACAACTTCCTGACCTATCTGGTCAAGGCCTCGATGCAGAGTGCAGCGAGCAGTTACACGGTGCCGGTTCTCCAGCATGGCAAACTCGCCGGATTGCTCTCCAGCTACAACTCCAAGGAGCAAATCTGCGACGTCTGCGCCACCGAAATCGTCGCCCGCTTCATCAAGACCGCCGCCACTGGCAAATACACCGGCTTTCCCAGCCTCGGCGTCGCCATCGCCTCCACCGAGGATCCCTCGTTCCGGCAATGGCTCAAGCTCCCCGACGACCAGGGCGGCATCTATATCAGCGCCGTGCGCAAGAACGGCGCGGCGGAAGCCGCCGGCGTGCGGAAAGGCGACGTGCTGCTCGCCTTCGACGGCCATCCGATCGACCGCCGCGGGTACTATCAACACGCCAACTACGGCAGCATCGGCTGGGGGCACCTCACTCGCGGTGAACGGTCCGTCGGGGACATCGTCACCCTCTCGCTGATTCGCGAGGGCCAACCCGTGGAAGTCAAAGCCACTCTCACCCGCGAGGAGGAACACTCCCGGTTGGTGCCCACCTATACCTTCGACCATGCCCCCAACTTCCTCGTCAAGGGCGGCTTCATTTTCCAAGAACTCACCCTGCCGATGCTCCAGGCCTTCGGCGAGGACTGGAAGTCGCGTGCCCCGCTCAAGCTGTTGGATGTGTATGAAAACCCGGAAAAATACCAGGAGCGTGCCGAGCACATCATTTTCCTCAGCGGCGTGATCCCCACGCCCGCCACCGTAGGCTACGAAGCCCTGCGCAACCTCGTCGTCCGCAAAGTCAATGGCAAGGACATCCGCAACATGAAGTCCCTCATCGATGCGTTCAAAGGCAACCTCGGTGAACTTCACTCCATCGAGTTCGACGAAGAGAATTTCACCATCTATCTGGATGAAGCCAGTTCATCCACCGTCGATGCCCAACTCCTCCAGCGCGGCATCCCCCGCCTCTCCCGCGCGGAATGATGAATAGACAGAAGACAGAAGACCGCTTCGCTCCCAGACAGAAGACAGGATGCGCGAGTATCTCCATTTCTTGTCTTCCGTCTTCTGTCTTGCAGCGCAGCGATCTTCTGTCTCTTCCCCAATGACCGACAACCCCTAACCGACAATCCCCGCCATGTCCCCTGCCCGCCCCATTGGCAATCGCGTGCTGCTCATGGGCACCTGCCTGTGCGATGCCTTCTACGATGATGTCGCCCGCGCCACCGTTCAGGTCCTCGAACATCTCGGCGTCACCGTTGAATTCCCCGCGGACCAGACCTGCTGCGGCCAGCCCGCCTTCAACTCGGGCGATTGGAACGCCTCGCGCAAAGTCGCCCGCCATTGTGCCAAGGTCTTCGCCGGCGAACTTCCCGTCATCGTCCCGTCCGGATCCTGCGCGGCTATGAACGCCCACGGCAATGCCCTCCAATTTGAGGATCATCCGGACTCCGCCGTGCAATCCTTTGGCGAGCGCACCTGGGAGGTCATCGATTACATCCGCAATGGCCTCGGCATCAAGTCGTGGCCCGGCCGGTTTGCACAACCCACCCGCATCGCCTTCCACCGCTCCTGCCACAGCCGTGGCACCGCCACCGGCGCCGCCGCCCGCAGCCTCCTTTCATCCATCGGCAATGCCAGCGTCATCCCCTTCGGCCAATCCGAACAATGCTGCGGCTTCGGCGGCACCTTCTGCGTCACCTTCCCTCACATCTCCGGCCGCATGGGCACCCTCAAACTCGATAACATTCTGGATTGCAACCCCGACCTCCTCGTCGGCGTGGACATGTCCTGCCTCATGCATCTCAGCGGCCTGGCCCAAACCCAGGGCCGCCCTATCAAGCATCTCCACACCATCCAGGTGCTGCGCGACACCCTCGGCATCTCCTGACCTCATGTCCGTTCTCTAGCAAGGCAATGCCTCGGACGTCCTGACCCGGTTTCGTAAAATGGAGAGTTGTGGGCGGAGGTATGGAAATCCTGCAAAACGGTCAGGATGGCCGCGAATATTCCAAAATTTTCAACGAAATTGACAATACAAACAGGGGAGGATTGCCTTAGAATGACCGGCGTGCGGCATTCATCCGACCGCCATGTGTCATGAAATACCAATCCCTCACCATTGAGTCTCCCTCCGCCCTTGTGTTTGGTTCCGCACCCCATCCGCTGGCCACTCGATCCGGGATGGTCATTGGTGGCGGACGGGTTTACCCCGAACTTAATTTCACCCTCCCGAATATGACAATCAACGCGGATACCATGCCGCGAATCATCGGGCACTATGAGGAAATTATCGAGGGAGCACTCCGCCGTGCCGTGGAATTGGAATCCGAGGGCGTCGTGATCGAGTTTGAAACCCTTCCGCCGATGACCGAATTCCCCGAGTGGGGGCTGTCCATCGTGCGGGTCCTGCTCAAGGGCATGGAGAAATTCGCTAATTCCCATGGATTGAAATCCGTCCTTCGGGTCACGCCTAACGACAATCGGGAGTTCATCCGGCCGCCGGTGATGCGGAGCGGCTATTATCTGGACCGCATGCATCAACTCTTCGAGAGCGCGGCCGCGGAGGGCGCGGAGTTGCTTAGTATTGAATCGGTTGGTGGAAAGGAACTGCATGATGACGCACTCATCTCCGGCGACATCGCGTCCGTGATTTTCTCGCTTTGTTGTGCCGGCGTGCGCGACATGCGATTCCTCTGGTCGAATATTCACGAAATCGCCTCAAGGCAAGGTGCCATTGCCGCAGGGGATACCGCCTGCGGGTTCGGCAACACAGCGATGGTCCTTGCCGAACAGAAAATGATCCCGCGGGTCTTCGCAGCGGTGGTCCGCGCCGTCTCCGCCGTGCGCTCGTTGGTGGCTTACGAATGCGGAGCCGTGGGCCCCGGCAAGGATTGTGGATACGAAAATCCGTTCCTCAAGGCAATCACCGGCTTTCCCATGGCGATGGAGGGCAAGGCCTCCTCCTGCGCCCATCTCAGCCCCCTGGGCAACATCACAGCCGCCACTTGCGACACTTGGTCGAATGAATCCGTCCAGAATATCAAGCTCCTCGGCGGCATGGCTCCCACCGTCTGCATGGAACAGTTGATCTATGACTGCCGCATGATGAACGAGGCCATCAAGGACGGCAAGGAGGGCATCGCCACCTATCAACGCTGGGCCGTCCGATCGGATGCCGGACTCGATCCGCAAGCCTACATCCTGACCCCGCACAATGTCATCCGCATTGCCGGTGCGATTGTCGCCTCGGAAAATCATTACCGGGCGGGATGTGCCGCCGCTCTCGAAGCGATCGCCGTCCTCAAGGAAGGTTCGGAGAGCGGATGCCTGCACATCATCGAACGAGAGCGGAATTGGCTCGAAACCATGGCTGACTCGATTGCCGATCTGCCGACCGGCGAAGACGATTTCATTGCGGATCAACTCGCCACCGTGGACAGGGAGAAATTTTCTCCCGCGGAATACGGGCTTTGAAAGAGTGACGGGGTCCCCCTGGGGGTGCTAGTTGTCATCCCACGATCCCCTTCCGCAAGTCCCGCACGCTCCACAACCTCCCGGCCGCCGCCGCCCCACTGCCGCGCAGTTTCCTCGCTCCATCCTCCCGGTTCCCGCCGAAGCGATCCCGGCACCTCGTGAATACCCCATCCACAAACTCCCGACTCCCGATCACCGCTCCATCCGTGAAATACCGCACCCGGCACCGCAGCATCTTCCCCAGCGCCACATCCCGGCTCCGCTCCAGCCGCGCCAATTCAGCCTCCACAAATTCCTTCTTCATGCCTTTCCTTAGCACCTTCACCTCCACCCGCCCCTCGGCACCCGGCTCTTCCAGCACTTTCTCCTCGCCTTCGGCTAGCAAAATCATCCGGTAGGCTTTCGACGCTTCCTTCCATTGCCCGGCTAACTCTTCGCTTCGAATTTCGTGCTTGGGATTTGGTGCTTCCATCTTGTGTGCAAGTATCGCTCGCACCAGGCCCGCCCGCGCCTTTTTGCCATTGCCCCTGGCCCCGCCGCCCATCGCCTCGCCATAACTGCTCCACCGATAGTCCGCCGGATCCGCCGCCATTCCCGCTCTGACGGGGTTCAGATCAATGTATGCTGCCATCGTCCGCGAGGCGATGCCATCCTCCACCAGCACGCTCTTGAAACGGCTTTCCCACAATGTGCCGGTGCGCTCGTGCCGCGTGTTGAACCACCGCGTGAACCGCGCCAGCAAAGTCTTCATGAACTCCCCCAAATCGTGCATCCGGTAGGTGTAGCGCTCGTGAATCTCCTTCGCATACGAGTCCCCGGCCAACCCGTCACGGATCGCCTTGCGGGCCTCTCGCAACTCCTTGGCCACCAGCCTCACCGCAACCTCCGGATAAATCGCCCTCAGTCGTTTCAGCAACTCCTCGTCTATCAACCCGCCCTTCTGCATCGGCGGCACTTCCAGCAGAATGTGGACGTGGTTGCACATCAGGCAATACGCCAGCACCCGGCAACCCGAGAAATCCTCATACATCCGCATATACATTCGGAATTGCTCCTTTTCCTCTGGACCGAATGCCAGCCGCCGCTCCACCACCCGCGTGATGCAGTGGTAAATCACGGGTTTCTCGGTCGAGTCCTTCCACGGTGCCAGCCAGCGTGCGCGTCTCATCGGATGCAGATGGTGGGTTGGTTGTTTCGGTTGATTTTGCAGAGGAAAATCGGGTCACGCAGGACACGCTACCGCTTCCCGGCGGCAGGTCAACAACAATCTTTGATTATTTTCCCGTCCCTATGTGCCCAAGCGCCGCAAGGACGCTCCAAGCGCGCCTGGGAGCGCCCAGGGAGGCGTGGGAAGACAGCGGGGAGCTGGCGGGCGCCATTTTTATGTTAGAGACAGGATCCCCCGCCTGGAGGCCGGTGCGCGGCGAACCGGATGGCGCGAGGGGCGTCCATGCGGCAGCAGATGACGCAGGCACCTGGAAGGCGGCGTCCGTCGGACTGGAGTCCTGCACCAACACCTTCGGCGCTTCTTCCAGCAAACGCTTGAGCAGCGCCTTGGCGGCGAGCCGGACTTTCTTCTCCTCGCTCTGGCTCATTTTCTCTTTCTTGAGCAGATCGTAGATTTCCAATTCGTCTTCGGTTAGACCAAGGCGTGTGTGGCGCTTGTCCTCCTCGCCCATTTCACCGAGAAATTGCGTGAGTTCCTCGAAGATCCTGTCAGTTGAGCTGCTGCCGGAGTTATATTCATCGATGATTCCCTGCAAGCGCTCGGCAAAGGCACCGCGTGTCCGGTTCCGCTTGAGCATGTCTTGCAGCTTCACCGAGCGCATGTATTCCAAGGTGCGCTTGAGCCGCTGCTTCTCCACCTCGTGGGTGGTATTGTTGATCCGGCCGCGCAGGTTCTTGATCTCCTCTTTCCAGAACCGCTGCACCAAATCGTGCATTTTCACGGCGGTGACCTTGTCCACGACAATGAACAACCCCTTGCCGAGGTAGCCGCGGTGCGGGAAATGCCGGACGACATCGCGGGCAATAGCCTCCAACCGGTCCGGCCGCCGGATCAACTCCAGCTCGCTGGCGAATTGGTCCTCCAGTTTGGCCTTTTGGGCGGCGTCCAGATTTTCGTCCTCGAGGATTTCATAAAACTCCGCATCCAGCTCGTCGTTCTGATTGTGCATCTCCGGCACCCGCTTCTTGTAATACAGGGGCACCGTGGCACCGTCGTCCATCGACTGGCGGAAGTTGTATTCCGAAACGTAATCGCCGAACCACGCGTTGGTCTTGCGTTGCCGGCCCAGCAGCGGAGTCCCGGTGAATGCCAGATAGCGCGCGTTCGGCAGCCCGGCCCGCATGTTTTCCGCGAAGGTCTTGTATTGGCTGCGGTGCGCCTCGTCGACGATCACAATGATGTCATCGCGATCCGAAAGCAGCGGATACCAGCCGCCCTGCGGCCAGTGGAACTTCTGGATCAGGGTGAATACCAGCCGCTTGCTTTGGCCGAGGAATTTCCGCATCTCCTCGCCGTTTCTTGGCTGGGCCGCCTCGCTTTTCTTCACCGTGCCGGTATTCAGGAACGTGCGGTAGATCTGGCCATCGAGATCCTCGCGGTCGGTGACCACCACAAAGGTCGGACTACCGCCGCATTTCCGCAGGATTTTGCGCGTGTAGAAGATCATCGAGAAACTTTTGCCGGAGCCCTGCGTGTGCCAGTAAACCCCGAGCTTGCCCGGGTCTTGGCCTCGTTCGACAAACCTATCAAACCCCTTGTTCACGCCGATGAACTGATGGTTCTGGGCGATGATCTTCTGGTCCTCCCCGTGGAAAAGGATGAAGTTCTCGATGTAGTCGATCAGCTTGTCCTTGGGGCACAAGCCAGCAAGCAGGCGTTCCGCGCTGGTGCCTTCCCGGACGATTTTCGCGCGGTCGATCTTCTCCTTTTCGTCCTCCGGGCGCAACCAGCGGAAAAAGTGCTGCCAGCCGGCGGTGATGCTGCCGACCCGCGTGTCGATGGCGTTGGAGAGCACGCAGAACGCGTTCGCCAGGAACAACTGCGGGATGTCCGCCTTGTAGTCCGTGAGATTGTCGTCGCAGGCGTTGCGGAGCTTCACGCTCGAGTTCTTCAACTCGATGAACACCAGCGGGAGGCCGTTGATGTAGAGCAGGATGTCCGGTCTGCGGTAGCGCACTTCGCCCTGGATCCACATTTGGGAAACGGCCAGAAACTCATTGGCCTGCGGGTCCTTGAAATCGATCACCCGCATCTGTTCGATGCGGTTCCTGCCGTCCGCGTCGCGGAAATCCACCCGCACGCCGTCGCGGATCAAATCATACACCTCGCGGTTGGCGGTGACCATCGGCATCGCGCGCCGCCGGTCGCAGAGAGTCTTGAGGGCGGCATCGATGGCCGTTTCCGGAAGGTCCGGATTGAGACGCTGCGCCGCAGCACGCAGACGGTCGTGCAGGATCACCTCGCGCTTGCTGGTCCGGTTCGAGCCGTCATTGGGATCCTCCCGGTTCTCGGTGTGGAAATTCTCCACGTCATAACCATGGACGAACTGCAGGCGCTGTAGGATCGCCTGTTCGATCTGGTCCTCGGAAATGAAGTTAGGCATGGGCGATTTGGCTCGGAACTGGGGGCAGTTCAGCATCTATCACCTGCCAATGGAAGCCCGGATTTTTTCCTGCCGTTCACGAAATCCCGGGTGTTCACGCATCCGTGAACAGGGCCGTTTTCGTGAACACGCATATCGCGCAAAGGCGCGGCGGGGCATCAGGTGGGGGCGTTGGCACGGGGCATCAGGAATCACAGTTGGAATCGCCCTCGGCCCGGCGGATTTCATCCAAGTCGGCAAGGTCCTGTGGTCTTCCGGCGCTTTGTTTGGCCAGGACCAGGTGGGACCTTCCCAAAAAGTGGATTGGCACCCCGCCGCTGGTGGCGGTGGAGCGTTCTTGCCAGGCGGCATCGAAATCGGCGATGCCGGGCAGTGTGGTCAGGAAATCGATCTGACAGGGGGAAACCCCAATCACATATTGAAGTCCCTCATGGGCAAAGTCGTCCTGAGTGACTTCGATGAGCGGAATGCCAAACTTTCGGAATGCGCGTGCCACCCGGACGGCGTTCTCTGCCGATGGCTTGAGCCAGAGATCGATGTCCTTGGTGTAGCGCGGCTGGGTGTAGTGGATCACGGCGTAGCCTCCCACGACCAGATACTCAACCTGCTCTTCGGCGAAGATGCGCAATAGATCTTTGAAGTCGGAGTTCATCGGGGTGCTTTCCTTTCATGCCGACCCAGTAATCGACGACCAATTCCCAGGTTGCGGCAAGACGCGAGGCGCAGCCCGCATCCTGCCACTGGCGGATGCGGTAAGCCCTGACCTCATCGAATGAAGCCAGCTTTGCCTGCGGCCAGTGGGAACGGTCTTTGACGGGGGCTTCCATGCCGGAAAGCTAGCAGACGGATCGCGTTTCGACAAGCCCGCAGGGCTGACGCATCAAAAATGATTTCAGCGAAACGCGGGGACGCGAAGTTCGCAGAGAAAAGCGCTGAGTTTGTAAGGTTTGGTCTTGTTTAGGATGAAAATCACCCATGTCCCAGGACAATAAATCCGAACTCATTCGCAGAATTGTCTCGAAATGCCGCTAAATGAAGCTAGGCTCTCCCGTATGCCAGCCGTCACCGACATCATGCAGGACGTTCTCAAGCTTCCGCGAACGGAGCGGTCGTTTCTGGCGAAAAAGCTTCTGGAGAGCCTGGAATCCGACGAAACCTTCGATGCGCAGGAAATGCGGGTTTTCGAGGGCCGCTCCCGCGAGATCCGTGAGGGCACGGTGAAGCCCCTGACTTTGGAGCAACTCCAGCAGGAGGTGGCGGCCCGCCTGGCATGACCGGGCTGATCATCCATCCCAAGGTGGCTGGCGAAGTGGCCGACGCCGCGCGGTGGTACCGCCAGATCGACCCGGAGCTGGCGGAGCGCTTTCTGGATGAGGTGTATGACGGCATCCGCAAAGCCCGGGAAATGCCCTTGCTCTTCAGGATCATCGAGAGTCCTTACCGGCGGGTTCTCTGCGACAGTTTCCCCTACCGGATCGTCTTTGAAATCGGGGAAATGCAGGCCGTTCACATCGTTGCCGTGATCCACCAAATGCGGCATCCGGAGAGCTGGAAACAGGGACTTGAATGACAATTCACAGCCATGCTGCGCGTGGTCCCTGGACACCGGAATGCTTGCGGCGCTCGATTGGCACCTGTAGCGGCGCGTCTATGACCGCCGCTAGCTGGCCCCGAGGCCGGAGCGTGAATGTAAAGCCAATGAAGAGGCTTCGCGCGTTTCATCCGCTTCGACGCTCATAGAGCGCCGCTTGCGTTTTATTCACTCCTCCGCCATGCCGGGCGGAAACCGGATCTCCAACTCCGCCACCGACAACTTGCCGGAGATCAGCCGCGGAAGCAACAGATCGCGGGTGCGGGTCAGGTGTTCGGTTTGTGTTCTTAGCACGGTGATTTGAGCGAACAATGGCTCCGCCTGTGCCTCGAAGGCAACTTGCAAGTCCTTGGTTGGCATCATGATTTCAACACCACCGATCAAAGCCGGCGCAAGTTCCGTCTGATTGGTAGAGCCTTGCCCCATGATGGAGAAATGTGGCTCCCACGCCTTCAGAGTCATTCCAAAATAGTGAATGGGAACATCGGGCTTGGGACGAACGATCGTCACGTGCGAATCAACGATGCAGTTATCGAGCTGAATTAACACCTGAGCCACGCGGCCCAGCGTGCCTTCTCCAGTGGAATTTACGAGCACGTCGCCTAATTTGATCCGTCTCTCGGCCGGAACTTCTTTCGACTGTGAACGGGCATGTTTCATGTCGAGTTTCCCATCGCGGATGCACTTTTGATTGATTGCCAAGCTTGCTCCCTCGTCATCATAAATCGGAGCCACACCCCGTTTTAGAAAACTAGTGACGGACGATACTTTGACTCTTTCCCAACCGCTTGGAATTCTCTTCGCGATTGCCACCTTCTCATGCCCGGGGAAGCGGAGGCGGACGAACCATTCGCGGTAGATTTCCTCGGCGAGCTTCTCCAACAGCGCGATGCGCCGCTGGTGGGTTTCGATCAGCTCGTCGTAGGCGGAGAGAATCGCAGCGATCTTGCGCTGGATGGGAAGAGGCGGTAAAGGCAATGGCCAATCTTCAAGCACCCTTGTGTCGAGCTTCTTGGTGCCATGACCGGATTCCGACGCAGAGTCACGGATGGGGCCGTTTTGTGACAGCAAATAATAGAATAGAAACTCAGGAAGCAGGCGTTCTGAAGGAATCAACGCCTTCAAATCCTGATTGAAGGTGACCGGGCGCTGGGTAATCGCCACACGGAACTCCTTTGCTAGAGACATCCCCCTAACGACTGCCAAAACGGTTCTTTCAGGCACCAGCTTGGAACCTTCACGAGCACCTTGTTCGGTCACAGTTTGCGAGGTCGATGAAAGCCTTCGCCGCTTCATCTCGCCGGAACTCACCCAAGGAATGTCGCCGCCCCAATAACGAGGTGTGTCCATGTTAGGCGTGCCTCCAGACAAGAATTTCACCTCACTTGCAAGAGTGACGGAAGCCCAACTGCCGCTTTTTGTGATTCGTGCTTTGGCTGTCATTCGATCATCGATTCGAGATTTGCAACGATCACGGAATGAAGTTCATTGGCTGACATGTAAAGAGTCTCAATCTCGCCCTTCACAGTTTCGAGCTCCTCCAAGAACTCCTCCTCTGTTTTTCCATCCTCCTCGATGACGACGCCGACGTAGCGGCCGGGGTTGAGGGAGTAGTCCTGTTGCTTCACCTCGTCCAGGGAAGCAAGTTTGCAGAGGCCGGTGACGTCCTCGTAGGCGGCCTTGGGGAAGCGTTCGTGGAGCCAATGGATGTGCTGGAAGAAGAGTTCGGCGTTTTTCACCTCCTGGTGGAGTTCCTCGAGCGCGGTCTTGAGCGACTTGGTTTTGCGGTCGGTGCTGCCGCGCTTGCCGTCTTTTTGTGCCTGCTCGGATTGTTGTTTCTCGTGGTGGCGGACGATCTTATCGAGCTGCCTGAGCCCGTCGTGCAGGGCGGTGAAGAAGGGAACGAAACTTTCGCGGAGCTGGTGCTGGGCCTTGTTTTTGGCATCCACCGCTTTTTCGCCGGCGTGTTTTTCGCGGTATTGTTGATAGCGCGTTTCGAGTTTGCCGAGGCCGGCCCATTGTTTCACGAGATCGACCACGGCCGTTTTTCCGGCGGCGTCATCAAGCACTTCGAGCAGTTGGGCGGAGACGGGTTTCACGCGGTCCTTGTTTTCCGCCAGGCGCTCCATGCCGGAGGCGAAGTAGCCGTCGATGAGGCGCGTGAAGCGGTCGCGCCGGCCCTTGTGGAGCTGGCTGATGATGGCGATGTTCTGCACCTGCTCGGCGGAGAACTCGCGGTGGGCGCGGTCGATGGGAGTGAAGATGTTGCGGGCGTCGATGAAGAGGATGCGCTGGTCGTTCTTGGCCTTGTCGAAGAACCAGAGCGTGGCCGGCAGGGTGACGGTGTAGAACATGTTGGACGGCAGCGTGAGCATGCCGTAGATCAGGTTCTTTTCGATCAGGGTGCGGCGGATGTCGGCCTCGGAGTGGCGGGCGTCGGAAGCGGAGTTCGCCATGACCAGCGCGGCGCGGCCGGTGGGCTTGAGCGAGGTGGCGAAGAGGTTGATCCACAGGTAGTTTCCGTTAGGCACGGTCTCCTTGCCCTCGTCCGACTTCTTGACCTTGGATTTGTTGCGCGGAATGCCGTAGGTGTTGAAGCGTTTGTCGTTCTCCACCGCCTTGAGGCTCACGTCGTCCACATTGAAGGGCGGATTGGCGAGCACGTAGTCGAATTTCCCGAACGAGCCGAAGGCATCGGTGTAATACGTGATGGCCGGGGCGATCTCGCCGCGCAAGCCGTTCACCGCGAGGTTCATGCGGGCCAGCTTGACGGTCTCGGCGGTTTTTTCCTGCCCATAGACATAGACGCTGGTGTCGCGGCCCTTTTTCTCCAGCTCTTTCTGGTGTTCCGCGATGAAGTGGGCGGACTGGACGAACATCCCGCCGGAGCCACAGGCCGGATCAAACACGGTGCCGCCGTGCGGCTCGATGATCTCGACCATCAGCCGCACCACCGAGCGCGGGGTGAAGAATTCGCCGCCGCCCTGGCCTTCCGCGAGGGCGAAGTTGCCGAGGAAGTATTCGTATATCTGCCCGAACACGTCGCCGCTCGCGTCATCCGGGATGTCGTTGAACTGGCGCAGCAGATCAAAGGGCAGCGTGCGCGTCTCCGGCGTGCGGGTGAGCCGATGGTATTCCGACTTCGGCAGACTGCCGGCGAGTTCCGGCTTGTATTGCTCGATGACCTCCATTGCCTGCTCGATCGCCTTGGCAATGTCGGTCTCCTCCGGCAGATGGAGCAGATGGTCGTAACGGGCGTGCTTCGGCAGATAGAAGCCGCAGCTTTTCACGGCAATCTCGTGCACCGGCTTTTCCATCCGTGTGCCCTTGAGTTTCTTGAACTCCGCGGCGATGGCAGCCTCGTGGCGGCGGTAGTTGATATCGGCGAACTTGAGGAAAATCAGGCCGAGCACCGGGGTCGAGTATTCGGAGGCGCGCAGATCGGAATTGGCGCGGAGCTTGTCGGCGGCGGACCAAAGGTCGGCTTCGAGTTGTTTGAGTTGGTCGCGGGTCATGGAGATCGGCTTGCAGGCGGAAGTCGTCCTGCCAGCGCGAGACTATGGATTCCCCGAGTGAGGGAAAGGCGAAAGAACACGCCAAGCAATCCTTTCCGCCGACAATGGGCGATTCGCGGACGAGGGCTCCTCACCCATTCAACTTCGCCAATGCCTTGGGCAGGAAGAGGCCGTCCTTGCGGATGAGTTTGCCATCGAAGCGGATCTCGCCGCCGCCGTATTCCTTGCGCTGGATGTTGACCATGTCCCAGTGGACCTGCGAGCGATTGCCGTTGTCGGCGTCCTCGTAGGCCTGGCCGGGGGTGAAGTGAAACGAACCGGCGATTTTCTCATCAAAGAGAATGTCGCGCATCGGCTCGCGAATCAACGGATGCACGCCCAGCGCGAATTCGCCGATGTAGCGCGCGCCCTGGTCGGTATCGAGAATCTTGTTGAGCGCCTTGGTCTTGGAGCCCGCCTCGGCCTTGACCACCTTGCCTTTGGAAAACTCCAGCCGGATGCTGTCAAACGCGACGCCTTGATAGATCGTCGGCGCGTTGTGGGTGACGTAGCCTTCCACCGAATCGCGGACCGGCGAGGTGAAGACCTCCCCGTCGGGAACATTGTAACGGCCGGAGCTTGTTAGAGTCGGAATGCCCTTGATGGAGAACTTCAGGTCGGTGCCAGGACCGGAAATTTCCACCCGGTCGGTGTGGTCCATGATTTTCTTGAGCGCGTTCATGGCGGGGACCATCGCCTTGTAATCGAGCAGGCAGACCTTGAAGTAAAAATCCTCGAACGCCTCGGTGCTCATGTTGGCTTGCTGGGCCATCGACGGGCTGGGCCAGCGCAACACGCACCACTTGGTCTTCTTCACCCGGAAATCCAACACCGGCCGCAGGTGCTTCATCGCAAGCTGCATCCTTTCCGCCGGGACATCCGAGGTTTCCGAAATGTTGTGACCGCCGCGCAGCGCGATATAGGCGTCCATGTCCTTCATTTCTGCCAGCAGGTGCCTGCTCATGACGGCATACTGCGCCTCCTCGGCGCCATTGAGCAACTCGCGGGTCAGACGCGCCTGGTGGAGTCTCAAGAACGGCAGTGCGCCCTTGGCGCGTGCTTCGCGGATCAACGCCAAACCGATCGAATCGGGGACATCATACAAATCAATGAGGACTTTCTCGCCTTTCTTCAGCGAAGTGGAATAACGGACCAATTGACGGGCCAGCGCGTCGATGCGTGTGTCGTGCATGCGGCGAGCGTATCCACGGTTCGGCCCTTCTCCAAGCCCTATCTTCACATTGCCATTTGGGATTCCGCGCTTGTCCCGGGGTCGCGGTCGCTCGGTTGGCCACCATGCACCTTCGCGCTGGCCTTGGGTTGCCTGGCCGGCTGAAGCCGGCGCTCCGCAAGATGGAGCCGCGCTCCGCTCTCTTGAGTCTGGCGTAGTCAGACACGGGAAACTCCGTTGTTGCATCGGCGGACCATTGCGCTTGAATGGCCGCCCCGCACGCCGCCGGCCCGAGCATGATTCAGCCCAACATAAACCGCGCCTCCCTCACCCGCTTCGCCTGGATCTCGATCGCGGCGGCGCTGGTTACGATCGCGTTGAAAGCGGCGGCGTATTATCTAACAGGATCGGTGGGCCTGCTGTCCGACGCGCTTGAATCGCTGGTGAATCTGGTGGGCGGCATCATGGCGCTGGCGATGCTGACGATCGCGGCCCGGCCCGCCGATGAGGATCATGCCTACGGTCACAGCAAGGCGGAGTATTTTTCCAGCGGGGTGGAGGGCGCGCTGATTCTGGTGGCGGCGCTGAGTATCGCCATCACCGCGGTGCCGCGGTTTTTTCATCCGAAGGAACTCGAACAAGTCGGCGTGGGACTGGCCGTCTCAGTGGTGGCGTCCCTGATCAACCTCGGAGTGGCACTGCTGCTGTTGCGGGTCGGCAAGAAGAACCACTCGATCACGCTGGAAGCCAACGCCCATCATCTGCTCACCGATGTGTGGACGTCGGTGGGCGTGCTGGTCGGCGTGGGAGCGGCGGCTCTAACCGATTGGATGTGGCTCGACCCGTTGGTGGCGCTGCTGGTGGCGGCCAACATCGTCTGGACCGGTACCAACATCACCTGGCGCTCCATCGCCGGCCTGATGGACTTGTCGCTGCCGGCGGCCGACCTGGCCACTGTGCGGGAGGTGTTGGACACCTATCGGAAAGACGAGGTGCAATTCCACGCGCTGCTAACCCGCCAGGCCGGAGCACGCAAGTTTGTGTCCATGCACGTGCTGGTCCCGGGTGCCTGGACGGTGCAGCGCGGCCACGAGTTGTTGGAGCGGATCGAGCAGGACATTCGGGCGGCGCTGCCGACCAGCATTGTCTTCACCCACCTGGAATCGCTCGACGACCCGGCATCGTGGGCGGACGAGACCTTGGATAGGGAATGAGCTGGAGACGAAGAGGGTTCGCCAAGATGCCGAACCCAGCCGACGGGATGTCGGCGCTCGCCTCAGTGCTCGGGGACGAGTTGGACTTTGCGGCAATTGACCGGCTGCCAGCCTTCCGCGACCGGGCGCAGGGTGAGGGTGACCTTGGCTCCCTTGGTTAGATTGATTTCACCGACCTTGCCTGTCTGAAAGGTAGCGTAACTCGCGGTTTTCGGCACCGCATAGGCGAGATTGCCCACACCCTGAACTTTCAGCACGCCACCCGCGGTCGGGGCGGCGGTTTCAATGAGGATGGAATACTTGCCATCGTGATCGGCGCAAAGGTCCCATGAGACGCTGTCGCCCGGATCAAACCAATAGCCGATGTTGGTGAGTTTGCCTTTTTGTTCGGTGCGGATTCCCTGGCCTGTGAGCCGGGCATCTTCCGCCAGCAAGGTGATAATGCCATCCTGGCCGGGCAGCACCGGCAGCATGACCACTTCGGGTTTGCCGCGGACCAGCAGTTTGAGCGTCGAGCAAATGGCGTCCGGGGCGGCGGCAGGCAGGACCAGCACTGGGCCGCCGGCCGATTTCTCCGAGGTGAGCGGCGTGCCACCCGCGAGCAGGGTGGCGGCCAGGATGGTGTTAGAAAGGCCTGGGACGAGCAACCTGCCATCGGCCGGCCAATTGAGAACGTGCAGATAGAGGATGGTATCCGGGCCGGCGTCCTTGACGGTGCAGCGCCCCCAGGGGAGGCTTTTGAAGGGAGTGGCATGAGTGCCATAGATCGACTCGCCATTGACTTTCATCCAAGCTCCCACGCCCTTGAGCAGTTTGACGGATTCGGCGGGGATTTCGCCTTCGGCGGTGGGGCCCACATTGAGCAGGTAATTGCCGCCCTTGCTGGCGATATCGACCAGATTGGTGATGAGCGTGGAGAGCGTCTTCCAGTTGTGGTCGTAACTCTTGTAGCCCCAGGTGTCGTTCATGGTCATGCAGGTTTCCCAATCGCGGCCGGGAAAGCCGGTGGCCGGAATGGTCTGCTCGGGCGTCTCGGTGTCGCCGCGGTAGCCGCCGCCGAGGCGGTTGTTGTGGATGATGCCGGGTTGCAGCGCGAGCAACTTGGCGAGTTTGGCGGCCCGTGGCTCGGTCATCAGGTGGGGCGTGTCCCACCACAGCACATCCGGCTTGTAGTTTGTCAGAATCTCGGTGACCTGGGGCACGGCGACCTTGTCGAGATACTGGTCGAAGCTGCCTTTTTGGGTGTCGTCCCAGCCCTCGCCATCCTGCATGCCGGCCTTGGCGCCGCCGGGGTTGTTCCAGTCCTGGGCCTGGGAATAGTAGAGGCCGAATTTCAAACCCTGGGCCCTGGCGGCGGCGGCCAGCGGCGCGATCAGGTCTTTTTTCCACGGGGTGGCATCGACCACGTTCCACTTGCTGGCGGCACTCGGGAACAAGGCGAAGCCATCGTGGTGTTTGGAGGTGATGACCATGTAGCGCATGCCCGCCTCGTGCGCCAGAGCCGCCCACGCGGCCGGGTCGAATTTCGTCGGGTTGAATTGCTTGGCAAAGGCCCTGTAATCGCTCACGGGAATCTTGCCGTTCCACATGATCCACTCGCCGATGCCGGGGATTTGCTTGTCCTTATAGGTTCCGGCGGGCACCGCATAGACGCCCCAATGAATGAACATGCCAAACTTTGCCTCGCGCCACCAACTCATGCGCGCATCGCGTTGTTGCGGCGTTTCGTTCGCGTAAGGATCCCCTTCCAGCGCCCATGCAGCAGAAGCCAGCACCGCCAACGTCGCCAACGTGCCAACCAGAAATTTGCCAGCCATGTTTTTCCATACGGGCGGGACGAGGGTTTTTTGCAGGTGGAGCAAAAAACGCGCAGGATTTTCCGAGGTTGCCGGCCGGCGATCCCATCATCATATCCGGATAAGATGATTTGTGGCTTGCTGAAACGGAAATGGCGGGTATTTTGCGGGCATGCCAGAGGCCGCTGCAATTTCAGACCTTCAACAAGCCCTCGCCGAGCGCATTTTGGTGCTTGATGGGGCGATGGGCACGACCATTCGCGCCTATGGGCTGTGCGAGGCGGATGCCCGGGGAGACCGCTTTGCCGGTGCGAAGAAGGATTTGCTCAACAACGGCGACATTCTCACGCTGACCCGGCCCGAGGTGATCGGCGATGTTCACAAGTGCTTTTTCGAGGTCGGCTCGGACATTTGCGAGACTAACACTTTTTCCGCGACCAGCATCGCCCAGAGCGAGTTTTTCATCGATGACCCCCGCGAGCGAGGCGGGCGCAAGGATCCGGAGTTTTACCAGAACATTTTGGAAGACGACTTTCTCAATGATTTGGCGTGGGAGATGAATGTTGAGTCGGCGCGACTCTGCCGCAAGTGGGCGGATGCCATCGGCAGCGACAACGGCCGGTGCCGCTATGTGGCGGGAGCCATCGGGCCGCTCACCGTGTCGCTGAGCAACTCGCCGGATGCGGAGGACCACGGTTTCCGGGTGGTGACCTTTGATCAGGTGCTGGCGGCGTACAAGCATCAGGCGCGCGCCTTGATAGAAGGCGGATGCGACATCCTCCTGATCGAGACCATCTTTGATTCGCTCAATGCCAAGGCGGCGGTCGTCGCGCTCCAAGAGGTGTTTGATGAAACCCGGACGCGGCTTCCCGTCATGCTTTCGGCGGCGGTCGGCCGCGGCGGCGAAACCATGATATCGGCGCAAAAGGTCGAGGCATTTTGGAATGCCTTTGCCCACGTCAAGCCCTTGGCGATCGGCCTGAATTGCTCGCTGGGGCCCGACTTGCTGCGGCCGCACCTGGAAGACCTCGCCGCCTGTGCCACCACCTGCATTTCCTGTTACCCCAATGCCGGGTTGCCCAATCCGCTGGCAGCCACCGGATTCGATCTCGGCCCGCGGCAGATGCATGATTTCATGGCGGACTTCGCGCGGGCGGGCCTGCTCAATCTGGCGGGGGGTTGTTGCGGCAGCACTCCCGAACACGTTGCCGCCATCGCCCGCGCCGTGGCCGGAGTCGCGCCGCGGGAGGTGCCGAGGGTGGAATAAGATTAACCGCTGAGCCGCGAAGTTCGCAAAGAAACGCAAAGAGATACACAACACAGAAGACCCACAAAAATGAAAGATTATCTGAACAACTTCCCAGCCTAGTCTTTGCGCCCCTTTGCGCCCCTTTGCGGCATTGCGGTACCATCTTCCATTTCTTATGCCCACCATCCCCCATGCCCTGCGGCTGTCCGGCACCGAGGCCTATAATCACACTTCGGACAAGCGCTTCCTGATGATCGGCGAGCGTGCCAACGTGGCCGGCTCGCCGCAATTCGCCAAACTCGTCCGCGCGGGAAACCTCGAGGCGGCGGTGGAGGTGGCACGCCAGCAGGTGGCCAACGGCGCCAACGTGATCGATATCTGCTTCGATGACGGCCTGATCGATGGCAAGACCATGATGAGTCGTTTCCTACACCTGTTGCAAGGCGAGCCGGATGTCGCCCGCGTCCCGATCATGGTCGATTCCTCGAAATGGGAAATCATCGAGGCCGGGCTCAAGTGCCTGCAGGGCAAGGGCATCGTCAATTCCATCTCGCTCAAGGAAGGCGAGGCGGTTTTCATCCAACATGCCCGCCAGGTTATGCGCTATGGCGCGGCGGTCGTCGTGATGGCGTTCGATGAGAACGGCCAGGCCGCGTCTTATTCCGAGAAGATCCGCATTTGCGAACGCGCCTACCGGCTGCTGGTCGATGATGTCGGTTTCAATGCGGATGACATCATTTTCGACCCCAACATTCTAACTGTCGCGACCGGCATCGAGGAACATAACAACTACGCGCTGGACTTCATCAACGCCACTCGCTGGATCAAACACAACCTGCCGGGAGCCAGGGTCTCGGGCGGGGTTTCCAACATATCATTCTCGTTCCGGGGCAACAACGCGGTGCGCGAGGCGATGCACTCGGCCTTTCTCTATCACGCCACGCGGGCCGGGATGGACATGGGCATCGTCAATGCCGGCATGTTGGAAGTCTATGATGAGATTCCCAAGGAGCTGCTCGCCTGCGTGGAAGACGTGCTGCTCAACCGCCGCCCCGACGCCACCGAACGCCTGCTCGAGCTGGCCGAACGCTTCAAGGGACAGGGCGGGAAAAAGCTCGAGGAAGACCTTTCGTGGCGTGCAGAGAGCGTGGAAAAGCGCCTGGAACACGCGCTGCTCAAAGGCATCGATCGCTTCATTGATGAGGACACCGAAGCGGCCAGGGAGCAATACGGCCGGCCGCTCAAGGTGATTGAAGGCCCGCTGATGGATGGCATGAGCGTGGTCGGCGATCTTTTCGGCGCCGGCAAGATGTTCCTCCCGCAAGTGGTTAAATCAGCCCGCGTGATGAAGAAGGCGGTGGCCTGGCTGACGCCGTTCATGGAGGCGGAAAAGGCCGAGTTTCTCGACGCGGATATCGCGGCCATTTTGCAAGAAAACCCGTCGTTCACCGCGGATGAGGCGCTGCAACGAGCAGAGCGCGGACGGTCCGCCGGGCGCTTTCTCATTGCCACGGTCAAGGGCGATGTGCATGACATCGGCAAGAATATCGTCGGTGTGGTGCTCTCCTGCAATGGCTACGAGGTCACCGACCTGGGCGTGATGGTGCCCTGCGACAAGATTCTGGACAAAGCACGGGAGCTTGGCGCGGATGTGATCGGTTTGTCGGGGCTGATCACACCGTCGCTCGATGAGATGGTCCATGTCGCCAAGGAAATGGAGCGAGCCGGCTTCAAGGTGCCTTTGCTCATCGGCGGTGCCACCACTTCCGCCGCCCACACCGCCATCAAGATTGCCCAACATTACTCCGGTCCGGTGGTGCATGTGCTCGACGCCTCGCGATCAGTGCCCGTTACCACCGCGCTGCTGTCCAAGGACGGGCGCGACGCGTTCGTGGCGGAAAATCTGACAAAACAACAGCGCTCGCGCGACACTTTCCTCGGCGGGCCTAAAAAGGCCACTCTAACACTTGCCGCCGCCCGCGCCGCCAAGCAGGCTCTCGATTGGTCTGGATACACGCCGCCAGTGCCGGCGTTCCTCGGGACGCGGGCCTGCGGCCCCGCCCCGGGAAGTGGTCCGGGCATCCTGCCCGGAATCCAGGGCGGCGGGCAGGGCCCCGCCCCGGGAAGTGGTCCGGGCATCCTGCCCGGAATCCAGGGCGGCGGGCAGGATGCCCGCGCCCCGGGAAGTGGTCCGGGCATCCTGCCCGGAATCCAGGGCGGCGGGCAGGATGCCCGCGCCACTGGTGGTCCGGGCATCTTGCCCGGCATCAACCTCCGCGACTTGGTGGATTACATCGATTGGTCGCCCTTCTTTCACGCATGGGAACTACGCGGGGTGTGGGACCGCCAGGCTGGCGCACTCAAGACGAAGAACGCCGAAGCCGCCGTCGAAGCCGCCAAACTCCATCAGGACGCGCTCGCTTGGATCGAGCGCATCATCGCCGAGAATCGTTTCGAACCCCGCGGCGTGTATGGCTTTTTCCCGGCCAACTCGACTGGCGATGACATCATTGTTTGGACGGATGAATCGCGCCGCGTGGAACGCACCCGTTTGCACAGTCTGCGCCAACAAGTCGAGAAGGATTCCGGCAAGCCCAACGTCGCGCTGGCCGACTGGGTGGCACCGGGCACCGGGCACGATTACATCGGCGGATTTGTCGTCGGCATCCACGGTGCGGATGAACTCGCGGCGGAGTTGGACCAGGCGCACGATCCCTACGGCGCGATCATCGTCAAGGCCCTCGCCGACCGCTTTGCCGAAGCCTTTGCCGAACTGCTCCACCATCGCGCCCGCGTCGAGTGGGGCTACGAGACCGCCAGCGAACTCACGACCGAGCAACTCATCCACGAAACCTATCGCGGCATCCGTCCCGCGCCCGGCTATCCGGCACAGCCCGACCACACCGAGAAGCCGGTCCTGTTTGATCTGTTGGATGCCACCGCCGCCACCGGAGTCGTTCTAACCGAGAGTTGTGCCATGCATCCCGGAGCTGCCGTTTGCGGCCTGTATTTCTCCCATCCGGACAGTCATTACTTCGCGATTTCCGAATTGCAAAAGGACCAACTCGAAGACTACGCCCGGCGCAAGAACATGCCGCTTGGCGAGGCCGAGAAATGGCTCGGTCCCTGGCTCGGATATGTTCCCTAGCGAGGCTGCGCCTCAGACCCAAGACCCAAGACTGCAAGACACAAGACACAAGACACAAGACACAAGACACAAGACGAAGAACTTGACCTAACGACAACATCTTTCACTTTTCAAGCACCAGAACCCGCGCTGCGCTGGGTGTGGAATTGGAAGAAACTTTTGTTTGGAGGCTCCGGGCAGGATGCCCGGGCCACGTTGCGCGGGCATCCTGCCCGCCGCCTGTAACAGCCAAGTTAGTCGGGACGACTCTGGTCACAGCCCCTGCCAGCGCAGTTTCTCGCGCAACGCCTGATAGAACGAACGGTCTTCCAAGATCAGCAGGCGCAGGGATTTGGCGGCTTTTCGCACCTCGATGCGGTCGCCCGTTTCGATTCTTGTGGAATCCCTTCCGTCCACGGTGAAAATCATCGGCCCGCACTCCGCGGCCTCCGGCGAGATTTCCACCACCACCCCATCAGACAAGATCAACGAGCGCTGGCTCAAACTGTGCGGGCAAATCGGCGTGATGACAAAGACCGCCGCCGAGGGCTCAATGAGCGGCCCGCCGGCGGATAGCGAGTAGGCGGTCGAACCCGTTGGCGTGGCCACGATCAGCCCATCGGCACGATAGTGGTTGAGCAGCTCGCCATCGACCGTGGCAAGGACCGACACCAGACGCCCGGTTTCACCGCGGGCAAGCGCCACCTCGTTGAGCGCGACGAACGAGTGGCCCGCCCGGTCGCCACGGAAGATGGTGGCTTGCAACAAGGAGCGCACGCTGGTGGTGAAGCGGCCTGCGGCGACGGCGGCGGCAAAGGCATCAAGCTCGGCGTCGGTGCAACATGTTAGAAATCCGAACCGGCCGATATTGATGCCGGCCACCGGCTTGTCGAAATCGCCGAGCCGGGAGAGCGCGTCGAGCATCGTGCCATCGCCCCCGATCACGGCGGTTAGATCGACCTGCCGGGCAAACTCGGTGGCCGGAATGCCGCCGGTTTCACCGATCATGGCCGCGGATTGCAGATCCAGCAGCGGGCGGCAGCCATGCGTCTCGAGTGCCGCACGCAGGACGCCCAAGGCTTGTAGCGCCCCGGCTTTTTTCGGGTTGGCGAGTATTCCAACGGTCAGCATCCCGGCGAGTCAACAGGTCCGGCGAGCGTTTGGCAAGCACGATGCGAGCGGCGCCACCCCGCGGCCCCGGCGCCATTTCTCACGCGGCCCCTCATGATCGCCCCGGAGTTGCATTCTGCCTGAATCTGGGCGATTTTGCAGGCGTGCCCCATTTCGTGTCGGAGTATTCGCGCCGCTTGACCGCCCGCCTTGGCGGCTTGTTGGCTTGCGCCCTGGCTCTGAGCCTCGCCGCCTGCGGCCCGCAATACACCACGGTCAGCCGCGTCAACGCGTCGCACCCGGTGGTGGCTGGCGACAAGAGCGAAACCTTCGGCTATCGCAAATGGATTTCAAACACCTCCGAACCCGACATCATCATCATCGGCATCCATGGGTTTTGCGGAGCGTCCATCGACTATGCCAACCTCGGCAATCACCTGCTCGCCCACCAACCCGGCACCGGTCTCTATGCCTACGAAGTCCGGGGCCAGGGCAGCGACCCGATCCTTGCGCGGCGCGGCGACATCGGCGACCCGAAAGACTGGTATCGCGACCTGTTCGCTTTCACCCAGCTCGTCCGCGAGCGCCATCCCGATGCGAAAATCGTCTGGTTCGGCGAGAGCATGGGCGGTCTCATCGCAGCCCACGCCTTGCGTGAGTCTCCCATGACCGACATGCCCTGCGACGCCCTGGTGCTGTCATCACCCGTGGTGCGCTTTCGTGACGATATTCCGGCATGGAAAATCCGCTTGCTGGAAGTGGCCTCCGAAACATTCCCGCTGGCACGCATTTCCCTCGACACGCTTTCCGGCGGCACCGACGTGCAGATGACGCAATCCTCAAAGCACTCAAGCCAGGCGAAAAAGAATTCCTACAATATCCAACAATACACGCTGCGCTTGCTGGGCACCTTGGGCAGGCACATTGAGAGCATGAACGATTGCGCCGCCAATTTGCGGGTTCCCGTGCTGGTTCTGCATGGCGGCCGGGACTACTTCAACAGCGACTCAGACGTCAGGGGTTTCATGGCACACGTCGCCCCGGGAGTTGCAAAAACCTACCGCAACTACCCGAATGCCTACCACTTGCTCATGTACGACGCGCAGCAAGACAAGATTTTCCGCGATATCGAAAGCTGGCTCAACGGGCTGCGCCGCGACCGGTTCTGGAAAAAACTTTTTCACAAGATTCCCAAGGATTTTGCTTGACGGCTGCGTTGAGCCAGCCATTCTTCGCGCCCCGCAACCCCCGAACCTTTCCCGAAATCATGGCACGTATTTGTAGCATCAGAGGCACCCGCGTCCGCTCCGGCGGCAGAATCCACCGGTCCGGTTTGGCCAAGAAAAAGGGCGGGATCGGCCGGCACGTCACCAAAGTGGTGAAGCGCACGGTTTCCCCCAATCTTCAAGTCAAGCGGATCTGGGTTCCGGAACTGGACAAATTCGTCCGCGTCAAGCTGAGCTGCCGCGCGCTCAAGACCGTCAATAAGAACGGGGCGTTCGTGACTCTCAAAAAAGCCGGCATTATCTGAGCCGGGCACTGGGTTAGACTGTTTTCCGGGTATTGTTTTCACGCCCAGCGCTCCGGCGGCAACACCGGGCCGCCTCGTGTCGCGGTCCCTCCGCCACCCGCCAATCCAGCAACGGGGCGGGTCAGCCAACCACACAGGGCACCAGAATCCCATCGCTCATGCCGTGGATCTTCTTCTTATCCGTCGGCACAATCGTCGCCAAACAGCCTCCAAACGAGGTTTCCCCGGCAATGTCCGTGAAAAAATACGGGCAAAGCCGCACCCGGCCCTGCATCATTTCCACCGACCCGTCGTCACGAAAGACCGGATGCTTGATGTGGCGGCCCTCATGGAATTGCTGCATCACCCATGGCTGAACGCTCGATTGATCCAACGCGCCGAGCAAACGTTCGGACCACTCGACGGCCGGCAAGTCGTGGCCGATGAACACCCCGCGGGAGCCCCACGCGGTTTCGTGGAAGCCGCTGATTTTCAAGACCAGTTGCCGCTCCTTCTGGCTGAATTCCGCCACCTCCTCCCATGCATGCGCGTCCAAGCGTGGCAACGCGGCATGGGGCGGCAGCGGACTGGCATCCATCACCCACCCGAACGGCACCAACTCGCGCAAGCGCTGCAAGTGGCTGCCGCGCAGCACATGCGACCACTCGCGTTTCAGCGATGGCGACCATAGCAACGCCAGCCAGAGTTTATCCTCCAAGTGCGGCTTGAACGGCGGGGTTATGCTCGCATTTCCATCAGCCGCGGAGAGGCTGGCGGCGGCCGCGGCTGATGGAAATGCGAGCATAACCCCGCCGGTCAAGCCGCACTTGGAGGATAAA
>Ga0118677_10004163_pt1 | contig 26638 bp, 27 predicted proteins | sample AliMusrvi5mmetaG_FD_86154 | JGI IMG/M metagenome (GOLD analysis project Ga0118677, IMG submission 86154) | reverse complement strand
GCTCACGTACGTGACGCTCGTCATCGCACTACTGCTCGCCGCCGCCCTGGTGTGGAACATCCGGCGGCGGCACCAGTGGTGGCCGATCACGATCGCGGTCTGGATCGTCGTGCTCATCGTGCTGCAGGGTGTCGTGCCGGCGGTGTACCAGTCGCTGATCGTCAACCCGAACCAGCTCACCAAGGAGCGGCAGTACATCGCCAACAACCTCGCCGCCACGAGAGAGGCCTACAACCTCAACCAGGTCACGCAGCAGCCGCTGAACCCCAAGACGCCGCTGACGCCGCAGAAGCTCGTCGCCAACCAGGCGACGCTGAACAACATCCGCCTCTGGGACCCCGGCACCCTGGTGGCGAACTACAAGCAGCAGCAGGAGCTGCAGCCCTACTACGCGTTCCTGGACGCGGACGTCGACCGCTACACGGTCAACGGCGTCTACACGCAGACGATGCTCTCGGCTCGCGAGCTCAACATCGCAGGGCTCCCGGCGTCGTCGCAGAGCTGGGTCAACCAGCACATCACGTACACGCACGGCTTCGGCGTGGCGATGTCGGCCGTGAACCAGGTGACCAAGGACGGCTCCCCGGACTTCCTGATCCAGGACATCCCACCGGTGAGCGCTCCCGGCCTGGAGATCAAGCAGCCGCGCATCTACTACGGCGAGCGCGGCACCGGCTACAGCCTCGTCAAGACCAACAACAAGGAGTTCGACTACCCGGGCGCCAACAACACGGACGTCTACACGAGCTACACCGGCAGCGGCGGCATCCCCATCGCGCCGCTGCTCAACCGCCTCGCCTTCTCGGCCAAGTACGGCACGCTCAAGTTCTTCTTCACGTCGGCGATCGAGAGCCAGAGCCGCATCATCATCCGCAACGACATCACGACGCGGATCAAGGCGGCCGCGCCGTTCCTGCAGCTCGACCACGACCCCTACATGGTCGTCGCCGACGGCCGCCTGTGGTGGATCCAGGACGCCTACACCACCACGAGCCGCTATCCGTACTCGACGCCGCACAACGGCATCAACTACATCCGCAACTCGGTCAAGATCGTGGTCGACGCCTACAACGGCACGATGAAGTTCTACGTGTTCGACACGCGGGACCCGATCCTCAGGACGTACCAGGCCGCGTACCCGTCGCTGTTCACGCCCAAGAGCCAGATCCCCCAGGCGCTGCTCGCACATATCCGCTACCCCGAGGACCTCTTCACGACGCAGGCGGACGTGTACTCCACCTACCACGTCAACAACGTCGACGTGCTCTACAACAAGGGCGACCAGTGGTCCATCCCGACCAACGTATCGCTCTCCGGCGCCGGGCCGATGGCGCCGTACTACGTGATGATGAAGCTTCCCGGCTCCCCCAAGGAGGAGTTCCTGCTCATGCTGCCGTTCGTGCCCAACACGCGGCAGAACATGATCAGCTGGCTGGGCGCTCGCTCCGACGTGCCGCAGTACGGCAGATCGCTCAACTACCTCTTCTCCAAGAGCTCCCTCGTGTACGGCCCGAGCCAGGTCGAGGCGGCCATCAACCAGAACCCGGACATCAGCGCCCAGCGGACCCTGTGGGGCCAGCAGGGCTCGCAGGTGATCATGGGCAACCTGCTGGTGGTGCCGATCGAGGACTCATTGCTCTACGTCCAGCCGTTGTACCTTGAGTCCACGCAGACGCAGATCCCGCAGCTCCAGCGCGTGATCGTGTTCTATCGCGGGCCGGCGACGGCCGCCAACGGCAACAACGCCAGCCAGTACGTGGCCATGGAGCCGACGCTCGCCGGGGCGCTCACCGCGGCCTTCGGGCAGGCGATCCTCCAGGGCAACACGTCGGGCGGTACCACCGGAGGCACGACCGGAGGGACCACCGGCGGCACCACAGGCGGCACCACCGGCGGGACCAGCACCGGCACGCTCAACGCGGCTGCCCGCGCCCTGATAGCGCGCGCCAACACGCAGTTCGAGGCGGCCCAGAAGGCACTGCAGGCCGGCGACTTCGCCGGGTACGGCCGCCAGGTCAAGGCTCTGCAGGCCACGCTGCGCGCGCTGCAGAGCCTCCACTAGCGTAGCCGGCGCGGCCACGGCGTCAGTCCGCCGTCGGCGAGCGGCGGCCGAATGTCCACCTTGCCGCATCTTCGCGACGTGCCACCGAGTCGGACCTTCTCGTTTCACCCCGAAGCAGAGGCGGAGTTCCGTGCGGCTATCGACTACTTCTTCTGCTACGTGGCCGACGAGAGGTCCGCACCGATCGTCGCGTTGATCGTGGCGCCGCGGGACGTCATCAGATGGCTCGGTCGTAGTCGGCGTGGCTGCCGATCTAGAACCACAACAGGCCATCAGGGATGTCGACAGCGAGTGCTCGATAGTGCATCCCGATACGCACCGATCTGTATCTGCCGGTCTTCTTGAAGTGGAGCGACGGGTGAGACGGATTCTCTTTCAGAAGAGCAAACTGCGCATCGGCGAGCTCTCGAACGCGTTGAGGCAGCCTCTGGTAGCGATCCCAGAAAGCCGGTGAGGCAAAGTGGTTCAAATGCGACTTGTCTTCCCCGCTCTATGGTCGTCCATGGCGCCTTGCGCCAACCTGTCCAGCTTGCCGTCCTCGCTATCGATCTCAATCTGACGATCCCATTCGGCGGCATCGAACGCGAAGAACCAGGAGCGAAACACGGCCAGTTCTTCGGGGCTGAGCTGTTCGACCGTCTGCTCCAGCTCTTTAACCTGTGACATGGTCGCTCTCCTCTGTGGCACGCAGCGTGGTCTCTGCTGATCCATGCGGTGGGCACGCTACTGCAGGGTAGCCGGGCGAAACAAGTGAAGCAAGGTGCGGAGGGTTGACGTTGTGACGCCGGGAAGGGACGCACGCCGAGCCCTCGCAAGCCGCCTCGTCACCCGGCAACGGCCCGCCGGTAGAGCCCTTCGTAGCGGGCCGCGATACGGTCCCAGTCGTAGCGACTGCCACCCAGTCCCTGCCGCGCTCGGCTGCCGCCTCGCGCCCAGCTTCGTCCCACGCGCAGTGACAGGTCAATCCGCCGCCGCCTCGACGAAGCGCACGCCGGGCAGCCCGCGGAAGTGCTCGTCGTGGGTCCAGACCTCTGCTCCGTGCGCCTGCGCGGTGGCGTAGATGATGCTGTCGGCGAGCGGCAGTCCCAACGCCCGGCCGACGCGGGCGGCGTCGAGCGCAAGCTCGGCGTCGAGAGCGACCACCCGGGCTTGACGCATGACGCTGGCGCCGACCAGGGCGGCCGACTCGCCGGCCTCACGCGCGAGCGTGCGAAACACCTCGGTGAGGCAGACCGCCGGCACGAGCATCTCGCCGGGATCCTGCATGGCCGCCCCGTAGAGCTCACCGTGGGCCGACCCGGCGAATCGCTCGACCCAGCCGCAGGAGTCGACGACGATCACACGCGATCCTCGTCGTCGCGCTCGAGGTTGGTGTCGATGCCGGGGAACATGCCGAACACCTCACTGAGCGGACGCACCGGGACCGCCACCACGTGCCCCTCCAGCGCCATGACCTGCATGGCCTGCCCGGGCTTGAGCGCGAGAGCCTCCCGCACGTCCTCGGGAATCACGATCTGGTACTTGCTGGAGAGCTTGACCTGGGTCATGGGCGGCCTCGCGTTAAGGGTATCGTCGGTCAGTGCGTTGAACGATACCATTATCGACCACCTCCGGAGCGTTGGCGCGAGTCGCCCGACGTGCTGCGCCACCGACGCTACGCGGTCGGCTCAGCACAGGCAAGGTGGACGAACGGGCGACGAGGTGGACGTTGGCGGCCGAGCGGCGGACGCTAGTGGCGGTCGTCCTCAGTCCGCCGGCGGCACCAGTGCGAGGTCGGTCTGCGGGATGTCGCCGCCGACGCAGAGGAGCGGCAGGCCGGAGAGCTTCGCAACGGCCACGCGGACGCAGTTCCGGGTGCGGCCGCCAGGTCAAAGCTCTGCAGACCACGCTGCGCGCGCTACAGAGCCTCCACTAGCGTAGCCGGCGCGGCCACGGCGTCAGTCCGCCGTCGGCGAGCGGCGGCCGAATGTCCACCTTGCCGCATCTTCGCGACGTGCTACCGTGCCGGACATGGCACGACCTGAGCACATTGCGTCGACGGGTGGTGTATTGTACGCTTTCTTGTACGGAATTACGTACATGGAGGCCATCATGCAACCGTTGAAGTTCGATGAAGACATCCGCCCGCTGTCCGAGTTCCGCGCCGGCGTCGCATCCTTCGTGAAGCAGGTCAACGAGACCCGTCGCCCAATGGTGCTAACGCAGCACGGCCGCGGGGTCGCCGTACTCGTCGACATTCGCGAGTTCGAAGCCATGCGAGCGCGGTTGGCGCTGCTCGAGGATGTCACAGTAGCCGAGGCGCAGATCGCTGCAGGGCGGCTCACGCCTCAGGACGAGGCCAAGGCCCGCGCCCTGGAGAACCTCGGCACGTGAGGATCCAGTGGACCGATCTGGCGCTCGAGCGCGTCGATGAGATCGCCGCCCACATTGCCCAAGACGATCACGACGCAGCGATCCGTTGGACGGTCGGGCTCTTCGGTGCGGTCGACAGGCTTTCGGAGTTCCCCGAGAGCGGGCACCTAGTCCCTGAGCTCGAGGAGCGAGCGGTTCGCGAGCTCGTGTACGGTGCCTATCGGCTCTTCTACCGAGTGAACGATGTGATCACCGTGCTCACTGTGCGACACGCCAGCCAGCTGATCCGAGACGAAGAGGTCAAGGACGACCCCTGAGGGGGAACCCGGCGCCCGGGTTGCGCGCAGTGACTGGTCAATCCGCCGCCGCCTCGACAAAGCGCACGCCGGGCAGGCCGCGGAAGTGCTCGTCGTGGGTCCACACCTCTGCCCCGTGCGCCTGCGCGGTGGCGTAGATGATGCTGTCGGCGCATGGGAGCGCCGTGCTCTCGCCCAAGAAGGCAGCGGAAGCGGCAAGAGCGACATCAAGCTGCACGACCGTCCCCTGCGTCATCGCGGCGATGCTGTCGGCCGCGGCCTGCTCGCCGCGTTCGCGGCACATCAAGCGCGCCACCTCGAGCACGCAGACGGTGGGCACCAGAACCTCGTCTGGCTGCGCGAGCGCGGGCGCGTACGACGCGGCCAAGCCGGCGCCCTTGATGGCCTCGAGCCAGCCACACGAGTCGACGAGGATCACAGCCGGTCCTCATCCTCGCGCACCGACGACGTGTCGATGCCCGGGTACAGACCGATGATGTCGCTCATGCTGCGCGCGGGCACCACGTGCAGGCGGCCGCCCAACGCCAGCACGTCGAACTCCATGCCGGGCTGCAGACCGAGCTCGAGGCGCACGTCCGCGGGGATCACGATCTGGTACTTGCTGGAGAGCGCGACTCTCGTCATGGCCGACCTCGCTGGGTACTCGCTCTGCACCGGACCTCCCAACGATACGCGCATCGATGCTCCATTCCAATCTATCGATATACGTGAGGACCTCATCGACTGCCCTCCGCCGGCAGGCCAAGAGCCGCCGGGACCGTCGCGGCCGTGCAACGCACCTGCTCCAAGGTACTCGGGCCGGGGTGTGGGCGGCTGTTGCCTGGGGGCGAGGCAGGGATCACGTTGGGCGATGGTGGCGGTAGACGTTCGCCTTCGACACGTCTGGCGGACGGCGCGCAGGGGCGCGGACGGTCCGTCGAGGGAACGTTGACGGATGCCTGCCGACCTCTGGTGTCTTGATTGTATGGAGCGCTCACCTGCGATGATCGATGGGCGCACAGCAGTGGACCATCAGTGGAAGAAGGACGGCGATGAAGTTCCTCGTGACAGTCGACAGGGATGAAGACGGGGTATGGGTGGCCGAGTGCCCGGCTATTCCTGGGTGCGTCAGCCAAGGCAGCACCAGGGAAGAGGCCGCCGAAAGCATCCGCGAAGCGATCGTACTCTGCTTGGAAGTGCGCGCCGAAAGAGGCCTTCCTCTCACCATAGAGACCCGGCAGATCGAAGTGGCCATTTAGATGCCACCTATAGGCACTCTGCGGGCGCTGATCCGCGCCGCCGACGTGACCGTCGAGGAGTTCCTCTCGGCCCGCTAGACTCGCGGCCGGCCGGCCGTCGCTCCGGACGCAGTTCCGGCCAGCCCAGAAGGCTCTGCAGGCCGGCCGCTCGACGGGCTGCGCCGCCCCTGACCGCCAGACGTGATTCGGCCGAGATCGAGCCGACGTGGGAGTCGGCGCGTGCCACGGCCGACACTCCGGTCCGTCACCCGGGCAGTCAACGCCTTTAGACGGATGTACCTGTAGGTATCCGCACCCGCTGCCGATGAAGGGTTATAATCACCCGCTACGGGGCTCCTTGCTCAGGGACTCGACGGCAGCTTCTGGCGAAGCGATCAGCCGTCGAGAGGGGTAGCAAGCTCGGAGCTGTAGCGTGCCTGGCGAGATGGAGGCACGACGATGATCGGTTCGCCTCGGCCTCAAAGATGGGCCTGCGGCGCTGTGTCGGCGAGGCATCCTGCCTCGCGCGGCTTCAGCTTGGTCGAGCTCCTCGTCACGATCGTACTGGCCGGCATCATCTTCGCCGCCATGGTGCCGCTGTTCGTCTCGGCGCTCAAGAAGACGGGCGGCGACAACTCCCGCGTCACCGCCATGTATATCGCCCAGGATCGTATCGAGAAGATCCGCCAGCTGCCCTACTCCCAGATCTCCGCCGACCCGGCGAACCAGACTTCCTCGCCGAACCTCTACAATCAGTCGAGCTTCGGGACGGCGACCCCCAGGCCGTTCGCCACCACCTATACGGCGGTCGGCAGCAGCAAGACGTACATCATCACCTACGGGGTGATCCCCCACTCGAACTACAAGGATGTCACGGTGACGGTCACGTGGGGTGGATGGGGGCCGAACTACACCACGCGGATGAAGACCGTCATCATGGACCCGACGGCCGCGAGTGCCACTTCGACGGCTAACCCCTACCCGCCGCTGACCGGTACTGTGACCGGCGTCATCGTGAGGGCCGGGGGCAGCAACTACACGTCGGCGCCCACCGTGGTGTTCAGCGGCGGCGGAGGCACGGGAGCCGCCGCGACGGCCATCATCAACCCCACCACCCACGTCGTCACCGGCGTCAGCGTGACCTCCCCCGGCAGCGGCTACACGTCGCCGCCCACCGTCAGCTTCACCGGCGGCGGAGGCTCGGGCGCCACCGCCGTAGCCCTGGAAGGCTACACGTTGACGGTCGCGTTCAAGGACGCGACGCAGGTCATCTCCCCTGGCGTCAAGGTCACGTACACAGACGCCACGGGGACACACACCCCCGCGCCCATGGTGCCGGAGACGTTCCCGTTCCCGTCCAAGACATACCAGCTCACCTGGACGGGGCTTCCCGGCGGCGTGCTCATCCCGTATACGGTGACGTGCACGAGCTCCTACATCACGTCCACAGCGCCCGTCTTCCACCTGCTCACGACCGGCTGGATAAAGTTCGACACCCATCCCGGTGGATCGTGATCCCGGCGACCATGCCGCGTCCGGGAGTGCTGGGGGGTAGGGCCCAGTCGGGTATCTCCCTCATCGAGCTGCTCATCTCGATGGTCATCCTGTCCGTCGTCACGACCATGCTGATCGTGGGCTGGATCTCCATGCAGAGGGCGTTTGCGTTCACGTCGGCGGACAACCAGGCGCGCGCGACGGCGCGTGACGCGCTCACCCGCGTCACGAGCGAGATCCGGGCGGCTCAGCCCGGGCTCAATAGTTTTTCCTCCACGACGCCCTTCTATCTGGCCGGCACCACCCCGTACTTGTGCAATGGGTACGACTGCACCTTCTACTCCGCCTACAACAACGCGCTTGCATACTCGAACAGTGGCGCGTCTGGCCTTGGCCCCGCCACCAACAACGGGCCTGTCCTCCTGACCGCCATCTGGCTCGACACGTCCGGGGCCACGGCGCAGAAGCCTCAGGCGACGCTGTACTGGCAGCGAGACACGAACCACACCGGCACTCTCGATGCCGGCGACAGGAAGACCGTCCTCGCGACGAACGTCATCAACACCCCGACGAGCATGACAACCAACCCGATATTCACGTACAACCTCTACGACGCCACCAATGGCTACTCGACGACGAACACCCTCACCAGCCTCAATGTGGCCTCTGTCGTGTCGGTGCAGGTGAACATCGTCGTAGACGCCAACATCAGCCACACCCCGCGCTACATCGACCTCATGACCACGGTGCAACTTCGTAACCAGGGCTCCAACTAAGAGGAGGAGCGGCGATGCACAGACAGACCGGAGAGAGAGGCGTCGCCCTGATCATGCTGCTCGGCATCACGGCGACCTTGCTGATCCTGGCGGTCGCCTTGGTCATGCTGCTGGTCAACCAGATGCGGGCAACGGCGGACGCGCGCACAACGAAGACCTCGTTGTACTACGCGGAGGCGGCGCTCGACAGCGGCGCCAACGCCGTCAAGGCGGGCACCGGTGCCGGCACCTTCCCTGTCACCGGCCCTCCCGGCATAGACACTTCGCAGATGAACACCGAGTACGCAGTCGCGTGCCCGTCGCCGGCGCCGACACCGCAATACCGCGTGTACGACAACGCGGACACGGTCACGGCGAGCACGCCGAACTACGACGCCAACGCGGACGGCAAGGTGTGGGTCCAGGCCACCGTGACCTACGGCACGGGCCAGCACCAGAAGACGACCCGCCTGCGCGTGATGCTGACCTGCGGCGTGACGACGTCGATCCTCCCCAGGGCCGTGCTGTTCGCCGACACCGACATCGTCGCCAACGGCCAGAGCGACATCTACGCGCTGGATGGAACCACCGGGCTTCCCTATTCGACATCGCCGGCGATCTACTCCACGACCGTGAAGGCGGGCGGCAACTTCACCGGCAACAGCAGCACCAATCTCGCGGCGCCGAACCAGACGGCCCAGTCCCTCGGTGTCAACGTCGTCGGCACCATCTCGCTGCCCGGCGTCGTCGAGAACGGCGTCTCGCACGCCCCGGTGGGGCTCCTCAGCGACTACTTCGATCAGGGGCGTCAGTTCCTCTTGACGACGGAGGCCCAGTTAGGCATGAACTTGGGCCTGCACGTCGACATCGCCGCCCCGACCGCTCCGACGGCTCCTGCCAAGCCGGGCACCACCGTCGCCAGTACGAAGTTCACACCGGCCAACATCGGGAGCATCGGCGCCACGCTTAGCGGGAAGACGTACACGATCCCCAGCGTGGCAGTCACCGGCAACCTGGCTCTCGATGCCACGACTTTCCCCACAGGGACCATCTTCAACTTCTCGACGCTCTATGTGACCAGCGGCACGTTCACTGTGACAGGCAACGTCACCGTCAACGCGACGGCGCTCTACGTCAACGGCGCCATGACCGTCAGCGGCGCCTCCACTGTCGTCACGGACTCGCTCGGGCAGCTCTACGTCACCGGCGTCGCATCGGTCTCGGGCACCGTCACGCTCACCACCACGTCGGCGTACACGGGCGGGAGCTTCACGCTCAACCCGAGCGCGACCGCCACCAACCCCGTCTCGCTGGGGCAGCTCTACGCCGTCGGCAGCGCCTCGATCTCGGGCAGCGCCCCGCTCACCACGACGTCGGTGTACTCGGGCGCGGACTTCACGATCACCGGGCCGACGGCGTCCACCGTCACGGACTCTCTGGGGCCGGTCTTCGCCGTCGGCACCGTCGCCTTTGTGAACAACGTCAAAGTCACTGCGACGGACGTGCACGGCACCGGCATCGGCAACAACGTGGACGCCGTCATGGTGACGGCCCCCGGCAGCAACTACACGTCGGTGCCCAGCGTGGTGTTCAGCGGCGGCGGAGGCACGGGAGCCGCCGCGACGGCCATCATCAACCCCACCACCAAGGTCGTCATCGGCGTCAGAATGACCTCCCCCGGCAGCGGCTACACGTCGCTCCCCAGCGTCAGCTTCAGCGGCGGCGGAGGCTCGGGCGCCACCGCCACGGCCGTGGGGTGTGGCCTGGCGATCACGGCTCCGATCGGCACCACCACGTACGTCGGCGATTCGCTCGGCTCCGTGTATTGCCCCGGCGCCAGCATCGCGATCTCGGGCAACGCCGTGATGAACACGACCGATCTGTACACGGGCGCGAACTTCTCGATCAGCGGTAGCACCATGAGCATCACCGACTACTTCGGGCCCGTCTACGTCGCCGGGAAGGCCGACTGGAGCAGCAACGGCGGCAGCGGCATCCGTCTCGGTATCCAGACGACGGTCCAGGATGGCGGCTTCGCCTACCCGATGTTCGCCCAGCTCCTGATGGTGGACGGCGACACGAGCGGCAACTACGACGGGGGCAGTGGGGCCTACGACCTCGTGCTCGGCGACGTGTGGGTGGACGGCAACGCCGGCACCGGCAACGTGGCGGTCAACTTCTCGGCGCCATCCCAATCCAGTAGTCCCACCGCTTCCACGATCATGTGCCCGCTCCTGGCCACGACCGAGAAGACCGTGTCCAACGGCTTCGTGAACTGCGGCACCCTGCTCAATCCGATGGTCTACTTCATGCAGTGCGACAACGACAATCTCTACAGCAACACCTGTGCATGGTCCAGCACCGGCACGTACACAGGGCTGATGGTCATCATGGAGGCTCCCATCGTGATCGGGGGCGCGGGCAACAACGACGGGACGCATCCGACCATCGTCGGCTCGGTGATGGCCGGCACGCCGGTTGCGAACGACATCACGCTTTCGAACAACGCGAGCGTGGCCTACGACCAACGGGTGGTCGAGAACCTGCCGGCCAACCTGCAGACGATCCTCAGGACCAACACCACGGACAACGTCCCCGGGACCTGGCAGCAACTGTCGGCGAACTGACGGAGGAGCACAGATGAACGCTCGTAGCGGCAGGACTCCCATCGATCCATCGGGCGAGCGTCGCGCCCTCCGCCTCCGCCGCGCGCCGCTTGCCGCAGCTTTGCTGGTGCTGCTCGCCTTCTGCGGCCTCCTTGGCGGCGCCGCCTCGGCGCGTGCCGCGGCGGCGCCGGGCACGCCGACGGCAAAGGCGCCCAACGGCACCACCGCCTCCGCCACGCCGACTTTCACCTGGAGCAAGGCGAAGGGCGCCGCGACGTACGAGGTGCGCGTGTACCAGGGCAGCAAGCAACTGCTCAGGCAGACGGGCATCACCACCCTGTCGTGGCTGAGCAGCAAGGCGCTGACCAAGAACTTGGCCCTGACCTGGAAGGTCCGCGCCAGCAGCGGCAAGCGCAGCGGCGCGTGGAGCAAGAGCCTCTCGTTCAAGGTGGTCGTCCTCCAGATCGGCGACGCCTACCAGGGCGGCAAGGTGGCCTACATCCTGCAGCCCACGGACCCCGGCTACGTGGCGGGAGAGACGCACGGCCTCATCGCAGCCTTGGGCGATTCGAGCAGCATGGGCATCAAGTGGTCCAACGGGGGCATCGGGACCACGGGAGCGACGGGGACGGCGATCGGCACGGGAAGCGCCAACACCGCGGCGATCATCGCTACGCAGGGATCCCCTGCGACCAGCTACGCCGCCGGCCTGGCAAAGGCCTTCAGCGGCGGCGGCTATCACGACTGGTACCTGCCGAGCAGAGACGAGCTGAACCAGCTGTATGTCAACCGCGTCGCCCTCGGCGGTACCTGGCCCGCTCGCGACTACTGGAGCTCCACAGAGCTCTCTCCGCTGGGCGCCTATCTCGAGGACTTCACCAATGGCCACATGAGCGCAGACGTCAAGACGGACCTGCAAGGCGTGCGCGCGGTGCGCTCCTTCTGAGACGCTGACTGAGCAAAGGATGCGCCTTGAGGGGCGGGCGGCCGAAGGGCCACCCGCCCCTCACTCTTGCCGGCCGGCGGCCGGGTGTTGCGCCGGCGGCGCAGCAGCTCGGCGCCGCTTGATGGTTGACCTCAGCCGCATCAATGGGACAATGGCAGGGCACTGGCGAGTGCGATGCGAGCCTGAGTCCGGCGGCGCGAGCCGTTGGCGACCCGCGCGAGCGCAGGAAGCGTTGCCCGTAAAGGCAACGCCCCGGCGCGGCAGGGTCGCGCGAGGCACAGGTGAACCGTTGAACCCCTCGCCCGGCGGGCAACACTGATGGGTGGACGGGCTAACCCTCTCACCGTCACCGCCGACACAAGCGTTGAGAGCGCGACCCTCGCTATCCGGAGGCAGGGATCATGATCAGGCATACACGACTTTCTGGCCGTCGCAGCGCCGGCTTCTCGATGGTGGAGGCACTGGTGACCAGCGTGATCGCTGGGGTCGTCTTCGCGGCGACAGCCCCGGTCCTCGTTTCCGCCAGCCAGAGCCCGACTTGCGTCTACAAGAATCGCGGGAGATGCCGATACGGAAACCGTACAGCAGACGCGGATCTGGCGACCGCGTAATCAACGGCTGCTTCTCGTGCCGAGGAGGGGAGCGGGTAGATGAATGGATTGAGAGCGGTGCGCAGCGACGCTCGCGGCTTCAGCATGATCGAGTTGCTCGTCACCATCGTGCTGGCGGGCATCATCTTCGCTGGGATGGTGCCGCTGTTCGTGAACGCGTCGAAGGCCTCCTCCGGAGACAAGACGCGGAACATCGCGATGAACGTGGCCCAGGGACGCATCGAGAGTCTCCAACTCCTGAGCTGGAGTCAGCTGACCAGCGCGACCATCCAGACCGATCTGCAGAGCTCCACGTTCGCCGGCGGGCTGTTCGGCTCCACCTACACGGTGGCAGGTGGCAGCGGTGTGTACTCCGTCACGTACGCGATCACGCCGATGCCGTCCAGCACCACGCCCAACTATGTGCAGGCTACGGTACACGTGACAACGCCCTCACTGCGGGGATCTCCCCCCTACACGGCGACGATGACCACCATCATCCTCAATCCCGCGGCCACCGGCAGCACCTCGACGCCGGCGCCTTCGCCCAGCGCGACGCCCGCCCCCACTCTCGCGGGCTTCTCGCCGTCGACAGGCCCGGCGGGCACCAGCGTGACCCTCACCGGCTCGGGCTTCCTCAGCGCGACCGGCGTCAGCTTCAACGGTACGGCGGCGACCTATACGATCGTGAGTGACACGCAGATCACGACCACCTCACCGATCGGTGCGACGAGTGGCAAGATCAGTGTGACCAACCCGACCGACACGGCCACCAGCGCGTCGAGCTTCACCGTGACGGTGCCGACCACGGGTCCCTATTCCCTGACCGTTCACGTCACCGGCGGCGACTGGGTCCGGAGCAACGGCGTCACGGTGACGCAGACCAACGTCACTCCGAACTTCACCGACACCCCGACGCCCCAAATCCCCACGACGACGACCAACGCTGTCTGGAGCGGCTTGCCCGCCGGCACATTCCTTGTGACCTGCAACTACAAGGTGAACGGCACGGGATCGCCTACGTCCGCGGCGCAGACCGTCACCATCACCAATGCGAACCAGCAGATCACCTTCGACCTCACCAAATAGGGAAGACCCATGGTCGGATTGCATCGCACGCACAACGAGGCCCAGGCAGGCATCACGCTCATTGAACTCCTCATCACCATGACCATCTTGACCGTGGTGACGACCATGATCATCCTGAGCTGGATCGCCCTGCAATCGTCCTCCGTGCAGACCGCGAGCGCCAACGACTCGCGCTCCAGCGCGCGCGACGCGCTCGATCGCATGAGCACGGAGATCCGCTCCGCGGACTCTCAGCCGGGTTCCGCTGCGGGGTCGGCGGTCTTCACCATGGCGGCTCCGACTGAGGTCGACTTCTACTCGTCGTTCAACGTTACCGGCCAGGCAAGCGACGGCACCGGCAGCGCCAAGCTGGAGTTGACCCGCATGTACCTCGGCAATCCGCTCACGGGGAGCTCTACCACGACCCCGCTGACTACGCTGTGGCTGGTACGCGACACGACCAATGACGGCCAAGCGATCTGGTCGCACAGCGGCGGCGACGTGACCATCGACTTGGCGGACAATGTCGTGAACAACAGCGTCCCGTCGACCGGCTCGCCGACAGCCGTCTTCACGTATGGCTATCGCGACACTACGAACGGCCCACTCCTGAGTGCGACCACCATCACGACCGCGAACCTTGCGAAGATCGTCTCCGTGAACATTCGCGTGATCGTCGACAAGAATCTGAACCACCTGCCGGCGCCCGTCGATCTTCAGGCGATCGTCCGCCCGCAGAACGCGCCGAACAGTTGAAGGAGGAGCAATCATGAAGAGGCTCAGGAGCGAGAACGGGGTCGCCATGATCATGCTCCTCGGAGTCATGACCGTGCTGGCCATGCTGGCGGCGACCGCCGTGATGGTCACGGCGAACACGCAAGGCAGCACGGCGACTGTGCGCACGAAGACGACGGCGTTCGACTACGCTCAGGCCGCCCTCAAGAGCGGCCTGCTGACCGTGACGACGCAGCCTTGGCCGTCCGCCAGCGGCTCGTTCAGCCAAAGCAGCCTGCAGGCGGCGTACACGGCCGCCTACCTCGCCACATCGCCGCCGACAGGACCGGCGCCGAACTACGTGGTCGCCTACGACAATCAGTCCACGGTGAACAAGAGCACCGGGTGGGATCAGAACGGCGACGGCACGCTGTGGGTCGAGGCGTCCGTGACCTACAACGGGCAGACCGCGGTCGTGCGTCAGCAGGTCGGCAAGGTGAATACGACCCAGCCGCTCACCCTCACGCTGCCCGCGGCCGCGATCTACACGGATGGCAACGTGACCGATGCCGGTGGTTCGGGCAACATGTACGCCATCAACGCGGACGGCACGCCCGACACGACCAAGCAGGTCGGCGTCATGGCGCAGGGCAACTTCGTGGGTAACTGGAGCAGTAACCTCCGGCCGCCGTCGGGCGCCTCCGGCCCCACCCTCACCGTGAACGTAAACGGGACGGTGTACAACCCGGCCGTGTACGCCAACCAGACCTACACGAGCGCCAGCAATCCCCCTCCGGCCGGCGTCACATTCGGCGGGGTACAGCCGATGGAGAAATACTTCGGCAGCGCCCAGGTGCAGACGCTGACGACGGAAGCCCAGGCGGGAACGCCGACCGCAGCCAACGCGAGCGGCACGGTGGTCAGCACAGCGCTGCTCAATCAGCTTCAGAGCAGCTCGGGGCAGACCTACAACGCCACGACCGATCTGGTGGTCAACGGCAACCTGACGCTGGGCGGTGGCCCGAGCACGTTCAACTTCAAGTCGCTCTACGTGACCGGCAACCTCACACTCGGCGGCAACACCAACACCAACTCAACGGCTCTCTACGTGGGTGGTAACTTCAACATCAGCGGCCCTTCGGGGACGAGCAAGTTCGGACCCATCTACGTGGGCGGCAGCGTCAACTGGGGCGGCGCGCTCAGCGTGCAGACGTACTCAGTGACGCCCACGACCGTGAACGGCATCGTGGTGTCCAGCCCCACCCTCGCCGGGCCTCTGTACGTGGCCGGCAACTTCGTCACGCAGGGCGGCCCGTTCAACCATGTGCTCGGGCCGACCTACGTGGGCGGCACCGTGACGATCGCGGGCAACAACGCCCTGTTCCTCTGCCCGCTGCTCGTCACGCCCGGCCTGATCACTACTTCGGGCAGCGCGGCCATCGGCAACGTGGCCAATCCGATCCTCCTGCTCGACAACGGGACCTCTCAGGACATCCAACTGGGCTCCAACGGCACGTTCACCGGCTTGATGGTCAACATGTACGGCGGTGTGACGTTGCCGGGCGGCAACGGTTCCAAGAACGACATCATCGGGGCCATCTGGGCCAAGAACACCGTCACCTTCGGCGGCAACACCGGCTTGTGCTACAACCCGACAGTCTTGACCAATGTCATGTCGAACACGAACCTCACATCTGTGATCACCAGCACCACGACCTCTGTCGTCCAGGGCAGCTGGCAGGAGCTGAGTCCGAGCGGCCATTAGGCATGTGGGGCGAGGCGACTGGCGTCGCGCTGTTTGCGAGACTGTCCGCGTGAAGCGAGTGTCCATGGGGCGGGCGGCCGAAGGGCCGCCCGCCCCTGCGTCTGTGTGCCGGCTCGAGGTCGGCTGGTCAGCCGCCTACAGGGAGTCGGGATGCCCCATGACAGTGCCGGCGTAGTACAGCGGCACGAAGGTCAGGCCCTGCTCCGGCAGATCCGCGTACGGTGCTTCGGAGAAGACGAGGCCGGGCGCACACTGCGGATACTCGTGCAGCAGCAGGTGGAGGCTCCGCAGGCGGCCCGCCGGCCCACTCTTCACCTCGATCGGCACGGCCCGCCCGCCGGAGGCGACCAGATAGTCGACCTCGGCGGAGCTGCTCTTCTGCGGGCGCAGCCAGCAATAGACCTCTTCGCCGAGCGAAGCGACGAGCTCCTGGCCGACGAACTGCTCGGCCAGAGCGCCGGAGTACATCGCCAGGAGGCTGGTCTTGCCGAACTCGGCGTCGGCGGGCATGCCCGAGAGACGCTGCATCAGCCCGACGTCGACCAGAAGCGCCTTGAAGCGCTTGTGGTTGGCCGACACGGCGAGCGGAAGCCCCGCCGGGCTCGCCGTGGGCACGCGGCGCAGCAGACCTGCCTTCTCGAGCAGGTCGAAGGCCGCGTGGATGGTGTCGTTCTTGAAGCCTGTGGCCAGCCGCGCGTATTTCACAGGCTGGCCGATGCTTCGGGCCGTCGAGACGAGCACTTCGTCCAGGCAGCGTTTGTCCGCTCGGGGCGCGTACTTGCCGAAGTCGTCGCGATAGCTCTGCGCGAGGGCATCCTGACGTGCGAACGCCGCCTGGAGGCTGAGCCCGCCGGCGTAGGCGCTCACAGCTGCCGGCATGCCGCCGACGTAGAGGTAGCGGCGAAGCTCGTCGAGCACGAGCGCGTGCGTAGCCTCAGGCAGTGAGCGTGGGCCGGCGAGGACCACGTCCGCCATCACGTCGTTGCCGATCGCCCAGAGATACTCGACGAACGTCATCGGCCGCATGGTCAAGTAGTCGATGCGGCCGACGGGGAACGAGACCTGCCCGAGGGCGAACTCCACCAGCGAGCCCGCCGCGACAACGTGCAGCTCGGGCATCTGCTCGTAGAAGTACCGAAGCGCGACGAGCGCCCGCGGACAGGCCTGGATCTCGTCGAAGAAGAGCAGGTCCCGGCCTGCGACGACGGGGGCTCCAAGAAGCAGTTCGAGCCCCGTGAGCACCTTGCGCGGGTCGAGATCGCCCTCGAAGTAGTCCCGCGCGGCCGGCCGCTGCTCGAAGTCGACCACGTGCACCGCTCCGGGGAAGTGCGTTGTGCCAAAGCTGACGACCGACCAGGTCTTGCCCACCTGGCGCGCACCACGCACGAGCAGCGGATGGCGGTCTCGGGAGTCCTTCCAGGCGAGCAGCCGGTCTTCCGCGAGTCTGCGCATGCGCTCATGCTAGTCGCCTGACTGGGAAAAGGAAAGGCTTTTTGGTCAACCTGAATGGTAAAAAGAAGGGCTTTTCGTCCGAAGACGGAGGCAAAAGGAAGGGCTGACGGCGAGACGGACCAACCCGGCCTACCGCCCGGCCCGGTATACTACGCATCCGCGGGCGATTAGCTCAGGGGTAGAGCACCTGCCTTACAAGCAGGGAGTCGCTGGTTCAAATCCAGCATCGCCCACCATCTGAACCACAGAGCCCGCCCGCCCGTTCCTCACCGCACGGACGATCTTCCGGGAGGGGACCATGTCGCGTTGTACTCGCTCGTTGCTCGCGCTGACTCTGCTGGCGGTGGCCGTGGCCCTGGTGCCGGTGGCTTGCGGGGGCTCCGGCTCCGGCGCGCACTCACTCGACGGCACATCGTGGCGGCTCACCGGCTGGACGCTGAACTCGCTGGCGCCGGACCAGTTCACGATCACGGCGGCCTTCGCGGGCGGCAAGATCTCGGGCACGTCCGCGGTCAATACGTACGGTGGCACCTACTCCACCGGCGCGGGTGGCTCGGGCGGCGCGACCGGCGCCGGCTCGGGTGGCTCCTTCTCGGTCGGGCAGCTCGCCTCGACCGAGATGGCCGGCCCCGAGCCGGCGATGCGCGCCGAGCACGCGTACATCACGCTGCTCACGCAGGCGCGCTCGTGCAAGCTCGCCGGCGACACGCTGACCCTGTTCGACGGGAACGGGAACGAGTCACTGACCTTCGCACGCGCGACGCTGTAGAGTGCGCACATGACTGAGGCAGACCCCAGCGCCCGCGACGGCGGGCTTGGCGCCGCGCACGGCGTCGCAGGAAGCGCCGCACGAAGTGCCGCACGCGAACGCCAGTCCCACGTGCGGCACGACCTGCGCTCGCCGCTCGCCGTCATGTACCCGCTGCTCTCGCTGCTGCTCGGCGAGACCGCGGGCGAGCTCACGCCTAGGCAGCGCGAGTACCTCGAGACCATGGAGCGCAACGTCGAGCGCCTCGAGGGACTGCTCGTGAGCGCCATGGAGAGCGGGTGGATGGACTTCAGCGCGGCGCCGGCGGAGCCCAGCGCCGTGTCGCTCCACCAGGTCGCCGAGGAGGCGATCGCCCTCGTCCACCGCGGCGGCTCCGCCGACCAAGAGATCCGCGTGTACGGCGCCGCGCCGCCGGCCTTGGCCGACCGCGAGGACCTGCGGCTCGTCGTGGGCGCGCTGCTCCGCAACGCGGCCGTGCACGGCCGTGCCGGAGGGAGCGTCGAGATCGTTCTCGGCGCCGGCGCCGGCGAGACCGGCGACCGTGGCGGCATGGGCGCCGGCGGGACCGCGACGCTGACCGTCTCTGACGACGGCCCAGGGATTCCGGGCACCGAGTTGGAGCGCGCCGGCGAGTTCGGCTTTCGCGGCGCCGCGGCGGTCGAGGCGCGCACGCCCGGGCTCGGGATCGGGCTCTGGGTCTGCCGCCGCCTGGCGGAACGGAACGGGGGCGGCCTCGACATCGGTCCCGCGGCCGCCGGCGGACTCGCAGTGACGATCACCTTGCCGGCCGCCGCAGGCTCGCCGGCCTGACTCGCGCGGCCGCGCCGGCGCGAGGCGCGCAGGCTCGCCGGCCGCGCCCATGGTAAAGTGACGCATCCCGCGCCTCGGTAGCACGGGACGCCTCGCTCCCGGCGGGGCACGTCATGCCGGCCGTATCTGGAGGGCGACCTGACAGGGAGCGCACCAAGCGGGGACGCGTTGCGGACGCTGTTCGTGACCAACGACTTCCCGCCACGCATCGGCGGAGCCCAGTCGTTCTACTGGGGCGTCATCCGTACCCTCGACCCCGCGGAAGTCACCGTCCTCGCGCCGGCGCACGTGGACGCCGAGGCCTTCGACGCCACACACGACTACAACGTGGTGCGCGCCTCGACCTCCGTACTGTGGCCCACGCCGGCGATGCTTCGCCAGGTCGTGGATCTGGCGCAGAGCGTGGGCGCCGATCTGATCCAGCTCGGCCATCCTTTGCCCGCCGGCCTGCTCGGGCCGCAGGTCAAGGAGCGCATCGGCTTGCCCTACGTCGTCTTCCTGGGCGGCGCCGAGGTCACGCTGCCGGGGGCCATCCCCGGCGTGAACAACATGCTGCGCCACGTGCTCGGCAACGCCGCGATGCTCCTGACCGTGAGCGAGTACACGGCGCGCGCCGCCTCGCTGCAGGTCAAGTGGAAGGTGCCGGCGGAGGTGCTGCGGCCGCCGATCACGGTGGAGGAGTTCGTGCCCGCGCCGGCGGACGGCGCCGCGGCCCTCAAGCAGAGTCTCGGCATCGACGGCGAGCTCGTCGTCTGCCTCGGCCGCCTGGTGCCCCGCAAGGGCCAGGACGTGCTCATCGAGGCGCTTGCGCGGCTCACGCCGGAGTTCCCGCGCCTGCACCTGGCGCTCATCGGCGAGGGACGCATGCAGACGCGCCTGTACGACCGCGCGCAGAAGCGCGGCGTGGGCGAGCGCGTGCACCTCACCGGCGCGCTCGTCGACTCCGCCGTGCAGGAGTGGCTGCAGGCGGCAGACCTCTTTGCCTCGCCCTGCCGCTCGCGCTGGGCCGGCATGGAAGTGGAGGGCTTCGGCATCGTCTTCGCCGAGGCCGCGCTCAGCGGGTTGCCGGTGATCGCCGGCCGCTCCGGCGGCGCGCCCGAAGCGGTGATCGAGGGCGACACCGGCATGGTCGTGGACGGTCGCTCTGTCGGGCAGGTCGCCGCCGCGCTCGCCTACGTCCTGCGGCAGTCGGAGAAGGAGCGCCGCGCCATGGGCGCGCGAGGCCGCGAGCTCGCGTTGTCGCGCCACACCCCGGAGACCGTCGGCGAGCGCTATCACGCTCTGCTGCGCAAGGCGGCCGGACGATGAGCCGCAAGCCGTGGGGCGCCGCCCGCACGCTCCTCTGGATGGGCGGCGCGTTCGCCATCGGCGGGATCCCCAACGGCCGCCTCGTCGCCAAAGCCGTCTCGGGCGAGGCTCTCGAGGATCTCGGCGATGGTAAGCCCGGCTCCTCCAACGTCGCCCGCAGCCTCGGCTGGAAGCCGGGCGCTCTGACTCTGGCTCTGGACGCCGGCAAGGCCTACGTCCCGGCCGCCGCGGCCAGGCTGGCCGGCGCCGGCGAGGGGACGGTCGCTGCCGTCGGGATCGCCACCATGCTGGGCCACATCGCGTTCGTCAAGGGCCGCGGCGCGGCCTGTGGCCTGGGCGCCGCCTACGCCATGGACCCCAAGATGATGACCATCGACCTCGTGCCCCTCGTCGGGGGCAGCGCGCTGCATCGCCACGCCGAGGGCGTCAGCCTCACGGCGATAGCCCTCCCGCTCACCAGCCTCGCGCTGCACCGGGATCAGCCGTCGCGCGCGCTCGGTCCGCTGGCGCTGATCGCCGTGATCTTCGGCGCGCGCCTGCGCGGCACGCCCGGCGCCGCCTTGCCCGGCTCGCCCAAGGCGTGGTGGTACCGCTTCTGGCTGGACCGCGACACGAAGGAGTGAGGCAGCCATGCGCGTAGCGCTGGTGTCGCCGTACTCGTGGACCGTCCCCGGCGGTGTGAACCAGCACATCGAGCACCTCGCCGAGGAACTGGAGGAGCGCGGACACGAGCCCTGGATCATCGCTCCCGTCGGCGCTTTCGCGCTCACGCGGCGCGCGGTGGACAGTCGCCGCCACAAAGCCGCGGAGCGCTTCATCCCGATGGGGACGGCAATCTCCATCCCGTCCAACGGCTCGCGCGCCTACCTCAGCCCCAACCCCAAGATCGCGATGCGCATGGACCGCGCCATCCGCCACGGCCGCTTCGACCTGCTGCACGTGCATGAACCGGCCACGCCCTCCGTCGCGCTGTCGGCGGTGCTCCTGGCGACGTCACCGGTGGTCGGCACCTTCCATGCGGCGATCGAGGACTCATCCGTGTATGACCGCTGGATGTGGCTCGGGGACCTGGTGCAGAAGCGGCTGGATGTACGCATCGCCGTGTCGCCGGCCGCGCTCGCCTTCCCGGCCGGCCGGTTCCCCGGCGAGTACCGCATCATCCCCAACGGTGTCGCGGTGGAGCAGTATGCATCCGCGATCGGCGCCGCAAAGGTCAAGGGCCGGATCCTGTTCATCGGACGCGCCGAGAAGCGTAAGGGGCTCGGCGTGATGCTCAAGGCGTTCGCGCTGCTCAGACGCCGGCTACCCGAAGCGACCCTCGTCATCGCCGGAGCCACGCGTCGCGACATCTACGAGTCGACGCGCGAGCCCTTCGGCGCCGGCGCCGGCCCGGAGCTGAGCGGCGTGGAGCCCCTCGGCTGGGTGACCGACGAGGAGAAGGTGCGGCTGCTCGGGGAGGCCGAGGTCGTCTGCGCCCCGTCACTGGCCGCCGAGAGCTTCGGCATCGTGCTGGCGGAGGCGATGGCGGCCGGCGTGCCCGTGGTCGCCTCCGACCTGCCCGGCTACCGGGCGGTGCTCGGCGACGGCGAGGCCGGCCGACTGGTGCCTCCCAACGAGCCGGCCCTTCTCGCCGACGCGCTGCAAGACATCCTCGGCGACGCGGAGGAGCGGCGGCGGCTCGCCGCCGCCGGCCTCGTCGTCGCGGAGCGGCTGTCGTGGAGCCGCGTCACCGACCAGATCCTGGTCGCGTACGAGGACGCTCTCGCGGCTCCGTTCCGCCCCGGTATCCACGGCCGGCCGGACCGGCCGTGGTTCGGGCGGGCCCTGCTCGACTACGCGCGCGATCCGGCGCTGCGCCAAGTCGAATAGCGCGCCGTCCGGCGTGCTCTTGGCGTCTGGTGCGAGGCGCCGCGGGCGTCCGCACAGCGTGCGGCCGGCGCGCCTTCCGGCGTCCCGCCATCCGTTTTGCCGCCCTCTCCGGCGTGTGCTACACTCCCGATTCGCTGCACAGCGGCCTTTCTCGACCCCCGGCCGCACCGCAGCACCCCTCGCGGGGGCGTAGCTCAGTTGGTTTAGAGCGCCGGCCTGTCACGCCGGAGGTCGCGGGTTCGAGCCCCGTCGCTCCCGCCACTTCTCCTCATCAGCATCGTCCGGCTGGTCGCTGTACGCTACGTGCCTTCTGTCAGCATGGCGAGGTACGTGTCGTACCCGTACACGCGGTTGCGCTGCTTGCGCTCGTATTCAGCCGAACTGGATAGCCGCGGATGCTATTAAGACTTCGAGCCGAAGTCTGAATAGACCCTCCCGGCGCTCTTGCTAGGCGGCGCTCAGCGGCTTGATACGGTCGACATCCGACTTGATCGCCTGCGTCGCGTCCCAGAGGTCGACAGCCCGCTGAGCGTTCAGCCAGAACTCCGGCGAGTTGCCGAACAGGCGGGAGAGCCGCAGCGCCATCTCCGGGCTCAGCGCCCGGCGCTCGCGCAGAAGCTCGTTGATCGTCTGGCGGGAGACACCCACAGACTCGGCCAGGCTCACGACGGTGAGGCCATAGTCGGGCAGGAAGTCCTCGCGCAGCATCTCGCCGGGGTGTGTCGGCCGACGACTCATCGCGCCGGTGTGTCGATGGTCATGTTCGCACCTGCAGGGCTAGCTCGCCTTGGCGCGAACCTGGACCTCGCGCTCAAGTCGCTCGCCCAGCTCGTCGGCGGCGACGTCGAGGTCGTAGTCGGCCTGCAGCCCAAGCCAGAACTGCGGCGAAGTGCCGAAGTAGCGTGCCAGGCGCAGGGCGGTTTCGGCGGTCACGCGGCGCTTGTGCAGGACGATCTCGTTGATGCGCCGCGGATGGACGCCGATGTTGAGGCCCAGCCGGTTCTGGCTGAGGCCCAGCGGCTTGAGGAACTCCTCCAGCAGCACCTCGCCGGGGTGGACCGGCGGCAGTCTCTCTTCGGTCATCGTCACACCTCGCCTTCAGTGGTAGTCGCAGATCTCGACGACGGGCTTGCCCATCATCACGTCGGGGTCAGATCGGATTCCTTGCGGGGTCACTGCGAACACCTCCCTGCCTGACTCCAACGATACGACCGCATGCAGAACGCCGAGCTGAAGTCGCTCAGCCGACGCGGGCCATCGCCCTACTCGTAGCGGGTCCACATCCTGAGCACCTTGACCACGTGCTCGTCGACGAGGATCTGGTAGACGAGCCGGTGCTGGATGTTGATGCGCCGCGAGAAGGCTCCGCTGAGGTCGCCGACCAGCTTCTCGAACGGCGGCGGCGACCGGAACGGGTCGTCCTCGAGAATGGCGAGGAGCTCCTCGGCCCTGGGTCTCAGGCCTGCGGTCGCGAGCTTGCGCGCGTCCTTGCGGGCCTGCTTGGTGTAGAGCAGGCGCCAGCTCACCAGCCGGGCTCGTCCTCGAGCTCGTCAGCCGGCGTCGCCATGCCCTCGAGGATGGACTCGCGTACCCCGGGGATCGAGACGAGGTACAGCGTCTCCTGCACGGCCCGCCAGTCTTCCTCCGAGACCAGCACCGCGTTGCCGCGCTTGCCGGTGATCTGTACGGGCTCATGTGACCGAGAGACGTCGTCGAGCAGTTGGTAGAGCTGTTTGCGCGCTTCGGTGGCGCTCATGATCGTCACAGCGGACCTCCTGATACGTACGGGAAAGCGTACGACTTGGAGCAGCCGAAGTCAAGTGCCGCGCGGCCGCGCTGTGCGCGGACGGCGGCCGGACGGCGCAGATCAGCCGGCGAGGCGGGGCGGCTGGGAGTCAGCCGGCGATCGGGCCGGCCGCGGCGAGCTCTTCCGGCACGCGGCCGGCGAAGCGCTTGAAGTTCTCGACGAAGTGCCGCGCCAGCTCGGCGGCGCTCTCGTCGTAGGCCGCCCCGTCCGCCCAGGTCGAGCGCGCGTCGAGCAGCTTCACCGGTACGCCGGGGCAGTGCGTCGGCACGAGCACGCGGAACACCGGGTGCGGCGCCATCTCGACGTGCTCGAGCTCGCCGGTCAGTGCCGCCTTGAGCAGGTTGCGCGTCACGGAGATGCGCATGCGCTTGCCGACGCCGTAGGGTCCGCCGCTCCAGCCGGTGTTGACGAGCCAGCACTGGGTGGGCGCGGAGCGCAGCCGCTCCTCCAGCATCGTCGCGTACACCACTGGGTCACGCGGCATGAACGGCGCCCCGAAGCACGGCGAGAACGTCGGTTCGGGGTCGTCCACCCCGTCCTCCGTGCCGGCCAGCCGCGCCGTGAAGCCGGAGAGGAAGTGGTAGCCGGCCATCTCCGGCGTGAGCCTGGCGATCGGCGGCAGCACGCCGTAGGAGTCGCAGGTGAGGAAGAACACGTTGCGCGGCGTGCCCCCCATCCCGATCGTGATCGCTCCGGGAATGTGGTCCACGGGATAGGTGGCGCGCGTGTTCTCGGTGATGGAGCCGTCGTCCCAGTCGATGGCGCGCGTCATGGGGTCGACGACCACGTTTTCGAGGACGGAGCCGAAGCGGATGGCCTGGAAGATCTGCGGCTCGGCGCGGGCGGAGAGGCGGATCACTTTGGCGTAGCAGCCGCCTTCGAAGTTGAACACGCCGTGATCGCTCCAGCCGTGCTCGTCGTCCCCGATGAGGCGGCGGGACGGGTCGGCCGACAGAGTCGTCTTGCCCGTCCCGGACAGGCCGAAGTAGAGGGCGACGTCGCCTTGTCGCCCGGCCGTCGCCGAACAGTGCATCGGCAGCACGTCGCGCTCGGGCAGCAGGTAGTTCATCACCGTGAAGAGCGCCTTCTTGATCTCGCCGGCGTACATGGTGCCCATGATCAGCACGAGGCGGCGGCTGAACGAGATGCCGATGAAGACCGGCGAGGCGGAGTGCTCCGCGGGGTCGCGGCCCTCGTCGTGCGCCGGCAGGGCGCCGCAGTCGATCACGGTGAAGCCGGGCGCGAAGCCCTCGAGCTCGATCGGTTGCGGCGCGACGAACAGCGTGTGCGCGAAGAGCGCGTGCCAGGTGGCGTCGGCGACCACGCGGATGGGCAGCCGGTAGGCCGGCTCCGCGCCGACGAAGCCGTCGAAGACGTAGACCTCGCGCGCGCGGAGGTACTTGCTCGCGCGCTCGAGCTGACGCTCGAAGTCGGACGGGCTGCACGCCTGATTGGGCCCGCCCCAGGCCACTCCGGCGGCGCTCTCATCGTCGACGATGTAGCGGTCGGCCGGCGAGCGCCCGGTGCGTGTGCCTGTGGCGACGACCAGCGCCCCGTTGGCGGCGAGGATGCCCTCGCGGCGCGCGAGCGCCCGGGCGGTGAGCTCCGGCGCCGGCAGGTTGCGGTGGATCACGCCGACCTCGACGCCGGCCTCGGCGAGCTGCGCGTGGACCGTCTGCTCGTTTATCGCGCGCCTCCGGCACTCATGGCGCCTCCCCGGCGCTCGTCACTCTCGCGCACCGGCCGCGGTTGTCAGGCCAGCGGCCCGACGGCGGCCTCGACCGCCTCCAGGATCTCGCCGGACTCGACGAGCGCGGCCATGGCGTTGTGATCCGGGTAGAGCGGCCGGTCGATGTCGAGGTGGTCGACGTGCTTGCGGATGACCGCCTTGGCGGCGCGCACGCCCTTGCCGGGCGTGAAGTCGCGGAAGTCGAGCGCCTGCGCGGCGGCCATGAACTCGATGCCGAGCACGCCGAAAGCGTTCTGGAGGATCTGCCGGTTCTTGAGGGCGGTGTTCATGCCCATGGAGACGAAGTCCTCCTGATCGGCAGCCGCGGGGATGCTCATCGTGCTCGCCGGCGCCGCGAGGATGCGCTGCTCTGTGATCAGCATGTCCGCGGTGTACTGGCTGAGCATCAGGCCGCTGTAGAAGCCGGGGTTCGGCGTCAGGAAGTCGGGCAGGCCCTGGCTCGTCGCGGTGTTCTCCATGCGGTTGAGCCGGCGCTCGCTCAGCACGCAGACCATCGTGATTGCCTGGCCGACCATCTCCATGGGGAGGCTGACCGGCGTGCCCTGGAAGTTGGCGCCGGTCAGCGTCAGCTTGTCCTCGGGCACGAAGATCGGGTTGTCGCCGACGCCGTTGAGCTCGATCTCCACCTGGCTCTTCGCCCACTTGAGGGCGTCGTGAGCGGCGCCGACCACCTGCGGCGTGGAGCGCATCGAGTAGGCGTCCTGCACCTTGGTCTTGATCTTGCCGGTCGCGAGGTCGCTCTCCTGGATGCAGGCGCGGATCGCCGCGGCGCTGCGCACCGCGCCGGAGAAGCCGCGCAGCTCGTGCAGCTTGCTGTTGTACGGCTTGAGGTTGGCGAGCAGCGCCTCGAGGCTCATCGACGCGGCGATCTCGGCCTGGCGCAGCCAGCGGTCGGCGTCCCAGCAGAGCAGGGCGCTCATCGCCGTGAGGACGTTGGAGCCGTTGATGGTCGCGAGGCCGTCGCGCGCTTCCAGCCCCGGGATCGGG